>Ga0256914_1000315_pt1 | contig 46975 bp, 34 predicted proteins | sample HulkmetaG_FD_191571 | JGI IMG/M metagenome (GOLD analysis project Ga0256914, IMG submission 191571) | Hydrothermal chimney microbial communities from Main Endeavour vent field at the Juan de Fuca Ridge, Pacific Ocean - Hulk | ecosystem: Environmental > Aquatic > Marine > Hydrothermal vents ...
CGGGGAGACGGTAAGAACTTTCAAAGGGACAAAAACAATTCCTAGTACAATAGAATTTAAGGGCAAAAACGATAAAGGTTCTTTTCTTCCTGAGGGTTCGTATCAGGGATTTCTTTCCGTAGTTTACGAAAATGGAAACAACCCTACGGCCAAAACTCCTGTATTTCACATCGATGTTACACCCCCAATAGCCACCGTAAAGGCAACTCCGACGATTTTTTCACCCAACGGGGATGGGAGAAAGGATTTTGTAACCATATATCAGGAAACCTCTAATGAGGTTGAATGGACAGGAAAAATACTGAACATTAAGGGAGATGTGGTAAAAACATTTACATGGAGAGGTAAAGCGGATTCAAAATTGGTATGGGATGGAAGAGGCAATGATGGTAACTTGCTCAGCGATGGCAAGTATACCTATATTTTGGAGGCAACTGATCGAGCAGGAAACTTTGGCAAATCGAACCCTGTACAGCTAACAATTGATACGAAAGCCACACCTGTGTTTTTGTCTACCAATCTTCTCTATTTCTCTCCGAATTCCGACGGAAGCAAAGATAAAATCACAATCACACCACATGTAAAAGTCAAAGAGGGTATAGAGAGCTACTCCCTTGAAATAAAGAACTCGAAGGGAGAGGTGGTAAGAACTTTTAGCGGTAAGAATGTGCCGGACAGTATAGTGTGGGATGGTCTTGATGCTAAAGGTGAAATAGCGGGTGAGGGAACTTACTATGCAACAATTAGTATTAAGTATCAAAACGGGAACAATCCCATTGCAAAGACGCAAAATTTCCACATAGATCTTACATACCCAATGATAAAGGTAACTCCCCTCTATCTAATCTTTTCACCGGATAATGATGGTAATCGAGATACGATACAGTTCAAACAGAAATCAAGTAGCGAGAATCTATGGGAGGGCGACATCCTAAATAGCAAGGGAAAAATAGTAAGGTCTTTCTACTGGAAGGGAAAAGCTAAGTATTTTTCATGGGATGGTAAAGACGACAATGGTAACAAGCTACCGGACGGGAAATATTTGTACAGGGTTCAGTCAACGGATAAGGCTGGTAATAAAACTGTGGTCGAGGTAAAAAACATTGTAATAGATACGCGTCCCACTCCTATATTCGTAACAGTTTCCTCTACCGGCTTTTCGCCCAACGGTGACGGTTTTATGGATACAATTCAATTTAGAAATTATGTAACACTTACAGAGGGAATCGCCAATTGGTCCTTGGAAATGATAAAGGCGGACGGTACAGTTGTTAAAAGTTTTTCTGGAACTAATGAGGTCCCAAAGAGTATTGTCTGGAACGGAAAATCAGACGACGGAACAATTATCGATGGCAATTACTATGCTCTTCTGAGAGTCAGTTATACAAAGGGGAATAAACCCAGAGCAAAAACCAACAATTTTAAATTGGACACAACTCCTCCCAAGGTTAACTTAAGGATTCATCCCACTCCGTTCTCTCCTGATAATGATGGGGTAGATGACGAACTATTTATAAACATTGATGTCAAGGATTTGAGTTCGATTGATAGATGGAGTATAAAAATTTTGGATCCAAAGGGAAATGAATTTGCCACTTTCAAGGGGAAAGGTACCCCAACCCCGGAAATAGTATGGAATGGCCTCTCTGACACGGGTGAGTTAGTTCAGGCAGCGGAGGACTATCCAATGATTTTCAGGATACGAGACATATACGGTAATAGCTTTACAGAGGAGAAAACAATACCGGTTGATGTTCTTGTAATTCGAGAGGGGAATAAACTCAAAATAAGAATCTCAAGCATAACTTTTGCACCTAATACGGCAGATTTTGAATCGGTGGAACCGGATAAAGCCGCTAAAAACATGAAAACGTTAAAAAGGCTTGCGGAAATTTTGAATAAGTATAAAAGTTACAATATCAGGATAGAGGGACATGCGGTAAACCTTTCATGGTACGACCCTGTAAAGGCCGCTAAAGAGGAAAAAGAGGAACTAATTCCACTCTCTCTCAAACGAGCGGAGGCCGTTAAAGAGGCATTAATAAAACTGGGAGTCGATGGAAATAGAATAACAACAGTAGGTCTTGGAGGATCACAACCTATCGTGCCGTTTAGTGATCTAAAGAATAGATGGAAGGATAGAAGGGTAGAGTTTATATTAATTAAAAAATGATAAAAATATTTCGAGTTTTAGTATCTCTTCTACTTACCGCACTGGTATTACTCGTAATCGGAGGAGGAGTATTGATCTATCTCAATAGTCCTCCCCGCTGGAAATTTGAGAAAAACGGTAAAGATACCGACGAAATTACCTTTAGAATCGAATATGGGGAGAATTTAGCAACAATAGCTCACAAGCTAAAGAGTGAAAATCTAATTCGTTCGTCTCTATTTTTGATCACTCTTAGCAAAATCGAGGGGGTAGATAAATATTTTAAGGCCGGATATTATAGGATCAAAAAAGGAGCCACCACCGTCGATATCATTAATATTTTTATCTCGGGTAAACAGGAAGAAATAAGGGTCACAATACCGGAGGGTTGGACAATAAAGAAGATTGCAAGGCATTTGGAGAAGAAAGGGATTGTGTCTGCAAATGACTTTATAGAAGCGGCTCATTCGAAGGAACTACTTAAAAAGTACAATATACCTGGAAAATCACTTGAGGGTTTTCTCTTTCCAGACACATATTATTTCCCCAAAGGGTATCCTGCTATCGATATAGTGGATACCATGGTTGAAAATTTTTTCAAGAAACTGGGTAAAATCGAACCGGGTTATAAGAAATTATCCCCCAAGCAGCTATACGATAAAATAATAATGGCCTCAATTGTTGAGCGAGAATACAGAATAAAAAAGGAAGCTCCCATAATTGCCTCTGTATTTTACAATCGTCTGAGTAGAAACATAGGGCTTGAATCGTGTGCAACTCTCGAATATATAATTACAGAGATAGAGAATAAGAAACATCCCAAATATATTACACTTGAAGACAAGAAAATCAAATCCCCCTATAATACTTATATGTGGGCAGGCCTTCCTCCAGGACCCATATCAAACCCCGGTGTTGTAGCAATTGATGCCGCGTTCCACCCAGCAAAGACTGATTATTGGTATTTCGTACTGGAGGACCCCAAAACTGGCAAGCACTATTTTTCCAAAAGTTTGAAGGAGCACAACAGGGCAAAGTATATATATTTAAAACATGTAAGTGCTGGAAGTTAAGTCACAAAGATGAAAATCCCAGATTCGGTGCTATCAGAGATAGTAGAAAAAATCGATCCCGTGTCTGTAGTCAGTGAGTATGTAGCCCTCAAAAAAAGAGGGAAAAACTACTGGGGATTATGTCCGTTTCATACAGAAAAAACCCCATCTTTCAACGTTTCCCCGGAGAACGGAATGTTTTACTGCTATGGCTGCCACAAAGGTGGAAGTATTTTTAATTTCATTATGGAGATAGAAGGGGTTACTTTCGTTGAAGCAGTCAAAATACTTGCGGACAAAGCGGGAGTAGACATCAATATAACACAGGAATCAAGTGAGAAGGAGAAATTAAAAACAGCAATAGTAGAATTGAACAAGAGAGTTGCGAAAAGTTTACATTATATACTGTTAAACAGTAGTAGCGCCAAACATGCATTCACCTACCTCGAGAAACGAAAAATTAGCAAAAAAATCATAGAAGAATTCGTTCTAGGTTACATGCCTGCCGATAGAGATTGGCTCTTTGAGTTTCTACGTAAAAAGAATTATTCCAAAGACTTTTTGTTAAAGAGCGGCTTGTTCTTCGAGCGAAATGGCAAAGTATTACCCTATTTTGTAGATAGGATTATTTTCCCAATCTTTAATAGTAGAGGCCAAATAGTAGGATTTGGGGGAAGAACGCTTTCTCAAAAAGGTTCTCCCAAGTATCTTAACACTCCAGATACCATCGTATTCCATAAGAAGGAAAATATTTTTGGTTTGTTTCAGGCCCTCAAAACAATAAAAGAAAAGAGCCAATTTGTGTTGGTTGAAGGTTACATGGATGTTCTTACAATGCAACAAGCGGGTATAAAAAATACAGTGGCTCCTCTTGGAACAGCATTTACAGAAAATCAAGCATACATGTTAAAACGCTATGCGAATAACGGTATTCTTGCTTTTGATGGCGACGAGGCTGGAAAAAAAGCAACTCTCAGAAGCATGGAAATATTAGAACAAATAGGTATTAACAGTGAGGTCATTGTTTTTCCCAATTCCTCCGATCCGGCAGAAATTTTCGAAAAAGAAGGATTTGAAAAGTTGAAAAAAGTATTAAAATATACTATAAATAGTTTTCAGTATCTATTGGAATATGAAATATCTAAATATGACATTAAAACGCCGGAAGGCAAGAAAAGGGTAGCGGAGGCTGTATATTCATATATTGATAAAGTAGAGTCTGATATTAAGAGGGATAGTTACCTTAATTTGTTAGCAGAGAAATTAGGTGTTGACAATAGGGCTGTTTATAACGATTTTATTAAAAGGCAGAGTAAATTACACCGCGTAAATAGATCTCAAGGAATAGATGGACCAGAAAAGCATGAACAGGTTTTCTCTGCAGAACTATACTTTATGCTATTCGTTGTGGCTAATAGAAAATACTTTGAGTATGTCAGAAAAATGATAACAGAGACCGATTTGTCCGACAAGCTGGCTCGTGATATATTTATTGCTCTTGAAGAATGTTACAGAGAGGAAGAAGAGTCATTGGAAACTCTACTTGAAAAGCTGAAAAATCAAGATTTGAAAAGTCTGATAGCTCAAAAGGTGACGTCTGGAGAATTTTCTATAAATGTTGAGCGAGCCATACATGACGGAATTAGAAATATAAAACGGAGGAGTCTGGAAAGGAGGAGAGATGAGGTAATTAGATTGTTAAAGTTGAGTGGAAATGATCAAAATGATGTAGATAATAGTAATATAGACACCAGAACTCTTCTAGAAGAGAAGATGTTTCTGGATAAAGAACTAGAAAAATTAAAGGTGAGGTAGTATGTCCGATCTACAAAATGATCCTGCAGTACTCAAATTAATAGAATATGCAAAGGGCAAGAATAGTATAAGTTTCGATGTTGTGAATGATTTTCTCCCTGACAGTATTGTTAACTCCGACAAGATAGAAGAGGTAATTGCAATACTTGAAAAGAACAATATTACACTGGAAGATGAAGACATCAATCTTGAGGTTGATGAAGAGGAAGAAGAGAAGGACAACTACTCGCAAAAAATTGTCTACGGGAACAAAGAAGCATCAATAGATGACCCTATTCGCTTATACCTGAGAGAAATAGGCAAAGAGAGTCTCTTAACGGCAGAGCAAGAAGTAGAGCTCTCAAAAAAAATGGAGGACGGCGAAAGGATTGTACAGAAAGTTATTAAAGAGTCCAGTCTTCTCATAAACGAGTTCTATCACATTATTAAAAGAATAAATTCTAAGAAAGACCCAAAGGAAATGAACCTCTCAAAGAAAGAAGTTGCCGAGTACCTGGCGGAGAAGAGACGACTCAGTCAGTTCTATAAGGATGCGATTAAATCGTACGGTTCCGCTGTAAAACAATACATGGAGTTAAAGAAAAAATTAGAAGCAGAGGGAGAAGAAGTTCTGGATAACCCACAACTAAAGAAAAAGAGGGAAGAACTGATAAAAAAATTTAAGAATTTGGAAATTCATCAAGACGAGATAAACTACCTAGCGGATAAATTCTTAAGTACGGCTGAAAAGATAAGGAATATAAAAAAAGAGCAACAGAGAATAGAGAAACGACTTGGGATTACCAACCCTAGAGAAATGCGAAACCTTGGCAGAGCATTAGCTACCAAACGTGAGAGAGAACGGATAGAGGAAGAATTGGGGATGCCCGCTGAGAAAATAAAGGATCTCATTCGGGTGCTTCAGTTGAACAACAAGAAACTTCGGAAAATTGAATTAGAATTTGATACACATGTGGATGAGATTCTGGAGATGGCGAAAGAGATTGAACATGGAAAAACAATGATGAAATCCGCCAAAGATAGACTTATTAAGGCAAATCTCAGACTTGTTGTTAGCATCGCCAAAAAATATACCAATAGAGGGCTGCACTTTTTCGATCTGGTTCAAGAGGGAAATATCGGACTTATAAAAGCGGTAGAAAAATTTGAGTACAGAAAGGGTTATAAATTCTCAACCTATGCTACCTGGTGGATAAGACAGGCAATTACAAGATCTATTTCAGATCAGGCCAGAACGATCAGAGTTCCTGTTCACATGATAGAACAGATAAACAAGGTAATGAGAGAATCGCGACAGCTCATGCAAGTGTATGGAAGAGAGCCAACGGACGAAGAGATTGCCAAACGACTGGGATGGTCGGTTATGCGGGTAAAATCGGTTAAGAATGTGGCAAGAGAACCAATATCCCTCGAAACCCCAATAGGGGAAGAGGAAGATTCGTTACTAGGTGATTTCATTGAGGATAAAGAAGTAGAAAATCCTGCAACTCAGACGGCCTTCTCCATCCTACAGGAGCAGCTTTCGGAGGTTCTTACAACTCTACCACCACGAGAGCAAGAGGTTTTAAAGATGAGATTTGGTCTTGAAGATGGTTATTCTTTGACACTGGAAGAAGTAGGTTTGTACTTTAACGTCACAAGGGAAAGGATACGGCAGATAGAGGCAAAAGCACTGCGTAGACTGCGTCATCCGATGAGAAGCAGGAGACTAAAAGATTACCTGGATCACTAGTGATAAATTTAGTTTAGCTAGAAACAGATTATCACTTACTAGTAAATCAGAAATGAGGGGAAAATTATGGAAAAGAGTATTTTTGCAAAATTAAGGGAACTTCAGGAGGTTCTATTTCAAAGATTTGAAATACAGAGAGAAATTGAAGAACTTCCCAAGCTGCTTGCTACCAAAAGCGAATTGTTGAACAGAATGAAACAATCCTATATAGAGAAAAATAACACGATTCTCTCTCTTCAGGAAAAAATAAAGGATCTACGCAGGAAAATGGAAGAGGCAGAACGCAACAGAGAAAGCTATGAAAAACAAATGGATCTTATAAAGACACAGCGAGAGTATGAAGCGCTTGATAAGGAAATCAAGGACGCGGCAGAAAAAGAGCAACAGTACAGGCGTGACCTTCAAAAAGAAGAGAAGTATCTCGAAGAGATGAAATTAAACCTCGAAAAAGAGGAAATAATGATAGAAAAACAGGAGGAAGAGGTAAAAACAGAACAGCAAAAAATCAAGTCGGAGATTGAGAAACGAGAGAAGGCACTTCGAGAACTTAAAGAAAAAGAAAATAAAATAACACCGGGTCTAGATGAAGAAATTCTCTTTAAGTTCGAGCGGATTATTAAAAGTAAAGCAGGTCTTGGTATTGTTCCGATTAAGGGACGAGTATGCACGGGTTGTCATATGATACTTCCCCTACAGTTTGTCAATGATGTGAAGAAAAGCGAGGGAATTATGTTCTGCCCATACTGTAGCAGAATCCTTTTTTATCCTGAAGACGAAGGGGTAGAGGAGGAGAGAAAAGAGCAAGCAATAGTTGAGTAAATGTGTTATCGAAGTATACTGCAGGCCAGGCTATCGCTGTTAGAGATACTATCTCTAACAGAGGAAAGTCCGGGCTCCGTAGAGCAGGATGCCGGCTAATAACCGGGCACTCAAGGTTTTGAGTGACAGATAGTGCCACAGAAAATATACCGCCGCTTTTCTGTAAGCGGTAAGGGTGAAAAGGTGGGGTAAGAGCCCACCACTTAACCGGCGACGGTTAAGGTATGGTAAACCTCATCCGGAGCAAAACCAAGCAGTAGGGGGTTGCTCGCCCATTAACCTACGGGTAGGTTGCTACTAGAGTAATTGGTAACAATTCTCTAAGATAGATGATAGCCAGTACAGAACCCGGCTTATTGGCCTGCATTTTATTTTTTATTATTTAATTTATTATTTGTTAAGGATAAAACACTAAATGTTTTTGGACGTTGATAGGTATCGTTACACAACAAAAAAGAAAAGAAAGGGTGGGAAATGGGTTATAATTCCCATTTTGCTTATTATTGCAGTAGGAATTCTTGCGTTAACCGGTACCCTTCCTAAGATTGTTGGTTTTGTAAAAAATATAGGGAATAGAACAAGCGAGCAGACCCTTCTACTTGAGTTGTGGAGTAAACAGTCCTATGATAGTCTGATAGAAACAACTGAACGGATGTTAAAACGCAATCCTCTGGATAGGTATGCCCTAATCTTTAAAGGGTTTGCCTATTTCTACAAAGCGATTAGTGAGCCCTCTATAGAAAGAAAAACTTCGTATCTTCAAGAATCTATACGCTCTCTCAGATTGGCACGTATACTTAAACTGGGAAAGTTGGATGGGGAGGTATCATACATTCTGGGCAAAGCCTACTTCTACATGGGTAGGTATTACTATGATAATTGCATAAAGTATATAAATCTCTCAATCAGAGAGGGCTTTAAAGCCTCAGATCAATATGAGTACCTGGGGCTTGCTTACACACAGATCGGTCTTCTAAAGAGAGGAATCGAAGAGTACAAAAAGGCTTTGGAGATTAAACAGAGTGATATAATACTATTATCAATTGCCAAAAATTATCTCCAGCTAAAAAACTACAAAAAAGCAGAGGAGTATCTTTTGCGCACAATAAACAGTACCAAAGATACTCTGGTAGAGAGAAAAAGCAGATTGTTGTTGGGGAATTTATATCTGAAAAGGGGAGAGCTAGTAAAAGCGGAAAAAGAGTATAAAAAGATAATAAGTCTTGACGCAAAATCGGCTGATGCACATTATTATCTCGGTGTAGTATATGAAAAAATGGGGAAACCAATAATGGCAAGAGCTGAATGGAGGGAAACTTTACGAATTAACCCTAACCATTATGCAGCGAGACTTAAGTATTATAAGTAACTGTAAATAATCAAGTTATGGAGGATTAAAATGGGGCTTGGAAATCTGTTTGAAGCATTTTCCACAGATATTGGAATCGATCTGGGTACATGTAATACCCTGGTACATATAAAAGGTAAAGGGATAGTACTCTCCGAACCCTCTGTGGTAGCAGTAGAGAGGGGGACAAAAAGGGTTGTTGCTGTAGGTTCTGAGGCTAAAAAAATGTTATGGAAAACACCTGGAGACATAATGGCCATTCGTCCGATGCGTGATGGAGTGATCGCTGATTTTGAGACAACGGAGAAGATGATTAGATACTTCATCGGTAAAATTCTACCGAGAAAGTGGTTTGTAAAACCAAGAATGGTCATAGGAGTACCCACGTGTATTACCGAGGTGGAGAAAAGAGCGGTAAGAGAAAGTGCAGAACAGGCCGGAGCACGTGAAGTATATCTAATTGAAGAATCTCTAGCCGCTGCAATAGGAGCTAACATACCTATACTTGAGCCGGCAGGACATATGATATGTGACATTGGGGGAGGAACTACAGAAATATCAGTTATTTCTCTTGGCGGAATGGTGGTTTCTAATGCAATTAGAATTGGTGGGGATGAATTTGACCAGGCCATAATAAAACACGTGCGGAATGTACACAATTTAATAATAGGTGAACAGACCGCTGAAAATGTAAAGATTCAGATAGGGAACGCTTCTCCAGAGAAGAAGATAGAAAAGATGGAAATAAAGGGGACTGATGCCATCACCGGTTTACCGAGAAGGTTAGAAATGGACTCCGTAGAGGTAAGAGAAGCACTTCAGGAACCTATTAATGCGGTAATAGAAGAAATAAAAAAGACATTAGGTCAAACTCCCCCCGAACTTGCAGCTGATATTGTCGAGCGAGGAATTGTGATGACAGGGGGTGGATCTCTTTTGAAGGGTTTACCTAAATTAATCTCCAAAGAGACCGGTGTGCCTGTTATTCTAGCAGAGAATCCTCTTCTGTGTGTTGCGTTAGGGGCAGGCAAATTTCTGGAGAGCCCTCGTGAAATGGGGAATAAATACTTTAACCTCAAATCCTAAAAATGAGAAAAATTTCAACGGCTCTCTCTCGACACAAAAAAGGATACACTCTCGTATTATTGGTAATAATTTCAATTTCCATGATACTTTTCTCTGCAAAACCCATTTCGTTCAGACCGAGAGAAATGGTTCAAAGCTTATTTGCTATTTTCCAGCGAGGCGCAGGGGGGATTTCCAATTGGTTTGTCAATACCGTTAATTCAATAAGCGAGTTAAAAAGGGCCAAACTAGAATTGGAAGAGGCGCAAAAAAAATTAATGGCCTATGAAAAAATTTCCCGAGACATTATAGAATTGAAGAATGAAAATAAACAACTACGAGAACAACTGCGGCTTTTTAGGAGGCTTAGCTACAAGAGTATACCTGCCGAGGTTATAGCGAGAGATCCGGAGAATCTGTTTTCTACCATTGTGTTAAATAAAGGTTCTGTCGATGGTGTTAAACGGGATATGGCTGTGATTGCATATCAAAACGGTTTACAGGGTCTTGTAGGAAAGGTTGTCCTCGTTAATAAATATACATCAACTGTTAAGCCTATTTTAGACTCCAGTCTCTACATTGCTGCTATGTTTCAGAAGAGTCGATACACCGGATTAATAAGTGGTGACAGCGAGGATAACTCTGAATATCTCATTATGAAATATATAAACAAAGAGGCAATGAATTATATTGAATATGGGGACTTGGTGATTACATCCGGATTGGGAGGGGTTTATCCGAAAGGCATTCATATTGGACGGGTGAGAAAAATAGAGGCAAAAACTTATCAAACCTCCATGGAAGCCTATATAGAGCCAATAATAGATTTCTCACGTTTGGAGTATGTCTTTATTCTTGAAAAAGAGAGGAAAATAAATGATTAAAAGAGAATATTTAACCTCTATTCTTCTCCTCTCATTTGCTGCTATACTTCAATCCACTCTGTTCAGGTATATAACAATCTGGAATGTTAAACCTGATTTGGTTCTCATTATATTGGTGTTTGTGGCCTCTCGACGAGGAAGTATGGTCGGTCAGGTAACAGGTTTTTGGGGCGGCTTTGTGGAAGACCTTTTGAGTACTGCTCCCCTGGGTTTCAATGCGTTAATAAAAACTCTTATTGGTTATATTTATGGAATTATCGAGGATAGAATCGTCATTGATCCCATTATTCTTCCCGTATTAATTGTAGGAATAGCTACAATTATAAAATATTTGTTTGTTGCGGTTATCTCAGCAATATTTTCTATCGAAAGTATAGGTGCTGTTCTTGTATCAAGTAGATTTTTAGTTGAAATTCTATATAACTCGTTAAGTGCACCATTTGTTTTTGCCCTGCTATCGTTGATAAAATCCTTAAAACCCAGGGAAAAAACCTTAAGTCTATAGGGTTGATGGGAGTAATGTGTGTCTGACAACGGCAATTCGAGACTAAAGATACGTGTAATAAGTTTTGTAATACTCATAATTGTAACTTTTCTAATCTACATTATTTACATCTTTAATCTACAGATTATAAAGGGACTTGAATTTAAAAAACGAGCGGCTGAGGTTGCGAGACGGGAAATTATAATTCCTGCCCAAAGAGGAGAGATTTACGATAGAAATTATGATGTCCCTATAGCAGAAAATGAAGAATCTTTTGCCATTGATATAATACCCGGGGATATACCGGATAAGGATAAAAGCAAAATATTTTCTGCCGTTTCCAAGTTGTTGCGAGTTGATAAGGAGTATTTAAAGAAAAAAATTCCGCCAAAGTATTACCATCTTTACCAGCCGATAGAGATAAAGAGTGGCGTTTCATTTAGTGAGATAGCCTACATTGCAGAACATTCGGATGAATTTCCGGGAATACGATGGAGAAACAAACCTATAAGAAAATACCGACTGGGGAAAACCTTGTCTCATGTACTTGGATATATAAGCGATATCACCCCCGAGGAGCTCCAAATATTGTACAATCAGGGTTACAGTCCTGGTACAACACTTGGTAAAAGTGGAATAGAGAAGGAGTATGATAAAATCCTAAGAGGAAAAGATGGAAAACGATACAAGATTGTTGACGTAAAAGAGAGAAGTTTAACCACAAAAACCTTCGAAGAGGAACCACCAGTACCTGGAAAAAACTTGGTTCTTACAATCGATCGAAATATTCAGAGACTATGTGAAAAAGCATTGGGGCCCAGGATAGGCTCCGTTATTGTTTTGAGACCGGCGACGGGAGAAGTGCTTGCTATGGTTTCTTACCCAAGGTTTGACCCCAATATTTTTTCCAAGGCTGGAAGCGAAAAAATTTACAAGAAACTTCTGTTAAATCCGCACTCTCCGTTTATCAATAGAGCAATTCAATCAGCCTATCCTCCAGCTTCAACCTTTAAAGTAATAATGACGGCTGCCTTTTTGGAGGAAGTACCAAATGCGATTAATAAAACCTTTACCTGCACCGGGAAATTTTACTACGGTGACAGAATATTCCACTGTTGGAGGAAGACCGGACATGGCAAATTAGCCCTTTTTGATGGTTTAGCTCAGTCATGTGATATCTACTTCTACAATGTTGGTCTTGAACTTGGAGTTGAAAGAATAATATCCTTTGCTCGGGATTTCGGATTAGGGAGACCTACCGGGATAGACCTTCCCGGTGAGATTAGGGGGTTTGTTCCTACACCAGAGTGGAAAGAAAAGGTACACCACATGAAATGGCTGGGTGGAGATACAATAAATCTCTCAATTGGACAGGGTTACATAACGATTACTCCTATACAAATGGCAGACATGATAGCAATGGTTGTAAACAAGGGAGTCATCTACAAGCCACATTTGTTGAAGGAAATTAGAGACCCCATCACAGGAAGAGTAGTCAAAGAAGTAAAGCGAGAGATACTTCATATATCACATATAAAAAAGAAAACTTTCGAAGAACTACAGGAAGCACTGCGGAGAGTTATTACGAAAGGGACGGCACATGTAGTTATCACAACAAGAGCAACCGAAGTGGCTGGCAAAACAGGCACAAGCCAGACCGCAATTAAAGACAGATTCCATTCCTGGTTTGCCGCTTACGCACCCTACAGAGGAAAACCAGAGGATCAAGTGGTGGTAGTCGTAATGGTAGAAGCGGCCAATAAATGGGAATGGTGGGCTCCCAAAGCGGCAAATATTATTTTTCAAGGCATCTTTGCTCATCAAAATTTCGAGGAGGCTGTGAAAACCCTAAATCCATGGTACAAAAACGAAATACGTGGGGTTAACTAAGTGAGAAGAAAAATTTCTTTTATAGAATTCGATTTCATACTCTTTATCCCTACTGTTGCCCTAATTGTTATAGGGATTCTTTTTATCTACTCGAGCGGAGTTAGCTCAACCGGAATAGTTTTTTCCAAAGAGTATATAAAGCAAATTATATGGGCAGCGAGTGGTATTATAATTTTCTTTCTTGTAGCTTTTTTCCCATTTAGCAGGTTTAAATCTATTTCCCCATTTCTCTACCTCGGTTCCGTACTCATTCTTCTTTTAACCCCGATAATAGGGAAAGAGGTTAATGGAGCACGCTCATGGATAGGTGTGGGCGATATTGGAATACAACCTTCCGAGTTTACTAAAATAATTGTCATACTTTTTTTAGCCAGATACATTGTAAATAATGAAAAACACATGGACAGTTTAAAAATATTCTTGGTTGGATTTGCAATTGTGCTGCTTCCCATGTTCTTAATTTTGATTCAGCCGGATGTTGGTACCACGCTTGTATATCTCCCGATATTCCTGGTTATGATGTATATAGGCGGAACCAAAACAGAGTATATAGCTTTCATAGTGTTAATCTTAGTATTTATAGGAGTACTGGTTTCTGTTTTTGCTTTTCGTGATTATGTAGGTATTCATACTCCATCTCTTATTTTTTCCCTTGTAGAAGAAACAACTCTAAAATATATCGCTCTATCATTCTTTGCCATTCTTGTAACCTCTCTTTTGGGCTACGTTTTGATTAAAAAGCGATACTTTTATTGGATAACCTACTTTTCCTTAATACTTTGTATTTCCATAATAGGCGCAAAGGCGACAGAATTTGTACTCAAGGACTACCAAATAATGAGATTAATTATATTTCTCAAACCTGATATCGACCCGAGAGGTTACGGATGGAATATCATTCAATCCGTAACTGCTGTAGGATCGGGGGGGTTTTGGGGGAAGGGATTTTTGCATGGTACTCAAAGCCACTATAGATTTCTCCCTCAGCAGAGTACTGATTTTATTTTTTCCATACTTTCGGAAGAGTGGGGGTTTGTCGGATGCTTTTTGGTTTTCTTGCTATTTTTCACCATTCTGATCCGAGGGGTATACGTGGCATATTCCTCCCGGGATAACTACGCGGTACTCGTAGGCACAGGCATAGTGAGTATGTTCTTTTTCCATATAATTGTAAATATTGGTATGACCATCGGGATAATGCCTATAACAGGCATCCCTCTTTTTCTTCTCTCCTATGGAGGATCTTCTCTCTGGACAGCATTAATCGGGGTAGCAATACTTACCAGTATAAAAATGGAAAGCGGGAGACATCTGCTTTGAGCAAAAAACTCAGAAGAAACAGAATTGATAGAGAGCAATTGGAAATAATTCTTAGTAAGGTGCAGAAACCGGGAAGATATATTGGGGGTGAGTATGGTTCTATTATTAAGAGGGGAGAAGATTACTTTGATATAGTGATATCCTACCCAGATCTCTACGAGATAGGAATGTCAAACCTATCCGTTAAAATTCTATACAGTCTATTCAACAGTATCGAGGGAATTAGATGTGAGAGGGTATTCGCACCCGCACCAGACATGGAAAGGGAGTTGCGAGAGAATGGAATACCTCTCTTTTCTCTGGAGACAAAGCGTTCCATATATGATTTCGATGTAATCGGCTTCTCCATAGGGTATGAACTTACTCTAACCAACATTCTAAACATTTTGGAATTGGGTGGGATAGAACCCTTAAAAAAGAAAAGAGGAGAAAACGACCCTATTGTCATTGCAGGAGGGCCGGCAATAACTAATCCTATTCCTTTTTCCCCCTTTATCGATTGTTTTTTTCTGGGAGAGGCTGAGGAATGGATTTTGAAAACATTCCCCAGCCTTGTAAATATGAAGAAAACAGGAGCAAGTAGGGGAGAAATTCTAAAAAAAATTCTTGAAGATAGGAGCATCTGGTCAGACACCAAAGAAAAGAAAACACTAAAGAGTTTTTGGGGAGGATTTTCCGAACACACTCTCTCTTCTGCAAGTCCCGTACCGAGTATAAAAATCGCACAGGATCACGGTGTCGTTGAGATAATGCGAGGATGTCCCAACATATGCCGTTTCTGTTCTGCCACTATATTTTACAGGCCATATCGGCAGCGACGCTTCTCCAAAATTTTAGAGGATGTTGAAAAAAATGTTTTTAATTACGGATATAACGAAATTACTCTTTCCTCACTATCGACCGGGGATTACAAAAACATTTTAAAGCTAATAAATATTCTAAATAAACGTTTCAAGAATATTGGCATTTCTTTTTCCCTCCCCTCGCTCAGAATTGACTCTCTCTCCCTCGAAATCTTTGATGAGATTTCTGTTGTAAGAAAAAGCGGCCTTACATTTGCTGTAGAAACACCTCTATCTGATTGGCAAAAGGGTATAAACAAAACAATCGATTTTGAAAAAATTGTTGAGATACTAAGACAAGCGAAAAACTTTGGTTGGAAACTGGCCAAATTTTATTTCATGATAGGCCTTCCTCTAACTCAAGATTCTGAAGTTCAAGGCGAGAAAGATGGAGTCGATGAAGAGGTTATAGCTATCAGCAACTTTGTAAATGAACTCTATGAGCGGGTAAAAATTAATCTCAACATAAACATTTCAACCTTTGTACCCAAAGCTCATACACCATTTCAATGGGCTCCGCAGATTAGTGAGGAAAGGGCTTTTGAGGCGTTTAACAAAATAAAACAGTTAACAAAGTATCGAGCTATAAAAATAAAATACCACTCACCTTTTCTCTCATTTCTGGAGGGTATCTTGTCTCGCGGAGATTCCCGAGCCGGGTTGTTGTTTTACAAGGCCTTTAAGGCAGGCGCTAGGCTTGATGCGTGGGAAGACTATCTCAATAAGAATCTTTGGCGGGAAGTAATAAAAAATGAAAATTGGGAGGTGGCTAAAGAGACATATAGAGCCAGAGAGCTGGATGAAAAATTGCCATGGGATACCGTTAGTCTTGGCACCTCTAAGAAGTATTTAATAGAAGAATACAATAGGGCAAAAAATCATCAAACAACTACCAGATGTCTCACTCAATGCAAGCATCGATGTGGGGTATGTTCGAAAAATATAACAGTAGTAGACGCAGAAATGGATATTTTTGATATCGAACCTCTATCTCTAAAAAAAGAACCACAAAAAATTTTATTCTCCTTCTGTAAGAAAAATAATGCAAAATATCTTTCTCACTTGGATGTTATGCGAATTTTCGAAAGAGCAATTTTACGGGGTAGTTATTTAGCATGCATGACAGAGGGCTTTAATCCGAAACCCAAACTAGAATTTGCTCATCCCCTTATGCTAGGGATGGAATCGGAGGAGGAAATAGCCACCGTGGTTATTTGCAATCTGGATAACTTGGAATTATTCAGAGAGAAACTTAACAGTTCGTTACCCGAGGGAATACAAATTTCGAGGGCAAAGATATTGAAAGAGACTAGAAAATCTTTGATGAGCCTCTTGTGGGGCTCACAAATTCAGATAAAAAATAGCTTTGGTGACTTTTCCTTTGATTTAGAACAATATAGTGAAAGAATTAAAACCAATTTTAAAGAGATAGAAATAATGAAGGAAACCCCATCAGAAATACACCTCAAAGTGCCTCAAATCCCCAAGCGAGGTTTAAAGGCTTTAACCCAAGATCTTCAAATGAATCTAAATACCTTTACGGCTCACCCAAAACCAATCACTTCCACTCTGCTAATGAAGAGGGAAAAACTTTTTACCACATTAAATAACAAACCTGTTTCTTTTTTTCACCTTTCATAAAGACATTCTAAACCCTTTCCTTCTTAAGCTCATTCCAAATTCTATCCATTTCTTCCAGAGAAACATTCTCAACGGAATCACCCCTGTTCCTAAGAGTCTCCTCCAAGAGTTGAAACCTACGTATGAATTTCTCATTTGTATTATTTAGTGCAACAGTTGGATCAATTTTTAATAAACGGGAAAGATTCACTATTGTAAAAAGTAAATCTCCTATTTCACACTCTACATCTCTCTTGTTATTCCTTTTAATCGCTTCTTTAACCTCGTTTATTTCTTCCTCTACCTTTTCCCAAATCGGAGTTAGCTCAGGCCAATCAAAACCGACTCTAGAGACCTTTTTCTGGATCTTTAATGCTCGTTCAAGTGGGGGGAGCGCCTTTGGCACCCTCTCTAAGATTGAATGTGTATGTTTCTTACCCTCAATATTTTCTTTAATATCCTCCCACTGATCCAAAACTTCCTCAACGGTTTCCTTATTAACATCTCCGAAAACATGTGGATGTCTTCTTATAAGCTTGTCACTTATCTCATTTAGAACTTCCTCCAATGTGAAAGAATTTTCTTCCTCCTTCATTTCCCCAATCATCGTTACAAGTAGAAAAATATCCCCCAATTCCTCCTTTAAGTTATCATCATCATCATTGTCAATCGCATCTATACACTCATAGACCTCCTCCACAAGGTTAGTTCTAAGTGTACTCGGGGTTTGTTCTCTATCCCATGGGCATCCACCTGGTGCTCTTAATTTTCTGACTATCTCGTATAGACGCAAAAAACTCTCACTCAATGTCTTCCTATTCTCACTCATCTTTAAGCCTTTCCCTCGATTAAATAAAACCTCTCTGTAAAAACGTTCTCTGAATTATTAACACTATAAAGGGATGGTTTCAAGCGAAAAACATGAATAAAAAGAGTTTAAAATACTTGTGTAAAAAATGTATTATTGCTATGATACTATCATAAATATAATAGTACAGGTTTGGTATGTATGCTTTTATCACCGGGATTGACAAATGATCTTATAGAAATTGTTTCTAAAAACTTTAAAACAGATGAGATAAATGAAATAGGTACTTTAATTTTCAAAAATTATGATACTAACAGACTGGCAGGTGCCAACCCGCATGTATCTCTATCACCTCGAAAGAGTTCTAAAATACTGATTTCACACTGCGAAGAACAAAAAAAACTACCCCAACTAATCGAATTAATTGTTGAACTTGACGATGGGATTATAGCAGGACGTCATGTTAACATCGACGGAATAGAAAATCTTCTCCATAAAATGGCCACCGAAGGATTGGTCTATGACTTTGAAAGAAAAAAGCTGATGAACAAAAGAACAGATATTTCAGAGATGATAAATTGGGGTTCTCTAAAGGATGGTAAGATTTACAATGTGACTGTAATGAGTATTGATATTGTGGGCAATTCATCAAAGGTTCAACGTTATGGTATAAAAAAGATGGAAAAAGTATACTTTATGCTCTGGCAATTTCTCAAATCGCGATTGAAAGAGTACAATGGAAGGATGTGGTCTTGGGCGGGGGATGGTGGTATATCAGCGTTTACTTTTAAGGAACACATAGTCAGGGGTGTGCTATGTGGGTTGGAAATCCAACGACTTATGCCAATATTTAATCTTAAAATAAAATCGATTATCCAAGAGGATATACGTCTTCGAGTAGCCATTGATACTGGTAAAATACGATTTTTCAATAACACAGGACGTATAGTCTCTGAGGTAATAAATTACGCTGCACATCTTGAGAAGAAGGGAACCGAAGCCGGTAAAATTTCTATCTCAAGAACGGTAAGAGATTCACTGCCCGAAGAGATACTTGAATTATTTGTACCGGCAGGGGTCTTTGAAGAGCGAGATTATTTTTCGGCACCATACGAATTAGATAGACTTGAGTTTACACCTCCCATTTCCGGGCAGACCTATTCGAGAAATCTTGCCTGAAAATTATCCGGTAGCTCTTTAAACCAGGTTAGTCCTTTTTTACCACTTTGCCCAAGAATCTCATCAGCTGAGATTGCATAAAAACTCAAAAATAGTATAGATTATAAAAAATACAACGGAGGTTGGATAAGATGGTAAATGTAGAGAGCAATGAATTCAAAAGCATGTTTAGAGAGTATGATCTAAGGGGCAGGGTAAACGAGCAGGAACTAAACCCTCAGTCCGTATATCTTATTGCCAATGCTTTTGGGAAATTCTTAAAGAAACGAAATATCAACGAGGTTGTTATTGGATACGACAACCGTGAAACCTCTTTTCAATTTAAAAATTCTGCCGCATTGGGTTTGTTATCTGCAGGTTGTAATGTAATTGACATAGGATTAACGTTGAGCCCAGTGCTCTATTTCGCCCAGCACTACTACAGTGTAAAGGGCGGTTTAATGATAACAGCAAGTCATAATCCGAACGATTGGAGTGGAATGAAACTCTCCAACGGACTATCCAAAACCCTGGGTCCGGCAGAAATGAAAGAACTCTACCAACTGGTTTTGGAAGGCGAAACCGTACGCACAAGTGCTCGTTACGAAGAACGAAACGTGCGTGATGCCTATATAGAACGCGTCACCTCCGGAATAAAACTGGAAAAACCAATGAAGGTTGTCGTTGAGTGCGGAAACGGCGGAGCAGGTGTTTTTGCATATGAGGTGTTACAAAAAATAGGTGCAACAACATTTCAACTGTACTGTGATCCGGATACATCGTATCCCCATTATTTTCCCAATCCATCAAATCTTAAAGCGCGTAAACGTCTAAGGGAAATGGTACTACATCCCTACATCAAAGCGGATATAGGAATTGGATTCGATGGGGATGGCGATAGATTGGGAGTTCAGGATGATAAGGGAAACAACGTATGGAGTGACAAGGTTTTAATCTTTCTTGCCAGAGATATACTCAAGAAAAAACCAGGTGCAAAGATTGTGTTTGATGTCAAGTGTACCCAGGCTTTGATAGAAGAAATAGAAACCAATGGTGGAACCCCGGTAATGTGGAAAACAGGCCACTCTCACATTAAGGCTAAGTTACATGAAATCGACGCAGAATTGGCAGGGGAAAGGAGCGGTCATATATTTTTTAACGAGGGATACTATGGTTTTGATGATGCGATATATGCCGCTGTGAAACTTTTGGATTACCTCTCCAAACAGGATAAAAAACTATCCGAGTTGTTAAAAACTATTCCTCAGTATATTACTTCTCCCGAGATTCAGGCTCACTGTCCAGATACAGTTAAATATAAGGTTGTAGATCAGTTGGTGAAGGAATTTAAAGCCGAGTACGGCGATAGGGTAATCGATATAAATGGAGCTAGAGTAAAATTTGACGACGGGTGGGGATTAGTTAGGGCTTCTTCCAACTTACCAGAGTTGGTAATAATTTTTGAGGCTAAAACCGAAGAGAAGCTCCTGGAAATACGCGATATTTTCAGAAAGAAGATCAATGCCCATAAAGAAGTAGATCCTAACTGGGAAAACGATATTTACGCCTAAAAGTACAGGAATAAGTAACGTATGAATACTTTCGGAGAATATTTTAGAGTAACCACATGGGGCGAATCGCACGGAAAAGCGATTGGTGTTGTAATTGATGGTTGCCCTCCAGGACTTAAGTTGAACGAGGAAGACGTGCAATCAGAACTCAACCTGCGACGTCCCGGAATAAGTAAGTTTACTACTCCCAGAGTAGAGGAAGATAAGGTGGAAATACTCTCCGGTGTTTTTCAGGGCAAAACAACGGGAACCCCAATAAGTATGATTATTTTTAACAAGAACGTCCGCTCAAAAGACTATGAAAGTTTAAAAAATATTTTTCGACCTGGTCACGCGGATTACACATATCAAGTTAAGTACGGTAACAGAGATTACAGAGGAGGGGGACGAGCCTCGGGGAGAGAAACAGCTACAAGAGTGGCTGCAGGCGCGGTAGCAAAAAAAATTTTAGAAACTAACGGAATCGTAACGATAGGATTTCTAAGAGAAGCAGGTGGTATTTCTGCTGACGAAAAAATTGAGACCATAGTGCCTGGGCGAAACGTACCTCCCGCCCAGGCTATTCAACTGCGGAGACAAATTTACAACTCACCGGTTAGATGTCCGGTACCAGAAATTTCCAAGAGAATAGAAGAGGCAATTTCAGAAGCCGCAAAGAGAGGCGATTCGCTAGGTGGAATTGTGGAGATTCGCTCTTTTGGAGTGCCGCCAGGTTTGGGAGATCCTATCTTTTCAAAACTCGATGCGCTCTTGGCCTTTGCAGTAATGTCAGTAGGAGCCGTAAAGGGAGTGGAAATAGGAGGAGGATTTAATCTGGCCCGTTTGACAGGGAGTAAGTCTAACGATGAGTTTATATACAGAGAGGGAAATATTCAAACAACGACAAACAATGCAGGGGGTATACTCGGAGGTATAAGCAATGGGATGCCCATTGTAGTTAAGGCAGCCTTAAAACCTACACCCTCAATCGGTATCGTTCAAAAGACAGTTAATCAAAATAAAGAGGAAGTAGAAATATCGATAAAAGGACGACATGATCCATGTATAGCAGTAAGAGCAGTACCGGTCCTTGAAAATATGGTTAATCTTGTCCTCGTTGATAGACTGTTGGCCGCCAATAGTATAAAACTTTAGAATATCGAACATAATGTGGGTAAACTTTTTGCTTTGTAGCCGTATAAGTATTAGTTTAGTTAAAATTGGCATTCTAAGGAGAGTTTTGTCATGAATGAAATAGTACCGAGAGAGCAACTTGTCAAAAGTGGCTTAAAGGGATTCCTGGCGGTAGGTGGGGGTATAGGTCTATTAGTGTTAAAAGCCCTCTCCTCCCTCCCCATTGTCGGAGTAGTTGTTGGGGCAGCCCTTGCAATCGGAGGAATAGCAATGTCTGCTTCCAAAGAGGACAAACCTGCCGGAGTAGTAACATTGGTGGCAGGGGCTTTAACTGCTGGAGCTGCCTTGATTCCCGGATTCAGATGGTTAATGAGCCTTGCAGGCTGGGGACTCCTCATTGGAGGTGCCGTTTCTCTCTATAAATTCTTTAGCAAACTTAAAAAAAGGATGTAATTCGAGAAACAAATGATACTAAATCTCAACTGGGTCTTTGTTGCAGAACTATTTGGCATCGGTCTCCTCTCTGGAGCCCTGGGGTCTTTATTAGGAATAGGGGGAGGGATTATTAACGTTCCTTTTATCCTTCAGTTGGGAGCTCTTCCCTCCGTAGCTCGATCAGCAGGACTTATCTTAAGTTCCATAACAGGGATTTCCTCTTTTGTAACCCATAAAAGGAGTAAAACTATTAGTTTTAAAGAACTTGTCCCTTTTATTCCCTGGGCTCTTATAGGGGTATTTATAGGAGTGGGTTTTCAATTCTTTTTTAAACTTCTCTTTCCATCTGTCAATTACTCCGTAGTGTTCAAATCGATATTTTTGGTAGTTCTTCTTATCTCTCTTTATAAAATGCTAAAACAGAGAGTTTTTGATCATAAGAAACATCCAGAGCAGGGCAGGGAAGAGCAAAAAGAGAAGATAAACCCAAAAATAGAAAAATGCTACTTCAAGGCATTAATATCGATTCCAGGAGGATTTCTCGCAGGTTTACTGGGGATCGGTGGCGGAATATACTACGGGCCAATATTAAAGACGGTGGTAAAGTATCCTATAAAGAAAGCCATACCAATTTCCTCGGGTCTAATAGCAATAAGCGTTCCTACCGGGGCTATACTAAGTAATGCTATTTTTCTATTGACTCATAGATACAACCTATTCTATCAATCACTCATAATTTCGGCATTTATAGGAGTAGGCACACTGGTTGGAGTATATTTGGGAGTTCTCGTTTTTAAGAAACTAAAATCCAGCGTATTGAATTTTATTTATATTCTGCTAATACTTTTTAACTCAGTAAAGCTATTTATGAGTATATTTATAAGGTAATTTATGGTAATTTGATAGTACAATGAAAAAGAAATATCTGATAGAAACCTATGGCTGCCAGATGAATATGGCAGAATCAGAGTCGCTTAAACTACTTCTTGACTCTGCAGATTGGGAAGAAACAAGAAACCCAGAAGAGGCCGATGCTGTAATTTTGAACACTTGTTCTGTTAGAGAAACAGCGGAAGAACGAATATGGGGCCGTCTGGGTTTCTATAAACATGAGAAAAAAAAGCATAATTTCAAACTTGTCGTAATGGGATGTATGGCAGAGCGTCTAAAGGAGAAATTCTTAGTCAAGAACAGCCATATAGATATAGTTGTAGGGGCATTTGATAAAAAGGAAATACCGTATTATCTAGAAGAATCTTTTCAACAGAATGAAAAAATAATAGCTACAAATGGTTCTTCCTATGATTTCTTCGAGCGTCATTCAAGAGATTCTTTTAAAGCCTTTGTACCTATTATGCATGGGTGTAATAACTTTTGTTCATACTGTATTGTGCCTTACGTAAGAGGGAGAGAGGTCTCACGCTCCCCGGAGCAGATAATAGAAGAGCTTACAAAATTGGTGGATGAGGGAGTAAAGGAGGTAACCTTACTCGGACAAAATGTAAATTCCTATAGATATAAAAAGGGAGACCTTACCATTACATTTCCAGACCTGTTAGAGATGATTATCACCAATGTAAAAGTTGAATGGTTAAGATTTTTAACCTCTCACCCGAAGGATCTGTCGAATAGGGTAATCAAATTGATCGCCGAAAATGAACAACTCTGCAATCACATTCACCTTCCCGTCCAACATGGATCAAACAAGATATTGAAGCTTATGAGACGGGGTTATACAAGAGAAAACTATTTGGAAATCATTAACAAGATCAAAACAACTATAAGCGACATTTCTATTACAACTGATATTCTTTTAGGTTTCCCCGAAGAAACGGAAGAGGACTTTGAAGAGACACTTTCGCTGATGGAAAAAGTAAATTTTGACGACTCCTTTATTTACCGATATAATCCTAGAGAGGGAACAAAGGCATTTGAACTCGGTGATCCTATACCATACGAGGTAAAAATCGAACGATTAAACAGGGCCTTTGTCCTCCAGAAAAGATTGAGTTATCTTAATAGAAAGAAACGACTGGGAAGAAAAGTTAAGGTACTTGCAGAGAGTATATCAAGACATAACCCACGAGAGCTGCTCGGACGAACAGAATGGGATGAAATGGTGGTATTTCCCGGGGAACCGGGTGAGATAGGAAAGTTTTTATTCGTTACCCTCGAAGAACTCAGAGGGAATACATATCGCGGTAGAAAGGTGGAAAATGATGACATTTAAAATGGTGGCTTTTTTACTCTTACTAATTATTATTGCCGTATTTAGCGCATTTAATCTCTCAAACACATCGGATATCTCTTTTGGTTTCTACACAATAAAGAACGTACCTATCTTTCTTAGTCTTCTTATCTCATTCATAGCAGGGGCCATAATGATGCTTCCATTTACCCTGGTAAAGAAGCGAAAGCCCGTCAAAGACAAACAGGAAAGATCAAAGAACAAAAAGAAAAAAACTAAAGATATTTCTTCGGAAGTCACAGAACCAAATGTTGGAAAAATTGATTTCAAAGACTAAACTTCTTCTTTTAGTTCTTCTCTTGTTCTTAACACTTCAACTTTTGGAAGCAGAAAACACTACGAAGAATCCGAAACCCACAGTCTCACACATGGAAATTGTCTTAAAGAAGGCCTCCAAAGCGGAGAAAGCCGGGGATGTCAATAAAGCAATTAAATACTATACTACATGGCTGAACGAAATCTGGGAAAAAAATCCCAAAAACCTGGATGAAAAAATTTATAACCATATATTAAATACCATACTAAAAATAGATCCGGATGTCGATAGAGCTGTTTCCATAGTAACAAAGTATTCTCTTAAATACCTCTCTACCCAACACCGTATTGAGCTACTAAACAATTCTGCTAATCTTGTCGAATTAACGGGAGATTTCAAAAAAGCGAGCGAACTGTACAAAACAGCCTGGGAAATGAATCCAACAACCACCAACTTTGATACTTTACTGGACTATTTTGCCGCTCTATACTCGATTGGAGATTTTGATAGTATCATAGATAAAGTTCACGAACTGGAAAAATCCGAATTTTTTCTTAGCGAAATTCAATCAAAGGACAAAATTGGAAGGTACTATCTTATTAAGGGTTTTGCATATCTACAATTAGGAGAATATACACTGGCGGAGGAAAACTTTGAATTCCTGCTCTCGAACGAGAGGTTTATCAATCAACGAAAGGCGGCTCAAATAGGGATGTACTATGCCTTAAAGGGGCAACACAACAAAAACGCCAGCAAGTATTTACTCACAACTGGATCAAAGAGGATTAAGATCTTTCCCTCACCAAACTTTTACTTTCTATCATTAATAGGTAAGGGACAAAAAGAAGAAAAAAAATCGGGCAATCATCTTATGGCCAACCATCTTAACAGGGGCATCTATGTGCAGACAGGATCCTTTTCTCTAAAAGAAAATGCAGAATATTTGGTCAAATCTCTTAATCGTAAAGGATTTGAGGCCACCATTACAAGAGCAAACCTGGGAGGAAGGATCTTTTACAGGGTTCTGATCGGACCCTACAGTTCAATCGAAGAATCACAGGAGATAATTCACAAATTAGAAAATGCCGGTTTTGAAGGCGTTATTAAAGAAATAGATTGATACACCCAGAAGTTACTCTTTAGTTTGCTCTTTTGAGGGTTCATCTATGTATTCAACCTGTATTAACTTTAAACCATTAGGAGAAATTATACTAAAACCGCTAATTTCTAGTTTTATGGGAATTAAATCAATGGTCCTTTTTAACTCTTTGGTTTGTTTCACTTCCTTATATTTTACTAAGTATGACCTTGTTGTTTTTACAAGCCCGTCTCTATTAACCGCCATCATCTGAAGTATATTGAAATTTTCCTTGCCTCCAAAATTAAAAACCACGAAGCCACCCTGTTCCTTTTTCCCTTTCTCTGTCCAGGTATAGTGTGGAGGCATGAAATTTACCTCCACATCTTTTAACGTATTGGTATATAGTCCCTTCAGCTTTATCGGTGATAATTTTATTAGCTGTGATTCATTCTTGTGAACCATCTGTTGTTCCATCTCTACAGGAAGTCTTACATAACGTTTACTACTAAAGTCCCATCGATCATGCCCCTGAATACTAACGTATATCTCATATAGAGATTTAATTCTAACAGAGACTAATTTTTTGATTGATGGGATAGATTCGTTTTCAACAACAATCCTCAATCTGTTATATATTTTCGAAGAGGACTCTTTCCAAATATATACTTCATCTACGCTCTTAGAGTATAAATTAATTATTCTTTTATCCGGTTGGAAAAACAAAATCTCACCAACTCCTCCCTTCAATGGGTGATACCACGCCCCTTTAATAAAGTCCTCAAATGCTTTGATACTATTACTGTTAAACAATTTTCTCAGACGTTTTTCCTCAACCTTTTTCCCTGGGATTTTTTCTATAGAGGAAAGAACATAACTATTCTTAGGGTACTTCCAGTAGTATGTCATCTTCAGAAGGTCCATAACGTTCTTTGACTCGGGATCATGAGCAAATACAACTATAGGGAAACTTACCCCGTTTTTTTGTCCCAATTGATAACCCTCTGATCTCTCCTCTTCCTGAATATCTATGGTACCATCCGAAACTATCTTGCAGATATTTTTAAAAAACAAACCCAAACCATTAGGAGAGGGAGTTCTCCTAAATACATCGAGTGTTAACTCACCCTTAGCATTCGTCCCCTGAAGTATAATCTGTTTGCTGTGATCCCCAACGATATCTTTGAGAGAAATAGAATAGTCGTGAGGATTTACCGCGTTTGTAACACCCTCCCATGATTTGAAATACACATTACGAATGGGATCAAAATCTACAACAATAATCCTTAGTTTTGAGTCTTGATTCTTTTTATCTTTAACGATAAGTATCTGTTCATCTGTCAGATCGAGGTCTAGATTAGCATTGATTGTCTGTAACACTCTCAGATTGGGAGGCAAAGGAATCTTGGGAAGATTTTCCTTATAAACCTTTTCTCGATAGACCGCTTCTTCATCGGCATAGTTCTCTCCATTAGTGTTCTTTTTTACATTTGATTTTGAAATTATAGTCTCAGACTTATCCGATGAAACACTTTTGGCTCGTCTTTCCCCCTTACTACAGGAGATACTTAATAATCCAACAATCACTAACAGAGCCAGTATCTTTGCTTTCATTCTATCATTCCATCTAAAGCTAAAAATATTTACTCAATTTCTCAAGGACAAGTTTTTTCGTCTCTTCGAGTGACAATTTACATTTAAATCCAGCGGCTGTTTTATGTCCCCCTCCTCCAAAACTCTGTGCAATTTCCGCTACATCTATATTCCCCTTTGACCTCAAAGAACATCGAAGTAATCCATCGAGATTTTCCTTGAAAAATATAGAAACTTTTATTGATTCACTCCTCAACGGAAAGTTAATAATCTGATCGGCCTCCTCATAAAGTGCACCTGAGTCTATAATAGTTTCTTTGGTCATTGTTTGAATAGCAACATGATTATCAAAAACAATCTCCAGCGTGGACAACACCTTAGAATGAAGAAGAAGCGAAGAGATAGAGTTACTCTCGTATACCTTGCTGTAAATATAGTTTGGACTAACTCCGATTGTCACTAAATCTCTCGCAATCTCAAAGGTTAGTGCTGTAGTTTTGGGATAGATAAAAGAGCCGGTATCATACACAATCGCCATAAAGAGCGCTTGGGCCATTTTAAAATCTATTTCAATTCCCATCTCTTTGAAGAGTAAATAAAGTATCTCTGCCGTTGAAGAAGCACTTTTCTGGATTAAGTTCTGCACCAGCAGGTCTTCCTCGCTCTCATGGTGATCAATAATAAAATATCCCTTCACCCGTGGCAGCACATACTCTGCTACAACCCCTATATTGTTTTCATCATTAGTATCCAGAATGAGTAAAACATAGTCTCCAAGATTATCGGGAAGTTGATCTTCGGATTCAAGCGTCATTATCTCATGGTTTTCATCAATAAAGCTAAATTTGCCAGGCATGGGATCTGAGTTAAAAACCTTTACATTCTTTCCGAGTTTTTGAAGGGCTTTCAACATCGCATACTCGCTTCCAATAGCATCTCCATCCGGTGTTTCATGAGCGGAGAGAATAAAATTGTTATTTGAGATTATAAAGTCAATTATCTGTTTAAATATCATGATCCTTCAACCCTTTCCGCCTCAATCGTCTGACCCCTTTTAAAATTCTTAAAATTCCTTATTCTACTAAAAGACACATCAGATTCAACAACACATCCCGCTTCAATTTTACAACCATGCGGAAGATCCGCGTTAAAACCTATCACTGTTAGCCCGTCCTTTATCTGATTAGGGTACTTGCTGTTAATAATTCCACGTTTTCTTTCACCGATAGCAGATGAGTCACCTATATTACAGCCCCCTGGTTTTAACTCTCTCGTATTTGGCAACACGACAGTATGGATCACAGAGGCATTTCTACATATAATGTTTCCATTCATAACCACAGAATCCATAACCCTTGCACCTCTGGAAATTTTTACACCGGGATAAATTATAGAGTTCTCAACGTAACCCTCTATTTGTACGTCGCGGGAGATAAAAGAATTTTTGACATAACCCTTAGAAGATATATAAGAGTCCGACCTTGTAGTGATAAACTTTTCCATCGAATTAAAAAAGTTTACAAGTTCGCTATTGGAAAGAATGTTTATTAGCTTTAAATTGCTCTCATAAATCTGTTCTATACTGTTATTAAAGAATAATTTCCCAGGAATGTCTCTGATAATATCAAAATTAGTAAGTAAAAAATTTTCAAACAGATAATCTGCTAGTTTCTCTTTCCTGCCAATCCCTCTGCGGCTTCTTTTCAAAAGTTTTATCAATTCCTTTCTATTGCAAATATACACTTCAACGGGAGTATTTTCCAACGAAAGTTTTACAATAGAGTACCTGTCACCCTCAACAATCTCTTTTAATCTTTCACTTTCAAAAAAGCCAACATACGAAAGGGAAGAGAGCACAACGTACTCAACTTTTTGCTCCTGAAGATGATGAATAAATAAATCAACACTTTCATCACCTACCAATAATTCCGGTTTTTTCCTTTCCCACCTATCAACAAGAGACAAACCCACTTTATAAATATTTTGATCTAAAAGTATAAAAATATTATCCGTAAGAGCAACAAAATTATAAAGAGCAACATCTAATAGAAAATACTCTCCGAAAAACGGGAAAGCAAAGGCAGGGAATCCCTGTTTTATGCCCGGGATAGAATTTTGAAACCCTGTCTCAAAAAAGTAAACGCTTAAATCATCCATAGCCTAACTAATCGCTCTTATCTTTATATGATAATTCCTTCCTATATCTGTTTTAACTTTTAGACTTTTATTAAGAACATCATCGGCAACCTCTTGTATATCCCGAAAAAAACCATCCTTTAAAACTGACAATTTTAACTTCCCCCCAATAAGTATCAACTTGGCGACGACGGATGATCCCATCTTGTCAACAATACTTATATTGTCCTTGACAATACTTAAATATAGAGGAATTTTCTCTTTTATCTCAACAGGTTTATTAATCCTGTCAACCGGTAACTCCTCTACCACAAGTCTTATCCGCATTCCTCTCCTACCACCACTCAATTGACTTACATACCATATCAGTAACCCAATCAGTATTAAAAGTACCAAGCCACCAACCAATATCATCCACCAATAGCTCTCAATGAGAGTTTTAACTCTAAAGTCAACATCGAAAGCTGCAGGAACAAATCTCACTCCCGCACTATCAAATTTAAAAATAAGAGTCCCTTTATACTCCCCGGAAGCAAGAGGCTTTGAAAATTTCACAGGGATAGACACCTCTCTGGTTTCGCCAGGCCCTATCTCAGAGATAAATTTAGAGTTCTCGAGACCTAAATGTTTACCATCGGGCATTAGAATTTCAATCCCAATAACCTTTACCATTACAGGAGATTTGTAACCGGAACTTTTCAATTTTAGAGTGATTTTTCCCTTCCCTTTGTTGGAAAAAGTCACCAACTGCGGTTTCTCTATTACTTCAACAACCGAAAGTAGGTTTTTCGTTTTGGCTTTAATTTCTCTCTCGGTAGGATTGGTTGAAATTTCAGTATAGTTACCAGATATTACTTTGGCCAATTCCTCCGTTTCCGGCAATTTTCCAATTCCAAGTATTTCTATTTTCCATCCCTGTTTTTGTATTACCTTAGCGTTCTTAAGAAATTCATGATTGAACTTACCTGTAGGAGAATAATACTTACTACCAGGAGGAGCCTCTTGCTTGCCGTCCGTAAGTAGAAGAACGTACTTCCTCCTATGGTCATTGGCAAGCTTTGAAAGTTTTTCCTTAACCACATCGAGAGCATGTCCTATATCGGTAAAATGCCCATCCGCTTTGACAGCGTTTATTATTTTTTTCACCCTCTCTTTATCCGCCTCATTTCTGATAAACTGAGAAACAAGAACCTGTGTTTTGCCATAAAAACCGATAACAAGTAAATAATCGTTGGGTATAACAAGTTGATCGATAATATAATGATCTACGTAGGCCTTTACTGCATTAATTTCCTCTACCATAGAGAGTGATTTGTCAAGAGCTATAACAATATCGATATTCTCCGTTCTAGTATCAGAAAATAGAGATTGATTAAATATCAATATTAGAGTAATAATTAAAAAAATAGTTAATAGATATTTACTTTTTCGTCTAAACATTTTTTTACACCCCGCTTTTTTTTATACTTGTAGAATGCAATAAATTGCTGTAAAATGGAAGAGGAAAGGTAAAAAATTGCTTTACATTTTATGTCATGTATGGATAATTTAAAATAATGTTACATTTAGGAGGAGTTTTATTATGGCAAGTATAGACCTACCCAAGAGTCCTAATGTTTTTCATCCGGAGAAACCAAGTGCTGTAGGTTCAAGGAATTCGTTGGCTCAAGAGTTTCGTGATCAGCAGGCAGAGGTTGATCTTCTTTTAAGTGAAGAAGTTGATAAGGTAATGAATCATATTACATCAAAACTTCCCAAAGAGGTCTTGGAGAGAATAGACATAATGGGGGGGTTAAAAGAAAAATTGTACAATTATTTCAATCAGAATTACCAGAACATGTTCAACAGGTACATAGTTACCGCTGAAGATGAAATGGTAAAGAAAGTGAGAAATTTCATCGACAAGGAGGAGATGAAAACTCTTGCCAGATACACCCCCAAAGAAATAGCGGCATTGCTCGATCAGGTTGGTGGTGTTGACAAGTTCAACACCGGTGAGATTGAGAAATCAATCGTTAACATGTACGGTCACCTCCAGGGTCATATTCAGAGGGGAGTTAACGATCTGGAAAATCTAACCAATTCTTTGCTCCGCCAAAAGACAGATGTTGGGGCATTTATCAGAGGAGAAAATGCCTACTCAATTGTCAAGTGTTCTTTCAAAGACAATATTACAAAGCCCAAGACAGTAACAGACGTAAAACTTTCGGTAAATATCCTCGATTCAGAGTTGATAAGTCCGATTTTCCACTATCAGGTAACGGTAGAGTTTCTCATTAAAGACCTCATTTCTAAAAACATTATGGACCTCATTGATAAAGAGATAGAAAAATTAAAGGATGAACTCATTGACGAGGGTAAAGAGGAACTTTCGGACAGTGAAATTATATTCGAGAAGATGAAGAGGGTAGAGAAATACACCTCGGATGATAAAGACGATCCTAAATCCAAGAGGTATACCTTCTTTGCGAAATCCCTTATGGACAAAATAGAGGGTTTAAGAGCGGAGATTGATCCTGAGGATTTTGATCCCCTCAATATTAGAGAGAACCTTAAAAAAATAATTGACCTAGAGAATATTAGAAACAGAGGGTTCAATACCGCTGTTAATTCGATCACCTCTATACTTGATACCTCAAAAATGGGCTATCAGTACGTAGAGAACCTCAAAAATGCGCGTGAATTAATATTGAGAGAGTATGAAGATACAGATGTAAGCCAGCTTCCCGATGAGCGATACTCAATAAGAATGAAATACTACGATCAATCGCAGCTTCTCGAAGAAAGACGAGCATACGATGTGCAGGCAAAATCATTTGAGGTAGAGGTTCAACATCTCTGGGACGTACTGGAGATGGTTTATGAAGATTCGAAGTTTATGAAAGGTATCGTGGACTTCAACGACCTCGCTAAAAAGTACAGAAACAAGATAAAGAACAAGATAAAAGCGAGGACAGGAGATCCTCTCTACGAAGACATAGAGAAGAGCTGGGATGAAATAACCTTTGTTAAGCCTGCTGACACGGAAGTGGAGCGGATGAATAGAACATACATTTTTGAAAAGGATAAGATAAAGAAAAAACTTATCCTTATGAGAGAGAAACTACAGAAAATGTATGCCTATAAGTATCCTATTCAGCGACGGGTAATGGAGGAAAGATTAAACTTCTTAGAGAGTGAGTTTAATAAATTCGATTACATGATAAATCCGTATCATATTCAACCGGGACTTCTTCTGGATGTGGATATCACTTCCATTAAAAGGAAAAAAGCAACTTTGGATGGCATGGCCAACGTTTTAAACGAGTTTCTCCATGGTGTCTCCAAAGGCTTTCAGGATGCAGCATTCGCAGCATTTTCCAGAAGGCGATCGACCGTGAGAGAAGATATAGCGCAGTCCTTTGCCCCTGTAGAGGAAGAGGCAAGCGCGGGTAGTGAATATCTTGATATGCTAAATGAAGAACCGGAAACCAAAGAGAGTGGTTCCAAAACAGGAGTAGTAGATGTAACTCCTAAAAAGAAGGGACGTTCTAGAAAGAAACAGGACGACGGTTTAAAGGAAATATAAAAAGATGGATAGAAAGGTGACCCTTTGCTCCAAGGGGTCACCTTTTATTTTTAAAAGTTATCTTTTCAAAATTTAAGGGGTGTATAATGGTATCGACTACACATGATTATTCCGGTCTAAGTACACGGGAGGGGTTTAATAAATCACTTAGACATTTCAAAGCTGTAATGGGAATCATCTCCGAATTGGAGGATAAAGTCAATCTTGCCGATATCCTGCAATCAATGATTGAAGATAAAGAACTGGAACAGGAACAGATAGCTCCGATTATTCAATCTCTTCTTGTTGACAAGTATAAGTATAAATATCGTTCATTCAACCTGAAGAATAGTGTCACAGATTTTGAAAATACAGTATCGAAGTGCTCTAATTTAACAGCAGTGGATCTCGTCGTCGTCTACTACCATCCAGAGCTTGGTATTACCCCCATTAATCCTAAAAATATAAAGCATTGGGAATCCGTGCAAGAATTGAAAAAGAATGAATTGCTGGTGGTTTACAGTGGATACTTTGATAAAACGGAGGACAAAAAGTTATACACCGATGCAATCGACCTATTCTATAAGATACTAATGGGGGAAACCGTTAAAATTCCTGCAAGTATGAAACGAGGTTCTCTAAAACCACCTCAGCCAGCTACAAAACCCGCTTTCATGGAAAAAAAGGCCCCAAAAGAGAAAAAGGTTGAAGCAACAGTTCAAAAACCCAAAGGGAAAGAAATAAAACAGGGTAAGAGAAGAATGACTCCTCTGTACTCAATTCCCGTAACAAATGAGCTATTTCACAACGGAAATGTGGAAGCATGGAAGAAGATAATCGAGAGTTACAAGGCAAAACATCCCGACCTTGATGTCTATATATTTTACGAGGGGGAGAGAATCCACGATATAAACACTCTCTTCAAATGGGGTAAGGTAAAACATGGAAGTGCGATTCTTATCTCCGTCGCGGGAGAAAATATTAAAGATGTAGCAAAGCTGCAAAGGTATCTCAAGCAGGGAGCGAGTCCCATGTTTGAGGCTTTTTTAAAATTCCCTGTTAATACTGTTTTGAATCTATTCTAATTCTAAATTTCTATAAGGCGGTAAAAGATGAAAAAAAACATACACTTTTTCAATAAAGGAGAGTTTACAGAAAAAGATACTATCCTGGAAAAGATAGGTATAAGGGGAAGGAGAGCAATGGAGCTTGCCTCTCTCAACCTTCCCATCCTTCCGGGATTTCTTATCGATGCTGATGTTTCTTCGCATCTCGACGAATACGACATAAAGAAGAATTTAAAACCATATCTAGACAGAATAGAATCAATAACAGGAAAGAGATTTGCCGATCCAGAAAACCCAATGCTTTTAAAAATAGTAATAAGTCCAAATCTTGTTATTGCTACTTACCCGACACTTCACAATTTCGGTCTTTCCAATGAGACTATTCCCGGATTTTCCAAATTTGTGGGCGAAAATTTTTGCTATCATGAGATTCAATTTCTGATAAAGGGATGTTTAGAAGTCGAAGCAAGGGTAAGAGAACTGGAGGGAAACGAAGAAGAATTAAAACGCTACAGTGCCGCAATAGATGAGATAACGAAAGAGTTAACCAGCAATACCACGGCTGATAAGCGAAAAAAGAGCATAGAGAAATACGAAAAATTACTACCGGATGGTTTTTTCTCCGATGCATTTACTCAACTCGAATTAGCCCTTATCTCAATAAGTAAGCTCCTCAGAATTGACGATCAAAATCAGGAGGATACAGCCCTTTTAATACAACCAATGGTATATGGAAATTACGGTAAGGATTCAGCCAGTGGTGATTTTTACACACGAAATATTATTACAGGAGAGAAAAAATTATACGGAAGCTTTTATCAAAATAAATTTAACGAGATAGGAGCAAAGGGTCAGGATATTAATAAAATTCCCAAGCAGTATCTGAAGGAACTGGAAGAAATTGCAAGAAAGATAGAAGATTATTTTAGGGAGATAAGATCAATTAGGTTTACCATAGAAAATAAAAAACTCTGGTTGATAGACCAGAGAGCAGTGATGAATAAATCCACCCAAGCGGATATAAAAACGCTTCTCGATTTACATTCGAGAAAAATCATTGACAGCGAATACGTGGCGAAAAGCATAAAACCTGCTCAGCTAAATGAAATTTTACACCCGATTATCAATATCGATTCTGTCAGGGAGTTTAAAAGTATAAATGGCGGAATAGCCGGAGCGCCAGGCGCTGCTATTGGGAGAGTCTTCTTCAGCACCGAAAAATTGCTGGATGAATATCGGCAGGCAATGAAACGTGGGGAAGACAAGAGATTAATACTCTGTATGCCGGCTACCTTTGCAGAGGATGTTAAGGCAATTGAGGTAGCCACCGGCGTTCTCTCAACAGAGGGAGGATATTCGGCGCATGCCTCTGTTGTGGCTAGACAGTACGGAAAGGTTTCTCTGGTAAAACCCGAACTAAAAATATCGGGGAATAAAGCAACAATCGGTGATATTACCATAAAGGAGGGAGATTACATAACCCTTAACGTCCCTTACTATGGTGAACCTGCCATATACTTAGGGAAAGCAGAGCTGATCGAGCCTGACCCGGAAGAATCAGGACTTTTAGATTTCATAAATATAGTAAAGGATTTTGTAAGTGATTTCCATGTAAGAGCAAATGCTGACAATCCCAGAGATGCGAAATTGTCCAGGACCTTCGGGGCTCAGGGAATAGGCCTATGTAGAACGGAACATATGTTCTTCCAACCGGAAAGAATAAATGTCTTTAGAGAAATGATACTCTCCGATACAAAAGAAGAACGTTTAAAGGCCCTAAAAAAACTTGAACCAATGCAAAAAAGTGATTTTTACAAAATATTCAAAATCATGGAGGGGCATGAGGTTACAATTCGTCTTTTGGATGCTCCTCTTCACGAATTTCTTCCCCATAACTCGGATGAAATGAAGAGTTTCATCGAGTATCTTAAAAAACAAAAGGGGACCAAAACTCTCTCCGAAAGAGAAATCAGAGAGCGGTGCGATGCTCTGAAAGAATTCAATCCCATGCTCGGTCACAGAGGCTGTAGAATTGCGGTTTCCTATCCAGAAATCTATGAAATGCAGGTTAGAGCAATATTCGAAGCAATCTATATGCTCAAAAAAGAGGGCGTTGATGTAAGACCGGAGATTATGATCCCCATTATAATGAACGAAAACGAACTCAAGTTAATTATATACGGTAAAAAAATTGAGGGAAAATCGATAAAGGGATTAGTCGATGTAGAACGAGAGGTAAGAGAGAGAGTTAAAGCAGAACCTGCCGAATATAAGATTGGAACAATGATAGAACTTCCTGTGGCTGCTCTTGGAGCTGGCAAAATAGCTAAATATGCCGAGTTTTTCTCCTTTGGGACGAACGATCTTACCCAAACAACGATTGGCCTCTCAAGAGACGACTTTAATAGCTTTATGCCCGATTATACCCAGTTCGATCTCCTGGATGGAAATCCATTCAGAATTTTGGATGAACATGTAAAAGAACTTGTCTCTATAGCAGTAAAACGAGGGCGAATGACGCGCCCAGATTTAATAGCGGGACTATGTGGAGAACACGGTGCTATCCCCGAAAACATCAAATTTTGCATAGAAGCGGGATTAAATTATGTCTCCTGTTCTTCGTACTCGGTACCAATAGCTCTACTCGCTATTGCACAGTACAACATTGAGGCTAAGGGAAAATAAGATAAATCAGATTTAGATATCAGGATAACGTGTTATTCTCTGGATTGTGTAATAAAAATGCCTTAGATGCTTATAGAGGTGTTTGTAGATCTTACTGTATAGTTCATTATAAATTTTCGAGGCATCCCTATTGGGATAGAATATTTTCGTAGTAGAAGTCATCTCTTTGATTGCAGAAAACACATCTGAATGCAAACCCAATCTCGGGGTTGCTACAATAGCTGCACCCAAACTCGAGGTTTCAAATGTACCCGGACGTTTGACAGAGATATTAAAAATATCAGAGGCTATTTGTAGAGTACTATCACTTTGTGCGCCCCCTCCAGAGGCTCTCAATTCCCTTACTCTTATTCCGCTCCTCCTCTGTATTTTTTCTGCCCCCTCTCTCAATGCATAACACAACCCCTCGATAATAGCCCTGTAAAGGTGAGATCGGGTATGTATCTCTCCAAATCCTATAATAGCACCTTTTGCCTCCGGGCCGGGAACCTTTACTCCAGGAGACCAGTATGGTTGAAGTATAAGACCATGGGAACCGGGGGGAACTTCCCTTATCAATTTTTCAAACAATTCTTCTACAGCTCTTCCCTCCCTCTCTGCCTGCAGTATTTCTTTTGTGCCGAATTCCTTTTTGAACCAGGAGACAAGCCAAAACCCTCTGTAAATTTGGACTTCCGGTGAGTACATTCCACGAATTACACTGGGGTAGGGAGGAATAAAGGGTATAACCTCCGTGTACTTACGGATATTGACAGAAACCGTTGCGGTTGTCCCGAAAGATATGCCTGCAATATCCGGGGATACACACCCCGCGCCAACAAGTTCACACGCCTTGTCAGAACCGGCTGCGATAACGGGAAGGCCCTCTGGAATGCCTGTCTCTTTTGAGGCACTTTCGATAATTTCACCCAGTATTTCACCGGGAGGTACAAGCTCTGGAAGCATCTCTTTTGGAACGGGGAAAGCCTTCCACTTCCAGCTAAACCTGGGGCTCCACTTAAAATGTTTATAATCAAACGGAATGTATCCTACCTGAGCAGCATAAGAATCTCTAAAAAGTCCAGTTAGCTTATAGGTAATAAAACCTGAAAGATACAAATATTTAAAAGTTTTTTTCACAATCTCGGGTTGATTCTTGCGTAACCAATTTATCTCTGCCTCAGCCTGAGCATATTTGACAGTTTCATACATACCAATGATTTTAAAACCAATATCAAAGAATAAACCAAGGGATAAAAAATCCTTCTCTCGTCGCTGGTCCGGCCAAACTATAGCAGGTCGAAGTGGAACACCTTTACTATCAACAGTAATAACCGTCGATCGTTGAGTGGTAAGGGTTACTCCAGCAATCCGATCAATATTAGGTTTATTCTCCTCAAGTAAAGACCGTGTAGAAAGACAGAGCTGTTCCCAAAAATAGGCAGGATGCTGCTCTGCCCACCCTGGTTTGGGTGAAAAATAAGATTCAATAGGATTTCTCTTAATAGCAACTATTTTGCCTCCAGGATCAATTAACCCAGAGCGAATACTCTGAGTTCCCACATCTATCGTTAGAATAAGATCTTTCATTACAGAACTTTAGGACCAGATATTAAACTTTTTAAGACCTCGTATAATTGCCTCCGCAGCCTTTTGGGCATCCGACTGAGGAACCTTAGCCTCTCTGTTCAACGTTTTTGCAAAAAAAGTTTTTATAGTATCAAAAACATCGGGCAGATTATAAAAAATAAACGAAAAATCCATCCCTCTGGGTTTTAATATTGTAAAGGCAGAATAAGCAATAATCGGTTCTTTACTTATCATTATTTTTGTTTGATTCTTTGCCGTTAGAATTTCCAATTCTGAAAACCTATGAGGAATTTGTTCCTTAGAATCCCTCCTAAAGGGTTCAATATATTTTCTGGGGTAATTCGGAGGTTCTACCAGCACAAATAACTTGTTTCCATCCGTTTGAAATGTAAGTCCATCCTCGGACAAGTAGAGACTTTTTACCCCATTATATGCAACAATTTCATATTTAGAATAGGTAGAATTCTCACTGAAAAAAGAAGAAATTATATAGCCACCCTCTTTTGGAAGCTTGTTCTGTGAATATGCTTGAAACAAATCTAAAGCTTTAACTGCCATTACTATTCCTCCTTAAAGTGATTATACCTATAGTTTATAAAATATCAAGAATTTTGTATTGTAACTTACTTTCTTGAATGATTCTTTACCAGATTACTTCTAATTTCCTCTGCTTTTTTTGAAAACCTTTCAAAAAAGTCCATATTACCCATCTTTTTATAGATATTGGCCAAACCCTGATATGCCTGCCAGTCATTCGCCGAATTGCCTAATATCTCCCTGTAGATAGAAGTCGCTCTCTCGTAATCTTCCCGTCGGTAATAGCAATAAGCCAAAAGTTTTTTTAATGAGATATCACCCTTAAAATACTTAACAGCCTTCTCAAGGGTAGCTACAGTCTTTTCGATATTCCCTTCTTTTATCATGCAGATTGCCGCATTAATCAAATACTCGATATTATCTGGCATTGCTTTTAACAGTTCATAGTAGATAATTAGAGCCTCGGAATATCTCTTAGTATTTTTATAAGTGAAGGCTAGGGCCTCTTTTAATTTTGTGTTTCGAGGTTCATAGGAGAGCGCCATAAGAATATTATCGCTAGCCTTAGCAAAATATTTTTCACGTAGTAGTACCTTTATAAATTCCTTTCTCAGGGAAAGATCATCGGAGTAAATCCCCAAATACTTCTCATAGGTTTCTATCATACTTTCTGTCCGGCCCAAAATTCGATAAGTTTCAATAAGATATTTATAAGCCTCTCCGTTGCGAGAGTCTATCCGCAAACATTTTAAAAACCACCCCTCGGCCAAATCGGCAAGTCCCACCTGAATATATTCTTCTCCCAGGGAGAACATTAAGTGTATATCTGGACCCAACTTACGTATCTGCTCCTGAAGGAGACGTATATTCTCCCGATGGTTCTCGCTTATCCTCGGTACAAGAAGCGCATAGTAGTACCTTGCAAGTTCGTCATCGGGGTTAATAGTTAAAATTTTTTTTAGCTCTCTGTAGGCATTTGTGTAGTCATTTAATTGCCAGAGAGAAATCAAAAGCCCATATCGAAACTCTATTACATCTCTTCTAGAATCCAGAGCTCTCAGATAATGATTTTTCGATTTTTCATATTCACCCAAATTTCTATAAGCCTCACCCACCAGGGCATGAATCATCGGTTGATTGTAATTTGACTTTAAAAGTTTGTTTCCATACAGGATAGCCTTTCTATAGTTTCCCTCTTTAAAAAAGATATTGGCAAGAAGTTTATCTAACTCATACTCCTCTCCCGGAATATTTCCATCTGAATTGAAATATCTTGATACGAGCTTAAGCTCTGATATCGCATCTCTTCTATTCCCACTAGCGAGCAAAATCCCTGCCTTGGTAAGCCGCAGTTTTGGATCTTCCGGAGAATACTTAATAACCTTATTGATATGAAACAGAGCAAATTCATATTTTTTCATCTCTCGAAATATCATCGACAAAAATAAATTAGCCGTCAGATGATTAGGGTCTCGCTCCAAAACCTCGAGAAAAAAGTTAACAGAGTTTTGGAATTCCCCCATATAGAACAGTTTTATTGCAAACAGCAAAACAGCGTTGTAGTATCCATTTAGAAAACGACGATCATTAGGTGCTAGTCTTGCCGCATCTCTGAAGTGTGAAATAGCAAAATCGTAGCGTTTAAGTTTTAGATATGTCAATCCTAAAAGGCCATGCACAAATGGGAAATGGGGATTAAGTTCTATAGAATGTTTCAAATGATATATCGCCTCTCTATACTGACTATTTGAAAAATAAGAACGCCCTAGAAAAAAATGTCCGGCACTGCACTTTGGTTTCAGCTTAATATAGAACTGTAAGAGTCTAATGGCATTTGGAATATTACCTATAGCGTGGTAACTTCTGCCAAGATAGAGAAGAATTTCAGGATACTCCTCCGCTTTGTCAGCGAGTGAGGTGAGAATTTTTATTGTTTTGTGATAATTTCTATTTTTCCCCTCTCTGATGGCTGATCGGATCCGAGCATAAATTTGATTCTGGTTTTTGCTTTCGTTTTTCTCTTTCATACAATAATAAAGATACCATAAATAATACTTATTTGCTTTACAAAGAGTAAAATATCAATTAAATATTAATTTATGAAAAAATGGAAGTCACTAGAAGAAATAAAAAAGGAAAGGTTAATTGAGGGTGAGAGTGTTATTGCGTATCTTAGAATTTTATTTGCCATCTCTGCATTGCTAGTCACCTATACAAACTACTATCTATTAAATACAAGTTCAAAAACCTTTTTACCTACTGGTGTTATTTCCTTTATATTAATCGTTATCGCTATCTTTTCTCTCTTTCTCATAAAACATAATAGGTTGGAAAAAAAATATACATACCTATCTACCTCTATTGATAGTGTAGCTCTACTAGCCTTTTTAGCTGTCTGTATCTTTTCTTTCAAAGACCCATATGTTCCCATGGTGATGGCCTTCGGGTTTATTTGTCTCCTATTCATCGCCAATGCTTTGAGGTTAAGTACCGTGACAATCATTATAATAGGTGGTCTCTTTGTGTTTTTTCTCACAATACAAATAGTAGCCGTCCTCTTTGTCTTTAAACACTATCGTTTATTTCGTTTTCTTATAGCCATGCTCATCATAGGCATCAGCGGAATTGCTTTAGTTTACTATTTCCTAAGGAAAACAATGCTCATTATAGAAGAAAACATCGTAACGGAAGACCTTATGCGCTCCTCCCGGCGGTTACGAATGACTCTGGAGATTGTGGAAGCATCAATTTTCAATTTAAGTCATCTTGTAGGGAACTTGGCAGAAATTGCCGACAGACTGGCCAAGGGTGCACAGAATCAGGTAAGCAGCATAGAGGAGATATCAAAGGCAGTGGAGAAACTTCAGGAATCTATGGAAAAGATTTCCTCCTCATCGGAAAAATCCGAGAATACTATAATTCAAACAGCAGAGCTTTCAAACAATGGGAACATGATACTAAAAAGGGTGATCCAGGAAATATTGGGTATCCATGAGGTTGCAGATAATATGGTGGCTTCTCTCGATCTTATTGATGAGATTGCGGACCAAACCAATTTACTCTCCTTAAACGCGACTATTGAAGCCTCCAGAGCAGGTGAAGAGGGAACAGGATTCACGGTAATAGCAGAGGAGATACGCAAACTCGCAGAGAGATCCTCTGAAACAGCTGCGGAGATAGGAAAACTGGTAAAAGAAATAGAAAAGGTAATATTTAGTGGAGGAGAATCCAGCAAAGAGGCTGGAAAAATATTTGATAGAATAAATAAAGATTTAAATCTGTACTCAGAGTTTATACACAGCCTCCATGTGGCCGTCCAGAATCAGCTTATATCAAACAGAGAAGTGGCAAGCGCCATCGATAGGATAAATAAAGTAACAAGAGAAAATACCTTAACGGCAGAAGAGATAAAAAATGTACTGGCAAATCTCTCCGGAGAAATTACGAAACTAAAAGAACTAGTTAAAGGGAAAATGATAGAAACAGCCTCCTTAACAGCAATAGCCAAAAAGGTTTGACAAAATATCAAATCTGTTGCATAAATGGGCTATGTTTCAAAGAGATATTTATCTCAACCTTTCTCCTATTGATCACAGGTACTTCATTGCAAACAGAGAAATTTTTGAGAAATTAGCCACCTATATAAGTGAAGCAGCAGGGATTAAATACAACACAAGGGTGGAAATAGCACTTCTTAAAGCTCTTATACACATAAAAGAGGATGTCCCACAGGATAACAAAGACTTTATAAAACTGGGGTCCGTGGTAGAGCAAATCTCACCCGAAGAGGTATATCGAGAAGAAGAAAAAACCCACCACAATATCAGAGCATTGGTCAACGTAATAAAAAAGTACATCCCCGACAGGTGGAAACCCTACCTACATCTCGGTGCAACATCCGTTGATATATTGGATACGGCTTCTGCACTTGCCTACAGAGATGCCACGAATAGAGTAATTCTTCCCCTGCTCATAGATTTGGAAGAAGCTCTCATGGAAATAGCAGAGAGGGAAAAGGCAACCCCTCAGATAGGAAGAACCCACGGGCAACATGCCGTTCCGATAACCTTTGGTTTTGCAATGTCCGAGTATGTGTCGAGACTTGGGAAAGCAATACTCAGAATAAAGGAAAAAGCTCACAACCTCAGAGGAAAACTTGCCGGAGCGGTGGGAGCTTATAATGCAACAAAACTAATCGTGAAGGATCCTGAAGAACTGGAAAACGAAGTTTTGAAACAGTTAGGAATTACACCATCAGAAACTGCAACACAGCTTGTGGAACCAGAGTACCTGCTGTCACTCCTATTGGAAATAAATATAGCCTTTGGAATAATTGCCAACCTTGCCGACGATCTTCGGAATCTCCAGAGAAGTGAAATCGATGAGGTGAGAGAGGGATTTAGCAAAACACAGGTTGGCTCTTCCACAATGCCTCAAAAGAGAAACCCATGGAACTCTGAACATGTCAAAAGCTTATGGAAAACATTCTCTCCAAGGGTTATTACCTTTTTTATGGACCAAATCTCTGAACACCAGCGTGACCTTACAAACTCGGCATCCAAGAGATTTATTGCTGATTACTTTGCCGGGTTTGCTGCCGCAACCGCGAGAATGACAAAAGTACTAAAATCTTTAAGAGTAAACAGGGAACGGATGTTAAAAAATCTTTTAGATAACGGAGATATGGTGCTGGCGGAGGCCGTGTATGTTTTGCTCTCCGAATCCGGAATCGACAATGCCCACGAAATGATAAAGCAACTCACTCTGGAGAGAGAAAGAACGGGTAAATCACTCTGGGAAATCATTGAAGGTGATAAAAATTTAAGTGCAATCTTAAAAGCTGGAATAGAGAAATATACGAAATTAAATCCCGAGGAATTCTGGACACATCCGGAAAAATACCGGGGACTTTCCGAAGAAAAGGTAGAAAAAATTGTTAAAAAGTACAGAGAAATACTAAATACCATCAGGGGGGAATTGCAAAGTGAAAATTAGAGAGGGGTTAAGTTACGACGATGTGCTACTCGTTCCGGGTTATTCCGATGTATTACCGTCAGAGATAGACATAAGAACACGCCTTGCAGGCGAAATATACCTCAACGTCCCAATTCTCTCTGCAGCAATGGATACGGTAACAGAGGAGGAACTTGCAATTGCTCTTGCACTCGAGGGCGGAGCAGGGGTTATACACATGAATCTTCCACCGGAAGTTCAAGCTGAACAGGTTGCTCGAGTGAAAAGATTCTTAAATTGGATAATTGAAATGCCGGTTACCATATCAAAAAACCAAACGGTTAGAGAGGCAAAAGAAATTATGGAATCACAGGGAGTTTCGGGCTTACCTGTGCTTGGGGAGGAAGAAAAGCTATGCGGTATCCTGACAAGCAGAGATCTGCGATTCTGCAAGAACGATAATTTACTTGTAGAAGAGGTAATGACCAAAAAACTGGTCGTAGAAAATGAAGATACAACCCCTGAGACTGCCAAAGAAAAATTTGACAGATACAAGATTGAAAAACTGCCCGTAGTAAACGAAGAGGGGAAATTAGTGGGGCTCATAACTGTAAAAGATATGGAAAAAAATAAACAATTCCCGAACGCAGCGATCGATAGTCGAGGAAGATTAATCGTTGGAGCAGCCGTATCGCCTAACGATTTTGAAGATAGACTCCCTCTCCTCATGGAGAACAAGGTAGATTTCGTAGTTATAGATACAGCACACGGAGATTCAAAAAACGTTCTGAAAACCGTTGAAAAAATAAAGAAAAGATACGATGTGCCTGTAATAGGGGGTAATGTTGCTACCAGGGAGGGAACAAAACGACTTATCGATGCGGGCTCCGATGCAGTAAAGGTTGGTGTAGGCCCGGGTTCTATCTGTACGACCCGTGTCATAGCGGGGATAGGCGTGCCTCAGTTTAGTGCTGTTGTAGAATGTGCGGAAGAGGCCCAAAAATACTCTATACCCGTTATAGCGGACGGCGGAATTAAATTCTCAGGAGATATAACAAAAGCAATAGCAGGAGGGGCCGACTGTGTGATGGTGGGTAACCTCTTTGCCGGGCTTAAAGAAACACCGGGAAGAGAAATAATCTACGACGGAAGGATGTTTAAGGAGTACAGAGGAATGGGTTCTATAGGGGCTATCCAAAACGGTTCCGGAGATAGATACCAAACAACGAAAAGCGATCAAGATATTGTACCTGAAGGGATAGAGGGGAGGGTACCCTACAAAGGGGAGTTAAAGCCTTTCCTCCACCAACTCGTCATCGGACTTAAAAAGGGTATGGGCTACTGTGGCTGTAGAAACATAGAGGAGCTAAAGAGATACAAAAAATTTGTTAGAATTACAGCAATGGGTTTGCGTGAGAGTCACGCACATGATGTAGTAATTACCCACGAAGCACCAAACTATTCAAGAAATATATAACCTAAAGAAGGAGTTTATTGATGAACCTTGTAATCATAGGAGCACAATGGGGAGACGAGGGGAAGGGTAAGATTGTGGATTTTCTGGCGAAGGATGCAGAGCTTGTGGTAAGATTCTCCGGGGGAGCAAATGCAGGACATACCGTCGTAATAGAAGACAAAACATACAAACTACATCTCATACCATCCGGTATCACATCTCCCAACAAAACAGTAATACTTGGCAATGGTATGGTGATAGACCCGGAAGCACTTCTCGAAGAATTAAATATGTTATCCTCTCAGGGAATAAATTGGAAAGGGCGAGTTTTAATATCTGAGCGAGCCCATATCGTACTTCCGAGATTCAAAAAACTCGATGTTGAAACGGATAAAAAGCGAAAGAAACCTATAGGAACTACAGGTCGTGGTATTGGTACAACCTATTCGCTAAAAGCTTCGAGAGATAGCCTCAGGTTTGTGGATATTCTGGAAGAAGAGATTCTTGGGGAATTGGAGGAGGAGGATAAAAACTTCCTGGATAAATATATTCCAACACTAAGAGGGATGGTAACTGACACCTCCCTGCTGATTAATCGGAAAAGCAAAGAGAGTGGGAAAAACATCCTATTTGAGGGTGCTCAGGGAGCATTGCTTGATATAGACCTGGGAACATATCCGTATGTATCCTCAGGACTTTCCTCTGCCTCCGGAGCATCTCAGGGTAGTGGAATAGGTCCTAGAGATATTGATAAGGTTATAGGGGTATTTAAAGCCTATACGACAAGGGTAGGAAACGGACCATTCCCCACTGAGTTTAGAAAAGAGAGGGACGGAAATCTGGGCAATACGGTAAGAGAACTGGGGAGGGAGTACGGTGTTACCACCGGTCGACCGAGACGTTGTGGATACCTCGATCTTGTGGCGCTAAAATATGCCTGCAGAGTCAACTCCATTGATTCCCTCTGCCTTACTCACATCGATGTATACGACAGTATGGATGATATAGGGGTATGTACCGAATACAGGTACAATGGCAAGATTATAAAAGATTTCCCTGCCTCTAACCGAGTACTCTACAATGCAGAACCCGTCCTAAAGCGATTTAAGGGTTGGAAAAAATCCATAACCCAATGCAAAACCTACGAGGAACTTCCTTCGGAGACACGAGATTACATATCATTTATCGAAGAGTATACGGGTGTACCCGTTGATATTATCTCTGTCGGTTATAGAAGAAGCGAGACGATAATACGAAGGGAGCCATGGATACAATACTAGTTCTGGATTACGGTGGTCAAACCTCGCAGTTAATATCTAGAAGAATAAGAGATTTAGGGTACTACTCTGTAATTCTTCCAGGGCAGATAAGGATTGATTCAAAGGAGTTCTTAAAAGTAAAGAACGAACTCAAGGGAATAATCTTTTCTGGATCCCCGCACTCCGTCTATAAAAGAGAATCTCCATCTCCTGACAATAGAATCTACAGTCTCGGTATCCCTATTCTGGGAATTTGCTATGGGCTCCAGCTTATAGTACAGGACCACGGGGGTGAAATTGCCCCCCTAGAGAGGGAAGAGTATGGAAGAACAAAAATATTTTACAGGATGAATGGAAGGGAGAGTCCCCTCTTTAAAGGAATACCGGATGGGTTTAGCTCCTGGATGAGCCACGGCGATTCCATAAAAAAGGTGCCTCCAGGCTTTGAAATACTTGCCGACTCAGAGAATAAGTTGGTTAGTG
>Ga0256914_1000316_pt1 | contig 46960 bp, 42 predicted proteins | sample HulkmetaG_FD_191571 | JGI IMG/M metagenome (GOLD analysis project Ga0256914, IMG submission 191571) | Hydrothermal chimney microbial communities from Main Endeavour vent field at the Juan de Fuca Ridge, Pacific Ocean - Hulk | ecosystem: Environmental > Aquatic > Marine > Hydrothermal vents ...
GGTCCCTTTCTCGTCATCATCGAGGGCGCCGAAGGGACATTCCACCGTACAGCGTTTACACTGGGTGCAGCGCTGGAAGAAGAAGTCGGGATAGGTCTTGTCTCCGGACCTGGGATGAACGGCGACCCCCCGATCGGCCGATTCGATACACTGAATGGCCTTGAGCACGGCGCCGGTGGCATCGTCGATGGTCTCTTCCATGGTTTCCGCCTTACGGACACCACCGCAGGTGTAGATTCCTGTTCTTCTGGTTTCATAGGGGAAACAGATGAAATTGGAATCAGCATAACCGTCGTAAAGATCAAGATCACTGAATTCCGGTCCCTGACGGTAAGCAGTGTTGATTGTCGGTTCATCGGCGGTGGTGGGGACCATACCTGCGGCCAGGACAACAAGGTCGACATTGAGGGTGATATTTTTGCCCAGGAGGGTGTCCTCGGCCTCAACGGCGAGTGAACCGTCATCCTGCTCGGTCACCTGGGTCACTGTGGCCTTGGTGAGAAATACGCCATCCTCCTGCTGGGCAGCGGCATAAAAGAGCTCGGTATTTCCGGGCGTCCGCATATGCTGATAGAGGATATAGGCTTTGCCTTCCGGATGATCTTCACAGACATACAGGGCCTGTTTGAGGGCCACCATGGAGGTCACGGAGTTGCAGTAGGGAAAATCCTCATCATTGTCCTTGCCTCCGGGGCTTTGGATAAAGGCGACGGTCTCGACCGGTTTGCCGTCGGAAGGACGGGTGATGGCACCTTTCCCCGCCATGGCCTCGAATTCGGCATTGGTCAGTACGTTGGCGATTTTTCCATGGCCCAGATGTTCATATTCGGAGACATCGGCCGGCCGCCAGCCCGTGGCCAGAACAACCGCGCCGTAGGTCTCGGCATCGGGACTGGCCTCGGTATAGGGTTTGAGCCCGGCATTGGGATCTTCCATCTCTCCCTTGGTGATGAGGTCCTGTTCGTCGACGGAAACAAAGGTGGGGGCATCCCATTCAGATTTTTCTCCGGCCGTCTTGAGGGTTACCTTGAACTCACCGGGCGCTCCTCCGATACGGGCAACCTCGGTATTGAGTTTCACGGTGATGGAATCGTTTTCCTCCACCTCTTTGATCATGCGACCGATTGAGGGCTCCTCTAGTTGGGTGTAGGGATATTTGGTGGGAAACTGTTTCCGCCAGCCCAAAGCCTTGCCGCCGAGCTTATCGCTCTTTTCGATAATGGTCACCTCGTGACCGTATTTGGCTCCCTCGATGGCTGCGGTGAGACCGGCAATACCGCCACCCATGACCAGAATTCTCTTGTTAATGGCCTCCAGCTGGTAGGGTTCCGGCATATCGGCCTTGGTGATACGGGTCAAACCCATGCGGACGTTGTCCCCAGCGAGCTCCTGTAAGAACTCCTGTGCGGTCTCCTCATCCTGATCTTCGGCGGGCTCACCCTTGGCCCAGACGACCTGTTCCCGCAGATTGGCGCGGACGGTAATCGTGTTGTCAAAGGTAAACTCCTGCTGCATGACCCGCGGTGAACAGGCACAGACAACGATGGCATTAACGCCGTTTTCGTTGATATCACTTTCGATAAAGGCCCTGCCTTCGGCACCGCACAGGCAGGAATGATCCTTGAGCTCCATGTTCATTTCATCGGAGGCGATTTCCTTGAGCCCATCAATATCAAGGGTATCGCCGATACCACAGCCTGTACAGATATAGGCACCATATGTTTTATCCATTGCTTCGTCCTCCTACCTGGAAATCTGGATTGCTTTCAATGCAGCGGCGGTTGAAGATTGCGCGCTCGTGTAGACATCTGCCGCTGATTTTGCACAACCGGCAGCAATCATTCCCTGTTCTGGGTTGGAGACGACAAACCCGTTGCCGTCCATCTGCACACCAAGGGCCGTACCCTGATCACCAAGGGCCGGCTGCATACCCGTGGCCAGAACCGCCATATCCACCTTCTGGTTGATTTTCTGGCCGGTGATCGCATTCTCGGCAACCACCGTCACTCCGCCGTCATCCTCGGCAATGATATCGGCAACCTTGCCCTTGATAAACTCGGCATTTTCATCGCCCATCAGCTTGGCACGGAAGTGTTCATATTTTCCGGGAGTCCGAAGATCGATGTAAAAGACATAAATTTTGGCATCAGGATAACGCTCGCGCACATAGGTCATCTGCTTCATGGTGGCCATACAGCAGATGTAGGAGCAAAACTCCAGATGATTGGCATCCCTGGACCCGGCACACTGCACAAAGGCAATGGATTCGATCTCCTTGTCGTCACCCGGCCGCAGGATCTTGCCGCCGGTGGGGCCGTTGGGAGCCGCCATTCTCTCCATCATCATATTGGTGATAATGGCATTGCTGGAATTAAACTTCAGGTTCTCTATCTTGGTGGCATCATAGGGATTCCATCCGGTTGCCCAGACAATGGAGGCAACATTGACGGTGAAAACCTGAGTCGACATATCAAGATCAACCGCATCATATTTGCAGGCCGCCTTGATTTTCTGCAGAGTCTCGTCGCTGCAGCTCTCCTTCCGGAGAACATAGCGCCGCGGAAGGCCATCTCGTGGGGAAGGTTGACGGCAGTGGTCTGCTGCATGCCGAAGTTGAACTCATCGTCGACCATGTCTTCGCAAACAGCTGCACAGTCTCCGCAGGCGGTACAGTTGCTGTTGATATACCTGGGGGCCGTTTCCAGAACCACCTCGTAGTTTCCGGGGGAACCGGTAACCGATTTGACCGTGGTCATGGTGTACGGCTTGATCCGCCGGTTATCCTTGACCCGTTTGAAATTAATTTCCAGCCCGCAGGTCGGGGGACACAGCTTTGGGAAATATTGATTGAGCTGGGCAACGCGTCCGCCAAAATAGGGATTTTTCTCTATGAGGATCACGTCGTTTCCAACCTCAGCCGCTTCCAGGGCGGAAGTTAAACCACTGATTCCGCCGCCGACAACCAGAACCGTGCCAGCGCCTTGTGCATCACTCATGCCAACCCTCCATCACAATTTATTTTAAACTCATCCATTCAGGATTTTTCCTCCACTCGACCGAAGAAACGAACAGTGTACTAATACAGGCTTCTCAAGCCCAGTGCAACAAAAATGGTTTTGATAATAAAAATCTCCAGACCCCCTTTTCAAGGCGTCTGGAGATTTTTCGTTCGACGCTGATTAACCGCTCTTATGACTTACAGCCAGGGATCGGTTTCGATCAGATTGATACACTCAACCTTCTCGCAGGTCCATTCGCCCGACTTGGGATCGTAAGTCGAGTTGACGAAGCACTTCCAGTTCTCATCGTCACAGGTGGGGAAGTCCGAACGATAGTAGAATCCGGGATAACGGGACTCTTTCCGGAACTCAATGTGACGGATGTGGGATTCGACACACCAGATACGATGGTAGTTCTCCCAGGCGCGCATCAGCTCATGCAGATCGCCTGCAGCCATCTTCTCGGCATCTTCACGCAGCATCGCGAGGAGGTCGAGGCAGATGTTGAGCAGTTTGCCGGAAGTCATGTAATAGGTGGCCACACCACCGCCGTACTCGTCGGTAGCCTTCATCAGGCGCATCATCAGACCCGCGGGTTTGCAGTAATTCGGGTTGACGTCGGCAGCCGTGGATTTGCCCACATGCTCAAAGTAGAGCTTAACCGGTGCGTAGATCTCGTCGGCCAGTTCCTGGGCGCTCTGAGCCAGCTCAGGAGTAAAGTCGGCGTTGTCGCGGCAATATTTTACCATCTGCTTGGCAACGATACGACCTTCGGCATGGGATCCGGAGGAGAACTTGTGTCCGGAAGCGCCGACGCCGTCACCGGCGGTAAACAGACCGTTAACCGTTGTCATGCGGTTGTATCCCCATTTGTACTGATGGGAGCGGGGACCATCCACGGAGGGCACCCAGTCCTCTTCAGGACCGGAGGTCCAGATACCGCAGCAACCGGAATGCGACCCGAGCATATAGGGCTCGGTGGGCATGATCTCGGAACCGACCTTCTCGGGCTCGATATTCATACCTGCCCACAGACCTGCCTGACCAACGGACATGTCAAGGAAGTCTTCCCAGGCCTCGGACTCGAGGTGTTTCCAGATCTTCTTCACTTCCTTCTCGGACTTGCCGGCTTCGCGGGCCTCATCCAGGAAGGCGTTCAGGGCGACATCGGTGGCCATGTAGATGGGACCGCGGCCTTCCTTGAGCTCGTTGAGCATGAGATGGTTCCGCAGACAGGTCGGAGTAACTGCGGAGGCGCCGTACGGCATGTACTTCTGCAGCTCTTCCTTGGCGGCATCGCCACCGGCATAGAACTCGCCCAGACCGTTGGATACCTTGGCCTTGAACAGCAGGAACCAGGCGCCGACAGGACCGTATCCATCCTTGAAGCGGGACGGCGTGAAACGATTTTCCATCATGGTCAGGGTGGCACCGACCTGAGCACACATGGTGTAGGTGGAACCGGCGTTCCATACCGGATACCAGGCGCGTCCCTTACCCTCACCGGTGGAGCGCGGCCGGAAGATGTTGACGGCACCGCCGCAGGCTACCAGGGCGGCCTTGCACTTGAAGACGTGTACCTTGTTCTCACGGGTGGAGAAACCAACAGCACCGGCAATGGTGTTATCCTGATTCTTGTCAAGGAGCATCTTCACGATAAAGATACGCTCCAGGCAGTTTTCCTCACCCAGCGCCGCCTTGGCAGGCTCGGCCACAATACACTTGTAGGACTCGCCGTTGATCATGATCTGCCACTTTCCGGTACGTACCGGAGTACCGCCTTCGCGCAGACTCGGGGCAGGCTTGGCACCGTCGAGGTTGGAACCGTCATCGGCTTTCTTCCAGACCGGCAGTCCCCACTCCTCAAACAGCTTGACGGATTCGTCAACATGGCGGCCAAGATCGTAGATCAGGTCTTCACGGACAACACCCATGAGGTCGTTACGTACCATCTTGACATAGTCCTCGATGGCGTTTTCACCGATATAGGTATTGATGGCGGAAAGACCCTGGGCAACGGCGCCGGAGCGCTCCATGGAAGCCTTATCGACAAGGATGATTTTCATGTCATCCGGAGCCCATTTCTTGATCTCAAAAGCGGTACCACAGGCAGCCATACCGCCGCCCACAATCAGTACATCGCACTCGTGCTCTTGAATTTCCGGATTCGGATCGGCAGGCAATTCGCCTTTCGGCTTGTTCGGTAATGCCATATTTAATTCTCCTTTATAGCTTGTTATTCTTGAAATACAAAACCAGCACTCTGATGAAGCGGACCGAAACTAGGCCAGCTTGGTCGGCGTGGGCAGCTCGCTTTCGAGGAAGAGTCTCTCGTCGTCGAGATTATCGCCTTTTTCTCCGATGTAGGCATTTGCAGCACCCTCAGCCGTGGTCCGGATCGGGAACTTGAAGCGTTTCATATTTCCGTTACGAAACTTGACCGTCCACATGATGGAGTCCGAAGACCGCATCGGGTGAACCTGGCCGCCCATGGGAACGAAGTCATCATACCCACGTACGGCGATGGCGCCCTGCGGACAGATCTTTACGCAGGAGTAACACTCCCAACATGCATCCGGCTCCTGATTGTACGCTCTCATTTCCTCGGTGTTGAGGACCATGAGATCGTTGGGGCAGATGTACATGCAGGCCGTCTTGTCACCGCCCTTGCAACCATCACACTTTTCAGGATCTACATAACTTGGCATTAATCTACCTCCCTACTGAATTTAACCTTTTGTGACCCTGCACAGCGCAGCGCCAACAACCCTTGTCAAAATTTCGACTTCCCATTCCCACAGCGGGGATCGAAAGGTCTAACAGCCTAACAAGATATCCTTGCAAGCTTCCAAGGCACAAGTCAACATGTTCATTTTATGCAGCTTTTTCCAATACATTGCGCAGCCGAAATAATGAACAGTCACTCATTTTTTACCACATAACCATATACTTTTTCCAGAAAAACTTGTCAAGAAAAATTGGTCGGGGGCATCTCTTTTCGCCATGAGTAATTCTGAAGATATAAATCAATAAAATTCTTCCTTCCCCGGGCGGTCCCCGGGCCTCCCCCTTTCCATCGCAATGGTCCCCTACTCGTCGTAGGTGCGGCGGGCCAAAACCTCTCGCGGCTTTGATCCGTCCGCCGGACCGACAATTCCCTCAATCTCCATCATCTCGATCATGCGGGCGGCGCGGTTATACCCCACCCGCAATCGCCGCTGTACCATGGAAATCGAGGCTTTGCCGGTCTCGCAGACAACGGCGACCGCCTCGTCATACTTGGGATCATGCTCTTCGAATTCGCCGCTTTGTTCCCTGTCTTCCTCTTCCACGGCCTCAAGAACGGCCTTGTCGTAGCGGGCGGTTCCCTGTTCCTTGAGGAAGGCGACCAGTCGTTCGATTTCCCGCTCCGAGATATAGGCACCATGGATGCGTTGCAGCCGGGCGGTACCGGGAGGGATAAAGAGCATATCCCCCATGCCCAGCAGATGTTCCGCGCCGGAACCGTCGATAATGGTCCGCGAGTCGATCTTGGATGAAACCTGAAAGGAGATCCTGGTGGGGAAGTTTGCCTTGATAAGACCGGTGAGCACATCCACGGAGGGCCGCTGGGTGGCCAGAATAAGATGCATGCCGGCCGCCCTTGCCATCTGGGCCAACCGGGCGATGGAGGCCTCCACATCCTTGGAGGCGACCATCATCAGATCGGCCAGCTCATCGACGATGATTACGATATAAGGCAGTTTTTCCTCGGCACTCTCGTTATAGGCCTGAATATTCTTGACGCGGTTCTCCTCCAGCAGACGGTAGCGGCGCTCCATTTCCAGGACCGCCCACTGCAGGGCCCGGCTGGCCATCTTCGACTCCACCACCACCGGATGGAGCAGATGGGGAATATCTTCGTACACCGAGAGTTCGATGCGCTTGGGGTCAACCATCAGCAGCCGCACCTCCTCAGGGGTGGCCTTGAAGAGCAGCGAGGCGATGAAACTGTTGATGGCCACGCTCTTGCCCGCCCCTGTTGCCCCGGCCACCAGCAGGTGCGGCATCTTGGCAAGATCGGCGATCACCGGACGCCCCACCACGTCAAGTCCCAACCCCATGCTCAACCTGGAACGGGCCTCCCGGTATTGATCGGTGAGGAGAATCTCCCGCAGGGCGACAATCTTGCGCACCGGATTGGGAATCTCGATACCCAGGGCCGCCTTGCCGGGAATGGAGCCGACAATGCGAACGCTCTCCGCCTTCAGGCCCAGGGCGAGATCGTCGGCCAGGGAGACGATTTTGTTGATCTTGACCCCGGGTGCCGGAGCAAACTCGTAGGTGGTCACCACCGGACCGGGCGAGACCCCGACCACCTTGCCGGCAACGCCGAAATCATTAAGCTTGGCGGCAAGCTGTTCGCTCACCGTATAGTAATGCTCATGGTCGATTTCCACACTGTCCTGCCGTGCCTTGTCCAGCAGTGAGAGCGGCGGCAGGACAAATTCCCCTTCGGGCAGGGGCTGGGCCTCGAATTCATCATCCTCGTCCTCGGTCACCGGGGTGTGTATCACCTCGTGGACGGCGGGAAGGACGGGTTCCGGCTCCGGTTCGGTGATGGCGAGGACCGACTCCGTCACTTCCTCTTTTCCCGCTGGAGTCAGGGATGGATCTTTACCCCGGCCCCGGGAAATAATCAGCGCGGAAAAGCGCTTCCTCAGATATTCGCCGATCTCCAGAAGCCGTTGCCCGGCAATCACCACGGAAAAACGAATGGCGGCCATCAGCGAAAAGACAAGCAGCAGCACCATGAGCAAAAAGGTGCCGAAGCCGCCAAAAATCCGGGTCAGCTGCATCTGGATGAGCCGGCCCAGATAGCCGCCGGGTGCGACGAATTCGGGTGGAAAGATCAGGGAGTCGAGCCCGCCCAGCAGACCGCTGGCGGCGATCTGTAGACCGGTGACGCCGGCAACGATAAAGGGCAACCTGCTCAACGCGCCCCACGACCGGAAGGCGGCAACGGCAAGATAGCCGAGGAGCAGAATGGGCAAAAAGGCGGCAACCCCGAAAAAGCTGAAGAGGAACCAGGCCGTGTAATAGCCGAGGGAGCCGCACCAGTTACGTTGGGGCGCCTGGACCACGGGATGCTCTCCCAGCAGCGGCCAGGCATAACTCAGCAGGCAGACGAGCAGGAAGAGTGAGGCAAAGAGAAGGGCCAAGGCCACCGTTTCCGCGGGCAGTCCTTTTCCTTCCGGCTGATTCCGTGTGATTTTCCGATGCGCCATGGATTATGATTCTTCACCGGTTTCCGCAAAAAGCGGTCCCTTGGGCCAATCGCATGGAAACCCCGCCCGGGGGTTATATGGATGACCCTCTCCCGCAGCTGATATTTCAGGAGGGAGAGTCAATGGATTTCCTGACACCATCAAGGATGCCGTTGATAAAGGCTGCCGAGTCCTCGCTGCCGAAACGCTTGGCGATTTCCACCGCCTCATTGATGGCGACCCGGGCGGGAATATCGGCCCCGAAACGCATCTCGTAGATGGCGACCCTGAGAATATTACGATCGATCACCGACATGCGGTTCAGACGCCAGTTATGGGAATGGTTGACAATGTACTCGTCCAGCTCAGCCAACCGTTCACAGATACCGGTGAGTAGCTGAGTGGCATAGGGAATGGACTTTTTGGCGGTTTCAAAGGATTGCTTAAACAGCGCAAACTCCTCATCAAGGCTGCGGCAGTCACCTTGTTGCTGTTGGAAATCACGCTGGAAGAGAAACTGCAGCGCTATCTCTCTGGCTTTCCTGCGGATACCCATACCGGAAACCGATTACGCCGACTGCGGAAAAACGAAACTGAAGGAAAGTGCCGCAAGAAGACGCATCAACCGAGGGCTGCCAGAAGGTTGCACATCTCCAGGGCACCGATGGCCACCTCGGCCCCCTTGTTGCCGGCCTTGGAGCCGGCGCGTTCAATGGCCTGTTCAATGGTTTCCGTGGTCAGAACCCCGAACAGAATCGGCATCCCGGTCTCCAGCATCACCTGGGCCGTGCCCTTGGCCACTTCGCCGGCTACGTAATCAAAATGGGGGGTGGCTCCACGGATGACAACCCCCAGGCAGACAACGGCGTCATACTTGCCGCTGCCGGCCATCTGCTTGGCAACCAGCGGTATTTCAAAGGCGCCGGGAACCCGGGCCACCGAGATATCGTCTTCCCTGACTCCGGAGCGCAACAGGGCATCCATGGCCCCCTCCAGTAATTTTTCGGAAATAAATGAATTGAACCGGGCAACGATGATGCCGATTTTTCTGCCTTCGCCCCGCAGATCGCCTTCAAAATAGCGTGCCATGCCGTCACTCCCTCCGCGTTACAGGTAGAATAAACAATGTCCTAATCTTCCACTATCTCAAGCAGGTGCCCGAGCTTGTCACGTTTGCAGCGCAAATAGTCACGGTTTTCATTTTCCGGGACTATTTCGATGGGGAAGCGGTCAGTCACCTCCAGGCCATACCCCTCAAGCCCGATAATCTTCTTGGGATTGTTGGTCAACAGCTGCATCTTGCGGACTCCCAGATCCCGGAGAATCTGGGCGCCGATGCCGTAATCGCGCAGATCCGCCTTGAAGCCGAGTTCCACGTTGGCCTCCACCGTATCAAGCCCCTTGACGTCCTGGAGCTGGTAGGCCTTGAACTTGTTGACCAAGCCGATCCCCCTGCCCTCCTGCCGCATGTAGAGGACCACTCCGCGTCCCTCCTGGTCGATCATGCGCATGGCCGCGTGCAACTGATCGCCGCAGTCGCAACGGGCGGATCCGAAAACATCACCGGTGAGGCACTCGGAATGAACCCGTACCATAACCGGCTTGTCCGGATCGATCTCCCCCTTGATCAGGGCCAGGTGTTCATGCTTGTCCACGTCGTTGGTGTAGACGATGGCCTTGAATTCTCCGGCATGCCGGGTGGGAATCCTGGCCTCGGCCGCCCGGTGTACCAGAACGTCACGACGCAGCCGATAGGCTACCAGATCGGCGATGGTAGCGATTTTCATATCATGCTCGGCCGCGAACTTCTCCAGGTCATCCATCCGCGCCATGGATCCGTCGTCATTCATGATCTCGCAGATCACCCCGGCGGTTCTCATACCGGCCAGCCGGGCAAGATCCACCGATCCCTCGGTCTGACCGGTACGCACCAGAACCCCGCCCTTTCTGGCCCGCAACGGAAAGATATGTCCGGGACTGACGATATCGGAGGGTTTGGCATGGGGATTAACCGCCGCCAGGATGGTCCGCGCCCGGTCCGCCGCCGATATCCCGGTGGAAACTCCGGTCCGCGCCTCGATACTGACCGTAAAACCGGTTCCGAACTGGGCCTTGTTATCCCGGTCATCCACCATCATGGGCAGCTGCAGCTGATCGATGATATCGGAACTCAACGCCAGGCAGATAAGCCCGCGTCCGTGGGTGGCCATGAAGTTGATGGCCTCCGGCGTCACCGCCTCGGCGGCCATGCAGAGATCTCCCTCGTTCTCCCGATCCTCATCGTCGACCAGGATTACCATCTTCCCGGCACGAATATCCCCAATGACATCCTCTATCGAACTTACCGCCATCTTGCATCCTCTTTCTTTTGCATGATTCCGGTTATTTGAAAAAACCATGTTCCGCCAGAAAAGCGGGATTGATGCCGCCGGCTCCGGGACGAACCGATTTTTCCGCCAGCAGGCTTTCCACATACTTGCCGATGATATCCACCTCGATGTTGACCCGGCTGCCGGGTATCAGCTCCCCCAGGGTGGTGATTTCCAGAGTGTGGGGGATAATCGAAACGGAAAAAGCATCGTTTTTGCGGCTGTTCACCGTCAGACTGACTCCATCAATGGTGATGGAACCCTTTTCAATAACATATTTTCCCAGAAATGGGGGCAAAGAAAATGTAAAGAGGGTAAATTCACCGGCCGGGCGACGTTCCTTCACCCTGCCGACGGCATCCACATGGCCGCTGACCAGATGTCCCCCCAACCGGTCGCTGAGCCTCAAAGCCCGCTCCAGGTTGACCCGGTCGCCGGGACGCAGTCCCCCCAGGGTGGTGCGCGACAGGGACTCCGGAGAGACATCGGCGGTAAAGCGGTTGCCCTTCATATCCCGGGCCGTGAGACAGGTGCCGTTGACCGCGATGGATTCTCCCTCTTCCGGATCGGTGAGGTCGAAATCGGTTTCAAAGGTAAAAACCATGCCGCCGCCTCCGCTGCGACCGGCAATTACCCTGCCTTTACCCTGGATTATTCCGGTGAACATGACTTTCCCGCCCTTTGTGCCGCGGCTGACGCCGGTTGCCTACTCCTTTTCAGCAGCAGCCGCCTTTTCCAGATTCTGTTCGGCCAGACGCTTGTGCCCGAAATTTTTGTGGATGGAGGCAATGGTGCGGTAGGCGTCGGCGGCATCACTCTTTTTCCCCATCTCCAGATAGAGGGTGGCGATGGTATCCAGGATTTCCACAGAGCCCTGCGGATTGTTGCAGGCGTGAAAGTGATCGAGGATATCAAAACAGGTGGACAGGGCCCTGGAGCGTTCGCCGGTGCGCCACAGGGTGTTGACGATCTTCTGATTGAGGGTGAAAACACTGTCGGGATCCTTGAACTCCTTGCAGATCTGCCGGCAACGCTCATAATGTGAAAGCGCCATGGACAACTCGCCGCGATCGAAACAGACATCACCCAGGCGATCCAGGGCATTGGCCACTCCCTGGTTGTCTCCCTGCTCTTCAAAGCCCTGCAGGGCATTATGAAAACAGGCGGCCGCTTCGGCCAGATCACCGTTTTTCAGGTGTTCCCTGCCCTTCTTGTAGTCGGCCCTGGCCGGATCAAGATTTTCCGTCTGCTCCCCGGCTTTCCGTGCGCCGCTGAGGTTTGGAATGGCATTGGCCGGTTGAATTTTATCACTCATGGTTCTTTTCCTGTGTTATTGATGCGATCTTTTTTTCAGCCAGGCGGGCCTGCTCGGCCACTGTGGTGGCCGTCGGCCGTCCCTGTTCATGGATGACAACGGCAGATTCGTCACCGGCCAGAGCCATGAGATGAAAGGTGGCCTCGGTGGCGCCGATTCTGCCGGCCAGGCGGGCACACAGCCCGCGGATCGCGGGATCGGGATGTTTCAGATAGTTGAATATGGAATAAAACGGCGTACTGCGGATGAGATCGGGTCGCGTTGCCGCTATCTCCCCCAATCCCCAGAGGACCGCCTTCTGGGTGGCCTTGTCGTTCATGAACCCCAAAAGATGCCTGGTAAAGGCGCCGTAGATATCGGGGCGTCCGGCAATGATTGCGCCGATGGCCTCCACCAGACCCCAGCTCGTCGAAGCCGAATCACTGCAGGATTCAAACATACGGTGGAGAATATCCGCCACCGTTCCGGGCTGATTCGCAGCCAGCCGGGCGGTCACCTGACCCATAACCCAGGCGGTATGATAGCGGTTATCTTCCAGGGGATCATAGAGGAGGCGCTGCATAAACCTGAGGGTCCGTTTATCCTCCAGACAGAGTTCCGCCAAGGCGTCGATATCGGCTGCCGCCGTCAGTTTTTTTACCTCTCTTTTACTGGTCCTTCTCTTTTTCTCGGCTTTCTCCCCTGCCGCCGCAGCGGGAGCAACCTTTTGGTTCGTTCCCGGTTTCCGTTTTTCGCCGCCGCCTTCCCGTGCCTTCTTTTTGGCCGCGGCGCGATCGGCAACAACGGCGATATCAGCATGCAGCCGCACAAAATAGAGCACGCCCCGCACCGCCCGGCCATCCAGATTCCGGGTTTCGACGATCTGGTGGGTTTCTTCGTCATAGTCTTCCACCCGACCGGTGAGGTAATCCTCTTCGGGCAGCAACTCCCAGGCCAGATCCCAGTCTCCGGTTGCCTGAACCAGACAATCGACCATGGCATTGCCGAGATTGTGCCCGGTGGCATCCAGGACATAAACGGCGCCGCAGTCGCAACGCCCCACCGGAAAGTCGTCGAGCCTGCGCTCATCAGCATACTGCGGCCGGTCAACCTCCTGGCCGCAAAAGGGGCACCAGGGCTTGATTTTGATCTGTTGTTTTTTCATACGGCCAGTTTTTCGGAGAGTGATTGCTCGAAGCGGGGATCCACGGAATAGCCGAGCTTTTTGGCCTCTTCCAGGTTTTCCCGGGCCTCGTCATATTCACCGAGAAAGTAAAGGGCTACGGCAAGGTTGTTTCTGGCCATGGCCGATTCAGGCTCCAGGGTCACGGCGTGCCTGGCCGCCTCCACCGCCTTTTCATCTTCCTGTTTCATGGTCAGGGCCGAGGTGAGATTGATCCAGGCGGTGACCACCTTGGGGTCGATCTCCACGGCCCGGGTGTAGGAGCGGATGGCCTCATCCACCTCTCCCTGTTGCTGCCTGATCAGTCCAAGGTTGACATGGGCCTCAGCCATGTCGGGACACACCTTGAGGGCCTGCTGGTTCAGCTCCAGAGCCTTTTCCACGTTGCCCCGATCAAAATAGACGGCGCCCAGGTTTATCATCGATTCCACATTCTGGTCATCCAGCTCGATTGCCTTCTCCAGCTCCCTGACGGCATCATCCAGACGACCGGCCTTGCGATAGACAAGTCCCAGATGATGATGGGCCATCAGGTTGCCCGGTTTTTCCCTGCAGAGTTTTTCCATCTCCGCAATGACCTTGTTGATATCGGCCTCGGTTTGATTTGCAGTTTCAGACATTGACATTCCTTTTTTCTGGTTCTGTTTTCCGGAACAAGCCCGTCGATATTCCGGGTACACTATAGACACAAAACGGTATGAATCAAGCTAATTGATCACCGACCCCGCCACCCACGGGTCAGCGGTTGTACTTTTCCTCGCATGAAAGCAAAATTTCCTTGCTGCTCTCGGCAAGGACCCGTCTGGCCACCAGGATATCACGGCTGATCTGCCGGGCCAGTTCAGCGGGTCCGGAAAATTTTTTTTCACCCCGCACATGTCGCAGAAGGTTGATCTTGATCGATTTGCCGTAGATGGTGTCGTCGAAATCGAAAATATGGGTCTCGGCCACCAGTCTGTTGTCGCCAAAGGTGGGATTGACACCGATATTGGAAATTCCGCCGTAGCACCTGCCGTCGTAGACCACCTGGGTGACATAGACCCCGCGCCGGGGACAGAGGTCATCCGGCGAAATCCGCAGATTGGCGGTGGGGAAACCCACCACCGGTCCCCCGCGCCGTTTCCCCACCTGGACAGTGCCGCGGATCTGGTAGTAACGGCCCAGCAGCCTGCGCACATCCTGCATCCTGCCCTCGCTCACCAATTCCCTGATCCGGGTGCTTGAGACCGGCATACCACCCTCGTAATGGGCCTCGACCACGTGCACGGGAAAGCCCTTCCTTTGGCCGTAGCTGCGCAGAAAACCAATGTCTCCCCTCCGCCCCTTGCCGAAGGCATAGTCATACCCCACAATGAGTTCACGCACGCCGATGGCGTCTATGAGCACCTTGTCGACAAAGTCCTCGGCCGTGGTCGCGGCAAACTCCCTGGTAAAGGGCAGGATTACCAGAACGTCGATTCCGGCCATCTCGATGAGTTCGATCTTCTGCTCCAGGGTGGAGATCAGCTGTATACCATCCGGCCGTAGAACCTTGAGGGGATGGGGATCAAAGGTGACCACCACGCTGGTTCCGTTCCGTTGCCAGGCACGCCGCACCACCTCGCCAAACAGCAACTGATGCCCATTGTGGACCCCGTCGAAGTTGCCAAGGGTGACGCAGGCATGATCAAAAGGTGCAGGGATATCACTGATTTTCTTATAAATTTTCATTCAGATTTTCATCATCGGGATCACGGGGAAACCGGAAAACAACCGCCGGATATCCTGTTAAAAGCCGGGTTCCGGGGCCTGGGTCCGCAACCGATATTTCCGTTTTCGGACACCGGTTCGGCAACCCGGCGGGGTTATATTTTTTTTGGTCGATTCCTTCCGACAATGCGGGGAATCGGACCTTCCGGCACCCCAACATCTATTCTTCTTTACCAGACAAAGAAGTTCTTGACAAATTGATAATTGATCATCATATTATCGCCAACTTTGCCGAAGTGGCGGAATTGGTAGACGCGCTAGGTTCAGGGTCTAGTGGGGGTATCCCCGTGGAAGTTCGAGTCTTCTCTTCGGCACCAGAGACAACCGAGGGTCCGGTATTTTCAACCGGACCCTTTTTTTTGCCTGTGGCCCGCACCCCGGAACACATCCTGTTGCCGGGGAGAACAGCAATAATGGTTGGTAGTCGGCCGGTGCTTCTGATATCATATCAGCAAACACTCCCACCAACCGACTACTCCAGACAATGCGCGACAACAGGCTGGCCTCTTTCAACACGGTTTTCAAAACCGGCTTCATCGGCACCACCATCACCCCTCTTCTTCCGGCCCATGATCTGGCCATTATCGTTATTCTCAACTTCTGCGCCGGCGCCGGTTTCCTCGGTCTCTGGATTTTCAACACTTGGATGATCTGGCGTCAACGGCAAAATGATAAAAAATATTAGTATCCTCCACGCCGATCTGGTATCCTGCATATCGATTGTCCGGGGAGGGAGTTCTCTCCACGGTCACGGAGTGCAAAACCGCAGGCGGACCTGCCCGGCCGTCCACATTCACCGGCACCGCATCTTCGCATGATCTCTCCAGGAACCCATAAAAGGACGCGGCCTCCGGGGGAAATCGTGCGAATCCGCAGCGCCGGTAATCGACGACGGCCTGCGGCAAAAATTATTGCCGCTTGAAAAGACCTGTGACCGGTCACAAACCAAGACAGATCAACAACACAAGCAAAGGAGGAAAACATGGGACTGCTTGATTCGATTCTGGCTGCCCAGGGCGGCAAGCTCGTCGGCCAGATAGCGCAAAACTTCGGTCTTGACCAGGCCACAGCCGAGGCGGCCATCAGGCACCTGACCCCGGCCATATCACGCGGGATGCAGCGCAACATGAGCGACCAGGGCGGAATCGACGCCATTCTCGATGCCCTGAACCGGGGAAAGCACAAAAGGTATGTGGATGATCTCGACCGTTTGCAGCGTTCATCAACGGTGGACGAGGGAAACTCCATCCTTGCCCATATCTTCGGCAGCAAGGACGTCAGCCGACATGTCGCCTCCCACGCCGCCCGGCAGACCGGCCTGGACAGCAGTCTGCTGAAAAAGATGTTGCCGGTCCTGGCATCGGTGGCCATGGGAATGATGCGCAAACAGAGCACCGCTTCGGGGGGACTCCGCAACGCCATGGCTTCCTCCCGTTCCAGGCGAAACATGGGAGGCCTGCTCTCCTCCTTTCTCGATGCCGACAATGACGGCTCCATTGCCGATGACCTGTTCAAAATGGCGACAAAACTGCTCTAGCGCGTGCATATGTTTTTTTAATCCCGACAAGGAGGAAAAATGGGACTTTTTGATTTTGCAAAGGATATCGGTAAAAAGCTCTTCCATCGCGAAGCCCGTGCCGCCGAAGCGGCCGCAAGTATTCAACAACATATCGAGGCCGACAATCCCGGCGTCGACAACCTGCAGGTGGAGTTCGACGGGGGAACGGTAAAACTCTCGGGCTCAGCCCGGTCAAGTGAAGCCCTGGAAAAGGCCGTACTCATGGCCGGCAACGTCGAAGGCGTCACCACGGTGGAAATAGACGGGATGGAGGCCCCACCCATCGCTGCAGGCGTTGAATACTACGAGATCAAATCCGGGGATACCCTCTGGGCAATCGCCAAGCACTTCTACGGAAACGGCGGCAAGTATACGGAGATCTTCGAGGCGAACCGGGAAGTGATCAAGGACCCGGACAAGATCTATCCGGGACAAAAAATCAGAATCCCGGCAGCATCGTAAACAACGGCAGGCTGGCGGGCAGCCGGGGACAGGGCAAAAGAAAAGGTCAATGCCGTTTCCCGGCTACTCCCTCCCGGGTGGCGGCGGCCCGGCGTTTCCCGTCCTTCCTGTTGACGACATTCATGGCCGCGGAAACCCCGTCCGTGAGGATGAGCTCGACGGCCTCGTCAACCAGGGGCAGGGTTTCGGCGACAACCTGTTTCTCGTCCGGGGGAAAACCGGTCAGGACATACTTTTCCACAGGCGGGACCGGGCGGTTATCCACCCGTGGAGGCCGTCCGATCCCGATCTTGATACGGATAAAATCGGACCGGCCCAGATGGCTGATGAGGGAACGGATGCCGTTATGCCCGCCGGCCCCTCCCCGGGCGGTAATTTTCACCCGTCCCAGCGGCAGATCCAGGTCATCATGAATGACCAGCAGATGGTCGGCGGCAATCCGGAAAAAATTCCCGAAACGGGCAACGCACTCTCCGGATTTGTTCATATAAGTCTCGGGCTTGAGAAGACAGAGCCGCTTCCCCCGCCACCGCCCCCGGCCATATCTCCCCTGCCACTTGCTCTGGGAAACGGCTATTCCGCAGGCTGCGGCAAAGTGATCGACGGCCATAAATCCGATATTATGGCGGGTATTTTCATATTCACTGCCCGGATTACCGAGCCCCACAAGCAGATATGAAGAATTGATCATCCTCCTCGTCCCCCGTCCGTCCCCGCCGCACCCGTACTGCATGGCCTTGCCGGAGCAAATAAAAAGCCGGAGAGAGAATCACTCTTTCCGGCCTTGAGTTCCACGGGATAGAATCTATCCACTCCCCTTCCGGGGTCTCCGTTCATCAGGTGACGGAAACACATACCGCCTGGGAATCATCGATCATCTCGACTCCCTCGGGCACCGACAACTCCCCGCAGGTAATTCCCTTGTCCCCCCGGTCCAGGGGCTCGATGTTGACTTCGACCTGATCCGGGATTGCCAGAGGCAACCCTTTGAGCCTGACACTTGAGAGGAAGATCTGCAACTCCCCGCCGATATCGACGCCGCGCGCCGTTCCCTGATACTCAATGGGCACGGAGAGGGTCACCGGTTTGTCCAGGGCAATCTCCAGGAAATCAACATGCAGAACCATATCCGTCACCGGATCCTGCTGAATCTCCTGGACCATGACATGGCGCTGATCCTCACTGTCCCCCGCGATATCAAGGGTGATCACCGCATTGCGGCCGTGGATCTCCATCAGATTTTTATGGAGCAAACCGGTATCAACCTGCAGGGCCAGGGCATCCTCGCCGTTTTTGTACAATATGGCGGGGGTCTTTCCATCCGCACGTAATCTCCTTGCTGCTCCTTTGCCGAAATCAGCCCGGACGGCGGCAGGTATCTGTTTCTGTATCATGCCTTGTTCTCCTTACAATTATGTATCTACTTTCTCCCAGGGTCAGACGAACAGGTAACTGACGGAATCCTCATCATGGATCCGCTTGATCGCCTCTCCCAGAAGCGGCCCGACGGACAGCACCTTGATCTTGTCGCACTCCCTGGCCTTGCCGTTTAATGGAATCGAGTTGGTTACCACCAGTGATTTGATATCGGAGTCGTTGATGCGTTGGATCGCCGGTCCTGAGAGTACGGCATGGGAACAGCAGGCATGAACCTCCCTGGCTCCGTACTCCATGAGCATCCGGGCCCCGCCGCACAGGGTGCCGGCGGTGTCGACCATGTCATCAAGCAGGATCGCCGTCTTGCCGCTGACATCGCCGATGACCGTCATTGCCTCGGCTTCGTTGGCCCTTTCCCGCCTTTTGTCGACAATGGCCAGATCCGCATTGAGGCGTTTGGCAAAGGCCCTGGTCCGTTCCACCCCGCCCGCATCCGGTGAAACCATGACCACATTGGTAAAGTCACCCCGCAGGTAGTCAAGCAGGACCGGAGCGGCAAAGAGGTTGTCCACCGGGATATTGAAGAAACCCTGAATCTGTCCCGCGTGCAGATCCATGCACAGAACCCGGCGGGTCCCCACGGCCATCAACATCTCGGCCACGGCCTTGGCGGTGATGGGGGTCCGCGACTTGACCTTGCGGTCCTGACGGGCATAGCCGTAATAGGGCATCACAGCGGTGATTCTCCGGGCCGAAGCCCGCCGCAGGGCATCGACGATGATAATGAGCTCCATCAAGTGATCGTTGACCGGCGGACAGGTGGGCTGAATGACAAAAACATCGGTGCCGCGGACATTTTCCTGGATCTCGACGGAAATCTCACCGTCACTGAAACGCTTTACCTCGGCCTTGGCCAGGGGCTGACCGATATATTCCGTTATTTCGCGCGCGATCTCAGGATTTGCATTTCCCGAAAAGATCTTCATGATGTTCGGCATGGATCTATACCCTTCTACCAGTCCGGCACCGGGCAAAACCCGGAACACCTTTCGCTGCCGGTCACAAAGGAAAACCTGAGTCAAACCGCAACTCAGGCCGAAAAATGGCTGGGGCGGCAGGATTCGAACCTGCGCATCCAGGAGTCAAAGTCCTGTGTCTTACCGCTTGACGACGCCCCAACCCCACTTCATCTATTATGTCGTAACCACTCACCGGGTTCGCACCCGACGGTATTATCTGCCTCCCGGCTGTGACAGGGGCTGCACCTCGAAAACCCGGAGGCCCCTTTGCCGCAGCAGGGTCCCGCATTGGGCCGCTCTTTGTCTCCCGCCGTCATCGTCGCTGAACATCCCGAAAACCGTCGGACCGCTGCCCGTCATCATGGCAGCGACGGCACCATGGCCGCGCAGCAGCTCCCTGATCTCGGTAATCACCCCATGGCGACCGGCGGTAACCGGCTCGAGATCGTTGCGCAGTTCATGGGGTTCGATGGCCCGCCGCACAAAGGGTGGGTCATTTACAGTGTAATCTATCAGGTTATATTTTTTTTTATTCGATGTCAATGCAAAATTCTCGTAGGCCCATTGCGTTGAGACCGATATTCCGGGATTAACCAGGATAAGTGCATACCCGGCCAGGGGGACCGCCGCGGTCAGCCGTTCACCGATACCCGTGGCCCAGGCAGCCGGTAGGGAACTGAGAAAAAAGGGCACATCCGCCCCCAGGCTGAGGGCCGCCTCCTCCAGTTCTTCCCGGCGCGGCTTCCACTCCGGAAAGAGGTGTTGCATCCCCCGAAGAACTGCGGCGGCATCACTGCTGCCGCCGCCAAGTCCCGCGGCAACGGGAATCTTCTTCTCAAGAATAATCTCGACCCCGCGCTCCCCGAGGCAGGAGGCGGGCAGGAACCTGGCGGCAAAGTGTGCCGCGGCCCGATGGGCAAGATTTGTCTCGTCTTCCGGCAGGCCGCTGCCGGGGCAGCGCAACCGGATCCCCCGCCCCCCCCTTTGCAGGGTAAGCCGGTCCCGGAGATCGACCTTTTGCATCAGGGTGGCGATATCGTGATAGCCGTCGTCCCGTTGCCCGGTGATTTTCAGGAAGAGGTTGATCTTGGCCGGGGCGACGATCCGCAGCTGATCCCCCATTACCGCCGCCTCCTATGCGGCACTCTCCCCGCCGCTTGCCTGGACGAATCTCATCTTCAGCTCGTAGAGAACATTGGAGAGGAGCTGATCTTCATCCTTTTCAAGATTACCCCTGGTCTTTTTTTCCAGCAATGCCAGGGTGTCGATGGTGTGCTTGGCCAGCTCCAGGTCCCTCGTCTTTTTGCCCGATTCCGGATGGGGCAGCTCACCGAGGTGATAGAGGGCCGAGGTGTGAAAGGACATGATAAAGGTGGTAAAGGTGATCTCCGGCATCACGCATTTACCGCTGGCATCCCGGACCCTGCCCTCGGGGCAGGGACATTGCTTTTTTTTCGTACTCATAGGCGTTCAGCAGGTCCCCCGATCATATTGCGGCACCTCAAGCACAATGGCGTCGTCGATCTTGTCAAGCTCTCTCACCTGCTCCAGCAGGTCATCGGAAATCTTGGTATCGGTGTTGAGGAGGATGATGTTCTGATCGCTGCTCTCCTTGTGGCCCACGGTCATCCGGGAAATGTTGACTGCGGCGTTACCGAGTGTCGTTGCCAGGGCGCCGATGACCCCGGGGACGTTTTTGTTGTAGACCAGCAGCATGGGACCGGTGGGCAGCGCCTCCATTCTGAAGGAGTTGAAGCGCACCAGTCGCGGTTCCTTTTTACCGAAAACCGTACCGGCCAGCATATTTTCACCCGATGCCGTCCTGACCGTGGTGCGCATCAGGTTGGTGAAATCATCCGAGCGGCTGGTTTTGGACTCGATGACGTTGATCCCCCGATCCTTGGCAAGCAGGGGCGCATTGACGAAGTTGACGGCATCGCCGACGATGGGGGTGAACAGCCCTTTCAAAAAGGCGACGGTGAGCGGTCCGGTATCGATCTCGGCGAGATTTCCCGAGAACTCAAGAACGATCTCATCAACGCTGCCGCCGGCAAGCTGCATCTGCAGCGAGCCCAGCATCTCCCCCAGGGTGACGTAGGGACCGACCTTGGCCAGCACCTCGCCGCTGACCGAGGGAACATTCACCGCATTTGTCACCGAGCCGTTGAGGAGATAATCGGCCATCTGCTCGGCGATCACCGAGGCAACATTGTCCTGGGCCTCGCTGGTGGAGGCTCCCAGGTGCGGGGTACAGATAAAGTTGGGCAGACCAAGCAGCGGAGTGGTCTCCAGGGAGGTGGGCTCCCGTTCAAAGACATCAAGGGCGGCACCGGCGATCCGGCCCTCCTTCAGGGCCGTGTACAGGGCCTCCTCGTCAACGACGCCGCCGCGGGCGCAGTCGATGAACATGGCATCGTCTTTCATGTTGTTGAAAAAATCAGCATCCAGCAGGTGGCGGGTCTCCTTGGTGAGCGGTACGTGGACGGAGATGAAATCGGAACGCCGGGCCAGTTCCCCGAGCTCCACCAGCTCGATTCCCATCTTTTCCACCAGATCACGCGGCATGTGCGGATCATAGGCGATCACCTTCATCTTCAGACCCTGGGCCCGGTTGGCGGCAATGGAGCCGATGCGGCCGATACCGACAATACCCAGGGTCTTGGCAGTCACCTCGCGACCCATGAACAGCTTCTTTTCCCATTTACCGGCCTTCATGGAAGCCGTTGCCTGGGGGATGTTCCGGGCCAGGGCCATCATCATGGAGATGGCGTGTTCCGCCGCGGTGGTGGCATTGCCGTCCGGGGCGTTCATCACCACGATACCCTTCTGGCTGGCCGCCGGAATATCCACATTGTCAAGCCCGATACCCGCCCGGCCGACAACCTTGAGATTTGTCGCCGCTTCGATGAGTTCTGCGGTAACCTTGGTGGCGCTGCGGATAACCAGTCCGTCGTAATCGCCGATAATCGCCTTGAGTTCCTCCGGTGGCAGACCCGGTCTGTTATCAACTTCAAGACCGGCTTCCAGGAGAATTTTTTCCCCCACAGGGGCCAGGTTGTCACTTATCAGTACCTTCATCGGGACTCCTCTCTTTTTCGAGAATAAATGCGGTGTGAACGGATGTTTCTGCGGAATAGGGAAATATAACGCTAAACATCCCGCTCCACAACGAGAAAATCATGGAATTAATTTTGCCGTCGATATTGAATATTCTCGGTCGACAAGATATAAACATCCCACATCGGCGCCACCGCTGCCGACAAAACGGAAAATGCCGTTGATTTACCGAGGCAGCCGTCAAAATCGACATTGCAGAAAAAGACAAATATCCGCCCTGTCACAGGAGAATACCCATGTCCCAGGTTCGTGTCCGCTTTCCCCCCAGCCCCACCGGCTACCTGCATATCGGCGGTGCCCGCACCGCTCTCTACAACTGGCTCTTTGCCCGGAAAACCGGTGGGAAACTGATCCTGCGCATCGAGGATACCGATGCCGAACGTTCCACTCAGGCATCCATCCAGGGGATCCTGGACGGATTGACATGGCTGGGCCTTGACTGGGACGAAGGCCCCTATTTTCAGACCCGGTTTGCAGCCGAGCACCTTGCGGCGGCCGAAAAACTGCTGGCCACGGGTCACGCCTACAGGTGTTTTTGCACCCGGGATGAACTTGAAACCAGGCGAAAAGCGGCCCTGGCCGCTAAAAAGGACGTCAAATACGACGGCACCTGCCGCCGTCTTTCAGCTGAAGAGATTGCCGAGCGCCAGGCAAAGGGACTGCCTGCGGTCATCCGCTTCAAAACCCCGCGCCGGCCGGGAAAGGTAGTCTACGAGGACAAGGTACTCGGCCGCATAGAGCGCAGCTATGACGATATCGAGGACTTTGTCATCGTCCGCTCAAATGGCAAACCGCTCTACCTGCTCTGCAATGTGGTGGATGACATCCGGGACCGCATCACCCATGTTATCCGCGGCCAGGATCACATGACAAACACCACCCGCCAGGTTCTTCTCTACGAGGCCCTGGGCGCACCGGTACCGGTTTTTGCCCATATGCCGCTCACCCTTGATCTGCAGAAACGCAAGATATCCAAACGCAGTCACGGAGAGCTGGTCGCCGTCCACTTTTACCGGGAACACGGCTTCCTGCCCTGGGCCCTGTGCAATTTTCTCGTTCTTTTGGGGTGGTCCCCCGGGGATGACCGGGAGATCTTCTCCCGGGAGGAGCTCATTGAAGAGTTTTCCCTGGAGCGTATCAACCGCGCCAATTCAATCTTCAACTACCGCAAGGGGGACCCCAAGTTTTTCACCGATCCCAAGGCCCTCAGCATCAACGCCCACTACCTGCATACCATGCCCATCGAGGAGATCGGCACCATGGTCAGGGAAAGGCTCATTGCCGCCGGAATCTGGGATCCGGCCTATGACACCGAAAAAAAGAAGTGGTATCTGGACACCCTGGATCTCATCCGCGGACGGTTCCACACCCTCAATGACTTCGCCACCCGGGGCAGGGCCTATTTTGCCGATGATTTCGAGATCGAAAAAAAACCGCTGAAAAAGAATATCCTCAAGCATCCTGATCTAAAAACATGGCTCCCCATGCTGGCGGAGCGCTTTGCCGCACTTGACGACTTCTCCAAAGAGGAAACCGAGCGCACCTGCCGCGAGCTTGCCGCCGAGCTGGATATCAAGCCCGGCATTCTCATCAATGCCATGCGTACCGTGGTGACCGGACAGCTTGCCGGACCGGGAATGTTCGACATCCTGGTCGCCGTGGGCAGAGAACGGGTAATTGCCCGTCTGCGGGACATCAACCGCTTCTTTGCCGCGGCGTGACCACCGGCGCCACCATTACTCACAGACAAGGGAACGTACCCATGAAAGAAGAGTTCAGCCGCGACAACCCTCCCCCGGACTTTATCCGGACAATCATTGCCGAGGATCTCGCCTCCGGAAAACACCGGGCGCCGGTAACCCGTTTTCCCCCGGAGCCAAACGGTTTTCTCCACATCGGCCATGCCAAATCCATCTGCCTCAACTTCGGCATTGCCCGGGAAAACAATTCGGTCTGTCACCTGCGCTTCGACGACACCAACCCCACGAAGGAATCAAAGCGTTATGTGGATGCCATCATGGAGGATGTCCGCTGGCTGGGTTATGACTGGGGGGACCATCTCTACTACGCCTCCGACTATTTCGACCGGCTCTACGAGTACGCCCTCAGGCTCATCAGGATGGGCAAGGCCTACGTCTGCAGCCTCTCCGGCGAGGAGATCCGCGCCTTTCGCGGCACCCTCACCGAACCGGGCCGGGAGAGCCCCTATCGGAACCGTTCGGTGGAGGAAAATCTGGAACTGTTCACCGCCATGAAGGAGGGCAAATTCGACGAGGGCGAGCATGTGCTGCGGGCCAAAATCGACATGGCCTCCCCCAACATCGTCATGCGCGATCCGGTGCTCTATCGTATTCTCCACGCCTCCCACCACCGGGCCGGCGACAGGTGGTGTATCTATCCCATGTATGACTTTACCCACTGTCTCTCCGACTCCATTGAAAAAATCACCCATTCCCTCTGTACCCTGGAATTTGTCAACAACCGGGAACTGTACGACTGGGTCCTGGATACCCTGCAGACCGAGTGCCGGCCCCGCCAGATCGAATTCGCCCGCCTCAACATCAACTACACGGTGATGAGCAAGCGCAAACTCCTTAAGCTGGTCGAGGAAAAATATGTGAGCGGCTGGGACGATCCCCGCATGCTCACCCTTTCCGGCCTCAGGCGGCGAGGCTACACCCCGGCCTCCATCCGCAGCTTCTGCGAGCGGATCGGCATCGGCAAACGTGACAGCTGGATCGACTTCGGTGTCCTGGAAAACGCGGTGCGGGACGACCTCAACGAACACGCCCCCCGTCGGCTGGGCGTTCTGCGCCCCCTCAAGGTGGTGATCACCAATTACCCAGAAGAACGGGAAGAATATCTGGAGGCCCGCAATCATCCGAAAAAACCGGAAATGGGCACCAGGCAAATCCCCTTCTGCCGGGAAATCTATGTGGAACGGACCGATTTCATGGAAAACCCGCCCCGTAAGTTCTTCCGTCTGGGTCCGGGACGGGAGGTGCGGCTCCGCTATGCCTACTACATCACCTGCCGGGAGGTGATCAAAAACGACCGGGGCGAGGTGGTGGAGCTGCGCTGCACCTACGATCCGCAGTCGCGCGGTGGTTCCTCCCCGGACGGACGCAAGGTCAAGGGTACCATCCACTGGGTTTCGGCGCGCCGCGGCATCCGCGCCGAGGTCCGCCTCTACGACCGCCTCTTCACCGTGGAACATCCCGACCGTGACCGCGACAGGGACTTCAGGGAGTTCCTCAACCCCGACTCCCTTGAAATCATCCGCGATGCCGTCCTTGAACCCGATCTTGCCGACCTGGGCGACGATCGCTGCCAGTTTGAGCGGCTGGGATTTTTCTGTCTGGACAATCGGGATTCCACTGCGGAAAAACCGGTCTTCAACCGCATCGTCTCCCTGCGCGACACCTGGGCAAAGATGCGCCGGAGATGAGAAATCGCCGCCTGCCCTGACAACCGGGCAAAGGTTGCCGGCCGCGGCATGACCGACTTTCGGATAATAGGGGTTGTAAAATGCGATGAGTGCAGTAAGAAAAAGCAGAAGAAACGGTCCCTCCGGAAACGGTTTTCCGGACCTGCAACTACTCATCTGCAAGAAGGAGGAAGTATGAAACGTATCGTTAAAATCGCGGTGGCGGTAGCCTCCCTGGCCATGCTGGCAACACCGGTCATGGCCCAGAAGATCGTCAAGTGGAAACTGGCGGAAACCTGGCCCTCAACCCTGACTCCCCTGGCCTCACCGCCGGCCAAGGTCGCGGCCATGGTCAAGGAAATGAGCGGCGGTACCTTTCTCATCAAGGTCGAAGGCAAGGAGAAACACAAGGCTCCCCTGGGTATCCTCGACATGGTGAAAGGCGGCCAGTACCAGATGGGCCATTCCGGTTCCTATTACTGGAAGGGCAAGGATATCAGCACCATCTTTTTTACCACTATTCCCTTCGGCATGACCACCGCCGAACAGTATGCCTGGTTTTACTACGACGACGGCATGAAGTACATGCAGCAGGTTTACGACAAATTCAAGGTCCTCAACTTCCCGGGGGGCAACACCGGTGTCCAGATGGGCGGCTGGTTCAAAAAGGAGATCAACAGCCTCGACGACCTGAAGGGTTTGAAGATGCGCATTCCCGGCCTGGCCGGCGAGGTCTTCGCCAAGCTCGGGGTCAATGTCACCAATATTCCGGCAGGCGAGCTCTACACCTCCCTGGACCGCGGCACCATCGACGCCCTGGAGTGGGTGGGCCCGGGTATGGATATCAAAATGGGCTTTCACAAAATCGCGCCCTACTACTACACCGGCTGGCACGAACCCGCCTCCGAAATGCAGTTTCTCATCAACAAACGCGCCTTTGACAAGCTCTCCGCCGAGCATAAGGCCATGCTGATCACCGCCATGAAGGCCGCTTCCGCAGACATGTATTACGAAAACTTCGCGGCCAGTGCCAATGCCTGGGAAAAGATGAAAACCGATTTTCCCAACATCAAGGTCAAGACCTTTCCGCTGCCGGTGTTGAAAGCCATGAAAAAGGCAACCGATGAACTGCTGGACAGCTACGCGGCCAAAGATCCGCAGTTCAAGGAGATTCTCGAATCCCAGCGCGCCTTTATGAAAAAGGCCAGAAAGTGGTCCATTATCTCCGATTTCAACTACATCAAGACCAGCATGGACGTGGAAAAATAACTCCGCTTCCCCATTGCCTTCGCAACCGCCCCGTCACCCGGATGACGGGGCGGTTGCTTCCGCCGGAACCCATGGACAAACTGGAAAAGCTCATCGCCGCAGCGGTCGATATCATGGGCAAGATCACCGCCTTTCTGCTCTTGCTCATGGTATTGAACGTCTCCTACGATGTCATGATGCGCTATCTCTTCCATAACTCATCGGTGGGCATGCAGGAGATGGAATGGCATCTCTTCGCCGTTGTCTTCCTGTTCGGTATCGCCGTCGCCCTCAAGGACGAAGGACATGTCCGGGTCGACTTTCTCTATGATTCTTTTTCCAAACGAAAAAAGGCGCTCATCAATATTTTCGGTACCCTCTTCTTTCTGGTGCCCATGGCCCTGCTCATCTTCTTCGGTTCCTTTGAATATGTTCAGGATGCCTACGTCACCCATGAAATTTCAGAGGATCCCGGCGGCCTGCCCCTGAGATGGGTAATCAAGGGCATGATCCCCCTCTCCTTCGCCTTTCTGCTGCTGAGTGCTGTTGGATATATTCTTAGAAATATTCGCATGTTACAGGAGGGCGGAGAGTGACGGGGATCATCATGTTCTTCGCCGCCCTGCTCCTTCTCACCGTGGGCTATCCGGTGGCCTTTACCTTCGGAGCGGTGGCCATGCTGTTCGGCGCCATTGCCGCTTTCATCGAAATGCTGCCGGATCCGACCTTTGCCGGAGTGGCCGAGGAGTTCTTCCTCATGTTTTCCATGATGCCCTTCCGGATCTACTCCATCATGACCAACACGATTCTCATGGCGGTGCCCCTCTTCATTCTCATGGGCATCATCCTGCAGAAATCGGACCTGGCCGAACGGCTGCTGGAATCCATGGGGCTGCTCTTCGGCAAGGTGCGGGGCGGTGTTGCCATCAGCACGGTTCTGGTGGGTACGCTCCTGGCCGCCTCCACGGGTGTCGTCGGGGCCTCGGTGGTAGCCATGGGCGTCATCTCCCTGCCGGTCATGCTCAAGTACGGTTATTCCAAAAAGCTCTCCACCGGCACCATCTGCGCGGCCGGCACCCTGGGCCAGATCATTCCACCCTCCATCGTACTTATCATTCTGGGCGATGTTTTCCAGCTGCCGGTGGGTGATCTCTTTCAGGCAGCGCTCTGGCCCGGCCTGGTACTGGTGGGCTGCTATGTGATCTATATCCTGGTTATCGCCTTCCTGAGACCGCAGGTGGCTCCGGCCATCGTCGTGGCCGAGCACAGGAGAAAGGGATCGCTCAAACGGGCGCTCTTTGCGATTCTGCCGCCCCTTTCGCTTATCATCATGGTGCTGGGATCCATCTTTGCAGGAATCGCCACTCCCACCGAATCGGCGGCGGTGGGCGCCCTGGGCGCCATGGTGCTGGCGGCAATGTACAAGCGGTTGAGCTGGACGATCGTCATGGACTCCTGCCTGGAGACCGTCAAAATCACCGCCATGGTTTTCGCCATCCTCATCGGTGCCACCGCCTTTTCCATGGTCTTTGTCTACACCGGCGCCGACACCATCGTCGAGGGATTCATGACCGGCCTGCCCGGGGAAAAATGGGGATTCCTCATTCTCTCCATGCTGGCGATCATGCTGCTCGGCTTCTTTATCGACTTCATCGAGATTTCCTATATCGTCGTGCCGATTCTGCTGCCCATCGCCGAAACCATCGGCATCAACCCCATGTGGTTCGCCATTCTCATCGCCATGAACCTGCAGACCTCATTTCTGACTCCGCCTTTCGGTTTTTCCCTGTTTTATCTCAAAGGAGTCTGCCCCCCGGAGGTGCGTACCGTGGATATTTACAAGGGGGTTATGCCCTTTATCCTCATCCAGGTGATGACCCTTGTTTCCCTTGTCATCTTCCCCCGTCTCTACGGTCTGTAACAGTCCCCGGCAGTGATGAACGCCCGTGACCGTTCCATTTTGACCGTCACCTGCTACGGTCATTTCCTCAGCCATTTCAACATGCTGGTCTTTCCGGCGATTCTGCTGCCCCTTTCCGGCCGGTTGGGACTGGGCATGGCGGAAACCCTGGACCTGGCCTTCTGGATGTATCTGCTCTTCGGGCTCACGGCCCTGCCCTGGGGGATACTGGCGGACCGCCTCGGCGCCGGACCCATGCTGGCCCTGTTCCACCTGGGTGCGGGAATCTGCGGAGTGGCCGCGGCCATGAATCTCGACTCCCCCGCCGGGTTCAGGCTCTCCCTGGCCGGGATCGGCTTTTTCTCCGGTATCTACCACCCTGCCGGTCTGGGCTGGATCGCCTGCTGCGTTTCCCGGACATCGGCCGGCATGGCCTACAACGGCATGTTCGGCAACCTGGGGCTGGCCGCCGGCCCGCTGCTTGCCGGGGGTGTCAACTGGCTGCTGGGTGCCCGGGCCGTCTATCTCTGCCTGGCCCTACTCAACCTTGCCGGCCTGCTCTTCCTGACCCGCATCCGCGTCTCCTCACGTGCCGCCGGCAGAGAAAAAAAGGGTGAAGCCGCCGCCTCTGTCCGGCGTGGCTTTGCCGTTCTTTTGGTGTGCATGATGCTCGGCGGTATTGTCTACCGGGGAGCCACGGTCACCATGCCCGCCCTTTTTGAACTCAGGGGAACGGGAATCCATGCCGCTTTTCTTCGTCTTTTCGCCGGAGCACATATCTCGAAGAACGTCGTGGCCACCGGGCTTGCCTCAGGACTCTATCTCATCGGCATGCTGGGACAGTATGCCGGCGGCCGGGCCGGTGAACGGTTCGACCTGCGCATGGGGTATCTTGTTTTCCATCTCATGACCCTGCCGGCGGCCTTCCTGGTGGGCCGGGCCTTTGATTTGCCGCTGGTCCTGCTGGTGACGCTGCACTCGTTTTTTCTCCTGGGTATGCAGCCGGTGGAAAATACCCTGGTGGCCCGCCTCACACCTCCCTCGCTGCACAGTTCAGCATATGGCATGAAATTCGTCCTCACCTTCGGGGTCGGCGCCCTGGCCGTAAAACTGATCAAGGGCGTGGAAGGGGCCTGGGGAATCGCTGCTGTCTTTCCCGCCCTGGGCTGTGTCTCCCTGCTCCTGGTCGGTGCCGTTTGCGTGCTTATCCGGTTGACACCGCCCATGAAATCATGAGAAGGACAAGGGCGGGAAAGCGGCCGGCAACCCCGCGGAACCTCTTGACATGAAGGCCAAAGAGCAATAAATATACACACCGGTTATTCAACGTTATCCATATATTAACCAAAGAAAGGAGGAGTATCATGAAAAGATGTGTTGTGTTGATGGCCGCGTTAACCTTTTTCTGTACAGCGACCGTTTCTCTGACTCTGGCGGGCGACGACGAGAAGGGTCCGGAAAAGATCACCATCAAGCCCACCGTGGAAAAACCCAAGAAATCGCCGGTTGAATTCCCCCATCGCAAACATCAGGAAAAGATCAAGTGCGAGGAATGTCATCACACCATGGGTGACGACGGCAAACAGGTTCTCTACAAAGAGGGCATGAAGATCGAAAAAAAATGTGCCGATTGCCACAATGCCGAAGTACTGAAGGGGAAGACCAAGGATATCGGCGGCAAGAAACCCCTCAAGCTCGACACCCTCAAGGGCGCGGCTCATGGCAACTGCCTTGCATGTCACAAGGAAACCGCCAAAAAAGATCCGAAAAAGAAGAAGCTGAAAAAATGCACCACCTGTCACCCGAAAAAGAAAAAATAGACCTTTTCACTGGCTAAGAAAAGGGTCGCCCCCTGTGGGGCGGCCCTTTTTTTTGGGGAAATCGGTGTATTTTACCGCCCGACGGGGGACGGCCGGTGATCATAATAGACCCGCTCAAGAAAAAGACCGCAGGCCGGGGCGGTAAAGGCGGCCCTGCTCCTGTCTCCGGCCGCCAGAATGGCGGTGAATTCTTCGGGTGAAATATTGCCTCCTCCCACCTTGACCAGTGTGCCCACCAGGCAGCGGACCATGTGACGCAGAAAGCCGTCGCCGGTGAAGCTAAAGAGCCAGGCATCCTCCAGGGTTTGCCGACAGGTGGCCCGGTAGATGGTACGGACACCGCCGCGGCCGCCTTCCCGCCCCCGATCACGCGATCCCGCGGTTTCAAAACTGCTGAAGTCATGGGTTCCCAGGATGGTCTCCAGGCAGATCCGTACCGGCTCGATATCAAACAGTGTCCGGATATGGGCGCAATAGTGCCGCCGCACCGGCGGCAGGACCGTCCCGGTGAAGAGATGATAGCAATAGGTTTTTCCCAACGCCCCGTAGCGGCTGTGGAAGTCGGCGGCAACCTCGGAGGCCTCCAATATACGGATGTCCGGCGGCAACAGATGGTTGAGGCCGCCGAAAAACGCGGTGACGGGAAGCCTGGAGGCGGTGTGGAAATTGGCAACCATGCCCAGGGCATGGACTCCGGCGTCCGTGCGTCCGGCTCCGTGAAGAACAACGCGGGAGCCGGTCATGGCGGCCAGCTTCTCCTCAATGGTCTGCTGGATGGTGGGGGCGTTTTTCTGGCGCTGCCAACCGGCATAACGGCTGCCGTCATAGGAGAGCAGCAACTTGATGTTTCGCATGAAGCAAACGGATCGCCCGGAAAAAAGAAAGGGAACTGAAACAAAAAGGGAATAACGGATGGCCCGTTATTCCCTGGAACTTCGTCTGAAGATGAAGAGGAAGGTCGTAGTCGTATCTAGCGCTTGGAGAACTGGAATTTTGCCCGGGCACCGCGCTGACCGTATTTCTTCCGCTCCTTGGCGCGGGGATCACGGGTGAGCAGCCCGGCTTTCTTCAGCGGCATACGCAACTCGCCGTCGGCCTCCTGCAGTGCCTTGGATATTCCATGTACCAGGGCATCCACCTGGGCGGACTTTCCGCCGCCCTTAAGGGTGGCTATCACATCCCACTCGCCCTCGCTGTCGGTAATCTGAAAAGGCTTGGCTACCTTGGGTTCAAAGAAGATGCCGCCGAAGTATTCGTCCAGGGATTTTTTGTTGACAACAATGTTGCCCTGTCCCGGAGTAATCCAGACCCGGGCGACGGCTGTCTTTCTCTTGCCGGTGGCGTAATGTCTTTCCACTGTCATACCTCTCTGTTACACATCCAATGGTTCCGGCTGCTGAGCGGCATGGGGATGCTCGCCGCCGGCATAGATCTTGAGTTTCTTGAGCTGCCGCCGGCCCAGCCTGTTCTTGGGAAGCATCCCTTTCACCGCCTTGCGGATCAGCTCCTCGGGCTTTTTGGCCAGGAGGTCCTTGGCGGCGATCTCCTTGATTCCTCCCATATAGCCGGTGTGGTGATAGTATTTCTTCTCATCCCACTTGTTACCGGTGAGCCGGATTTTCTCGGCATTGATGACAACGATGAAATCGCCGTTGTCCTGGAAATTACAAAAGGTTGGTTTGTGCTTACCGCGCAACCGGCTGGCGATCTCCGTGGCCATTCTGCCGAGAACCTTGCCGTCGGCATCCACGACATACCACCTGCGATCAATATCCTTCACCGGAGTATACAACGTTTTCATCGGCTTTCCCTGTTTTCCTGACCTGCAATATCTCGAATTAAAAAAAGGTTCGAAACCGGTTCGAACCTGGAATGATCATTGGAGCGGGAAACGAGATTCGAACTCGCGACTTCAACCTTGGCAAGGTTGCACTCTACCACTGAGTTATTCCCGCTCGCTCATTTATGACATTAACAAGAAAATATAACACCCGGGGAAAAACTCTGTCAACTAAAAAAATGGGCATCTTCCTCTTTCCAAGCAGAGGGTGAGAGGCGGTTGGCTGAGGGCGTCATATTTCCGGAGTCAGCCGCCGTCGCCGGGAGGCGGCGACGATTTTTCCCTGAAATCAAGGTGAGCTATTGCCATATGGTCGGAAGAAGAATAATATGTCGGTGGAATGAGACGCAGATCCACGGATTTCACCGCCGGAGGGAAGGCACCATGACCACACAGGAGAGGCGCGGGCGCATACGGCGCCGTACCAACGAAACCGATATCGAACTCAGTCTAGTCATAGACGGCAGCGGAGCGGCAAAGATCACTACCGGGGTCGGCTTCCTGGACCATATGCTCACCCTTTTCGCGGTGCACGGCTTTTTCGACCTCACGGTGACCGCCAGGGGTGATACGGAGATCGACGATCATCACACAGTGGAAGATATCGGGATCTGTCTGGGCCGGGCCCTGAAAGAGGCGCTCGGCGACAACCGGGGAATCAGCCGCTACGGCTTTACCTACGTGCCCATGGACGAAACCCTGGCCCGGGTCTGCCTGGACATCTCCAACCGTCCCCATCTGCACTACGATGTCCGGGTTCCGGATCAGAAGGTGGGCACCTTTGACACGGCACTGGCCAAGGAGTTCTTCCGCGCCGTTGCCCAGCACGGCGGCCTGACCCTGCATGTGGACGTCCTCCACGGCGAGAACTCCCACCACATTCTGGAGGCGGTGTTCAAGGCCTTTGGCCGCGCCCTTGACCGGGCAACCACCAACGACCGACGGCTCCGGGGACAGCTTTCGTCAAAAGGCATGCTGTAACAACAGAGAAAAAGTCCATGCCCCCAGGGGCGCAGCAGCGAGGAAAACCACCATGAAAAAATTCCTACTCTTTCCCGCCATACTCCCGGCCGTCATCACTCTGTTCTGCCTTTCCGGCTGCGGTGATATCGTTTTGTTCGACCGCACCCTGCAACCGCCCCCAAAAAAGGTTGCCGTCTCCTGCATAGCGGTTCTGCCCACCGAGTCACGGATCGACTTTGATCACACCCTTTCCTACAAGGCAGCGCATTCTCTGGAACAGGGAACCGTGATCATGGACAGTCTTCTCAGGGAAGAACTGGCCGGCAGGGAAAAAATCCGGTTCGCCGCCGGCGACCTGCTGGATGATACGGCAATGGATGCAAGAATTTTGCCGGCGGAAAAGGCCCGGCTTGCTGCGGCCAAGCTCAACTGCAACCTTGTCCTGCAGGTGACCCTCAGCCGTTTTCAAAGCCGGATCGGCACCAACTACTCCGCCCAGCGACCGGCGGGAGCCGCCTTTGACTACCGACTCATCGAAGCGGAAAACGGCCATGTACTCTGCCGTGGCGAATTTGACGAAACCCAGACCTCGATCCTCGAAAACCTCTTCACCCTGACCAAGGCTTCCAATCGCGGTTTCCGCTGGATCAGCGGCGAACAGCTTCTGCGGGAAGGGTTGCGGGAAAAACTGGGGGAATGTCCCTACCTGCCACGCTGACACCGGCAAGTCTCCGGCTTTTCCCCTGCCGATGGCGGAAATACTGAGCAGAAGCGTCAACCAGCGCATCGGCAGGGCCCTGCACGCCTACCGGATGCTCTCTGATGGCGACCGGGTCCTGATGGCGGTCTCCGGCGGCATCGACTCCCTGGTGACGGCCTGGCTGCTTGACTTCTGGCAACAAAAAGCACCCATCCGCTACGAGCTCCAACTGGTGCATATCGACACCGGAGCCGCGGTCAACGGCAGCAGCAGCCGTTTTACGGCGATCCAACGGCAGCTTGAGCGCTTTCACCTGGAGCTGCACCGGCAGGAGGCAGCCGGGCGCCCAGGCCATGCGCCCCTCCGGGAAAACGGCTCCGGCAGCGGACCGGTCAAAGACGCCTGCTTCCTCTGCGCCCGGCAGCGCCGCAACCAGCTCTTTGCCCTGGCCCGGGAACGGGGTTGTGCCAAAATCGCCTTTGGTCATCATAAGGATGACATCATTGAAACATTTTTCCTCAACCTGCTCTACAGCGGCAATATCAGCACCATGCTGCCGCGCCAGGATCTCTTTGGCGGAAAACTCGCCCTCATCCGTCCCCTGGCCTTTCTCGAAAAACATGAGGTGGTGGAGATCGGCAATCGTCTCGGCCTCAAACCCGTTGCCTCCGACTGCCCCCTGGACGGCACGACCAGACGCACCACCATCCGCAGGCTCCTTACAATTCTCTACAGATACATGCCGGAAACCAAGGCAAGCATCTTTGCAGCTCTGGCCAATGTTCGCCTCGACTATCTGCCGGATGAAACAGCATAGAAAAAATAAGTCATGAAGGAATACCGCATCAAAACCATTCTCTCCAAACAGCCGCTGAACAGACGGCTTACCATCAACGGCTGGGTACGCACCCGGCGCGACGGCAAGGGATTCTCCTTTCTGGAAATCAACGATGGATCCTGCCTGGCCAACCTGCAGGTGATTGCCGATGAGGAGCTTGCCAACTATGCAACCGAGGTGAAAAAACTCTCCACCGGCTGTTCGGTGAGGGTCTGCGGCGACCTGGTCGCCTCCCCGGCCCGGGGCCAGGAGGTGGAACTGCGTGCGGCAACCCTCACGGTTCTCGGCTGGGCCGATCCGGCAACCTATCCCCTGCAGAAGAAGAGGCACTCCTTCGAGTTTCTCCGCACCATTCCTCACCTGCGGCCGCGTACCAACGCCCTTGCCGCTGTAACCCGCATCCGCAACGCTCTCAACTTCGCCATTCATCGCTTTTTCAACCAACGGGGATTCTGCCAGATCCACACCCCGATCATCACCACCAGCGACTGCGAAGGTGCCGGAGAGATGTTCACGGTGACCACCCTTACCCCGCCTCAAGGGGGTGTAACCGATCCGGAGAGCTGGTTTGCCGGTGATTTTTTCGGTCGTCGGGCCGGGCTCACCGTCAGCGGTCAGCTGCAGGCGGAAATCTATGCCCTGGCCCTGGGACGGGTCTACACCTTCGGCCCCACCTTTCGGGCGGAAAACTCCAATACCAGCCGCCACCTGGCCGAGTTCTGGATGGTGGAGCCGGAAATGGCCTTCTGCGACCTGTCCGGCAACATGGAAATCGCCGCAAGCTGCGTCAAGGAGACACTCGGTTACGCCATGGACTCCTGCACCGAGGATCTCCAACTGCTCAACCGCTTTGTGGACAAGGGTCTGCTTGCCCGTTTGCAGACCATCATCGACAGCGACTTTTATCATATCAGTTATACCGAGGCGATCAGGAAACTGAACGGCGGCGGCGCGGACTTTACCTACCCGGTGAAGTGGGGCCTGGACCTGCAGGCGGAGCACGAGCGCTGGCTCACCGAGGTGGCGGCAGGGGGCCGGCCGGTAATCGTCACCGATTATCCCCGGGAGATCAAACCCTTTTACATGCGCATCAACGACGATGAAAAAACCGTTGCCGCCATGGATATCCTGGTGCCCGGAATCGGCGAGCTCATCGGCGGCAGCCAACGTGAAGAGCGCTTTGCGGTGCTGACGGAACGCATGGACAAGGCCGGCCTCGACATGGAGGAATATGGATGGTATCTCGACCTACGCCGTTACGGAAGCGTGGTGCACTCCGGATTCGGCCTCGGCTTTGAACGACTGGTACAGCTGGCAACGGGGATGCGGAATATCCGCGAGGTGATTCCCTTTCCGCGCACTCCGGGCTCGGCCGCCTGCTGATCCTCCGGAGTATGGTACCTGAAAAAAGGAGAGATGACCGCCCCAACGAAAAAACACCCGGTGAGGAGCTGCCATTTCCGCGATCATAGGTAACATTACCGGCCTGAAAACCAGACAGCGGCGGGCGCTTGAACGGCTGGGCAAAAGACAGGTGCCGCCGGACAGCATCATCAGCCGCGAGCTGGCCCGCTCCCTCTGCGAGCTGTCCGTGGAACTGGGCCGCCAGCTCGGCCTGCTCATCCACCGCTCCGGCAAGGTGGAAACCGTCATTGTCGGCGATCACCACCAGATCGTCATCCCCTCCCTGGCGGGAATCCGTTCCGCCGGCGGCCGCCTGAAAGGGCTTCGCTGCGTTCACACCCATCTCTCCACGCAGGCGATCAGCGATGAGGATATCATGGATATGGTCTTCCTGCGGTTGGACCTCATGTCGGTGCTCACCATCCGCGAAGGACTTCCCCACCTCCTCCACACCGTGCACCTGACGCCGCAGCGCACCGGCGGCCGCGACTGGGCCAGGCTGGAGCCGGTGCATCCGGCCAACCAGCGCGTCTCCTGTCTGTCGCTCATCCAGGCCATTGAAGAGGAATTCGTCCGCATGCGCCCCATGCGGGAGGTAAAAAAGAACCGGGACCGGGCCATTCTTGTCAGCGTCACCACCGGCCCCAAAACGGTTGCCGCCCAGCGTCTTGAGGAACTGGCCGAACTGGCCCGGTCGGATAACGTCACGGTGCTGGATACGGTGATCCAGCGCCGCAGGCGTATCCATCCCCGCTTTATTCTCGGACGGGGAAAGGTGGCGGAAATCATCCTGCTCGCCCTGCGGCTTGACGCCAATCTGCTGATTTTCGATACCGAACTCAGTCCCTCCCAGATGCGTTCCATCACCGATCATACCGATCTGCGAGTCATCGACCGTACCCAGCTGATCCTCGATATCTTCGCCGGCCGGGCACTTTCGCGGGAGGGTAAACTGCAGATCGAGATGGCCCAGCTCAAGTACATGCTGCCGCGGCTTTCAACCCGGGATGACGCCCTGTCGCGCCTCACCGGCGGTATCGGCGCCCGCGGTCCGGGTGAAACCCGGCTTGAAATCGACCGCCGCCGCATCACCGACCGGCTCAGCAAACTGGGACGGGCCCTCGGGAATGTCAGCCGTGAACGCCACGGCCGCCGCAGCCGGCGACGCAAAAAAAACATCCCGGTCATCTCCCTCATCGGCTACACCAATGCCGGTAAATCCACCCTGCTCAACACCCTTACCCGAAGCAAAATCACGGCCGAGAACAAGCTCTTCGCCACCCTGGACCCCACCAGCCGCCGCCTCCGCTTTCCCCGGGATATGGAGGTTATCATCACCGACACCGTGGGCTTTATCCGGGACCTGCCCGCCGAACTGATGAAGGCCTTCACCTCCACCCTGGAAGAACTCAACGAGGCGGACCTGCTGGTGCATGTCATCGACGTGAGCAATCCACTTTTCCGGGATCAGATCAAGGTGGTCGACCAAATCATCGCCCAACTGGAGCTTGCCCATATTCCCTGCCTGCGGGCCCTCAACAAGATAGACCGCCTGGCACCGCAACAGCTCCGGGAGCTGGATCACCTCCGGGGAGTTCCCATCTGCGCCCTGGAAAAGGAATCCCTGGGCCGACTGCTCCAGGAGGCCCGGCACCTGCTGCACAAGAACGGACCACCCGGCAGATAGCCTTTGACGGCAACAGCTCACGGGGACGACTAGCCGCGGGGGTGGAACTTTCGGTGCAGGGCCTTGAGGCGGTCGGTATCGATGTGGGTGTATATCTGGGTGGTGGCGATATCCGCATGGCCGAGCATCATCTGCACCGAGCGCAGGTCGGCGCCATGGGAGAGGAGATGGGTGGCAAAGGAGTGACGCAGCATATGGGGGCTGATCTTTTTGTCGATACCGGCCCTGAGAGCGGTTTCCCGGATAATCTGCCAGAAACGGATCCTGGTCATGCCGGTGGCGCGATTGGAGACAAAGAGCAGGGGGCAGCTCCTCTTTTTCAGCAGAACCGGCCGGCCCCGCCGCAGATAATCAGCCAGCATGTCGGCCGCCTGTTCACCAAAGGGCACCTGCCGCTCCTTCCGCCCCTTGCCGATGATCCGCACAAACCCGCCGGTCATGCTACAACCGGCCACGGGGAGGCCGACCAGCTCGGAAACCCGCAAACCCGTTGCGTAGAGCAGGTGCAGCATGGCGTAGTTGCGAAGGGTATAGGGATCGGTCTTCGCCGGCAGGGTCAGCAGCCGGTTGACCTCGTCAATGCTGAGGGCCCGGGGGAGGCTGCGACCGATCTTTGGGCGGTCGATGTCCCCCACCGGGTTGCGGGGGATAATTTCACGGGCTGAAAGGAAGGTGAAAAAGGCGCGCATGGCGGAAAGCCGCCTGGCATTGCTGCGGGCGCCGTGACTGCGCGAGAGGCAGTGTCTGAGAAAATCGCGGATATGGTCTGTGGTGATTGCGCTGACCTCACCAATGCCCTTCCGGATCAGGAAATCGAAAAAAAAGGTGAGGTCCGAAGCGTATGCAGCGACCGTGTTGTCGGCCAGGTGCCTTTCAACAACAAGGTACTGCAGGAAACGATCCAGATTGTCGCTGAGATCGCCGGCGGCCCTGCTCCTGCCTTCGGGCCGGAGAGAACCGGATTCGGCGCGTCCCGAAGGAGTCATAACCGGAAAAAATCCGGGCTACCGGCAAGCGGTATCGCCTATGCCCTGCGGGCCATACGGGCCATTCTCTTGAATTTGTTAAGTTTACGAAGCGCCTCCGCCTTCTTGCGGCGTTTTTTGGCGCTTGGTTTCTCGTAATACTCGCGCCGTTTCAATTCACGTTTGATTCCGTCGATCTGCAGCTTCTTCTTCAGCATGCGGATGGCATACTCAAGGTCTCCCCGTACTTCAACTTCAATCATTACAGCTCCATCTGGTCAATATTTTTGATTGGTTAAATTAATAATTTTATATTTTTATCCTGCCCGTGTCAATATCTTTTTCCGCAACCGATCACAGGGTATGCAACCCAGCGGTATATTTTACTTTCTAAGTATGTATCGGCCACTTATGGGGCAGAGTCAACGGAATCGTCCGGAAATATCTTGCCGGGGTTCAAAATATTACGGGGATCAAAGAGCTGTTTCAATCTTCTCATCAGCTCACGGGTGGGCGCGTCGATCTCCATTGCCAGAAACGGCGCCTTGGTGGTGCCGACACCATGCTCGCCGGAGAGGGTGCCTCCCAGCCGCAGAACATGCTGAAAAAGCTCTTTTTTGGCCTGCAGCGCCTCGGCATGTTCCCGACCGTCCCGCCTGTCGAACATGATGTTGACGTGGATGTTGCCGTCACCGGCATGGCCGAAGGTAAGGATCTTCAGCCCGCGTTCCGCAGCCAGTTTTTCCGTGAAGCTCACCAGGTCCGGAATCCGGGTCCGGGGCACTACCACATCCTCGCTGATCTTATGCGGCCGCACCGCAAACGAGGCCGGTGATACGGCCCGGCGGGCCTCCCAGAGACGCTCGGCTTCCTCCGCGTCCCGAGCTCTTTTCACCTCCACCCCTGATTCGGCTTCAAGAAAGTCCGCGGCCCGCCTCCCCTGCTCTTCCACCTCCCTCTCGCTGCCGTCAAATTCGAGCAGAAGCAGGGCCCGGGCTCCCATCGCCCCGCCCCGGGGCAGGAATGAGGAAACCGCTTCGATCGCCGCCCGATCCATGTATTCAAGGGTACAGGGCGTCACGCCTGTCCTGAGCAGACGGGCCACCAGGCCGGCGGCCCGCTGTATAGAGTCACATTCCAGCAGAAAGGTAATCCTGGCCTCGGGCAGGGGCAGCAGCCGCAGATTGAGCCGGGTGATGGCGGCCAGGGTCCCCTCAGAGCCGATGAGGAGCCGGGTCAAATCATATCCCACCACGCCCTTTTCCGTGCGCACTCCGGTGCGGATCACTTCCCCTCCCGGGAGAACCGCCTCCAGGCCGAGGATATAATCCCTGGTAACGCCGTATTTGACGGCTGCAGGTCCACCGGCACACATGGCAGCGTTACCGCCGATGGTACAGAAGGCGAGGCTGGCCGGGTCCGGCGGATAGCAGAGGTTGACCTTGCCCGCCGCCCTCCGCAGTTCGCCTGTGATCACGCCTGGTTGCACCACGGCAATCATATTGTCCGCATCGATTTCCAGGATCCGGTTCATGCGGGAGAAGACCATAACCAGGCAGCCGGGCACGGGAAGGGCGCCGCCGGTGGTACTGCTGCCCGCACCCCGAAGCACCACGGGCAGGCGCTCTTCATGGGCAAGCCGCATGATCCCGCTCACCTGGCCGCTGTCCCGGGGAAAAATCACCGCGGCCGGCGGACACCCCATGCCGGTGGAATCGTAGCGGTAACAGCTCAACTCCTCTCTGACGGTGGAGAGATGTTCAGGCCCGACAATTGCCGCAAGTTTTTTGTAAATTTTCCTTTGCATGAACCATCTTACCGTAACCACTCAAGGGGCAAGCAACCGTCTCTGCTCATTTGATCTTCTCACCGGTTCGCCGGTGAACCTTGGGTCACGGTAGCATGAAGAGGCCCCCGGGGCAAGGACCGCTTCTCGGAGGAAAAAAACAAGAGGTCATCACCATTGCCGGGAGTCGCCGCAAGAAGCGGTTCCTCCCTTTTTTCGCGCTTTTCAGGCAGACGGTCTGGGATGCGTTGATACAGAGAAAATTTCGCAGGTACTTTACAATAACCCGTTTTCACTGAATCTTTTCTGCCCGCCTAGACAGGCCATAGCAGCAGGAAAGATTCAGGCAAATCTACACCACCCGTGAGCGCTTACAGCAAAGAGGTACATGATACCGCCTGGTTGCAATCTCTGTTGAGTGGTTACAAAATTTCCGTATCAATGTGGATGAAAGGAGTTCAACCAAAAAGATAAGCGGCGCGCAGCGAAGACTCCGCGCCGTGGTTGTATTCGATTTACGCTTCTGTTACCTGGCGGCATAGGCCCCCACCTGGAGATCTCTCTGCAGCCTTTCAACCCCGCTGTAATCAAGGGGATCCGTCCATCCCTTGATTTTCGCCTTTTTTGCGGGCTTATCGGTGCTTTTCAGTTTCTTGAGGGCAGCCACAACCCGGCGGGCCAACTTGTCCGGAGTTTTGGCAACCTTTGCCAGGGGCCATTCCGGATAGAGAGCCGTGCTGCAGACAAAGGGAAAATCTTTCCGCTCCTTGGCCCCGATAATTTTGAAATCTTCCATGACGATATCGCCGGCCGCCACCATCCGCTCAAGGGTATCGGTGCGCACCGTACCCGCATCAACGGATTCATTCTGAACGGCAAAAACCACATTGTCATGCTTGCCACCGAATTCCACCGTGGCAAAATCCCTGTACGGATCTATTCCGGCATCCCTGAACTCCTTAAAGGCCATCTGCCACCCGCCGAAGGACGATTTTTTCACTGCCATGAACTTTTTGCCTTTTACATCCGCCAACCCCTTGATAGCGTCATTGTAGGAGGTGGTTATAATAACGCCGCCAAAAGACTTAAGCGGCTTTCCCTGGCGGGAGTTAATCATGGTGGCTATGGCGCATGCCCCGTAGCGCACCTTGGCGGTTACAAACATGGAGGAGTTCACCAAGAAAAAATCCACGTCACCGTTTTCAATGGCCGAGTATACCTTATCAAATCCCAGGGGAACAATCTGAAAGACCTTTCCCTTGACCGCAGAGGTAAGATAGTCGCCGGTTGCCTGCCATTTTTTCAACACCTTGGCGGGACCGTTTTTAGCCAGAACGCCTATCTTGACAATATCGCCGGCCAAGCAGAGGGACGCCGACCCGGCAACGACAAGGGCAACAAGGATGACCGTGACAACCACTTTTTTTTGCATATGACAACCTCCTGTGACAGATCTGCGGTTTTTCTTTTTCATTACGCCAGAGAACACCTTTTGCAGCGCGGGTTTACCAAGCCTGTGAGCGCCTACCCTTGCACTTCTTCCCCATCGAGGATAAAGCGGCCGGTCTCCCTTTCGATATCCTGGGCAATTTTCCTGAGAAGATCCGAGGTGTCGAGGAGATGCTGGGATTGGTCGAGTGTTCCCTGGGCCAGGTCACGCACCTGGGTGATATCACGGGTGATTTCATCGGAAGCAGCCGAAGTCTGTGCAATAGTACCGTTGACCGTGTTTATCCCGGTTGCCGCCTCCCCGGCGCTGGTGACGATCTGCTCGGTGGATTCGGCCTGTTTTTTCACCGTGGCGGATATGGCTGAGACGATATCATTTATCTTGTTAATTACACTTGATATCTGATGAATCTCAGCCACCGTTTCATCCGTTGAGAGCTGGATACCGCTGATCCGCTCCTTGATTTCACTGGTCGCCTCGCCGGTCTGACGGGCAAGTTCCTTGATCTCGTTGGCCACAACCGCAAATCCTTTTCCCGCTTCGCCGGCACGGGCCGCCTCGATTGTCGCGTTGAGAGCCAGGAGATTCGTCTGTTCCGAAATTTCGGTGATGACCTCGGTCACCTTGTTGATCTCACGGGCCGCAACTCCCAGGCTGTTCACCTTCTGGGATGATATCTTCGCATGATCCACCGCCTCACCGGCAATGGCATTGGCCTTTTCCGTGTTGAGCGAAATCTCCCTTACCACATTCTTGAGCTCAGAGGCTCCATTTGCCATAATTGAGACGTTGCCCGCCGCCTGATCGGTTGCCGCGGCCACGGAATTCATCTTTTCACTCATCGTTTCCGAGGCGGCCGCCAAAGTGGAAACCCGACCGGCCGTCTGCTCCGCATTCCCCGAAACTTCCCTGGCCATGGTTGCTAGCTCGGAAGAGGCGGTTGTCAACTGGTCACTCATCCCGATGATTTTCCCCACCAGCTTCCGCAATCCCCGCCCCATATTGTGGAGTTCCGCCAGCAGACTCTCATCGTCCGCCGACCGTCCCCTGAAGGAAGATGCCAGGTTTCCGGCGGCAATCTCACGGGCAATGGCCACCATGCCGGAGGGTTCGCCTCCCAGCTTCCTGAGAACGGAATTTGCGTTGAAATAGAGAATGGCGAAGATGCAGGCAAGGGCCGTTCCATAACCGCCAATGATCATCTTGCGAAAATTATCGGCCACCTCCGTCACCAGGGAGGTGATTGTCTCTTTGGCGGTTATACCGCTTTGATCGTTTTGCCGGATAATCTTTCCCGTCGTCTTTTTCAGGGAACTCAATATGGCCGCGGTCTCACGGTCGAGAATCCGGGCAACCTCCTCGTTGTTTTTATCAATCATGGTCTGGAAACGCTGTTCAAGGGCCGCATTTCTGGCTGCGATCCCGCTCAGATCCAGGGCTGAGACAACGCTGCCGATCACCTGGCCGTCCTGCTTGACGGGATGGGAGTAGACCAGAGCCTCGCTGTCGTTTTTTGCCGCCGCAATGATCCTGTCGATGCGATCCCGGCCGTTGCCGGCCGCGGGTAAATATTTTTTGATCTTTGCATTCTTGCGGTTAAGATAGCGGGTCAATGCCCTGCCGTTGCCATCCAAGTAAAAGGCGAAAATCATGGCGGGATTTGTCTGAGCGGCCCGCACGTAGGAAACAAGCGCCTGATAATTTTTGGTCACAATGGCATTTTTCCCCACCCTGGCCAGCAGTTGCGACATGCCTTTCAGGCCATCCTCGCCCATGGCGAGAAAGTCCGCTTCGATATTGTGCCGTTCCCTGGACACCACCTCAGTGGTGGTGGAGGTCACACCGGATTGGGTATTTGTCACCATGTCCCTGATCTGTTCCCTGACTTCCAGGTGCAGTTGATCAAAGTCCCGGTGAATTTCTTTCGAGGATTTCAGGAAGACATCCGACACCGCCTGGTCGATCTTCCGGGTTGAGCGATGTTGGATACTTACGGTGAGAGCAATGGTAGCGGCAATGACAATGGTGCCGGCAATCATAACAGGGGCGATAAGACGTGTCTTGAAGCTGCCTGGTAAAAATTTTCGCATTTTCAGATCGTTGGTTAAACTGTTGTTGTTATTTTCCCGATGTTCCAATCCCTTGCACCAGTGGCATTATTTTCGCCTTATGATCTATATCGGTAATTTCCCATCATTCTTTAGTTTTTTTAAGGAGTGTGGTAGAAAACAATTAGAAGAGCTTCCGCGACTGTCCGAACCGGCACGCCCCAGACCCAGCGCGGCTTGAGCACAACCCATGAAGCCGCATCTGATTTCAGAATTGGCAAGCCGGCAATCCCGGTTCAGTCGCTGATCGTCGACCCAATCGTCCCGGAGGAAAAAATGAGTAATGGAAAAAAAATACGCCTGGCACTCATCGCCGGCGGCAAATCAGGAGAGAGGGAGGTCTCCCTGGAGGGGGCCCGCGGGGTTGAGGCGGCACTTGACACCGACAGATACGATATACTTCGCTACGATCCGGCCGATGACCTTGCCGCCCTTGCCGCCGATGCCGACAAAATCGATGTCGCCTTCATCCTCCTCCACGGCCCTTACGGAGAAGACGGCACCATGCAGGGTTTCCTGGAACTTCTGGGCATTCCCTACCAGGGATCAGGGGTTCTGGGCAGCGCCATGGCCATGGACAAAAATCTCGCCAAAACCATGTACCGGCTCCACGACCTGCCGGTGGCGCCCTGGCTGATGGCCGTGCAGGAAGACAGAGAGAATCCGGAGCGCCTGCTGCAAGAGCTTTCTCTGCCGCTGGTGGTCAAGCCGGTACGCCAGGGATCAAGCCTGGGAATGAGCATCGCCCAAAACAGCGAAGAGCTCGGCCGGGCCGTAGCCAAGGCATTTGAACATGACTCTCAGGTGATGGTGGAGGAGTATATCCGGGGACGGGAAATCACCGTTGCCGTGCTGGGAAACGACGAACCCACGGCCCTGCCGCTGGTGGAGATCATTCCGGGAGACAGGTATGATTTTTTCGATTATGAGGCAAAGTACACCCGGGGGGCCAGCCGGGAGATATGCCCGGCCGAACTGGATGCGGAGATCAGCGCCACGGCGCGGCAATATGGCATCATCGCCCATCACGCCTTGCAGCTGCGGGGATACAGCCGCACCGACATGATGCTCGACGAAGGGGGAAATCTGTACCTGCTGGAAACCAACACCATCCCCGGCATGACCCCGACAAGCCTCTTTCCCCAGGCGGCAAAGGCGGCCGGGATGGATTTTTCCGCCCTCCTGGACCAGCTGATCGACCAGGCCCTGGCCGATCAGCAAAAACCGTGAGCAAAACCGCTGTTATCCCTTAGAATCTGGTGACGAAATAGGGCTCCAGGACCTTGGGCAGGGACACCGACCCGTCTTCCCGCTGATAATTTTCCAGGATGGCCAGCAGGGTGCGGCCAATGGCCAGCCCGCTGCCGTTTAAGGTATGGACAAGACGGCTCTTTCCGCTCTCTTTGGGCCGGTAGCGGATAGCGGCCCGACGGGCCTGAAAGTCAAGGAAATTGCTGCAGGAGGAGATCTCGCGGTAGGTATTCTGGCCGGGCAGCCAGACCTCGATATCGTAGGTCTTGGTTGCCGAAAAGCCGAGATCACCGCTGCAGAGCGTGACCACCCGGTAGGGCAGCTCCAAAAGCTGCAGAACCTCCTCGGCATCGGCCAACAGACTTTCCAACTCCTGCTCCGAGGTTTCGGGGGTGGTGAATTTCACCATCTCCACCTTTTCAAACTGGTGCTGGCGGATAAGACCGCGGGTATCCTTGCCGTAGGATCCCGCCTCCGAACGGAAGCAGGGCGTATAGGCGGCATACTTGATGGGCAGGTCCCGCTCGGAGAGGGTTTCACCGCTGTGGATATTGGTCACCGGCACCTCGGCCGTGGGAATGAGCCAGAGATCCCAGCCCTCGATCTTGAACAGGTCTTCGCTGAATTTCGGCAACTGACCGGTACCGGTCATGGTGCGGCTGTTGACCAAAAAGGGCGGCAACACCTCGTCATAACCATGTTTCTGGGTGTGAAGATCGAGCATGAAGCTGATCAGTGCCCGGGAAAGACGGGAGGCAAACCCCTTGAGCAGGGCAAAACGGGCGCCGGAGAGTTTCGCCGAGGTTTCAAAATCGAGAATCCCCAGGTTTTCACCGATTTCCCAATGGGGACGAGGGGAGAAGGAAAACTCCGGAATCTGTCCCCAGCGGCGGAGTTCCACGTTGTCGCCGTCATCCTTTCCCAGGGGAACCGAATCGTCGCAGAGGTTGGGAATGGCCATGACAATATCAGCGAGCTCCTCCCGGATCCGTCCCAGCTCCCGGTCCAGCTCCTTGATCCGGCCGGAAACCAGGCGCATTTCCCTGATCAACGGTTCGGCTTTTTCATGCTCGCCGGATTTTTTCAGGGCGGCGATCTCCCTGGAAACCGTATTGCGACGGTTTTTCAGGTTTTCCACCTGGGAGAGCAACTCCAGCCGCCTGCCATCGGTTTCGGCAAATCGGTCGATGATGACGGTAT
>Ga0256914_1000317_pt1 | contig 46868 bp, 42 predicted proteins | sample HulkmetaG_FD_191571 | JGI IMG/M metagenome (GOLD analysis project Ga0256914, IMG submission 191571) | Hydrothermal chimney microbial communities from Main Endeavour vent field at the Juan de Fuca Ridge, Pacific Ocean - Hulk | ecosystem: Environmental > Aquatic > Marine > Hydrothermal vents ...
GTTAGCTCAGTCGGTAGAGCAGCTGACTTTTAATCAGTTGGTCGCAGGTTCGATTCCTGCACGGCCCACCAAATACACCGTAAGGGGGTTGAAATCATTGGGGATTTCAACCCCTTTTCTTTTGGTGGGCGGATAACGGCCCGATCGCTCTCGTTGACCCGCCGTGAATGTGGTGCTGGAGATGGTCCCGTCAAGGAATTCCTGCACGGGCGAGCATCCTTTTCCGGCAGGCCCTTTGATTGCGGGAACGGCGTGGAAGAAAAGGGGCCATTGCCTATTGCGGCGCCATCGGGCATTGAAATCGAGAGCACCCGTCGAATCGTTTCGCATTGCCGGGCATGCCTCCGGATGGCTCGGTGTTTTGAACGTCTTGAACCAGGATAGCCACCACCTCCACCGCTCGAGTGTTGGGGTCGGTCGGTGGAGGAGGTGACGGAGCCAAAGTGATCCTCCACCATCTCACCGGCCCGGAGCCGCCCACGAATGAATGCAAGCGAATCGAAGCTTTGGCACGACGCCTGCCCGGCGTCCGCTTGACGAGATGTCGCGCGCACTCTCGGAAGCCGACCTGGTGGTGCGAATGTGCGGCTACAACTCCATTTGCGAGGTGTTGGCTGCGGGGCGGCGGGCGGTGGTGGTGCCGCGGGTGACTCCCGTGGAGGCACAGTGGATCCCCGCCCGGCGGGATCTGCTCGAGGCGCTGCACCCCGATCGGTTGACGCCGGAGCGGCTCATGCGAGCCATCAAAAGACACTGATCGCGCCGCCCCCCGATACTGCGGCGCAGCTCGATTTCGACACATCGAGCCTGGCCGATCCGGCGTTGGACATGGGCAACCATCTGGCGCACCGCCGGCTGGAGCGACTGGCTGGCGGATGAACGTGCCGCCTATCTCCAGGTTCGGTTCCCTATCGAAAAGGAGGGACGATCGACCGACTCGTCTTGGACGCCACGCCGGACGCTCCGTTCAGCCGTCCCACAATCCCCGGATGGCGGCGATCCCCTGAGCGCCGTGGCGCCAGGCCGACGTCAAGTCGCTCCGGCCCAAGCCGCCCAGCGCATACACCGGCAAGGGGACCGAAGCCGTCCAACGGGCGAAGATGTCCCATCCCAAGGGCTGCGCTTGCGGATGGCTGGCCGTCGGCTGCACCGGCGAGAGCACAGCGAAATCCACCCCGTTTCGAACGGCCGCCTCCAATTCACGGCGATGGTGACAGGATGCGCCCAGCCAGGCGGAAGGCGGCAGTTTTTTTCGGAATTCGGCGGCGCTTTCCAACCACCGCGCCGGAAGATGGACCCCGTGGGCCAAAGCAGCGACCGACCCCAAAGCGGCATTGGCCAGCAGCCGCGCCCCATGCCGTTCACACAGGCGGCGGGCACCAACCACCAGGCGCTCCGCGCTCACGCCGTCCAGATCGAAGCAACGCAATTGGACCAGACGCACCCCGGACGCCAGGGTATTCCGCAACGCGTGGAAAAACGCCGCCTCGTCCCCAACGACTGGAGGCGTGATGGCATAGAGGGGGGGCAGGCGTAAAGCGGCAACGATGGGACGATCGGCGGCCGGCATGGGACGACGAACGAGTTCGTCCGACGTCACCCAAGCCAGCGGCTGACCTTCCCTGCCCCGGGGCTCACCCCGCCAACGCTCGATTCGCCAGGCATGGAGCACCACATGGCGGTCGGCATAGCGGTGAGGTACGCGAATCAAAGGGCGGAACTCAAGGGGCTCGATACCCAGTTCTTCGTCCAGCTCCCGCTTCAGAGCCGTTTCCGGATCTTCGCCGGGCTCGAGCTTGCCTCCGGGAAACTCCCACAAGCCCCCCTGATGGCCGTGGTCGGGACGCCGCGCGAGCAGCACGCGACCGGCCCGATCCACCAGGACGCCGGCCGCCACCTCCACGATCCGCGTCACACCCCGGCCTCAGGTGCGGTATTCCGCATTGATACGTACATAATCGAAAGAGAGATCACAGGTGAGGATCCGGGCCTCGGCCGACCCACGCCCCAGGGCGATGCGAATGGTGAAACGCCGACGAGAGACCACCCGTTGCCCCGCCGCTTCGGTATAGGCCGGATCGCGTCCGCCGTCACGCACGATACACAAATCGTCCAGCCAGATACGCACCCCGCCGATCTCCAGGCCCTCCACGCCGGCGCGCCCGACGGCGGCGAGAATTCGACCCCAGTTGGGGTCGGAGGCGAACAGGGCGGTCTTGACCAACGGCGAGTGGGCCACGGTGTAGGCCACCTGGCGGGCCTCCGCCGTATCCCGCGCCTCCACCACCTCGACCGCCACCGTCTTGGTGGCCCCTTCTCCGTCCGCCACGATCGCCTCGGCCAGCACCATGCAGACCTCCGCGATCGCCCGACCCAGAACCGAATTCGAATCGTCCACCCGAACGCCGGACACACCGGTGGCCGCCAGCAGGCAAGCATCGTTGGTGGAGGTGTCGCCATCCACGGTGATGGCGTTGAAACTGGGCGCCACCGCCCGGCGCAACATGACATCCAGCACCTCGGGGCGCACCTGGGCATCGGTGGCCACGAAAGCGAGCATGGTGGCCATGTCGGGACAGATCATGCCCGAACCTTTGGCCATGCCGGTGACGGTGATCCAGCGCCCCTCGATCTCCACGCGGCGGCTGACCAGCTTGGGCACGGTGTCGGTGGTCATGATGGCGCGGGCGGCGTCCGGCCATCCGTTTTCGTCCAGCGTCTCGAACAGCCGCGGCAGCGTGCGGGCAAAAGGCGCCACCGGCAGGTCTTCGCCGATGACCCCGGTGGAAAACGGCAACACCCGTTCGACCGGCACGCCGCCGGCGGCAGCCGTCAAACGACAGGTTTCACGACAGGCGTCGAGCCCGGACGCGCCGGTGCCCGCATTGGCGTTGCCCGAATTGATGAGAAGATAACGGGGCTGTGCCCGGCCCAGGTGTTCCCGCGCCACCACCACGGGCGCGGCGCAAAAGGCGTTTCGGGTGAAAACGGCGGAAGCGGTGGCGCCTTCCGGCAGCGCCACCAACACCAGGTCGTCCCGCCCCCGGTAACGGATACCCGCGGCCGCGGCCGCCAACCGCAAACCCGGGACGGGGTGGAACGACAGATCATTCACCATCCGATCACCGGCGTCTATTGAAGACGACCGCAACATTTCTTGTATTTTTTGCCCGAACCACAGGGACAAGGCTCGTTGCGCCCCACCTTACGCCCCTCGCGCACGTAAGGCTTGGGCGGCGTTTCCCCGGCCGGCTCGGCCCGAGGGGCTTCCTCGGCCAAGCCCTTGAATTCATCGTGACGAAACTCGAACTGTGCGGGCTCCACATCCATCTCCAACGGAGGGGCCTGTTGGATCTCGAACTTGCACAAAATCTCCACCACCTCGCGCTTGATGTTCTCCAGCATGGCGGCGAACATCTCGAAGGCCTCGCGTTTGTACTCCTGCTTGGGATTCTTTTGAGCGAAGCCGCGTAGATGGATCCCCTGGCGCAGATAATCCATGGCCGCCAGGTGCTCTTTCCAATGCTGATCCAGGGTCTGGAGCATCACCGCCTTCTCCAGATAGCGCATCTGCTCGGAACCGACGAGCGCCTCCTTTTCCTTGTAACGTGCTTCCATCTCCTGGAGGATCTTTTCGCGCAAGGTCTCTTCGTGCAGATTCTCGTCCTCGTCCAGCCACCGTTGAATGGGCAGGTCCAGGGCGAAACGCTCCCGCAGGGCCTCCTCCAGGCCGGGAATGTCCCACTGCTCCTCCAAACTTTGCGGCGGCACGTAACGGTCGATGGTTTCCATGAGCACGTCGTGGCGCAGGTCGGCGATGGTGTCGGAAATGTCGTCCGAATCCATCAGCTCGTTGCGTTGCTCGTAAACCACCTTGCGCTGGTCATTGGCCACATCGTCGTATTCGAGGAGCTGCTTGCGGATATCGAAGTTGCGCCCTTCCACCTTGCGCTGGGCGTTCTCTATGGCCTTGTTGACCCATGGGTGTTCGATGGCTTCGCCCTCTTTCATGCCCAGCTTCTGCATCAGCGCACCGACCTTTTCCGAAGCAAAGATGCGCATCAAATTGTCTTCGAGCGACAAATAGAAGCGGCTGGAGCCGGGATCGCCCTGCCGGCCCGACCGGCCGCGCAGCTGGTTGTCGATCCGCCGCGACTCATGACGCTCGGTTCCAATGACGCGCAGGCCGCCTGCCTCGATCACCTTGCGATGGCGCGCCTCCCAATCCTTGCGCAGCGCCTCCTTCTGCTCCTCGGTGGCGTCGGGTCCCAGGTCCTCCAGCTCCATCTCCAAATTGCCGCCGAGGACGATGTCGGTGCCGCGGCCGGCCATGTTGGTGGCGATGGTCACCGCGCCCGGCTTGCCCGCTTCGGCCACGATGCGCGCTTCCCGCTCGTGATGTTTGGCGTTGAGCACCTGGTGCTCGATGCCTTCTTTCTTGAGCAGCTCCGAAAGCATCTCCGACACCTCGATGGAGGCGGTGCCCACCAGCACCGGCTGCCCACGGCGGACGCAATCGCGGATGTCTTCGATGATGGCCTTGAACTTCTCCTTCTGGGTCAGATAGACCAAATCGGTTTGGTCCTCTCGGATCATGGGCTTGTTGGTGGGGATGACCACCACTTCCAACCCATAGATCTGCTGGAACTCGTAGGCTTCCGTATCGGCGGTGCCGGTCATGCCCGCCAGCTTGTCGTACAACCGGAAATAGTTCTGGAAGGTGATGGAAGCGAGGGTCTGGTTCTCCTGCTGGATGGGCACCCCTTCCTTGGCTTCCACCGCCTGGTGCAACCCCTCCGACCAGCGCCGTCCCGGCATGGTGCGACCGGTGAACTCGTCCACGATGATCACCTGACCGTCGCGCACGATGTAATCCACGTTCTTCTGGAACAGCACATGAGCGCGCAGCGCCGCCATTACGTGGTGCATGAGCATGATGTTGGCGGGATCGTAGAGGCTGCTCCCTTCCGGCAACAGCCCCATTTCGGTGAGCATCCGCTCCACCTTCTCGTGGCCCTCGTCGCTCAGGAACACCTGTTTGTGCTTTTCATCCACGGCGTAGTCGCCGGGGCCGTAATCGGGCTTGCCTTCGGCATTGACGATGGGCTCCTGGCGCGTGAGTTTCGGCGGGATCTCGTTGACCTTCTTGTAAAGCTCCGAGCTGTCCTCGGCCGGACCGGAGATGATCAGTGGCGTGCGCGCCTCGTCGATGAGGATGGAGTCCACCTCGTCCACCACGGCGTAATGGAGCGGCCGCTGAACCCGCTGCTCCGCCTCGAAGGCCATGTTGTCGCGTAGATAGTCGAATCCGAATTCGTTATTGGTGCCGTAGGTGATGTCGGCGGCATAGGCCGCCTTGCGAGGCACATTGCGCAGGAAACGGTGACCTTCTCCGTCTCCATCGTAGTCAGGATCGAAAAGGTAAGAGCTCGAATCCGGCCCCAACCCCCCGGATGAGTTGATGACGCCGGTCGAGAGCCCCAAGAAGTGATAGAGCTTGCCCATCCAGGCGGCGTCGCGTCGGGCGAGATAATCGTTCACCGTCACCACGTGGACGCCCTTGCCCTCCAAGGCGTTGAGATAGACCGCCAAAGTGGCCACCAGGGTCTTGCCCTCGCCGGTGCGCATCTCGGCGATCTTGCCCTGGTGCAACACCATACCGCCGATGAGCTGGACATCGAAATGGCGCATGCCCAACACCCGCCGGCTGGCCTCGCGCACCACGGCGAAGGCCTCCACCAGCAGGTCGTCGAGGGAAGCCCCTTCGGCCAAGCGAGCCTTGAACTCATCGGTTTTGGCCCTCAGTGCCTCGTCGGAAAGGGCCTGCATCTTCGGCTCCAGGGCGTTGATCTTCTCGACCTCCCTGGACATGGCTTTGATCAGCCGGTCGTTGCGGCTGCCGAAGATCTTTTTGGCTATCTTGTTGAACATTTACGGAAAAACCTTGCACATTAGGGACGGGGAGCCCAAGCTGGGGGCTCCGGTCAAACGGGAAGATGATACCGCAGTTGGCGCGGCGACGGGCTGATACGGCAGACGGATCACCCGCGATCGATGAAGCGGGCGGGATCGACGATCTTACCGTTGCGGCGTACTTCGAAATGGACGTGGGGTCCGCTGGAACGCCCGGTGGAGCCCATGATGGCGATGGTTTCACCCTTTTCGACTCGATCCCCCACTTTCACCAGGTTCTCGCGGTTGTGGGCATAGTGAGTGACATAACCGTCGGCGTGGCGGATCTCCACGATGTTGCCGTAACCCTTTTCCCACCGCGAGGCGATGACCACGCCCGCGGCCACAGCCAAAACCTCGCTGCCGGCCTTGCCGGCGAAATCGATGCCCCGATGAAACTTCTTCTTTCCTGTGAAGGGATCGGTGCGGCGACCGAAGCCGGAGGAAATCCACCCTTTTTTCACCGGGCGACCGGAAAGGGTGACCTGCGCCTCCAGCTCCCGCTGCATGAGCAGCTCTTCGAGCAATTCCAGCTTGTGTTCCCGATCCTTCAGACTGCGTTCGAGGCGCTCCAGTTCCCGGCGAAGGTCGAATCCGTCCTGAGCGTCGAGCAATTCGTCGTCCAGCCCCCCCAAAGGCGGCTCGTTGCGGAAATCGAACTCCTCGGCATCCAATTTGCCCTTGCGGACGAGGCGCTCACCCAAGGCGTCGAGGCGCAGCACGTGGGCGCGCAGGCTCCCAAGACGAAGCGCCAGGGCATCCATCTCTGCCTCCATCCGGCGATGCATCTCTCGCAACTCGGCGCGGCTTTCGGAAAGTTGCGCTTCGAGTTCGGCCAGTTGAGCGCCTTGCAGCCGGTTGCTCGCTTCGTGTCGCCCGTATTCATAGGCGCCGAAGAGCGCCGCGCCGGCGAACGCCACCACCACGAGGGATTTCATCCAGAGGCCGGTTAGACCGTGTTCGTTGTGGTGCCGCATCGCCATGTCTAAACTGTCCTGCCGTTGGATTTCATCGTGGAGTCGAAGCACCGTGGCCTCGCCCCCTCGCCGGATCTCCCGGCTGCTCACCGAACGTCCCAAACTGGCACGTCTCGGCCGTATGTTGGAACGTCAGCGCCGGCTCCTGGATGCGGTCCGCGCCGCCTTGCCGCCCAACCTGGCGCCGCACTGCCTACACGCAAGGATCGAAGGAGCCGTGTTGATCCTGCACGTGGACTCTCCCGCCTGGAACAGCAGGCTGCGGTTTCAGGCGCCGGCGCTGCTTGCGCGGTTGCGCACCGAAGCACCCAACCTCAGAAGGGTGCGGATCCGGGTCCTTGCTCCCATCGGCAACTTGCCTAAACCAGGCAACCCTTCCCGACCGCCCCATCGACGGCGAATCCCCCGAGAAGCCCTCGCCGATCCCGATCTGCGCGCTCTGCTCGACGATTGAATACGCCTCAAGAGGCGTGCACCGGAGCGATATAGGAGATGGGCGCCAGCCCGTCTCCTTCGTCGAAGGTGACCTCTTCCCAGGCCCGCGGCGTGGCGATGAGCTTACGCAGCAGCCGGTTGTTCAGCGCGTGGCCCGACTTGTATCCATAGAATGCGCCGATGAGACTGTGGCCGAGGAGGTAGAGATCACCGATGGCATCGAGGATCTTGTGTTTGACGAATTCATCCTCGTACCTCAGCCCATCCTCATTGAGCACCCGATAGTCGTCCACCACGATGGCGTTGTCCATGCTCCCCCCCAACGCCAGGTTCTTCTGGCGCAGCATCTCGATCTCCCGCAAAAAGCCAAAAGTGCGCGCCCGGCTCACCTCTTTGACGAAAGAGGTGGAAGAGAAATCGATGCTGGCGAATTGGGTCTCCTCGGTGAAGGCCGGATGGTCGAAATCGATACCGAAACTCACCTTGAAGCCGTCAAACGGTTCGAAACGTGCGAATTTGTCGCCGTCACGCACCTCGACGGTCTCCTTGATGCGAATGAACCGTTTGAGCCGGTTCTGTTCCTCAACGCCCGCGGACTGGATGAGAAACACGAAAGGGCCGGCGCTGCCATCCATGATGGGCACCTCCGCAGCGCTCACATCCACATAGGCATTGTCGATACCCAATCCGGCGAAGGCGGAGAGCAGATGCTCCACGGTAGAGATGCGCACTCCATCCTTTTCCAAAGTGGTGGAGAGCCGCGTATCCCCTACGTTGGCGGCGGTGGCTGGAATCTCCACCGGCTCGGGCAGATCCACCCTGCGGAAGACGATGCCGGTATCCGGCGCCGCCGGCCGCAAAGTGAGCAGCACCTTGTCTCCCGTATGAAGGCCCACGCCCGTGGCCCGGATCACGTTCTTGAGCGTGCGTTGCTTGATCATCAGCGCAGGTTCTCCACCCCACCGGCCGAAGGCCAGACGTTCGTTTCTGGTTTTTCGAGAAGGCTTCGACCTCCGGGCCCGGGCCAACCGCCCCCGGGAAACCCACGAGACCCTCTCAGGGATTTCCCTAATCTAACCCCTTTATACCTGCAATGCAAATCACATTGCATGGTGCGAAGCCGCCTTCTCCCTCGATCTCTTTCCTTGTCAGTCGGCCTGACGCCGCAGGAAAGCAGGGATGTCGAGGTAATCCAGGTCCGGCTTCTCCGCCGACTTGGAACCACCCGCCGCCACCTGCTGTTTACGACGGATGGCGGTGGGCACTTCCAACTCGGAATAGGGGTCCCGTTGAGGTGCCGGCGGCTCTTCGGGCAGTTTCTCTTCGACCGGCGTCGGACGCGGCGGCGGAACCACGCCCACATCGGGACGATCGACCTTGACCATCTCTTCCTCACCGAGACCGGTGGCCACCACGGTGACCCGCAGTTCGTCGTGCATCTCGGGATCGATGACGGTGCCCACCACCACGGTGGCGTCCTCGCGGGCGAACTCCTTGATGGTGGTGCCCACTTCGTCGAACTCGCCGATGGAAAGATCCAGACCGGCCGTGATGTTGACCAGAACGCCTTTGGCGCCGGAGAGGTGGAAATCGTCCAACAGCGGGCAGTTGACCGCCGCTTCAGCCGCCTTGCGGGCCCGCTCTTCGCCCGACGCGGCACCGGAACCCATCATGGCCATGCCCATCTCCGACATGACGGTCCGCACATCGGCGAAATCGACGTTGATCAGGCCGGGCCGGGTGATCAGCTCGGCGATGCCTTGAACCGCGTTGAAGAGCACGTCGTTGGCCGCCTTGAATGCGTCCAGCAAGGTGGTGCCCTTGCCCAACACGGCGAGGAGCTTTTCGTTGGGGATGGTGATCAAGGAATCGACGTGCTTGCCCAGCTCTTCGATACCCATCTCCGCCACCTTCATCCGCTTGTCCCCTTCGAAGGGGAAAGGTTTGGTCACCACCGCCACCGTCAGCGCACCCAGCTCGCGCGCCACTTCGGCCACCACAGGCGCGGCGCCGGTGCCGGTGCCGCCGCCCATGCCGGCGGTGATGAAAACCATGTCGGCGCCCTGCAAGGCTTCGGCGATGCGATCCTTGTCCTCCATGGCGGCCTGATGGCCGATCTGGGGATTGGCACCGGCGCCCAATCCCTTGGTGAGGCTGGCGCCGATCTGCAGGGTGGTCTTCACTTCCGAGTTGCTCAGCGCCTGGGCATCGGTGTTGGCACAGATGAATTCCACCCCTTCGATGTTGGCGCGCAGCATGTGATTCACTGCATTGCCCCCGCCTCCGCCGACACCGATGACCTTGATCACGGCGTTCTGGCTGTCCACGTCTACCAATTCGAACATTTTCTTGACCTCCTGATTGAACTCTGTTTTGCGGCCCTACCGGCCCGCTTCCCGAAATCCCCGCGTTTCGACCCGATCTAAACTTCCATCGCACGAGCGTGTGCGGTGAGCGACTCGGCCCGCAGCCCTGGGGTACACGGCGGACGGCCGCTGTCCCTACCCGCCTTCGCCGGAAACGCCGTCATGGTGCCCCGGCCCTTCAAAAATTCCCCTGGAACCAACTTTTCATGCGTTCCCACGTGGCCCGAAACAACCCTTTGTTCTCATGGGGCACGTTGATGGCGCTGTTCTGATGCCCGAACAGCAGCAACCCCACCCCGGTGGCATGTATGGGATTGCGCACCACATCCGCCAGGCCGGTGACGTACTGGGGCACGCCGAGGCGCACCGGCATGTGGAAGACCTCCTCGGCCAGGTCCACCAATCCCTCCATCTTGGCGCTGCCGCCGGTGAGCACGATGCCGCCGGCCACCATGCTTTCGAACCCCGAACGGCGCAGCTCGTCCTGCACCAAACCCAAGAGCTCCTCATAGCGGGGCTCGACCACCTCGGCGAGGGTTTGACGCGACATGCGTCTCGGCGGCCGATCTCCAATGGATGGGACCTCGATGGTCTCTTCCGCCGACGGCAGCTTGCTCAGGGCACAGGCGTACTTGAGCTTGATCTCTTCGGCATGGTGGGTGGGGGTACGCAAGGCCACGGCGATGTCGTTGGTCACTTGATCGCCGGCGATGGGAATGACCGCCGTGTGGCGGATGGCGCCGCCGGCGAAGACGGCGATATCGGTGGTGCCGCCGCCGATGTCCACAAGGCAAACCCCCAGCTCCTTTTCCTCGTCGTCCAGCACCGAATGGCTGGAAGCGATCTGTTCCAGGATCAGGTCCTCGACCTCCAGGCCGCAACGCCGAACGCATTTGATGATGTTCTGGGCCGCGCTCACCGCTCCGGTGACCATGTGCACCTGCACTTCCAGGCGGACGCCGCACATGCCCACTGGATCGTGGATCCCCTCCTGCCCGTCGATGATGAACTCCTGGGGGAGGATGTGGAGGATCTTCTGGTCGGCGGGTATGGGCACCGCGCGCGCGGCATCGATGACCCGTTCCACGTCCGAAGGCGAGACCTCGCCGTCGTTGATACCGACGATGCCGTGGGAATTGAGGCTGGAGACATGGCTGCCCGCGATGCCGGCATAGACCGAGTCGATCTCCACCCCGGACATCAGCTCGGCTTCCTCCACCGCACGCTGGATGGACTGCACCGTGGACTCGATGTTCACCACCACTCCTTTCTTCAGACCGTGGGAAGGGTGGGTGCCGATGCCGATGATCTCGATCTCGTCGTCGACTTTCACTTCGCCAACGATGGCCACCACCTTCGAGGTGCCGATGTCCAGGCCTACGATGATGTTTTTGTCTTTACGCATCTCATTCCTTACTTCCGCCCCGTCCAGGCCACGGCGAAGCCCTGGTCGTATCTCAGATCGATGCGACGCATGGGCCGCCCCTCCTGCTCGCGCACCAACACGGGATGAACCTCGAGCAGTCGTCGAATACGGAAAGCCGTGCGCTCCCGACCGACCACCACCATAGGACCCGGATCCAATTGCAAGCGCCACTCGCCGCGCCGATCCAGCCGTATCTCGCCGATGTGCAGCCCCCGCCGCGCGAACAGAGGCGCCGCCCCCCGATAGAACTCGAGCATCTCGCCCGCCTTGCCTTCCGGGCCACGGAAATGCACCAGAGGCGCGGCCTCGACTTTCCGCGGCTTGAACACTTCACCGCGCAGATTGACCAACCCGTCGTCGTTCCAGCGGGCCACCGGCGTCTGTTCGGTGATTTCCACTTCCAGGCGGTCGGGCCAGATCCGCCTCACCCGCGCCTCCGCCACCCAAGGCAGGGCCAGCGCCGCCGCCCGCACGGCCTGAAGGTCCACGCCGAAAAAGCTTCCATCCACCGCCGCCACCAGCGCCTGCTGGAGTTCGCGACGGTCCAGATGGCGAAAATTGTCCTGTATCCCCACGGTGCGCACCGGCCAACGCTGGGGGTCCATCAACCAGCGATGGAGCACGACCCCACCGACCGCAACCAGAGCGAGAAAGAGGAGGGGCGCCCACCATGCCCGGATCCGGGATTCGGCGTTGCCTCTTCCGCGCCTCATTCCACCCCTCCTTCCAGCGTCATGGCCAGAATCCGCCAGACCAAATCGTCGAAGGTCATGCCGGCATGTCGCGCCGCCATGGGCACCAGGCTGTGGTCGGTCATTCCAGGCACCGTGTTCACCTCGATGATCCAGGGTTGGCCGGCGCCATCGACCATCAGATCCACCCGGCCCCATCCTTCGCAGCCGAGGGCGTGGAACGCGCGTAACGCCACCTCCTGAAGGGCCCGCTCCTCCGCCGGCGGCAGGCCGCAAGGCAGGTGGTAACGAGTGTCTTCCGCTTCGTACTTGGCCCGATAGTCGTAAAACGCCCGAGGGGTTTCCAGCCGGATGACGGGCAAAGGCTCGTCCCCCAAAATGGCCACCGTGTATTCCCGACCGTCCACGTAGCGCTCGGCCAGGATGCGATGGTCGTATTGGCGAGCCGCCACCCAGGCCCCGCGCAACCCGCCGGCGTCCTGCACCAGGCTCATGCCGATGCTGGAGCCCTCACGCGCCGGCTTGACCATGAGGGGATATCCCAGGATACCGGCCGACTCGAGCCCCTCTTCGTTTTCGACCTGGACGAACTCCGGTGTGGGCAGCCCCATCCCTTGCCACAACCGCTTGGATGCCAGCTTGTCCATGGCCAGCGCCGAAGCAAGCACGCCGCTTCCGGTGTAAGCCATGCCCAGCGTCTCCAGAACGCCCTGGATGGTGCCGTCCTCACCGCCCCGTCCGTGCAGCATGATGAAGGCGCGATCGTAGTTCTCTTCGGACAGCCGAGCGCACACGGTGCGGTCCACATCCATGGGGCACACGTGAACAGCCAGGCGCTCCAGCGCTTGCGCCACGGCTCGACCGCTTTCGAGCGACACCTCCCGCTCGGCGGACCAACCGCCCATCAGCAGCGCCACCCGCCCGAACTCTTCCGCGCTCACCCGATTCATGCCGGCTCTCCCACGATCTTCACTTCGGGTTCCAGGAGTACGCCGAAACGCTCCGCCACCACCTGTCGCACATGACGGATGACCGCTTCGATGTCGGCCGCCGTAGCGCCGCCGCGGTTGATGATGAAATTGGCGTGCTTGGGCGAAACCTGGGCGGCGCCGATGGCGAATCCTTTGAGGCCGGCCGCTTCGATGAGACGCGCCGCATGATCGCCCGGCGGATTGCGGAAAGTGGATCCGGCGCTCGCTTCGCCGATGGGCTGGCGCGCGCCGCGTTGCCGCAACAGACTCTGGATGCGCGCACTTTCCAGGCTGGAATCCCCTCTCTCCAACTGCAGTTCGCAGCCTACGAACCATTCGCCGGCGGGGCCCCGCACCCGACGATAGCCCGTCTCGTACTCCTGAGGCAGACGCCAACGCAGGGTGCCGCCGCGGTCTATGGTCCTCACCCGCACCACCCGGTCCCAGGTCTCGCCACCGAAGGCGCCCGCATTCATGGCCAAGGCTCCGCCCATGGTTCCGGGAATGCCGGCGAGAAAGGCGACACCGCACAATCCAGCCCGGGCGGCCTCCCGCGCCACCCGCGCACAGGCGGCGCCCGCTCCGACCCGCAAGCGGCCGCCTTCCAGCCGTTCGATGGCATCCAACCGCCCCTTCAGCGACACCACGGTGCCCGGAAAACCGCCGTCGCGCACCAAGAGGTTGCTGCCCAGCCCCACCCAGAGGATCGGCTCCCCCTCCGGAAGGGAACGAAGGAAATCGACCAGGTCGGCCAGATCCTCGGGCTGAAAGAAATAGCGCGCCGGCCCGCCGGTCCGCCAGCTGGTGTGTTTGGCCATGGGTTCGTCATAGAGGAGCATGGTGCCCACCGCCCTCGCTTCAACCTGATTCGCCATTCCGTTTCCTCCCTCGCGACCGGAGCCGTTCGGATACCCGGACCTTCCATTTCGTTCCCTCGTTCGCCTTGCCGGCTCCGGATCCGGAACACCGCAACGATTGCCCGCACCCCATGTGCAGCCGCTGCATCACCTTCCTTCCGTTCATCGACACCACGCCTCCTCCAGCCGGGCCGCGAGGCGCCCGATGTCCCCGGCGCCCATGAGAAGCACCAGATCCCCATCCCGGATCAACGCCTCCAGCACCGTCGGCACTTCGTCCAGCGTTTCCACGAAAACAGGCTCCACCATGCCCCGGGCGCGCACCGCCCGGCTCAATTCGCGGCCGGTGGCGTCGGCCAACGGCTTCTCCCCGGCCGGATAGACTTCGGTGAGCACCAGCACGTCGGCGGCCGAGAGCACCCGCACGAAATCCTCGAAGTTGTCCCGCGTCCGGGTATAACGGTGGGGCTGGAACACCAGCACCAGACGCCGTTGCGGCCATCCCCGGCGCACGGCGTCCAAGGTGGCCTCGATCTCCCGCGGATGGTGACCGTAGTCGTCCACCAAGATGAAACCGGCCTCACCCAGGCGGCACCCTTCGCTCACCTGGAAACGGCGACCGATGCCTTCGAACTTCTCCAGCGCCCGCTGGATCACGGCCGGCGCGACACCCAGCTCACGGGCCACGGCGATGGCGGCCAGGGCATTGAGCACGTTGTGTCGGCCCGGCAGGGCGAGCGTGATCGGCAAAGACTTCATGCCCAGCCCCTCCACAACGAACCTGCTGGTGCCGCGATGGTGCTCGATGGCGACGGCGCGCAGATCCACGCCGGACTCCGTGCCATAGGTGACGAGTTGGCGCGTCACCCTGGGCAGCAACCGCCGGACCCCCGGGTCGTCCGCGCACAGGACGGCCAACCCATAGAAGGGCAGATGGTGCAGAAACTCGACGAAGGCATCCTCCAGCCGGCCGTAATCGCCCCCGTAAGTGCCCATGTGATCCCGATCCACGTTGGTCACCACCGCCATCATGGGCTGAAGATAGAGAAAAGAGGCGTCGCTCTCGTCCGCCTCGGCCACCAACACCTCGCCCGCGCCCAGGCGGGCATGGCTTCCTGCGGCGTTGAGGCGGCCTCCGATGACGAACGTGGGATCCAATCCGCCTTCGATGAGCAGGCTGGCCACCAGACTGGTGGTGGTGGTCTTGCCGTGGGTGCCGGCCACCGCCACGCCATAGCGGAAGCGCATGATCTCCGCCAGCATCTCCGCCCGGGGCACCACCGGAATCCGGGCGGCGCGCGCGGCGGCCACTTCGGGGTTCTCATCAGTCACGGCGCTGGAGATGACCACCGCATCCGCCCCTTTCACATGATCCGGGTGGTGACCGATGTGGATCACCGCCCCCTGCTCGGCCAGCCGGCGGGTGGCGGCGTTCTCCGCCAGATCGGAACCGGTGATCTCGTAACCGAGGTTGAGCATCACCTGAGCGATGCCGTTCATGCCGGCGCCGCCGATGCCGACGAAATGGAGACGGCGGATCCGCCCCATGGCTTCCACCGCGTGCACCCGAGGCTGCACCACCGTGGTGCTCATGCCACCACCTCCATCACCTGCCGCGCCACCGCGTCGGCGGCGTCGGGCCGACCCAGCGCGCGGGCCTTTCGCGCCATCTCCAACAGCCGACGGCGATCACCGAGAAGCGCTTTCAAGGTCTCGACCGTGGTCTCATCCTCCAATTCGTCCTGACGCACCATGCGCGCCGCTCCCCCGGCCACCAAGAACTCAGCGTTGCGGGCCTGGTGGTCGTCCACCGCATGGGGATAGGGCACCAGAATGGACGCCACGCCCACCACCGCCAGTTCGGCCACGGTGATGGCACCGGCGCGACAGACCACCAGATCGGCCCAGGCGTAGGCTTCCCCCATGTCGTCGATGAACGGCGTCACCCGGGCTTCGAGCCCGGCGTCCCGATAGGCCGCACGGGCAACCTCCGCCTTGTCCCGACCGGCCTGATGGCGAATCTGCAGGGGCACGCCGGCCCGCACCAACACCCCGGCCAGCCGTTCGTTGAGCGCCTGTGCCCCGAGTGAGCCGCCCAACACCAGCACCCGAACCGGCCCGCTGCGGGAGGCCATTCTCCGTTCCGGCGGCGGCAGGTCCACCAACTCGGCACGCACGGGATTGCCCGTGGGCACCGCACCGATCCCTTTTGGAAAACTGCCTGGAAAAGCCTCCAGCACCCGAGTGGCGATGCGGGCCAGCCAGCGGTTGGTCATGCCCGGCACGGCATTCTGTTCATGGATCACCAACGGCAGACCACGCAAGCGGCTGGCCAACCCTCCGGGCGCAGCCACGAATCCACCCATGCCCAGCACCACTTGGGGCCGGATCCGGCCCATGAGGCGCCACGCTTGGGCCGCCGCTCGCACCAGCCGGAAAGGCGCCAGCACGAGGCCGGCGACCCCCTGTCCACGCAACCGATGGGCGGCCACCGTCTCCAGGGCAAAACCGGCGGCAGGAACGGTACGGGATTCGAAGCTGTCCGGCGTGCCCATCCAGCTCACTTCCCAGCCGCGCGCGCACAAGACACGGGCCACCGCCAGGGCGGGAAACACATGCCCCCCGGTGCCGCCCGCCATGATCAGGACGCGCGCCACGGCACACCTCCCGCCACACCTTTTTCGGCGCAGGCTTCCCAGTGGATGCGCAGCAGCACCCCCACCGCCACGCAACTGACGATGAGACTGTTGCTGCCGTAGCTGACGAAAGGCAAGGTCAGCCCCTTGGTGGGCAACAGGCCCACGTTGACACCGATATTGACGAAGGCCTGAAGCCCCAGCCACAAGCCGATTCCCCAGGCGACATGGGCGGCGTAGCCGTTGCCGGCGTCCTCGGCCTTGGCGCCCACGGCGAAGGCGCGCCAGACCACCACCGCGAACAACAGGATCACCGCCAGGGTACCCAACAAGCCGAACTCTTCGCCGATGACCGCCATGATGAAATCGGTGTGGGCCTCGGGGAGATAAAACTGCTTCTGGATCCCATTGCCCAAGCCGACGCCGGTCCACTCCCCCCGCCCGAAAGCGATGAGCGCCTGGGTGAGTTGGTAACCGGAATCCAGAGGATCGGACCAGGGATCGAGAAACGACGTGACCCGTTCCAGGCGGTAAGGCGAAGTCACCACCAACGCAGCGCCGCCTGCCAGCACCAGCAGGAACAGCGCTCCAAACTGCCAAAGCGGCGCACCGCCGAGGAAAAGCATGCCCATCACCGTGGCCAGCAGGACCACCGTGGTACCGAAATCGGGCTGAGCCATGAGCAGCATGGCCGCCAGCGCCACCAGCATCACCGGCTTGACCACGCCCCACAGGGTGTGGGCCACCTCCACCTTGCGTCGCACCAGGTAACCGGCCATGTAAAAAACGATGAAGAGCTTCATGAACTCCGAGGTCTGGATGTTGAGTCCCCCGACCGCCACCCAACGGGTGGCGCCGTTCACCGTCTTGCCCACCCCGGGCACGAGCACCAACGCCAACAGGGCCAATCCAAAGAAATAGAGCGCCGGGCTGGCCTTCTCCAACCAGGCGACGGGCAGCCGCAGCGCCAGCAGGGCGCCGGCGGTTCCAAGCGCCAAGGCCAACAGATGCTTCTCCAGGTAAGCGAAAGGCGCCCCCCGGGCGCCGCCCAGGTGCAAGGATGCGGATGCCACCATCACCACCCCCAGAGCGGTCAGCGCCACCACCGCCACGACCAGCCAGCCGTCGATGCCGGCGGGTAAGATCCGGTCCGTCCGGGCACGGCAAGCCAGTTCGGTCATGACACACACGCCTCCACGCAACGGCGGAACACCTCGCCGCGGTGCTCGAATCCCCGGAACATGTCGAAACTGGCACACGCAGGCGAGAGCAGCACGCGATCCCCCGGCTGGGCGAGCGCCGCCGCCTTTTCCACCGCTTCGGCCATGTCCGCCGCGCGATGCAAGGGCGCCGCCCCTTCCAGAGCCTCCGCCAACGCCTCGGCATCTTCTCCCAACAGGACCACGGCGCGGACATGCGCTTTCACCACCGGTGCCAGCACGCTGAAATCGGCGCCCTTGCCTTGACCGCCGGCGATGAGCACGGTGCGGCCCTTCGCGGAAGCCAGCCCTTCGAGGGCGGCGATGGTGGCGCCGGGATTGGTGGCCTTGGAATCGTTGTACCAGTCCACTTCCCGGTACCGCCCCAGATGTTCGGTGCGGTGCGGCAGTCCCGGGAATGCACACACCGCTTCCAGCATGGCCTCCATGGACAGGCCCAGGGCGCTGCCCATGGCCAATGCGGCCAAGGCATTGGCCCTGTTGTGAAGTCCCGGCATGCGCAGGGCATCCGCCCTCACCAAAGGAATCCCTCCGCGGCAGAGCCAGGGTTCGTCCCCGATCCGGCGCACCCCGAACGTCTGCTCGGACTCGGGCGCTCCGAGGGTGAAGAAAAGGGTTTCCCCTGCACGAGGCATGGCCTTCACACGCGGATCGTCGGCGTTGCACACCGCCACCTCGGCGTTTTGGTAGATGCGCGCTTTGGCCTCTGCATAGGCTTCGAGAGAGGGATAGCGGTCCAGATGATCGGCGCTCACGTTGAGCACCGCCGCCACCGCGGGGCTGAGGCTCTCGGTGGTCTCAAGCTGGAAGCTCGAGAGTTCCACCACATAGAGCTCCGCCCGGCGCCGCAGAAGCTCCAATACCGGTTCCCCCAGATTGCCCCCCACCGCCGCGTCCAGGCCGGCCCGTTGCGCCATCAGCCCCACCAGGGTGGTCACCGTGCTTTTGCCGTTGGAGCCGGTGATGGCGGCCACGGGCCGGTCCACCACCCGAGCGAACAGTTCCACGTCGCCCACAGCCGGCACCCCCCGGGCCCGAGCGGCTCGCACCTGAGGAGTCTCTAGCGAAACGCCCGGACTCACCACCAGGAGATCGGCGTGGGCAAACGCCTCCTCGGCGAACCCCCCGAGGAACAGACCCACGTCGGGCAGCTCGCGGCGCAACGCCTCCAGCCCAGGCGGTTCCGAACGGCTGTCGGTGACCGCCACCCGATAACCCTGCTCATCGAGCCAGCGGGCACACGAGAGGCCGGTCTTGCCCAGCCCCACCACCAGGGCTCGCAGCGGCAGCCGTTTGTGTCGTATGGCCGTTCCCGTCTCCATCACCGGATCTTCAAAGTGGCCAGGCCGATGAGCACCAGGATCACCGTCACGATCCAGAATCGGACGATGACTCTGGGCTCCGGCCATCCTTTCAATTCGAAATGGTGGTGCAAGGGCGCCATCCGGAAGATGCGCCGACCGGTCAGTTTGTAAGAGGCGACCTGCAGGATCACCGACACCGTCTCCACCACGAACAGACCGCCCATGATGAAGAGCACCAGCTCCTGGCGAACCGCCACCGCCACCACGCCGAGCGCCGCACCCAGGGCCAGCGCCCCCACGTCCCCCATGAAAACCTGGGCCGGATAAGCGTTGAACCAGAGAAACCCCAGGCCGGCACCCACCAGGGCGCCACAAAAGACGGTGAGTTCGCCCACCCCCGATAGATAGGGAATGAACAAATACTTGGAAAGATAAAGGTGCCCCGAGACGTAGGCGAAGACACCGAGCGCGCCGGCCACCATCACCGTGGGCAGGATGGCCAGCCCGTCGAGGCCGTCGGTGAGGTTCACCGCGTTGGAAGCGCCGACGATGACAAAGTAGGCCAACAGCACGAACCAAGGCCCCAGATCGACCACCACGTCCTTGAAGAAAGGCACGATGAGCTGGGTCTCGGCGGGCGACTGGGCAGTGGCGTAGAGGGCCCAGGCGGCGGTGAAACCGAACACCGACTGCCAGAAATACTTCCAACGGGCCGGCAACCCCTTGGGATCGCGCAACACCAGTTTGCGATAGTCGTCCACCAAACCGACCACGCCGAAAGCCAAGGTGGTGAGCAGCACGATCCAGACGTAGCGGTTGTCCAGCCGCGCCCACAGCAACACCGAAACGGCTACGGCCACCAAGATCAGCGCGCCGCCCATGGTGGGGGTCCCGGCCTTGGAGAGGTGGGTCTCGGGTCCGTCGTCGCGCACCGTCTGTCCAATCTTGTACTGGGCCAGACGCCGAATCATCACCGGCCCCACCACAAAAGAGATGATCAAGGCCGTGAGCACACCGAGGATGGCGCGCAAGGTGATGTAATGGAACACCCTGAACGCGGGATCGAACTGGGCCAACCAGTCGGTGAGCCAGATCAGCATCCGCCCTCCTCCCCGCACAAGGCTTCCACCACACGTTCCATGGCCGCGGCCCTGGAACCTTTCACCAGTACCGTGTCGTGCGGTCGCAGCCGGGCGCGCAAGGCGGCCACCAGACTTTCTTGCGCATCGAAGTGGCGGGCGCCGTCACCGAAAGCCTCGGCGGCGGCCCGGCTCAGCCGTCCACAGGTGAAGAACAGATCCACCCCCCGCGAGCGCGCGAGCAGGCCCAGTTCTCGGTGGAGCCCCTCGGCACCCGCGCCCAGCTCGCCCAAATCACCCAGGACCAGAAGCTTGCGTCCAGGGGCGCGGCAGAGCACCTCCACCGCCATCCTCACCGACTCGGGATTGGCGTTGTAGCTGTCATCCACCACCAGAACGTCCTCGGGTGCCCGCCGCGGGGTCAACCGCCCCTTCACCGGTCGAAGCCGCGCCAGCCCCTCGATCATGGCCTGCGGCCCCACCCCCAGCGCGTGGGCGGCGGCCACCGCGGCCAGAGCGTTCATTCTGTTGTGTTCACCGATGAGCGCCAGCCGCACATTGAATACTCCGGCCGGCGTCTGCACCGGAAACGCGCTGTGAAACGCTCCTCCATTCCAGTCCAGCTCAAGCGCACCGGGGGGACTGGAAACGTCCGCCGGCCTCTGGACACCGAAAGTGAGCACCGGCCGATCGCCCGCAAGCTCCCGCCACAAAGGGGCGTGTGGATCGTCTGCATTGAAGACGAACACCCCATCCGGCGCGAGTCCCTCCAGGATCTCGGCCTTGGCCCGCGCCACGGCGCGGACACTGCCGAACCCTTCCAGGTGCGCCCGTCCGGCGTTGTTGAGCACCGCCACTTGAGGACGCGCCAGCCGACTCAGATAACCGATCTCGCCGGGATGGTTGGCACCCATTTCGATCACGGCGAAGGCTTCTTCCTGGAGGCGACAGAGCGTGATCGGCACTCCGATGTCGTTGTTGAGATTGCCTTGGGTGGCCAAGGTGGGCGCCGTCTGCGAAAGGATCGACGCCAACATCTCCTTGACCGTGGTCTTGCCGTTGCTGCCGGTCACCGCCACCAGGCGGGCCCCCGACCTTTGCCGCCACAAGGCGCCCAAACGTCCCAGACCCAACCGCGTGTCCGCCACCCGCAGGCAGGGCAGCGCCGCGCTCGTCCGCTGCGCCACCAGGGCGCCGGAGGCCCCCCGCTCCGCGGCCGCCTCAAGGAAATCGTGGCCATCGAACCGAGGTCCGCGCAATGCGACGAAGAGGCGACCGGGCGCCACGGTGCGGCTGTCGGTGTCCACACCGGTGATCCGCGCATCGGCGCCGATGTGTTCCGCAGGAAGCGCCCGCGCCAGCTCCGAAAGGGTGAAACCGATCATGCGTCCACCTCCAACCAGCGGCGCACCTGCTCCACGTCGCTGAAAGGAATTTCGAGGTCACCCACCTGTTGATGGGTTTCATGTCCCTTGCCGGCCAGGAGCACCACGTCACCGGGTCGCGCTTCGTCGAGGGCGGTGGCGATGGCCCAGGCGCGGTCGGGAATCACCACCGCCCGTCCCGGCGCCTCCATCCCTTCGAGAATGTCGGCGATGATGCTGGCCGAGGGCTCGTGCCGAGGGTTGTCGTCGGTGATCACCACGCGATCGGCCAGCGCCTCGGCGATCCGCCCCATCTGCGGCCGCTTGCCGCGATCGCGATCACCGCCGCAGCCGAACACGCACCACAACCGACCGCGCGTGTGGGGCCTGAGGCTGGTCAAGGCGCGTTGCAACGCATCGGGTGTGTGGGCGTAGTCCACCACCACCAACGGCCGATCCCCACCGCCGAACCGCTGCATGCGGCCGGGCACCGGCTCGAGCGCTTCCAGGCGAGCCGCCGCCTCGTCCATGGTCAGCCCCCAGGAGAGCAGCACGCCCAAGACCAGAAGCAGGTTGGTGGCGTTGAAATCCCCCACCAAAGGGCTTCGGATGTGTCCCCGACCCCAGGAGCTGGCCACGTCCAGCACCAACCCCCGCTCGCCCTGGCTCAATCCCTCCAAACGGACGAACTCGTCGGCACCCAGGGTCCGGCCGCCGCGATGACACGCCACCGTGCGCACCCGCCCTCGAAGCGCCGGCACCAGCTCGGCGCCGAAATCGTCGTCGGTGTGGATCACCGCGAACTGCAAGCCAGGCCACTCGAACAGACGCCGCTTGGCGGCGGCATAGGCGCGCATGGACCCGTGATAGTCGAGATGATCCCGACTGAGGTTGGTGAACACCGCGGTGTGGAAGGGCACCGCTTCGAGCCGGTACTGATCCAGCGCATGGGAAGAGACCTCCATGGCCACCGCCTGCGCCCCCGCCGCATGGAGACCGGCGAGCAGCCGCTGGGCCTCCACCGCATCCGGTGTGGTGTGGGTCGCCGGCGCGAGGGCGCCGGGAAACCCGTTGCCCACGGTGCCCGTGACCGCGCAGCGACGGTATCCGTCCAGCGCTTGGGCGGTGAACAGGGTGACGCTGGTCTTGCCGTTGGTGCCGGTGACACCGAGCATGCGCATGCGTCGCGCCGGCTCGCCATGGAAACGGGCGGCGATGGCGCTGGCGCGGCGGGAAAGCGACGGCAGCGGCAGCACGGGAACGCCCAACCGGCGAGAGAGATCGGCCATGACCGAAACCGGCCAGCGCGCATCGGGTTCGGCCAGGATCATCACTGCACCACCGTCCACCGCCGCCGCCGCGTGTTCCAGCCCATGGGCGCGGGTACCGGCGCGCGCCAGGAACAGAACCCCCGGCGCCACCCGTCGGCTGTCCAAGGCGAGACCGGTCAACACCACCCGCTCCCATGCGCCCGGCGGCAGACCCTCGCCTCCGAGCAGCCGGCCGGCCGTCATCCGCGCCTCCGGTTGTCGTTCCAAGGCCATCACCGTTCCTTCTCCAAGCTCACCAGGCGCACACCCCGTCCCGGCCCGGGCTCATCGGGAGGCACGTTGAGCAACCGCAAGGCATCGTCCATGATGCGGGCGAAGACCGGTGCCGCCACCTGTCCGCCGTAATAGGCCTTGCCCCGAGGCTCGTCGATCATCACCACCGCCACCAGACGAGGGGCGTCTGCCGGCACCATGCCGGCGAACAGCGCGACATAACGGCCGTCCTGGTATCCCCCTTTTCCCGCTTTCTTCACGGTGCCGGTCTTGCCCGCCACCCGGTAACCGGGCACCGCGGCCTCCGTGCCGGTGCCGCCTTGGGAGACCACCGCTTCCATGAGCCGACGCACGATTCGGGCCGTCCGAGAGCTGAATACCCGTTCGCCTTCCGGCGCCTGTGTGCGACGCAACAAGGTGGGCGGGCGGCGCACCCCATCGGCAGCCAGCACGGCGTAGGCCTGGGCCAACTGGAGGGCGGTCACCGACAAACCATAACCAAACGAGAGCGTAGCCTGCTCGATGCGCGCCCACTGGCGGGCCGGTCGCAACCGACCGGACACCTCGCCGGGATAGGTGATGCCAGTGCGGCCGCCAAAACCCAGCTTGCGAAACGTGTCGTACAACTCCTCCCGGGGCAGGGCGAGGGCGAGCTTGGCGGCCCCCACGTTGCTCGATTTCTGGAGCAGCGTGCGCAGGTCCACCACCCCCAAGGGGTGATGGTCCTTGACCTGGTCACGGCCCACGCGCAGCACGCCTTTGCCGGTGTCGATGCGGGCCGAAGGGCCGACCACGCCGCGTTCCAGGGCGGCGGCCACCACGAACGGCTTCATGGTGGAACCCGGCTCGAAGACCTGGGTCACGGCCCGGTTCAGCAACCGCCCGCCGCGGCTGCTGCGGTCGCCATTGGGGTTGTAGCCGGGCTGATTGACCATCGCCAACACCTCCCCGGTACGCGGATCGAGCACCACCACGGAACCGGCTCGCGCCCGGTGCCGTTTCACGGCAGCCTTGAGCTCGCGGTAGGCGATGTACTGCAGGCGCTGGTCCAGGCTCAGCGCCAGGTTGCGCCCCGGGCGCGGCATCCGCAAGCTCTCCACGTCGGCCACCACCTGCCCACGGCCATCACGCAACACCCGCTTCAAGCCGGGTCGACCGGCCAGATCCTGCTCGAAAGCCAGCTCCACCCCCTCCTGGCCTTTTTCATCCACGTCGGTGAAACCCACCACGTGGGCGAAAATCTCGCCGTCGGGATAGTACCTGCGGTATTCACGCCGCACTTGAAGGCCTGGAATGCCTTGCGCCCGCGCCATCTCCATCACCCGCTTGGCCCGCGCCGGGGGCAGACGTCGCTTCAAATAGATGAAATGGCGGTGGGCGTAACGGGCCAGGCGGTGACGCAGATCGTCCAGGTCCATCTCCAACGCACGGGCGAGCACGTGCAGCCGCTCATGGTCCGGCCGCAACAGCCGCGGATTGGCGGCGATGGAATCCACCGGCGCGCTCATGGCCAGCACCACCCCGTGGCGGTCGGTGATGGCGCCGCGATGGGCGGCCACCACCACCTCGTCCAGATAGCGATCGGCCCCTTCGGATTTCAAAAAGTCGGTCTCGAAGATCTGCCGCTCCACGGCGCGCACCACCAAAGCCGCGGCCGCCAGGATGAAGAGAACCAACACGAAACGACGGCGACCGCTGTAAGTGCGCGGCAAGGCCTCGGCCCGCCGCTGCATCTTCGCTCTCTTGTCCCGTCTAGTCGCCATCCACCTCAATGACCACGATCTCTTCCGACTTCGGCAAACGCATGTTCAGCCTGCGTCGGGCTTCCGTTTCGATGCGCTGGGGTGCGCCCCAGGCACCGTGCTCGATGAGAAGCCCTTTCCACTCGATGTCCAGTCGGTCCGCCCGCCGATCCAGGGCTTTGAGCTCGGCGAACAACACCCTCGACCGATATTTGCTGTGCACCACCGCCACCGCGGTGACCACCACAGCCGCCATCAGCAGGGCCAGCCACACCCAGGGCGCCCGCTTCATGCACGCTTTTCCGCCACCCGCATGACAGCGCTGCGCGCCCGTGGATTGACCGCCACCTCGTCGCCCCCCGGGCGCACCGCCCGCCCCACCAGACGCAGAGGACCGGGTTGCAATTCGGCGTCACGCACCGGTATGCCGCGCGGCGGTCGCTCACCACGGGCATGTTCGCGGAAAAACCGCTTGACCATCCGGTCCTCCAGGGAATGGAAGCTGATGACCACCATCCGCCCACCCGGCGCCAGCACCCGAAGGGCCCCTTCCAACCCTGCCTTCAATTCGTCCAGCTCTCGGTTCACATGAATGCGAATGGCTTGAAAGGTACGGGTGGCCGGATGTTTTCCACCCCGGCGGCCGGGCACCACGCGCGCCACCAGGGCCGCCAGCCGATCAGTGGTGTCGAGCGGCGCCCGTGCACGCTCGGCCACGATGGCACGGGCGATGCGGCGGGCGTGGCGCTCTTCGCCGTATTCCCAGAGCACCCGGGCGATCTCGGCCTCGGGCGCCTCTGCCAGCCAATCGGCGGCGCTGGGGCCGGCGGTGGGATCCATGCGCATGTCCAAAGGGCCGGCCCGCTGAAAACTGAAACCGCGGTCGGCATCGTCCAGCTGCGGCGAGGAAACCCCCAGATCGAACAGCACGGCGTTCACTTTTCCCTCGATTTCCAGCTCCCGAGCCGTATCCGCCAGACGGCCGAAAGCACCCTGTATGATTTGCAGACGTTCGTCCCCACCCAATCGTTCCCGGCCCCAAGCCACCGCTTCCGGGTCCCGGTCCAAGGCCACCAACCGCCCCCGCGGCCCCAACCGCGCCAGAATGGCCGCGCTGTGGCCGCCCCGTCCGAACGTGGCGTCGATGCAGCAGGCGTCCGGCGCCAGAGCCAGGGCTTGCACCGCCTCGTGCAGCAACACCGGGCGGTGAACGAGGCCTTCCGCCATCAGAGCGCCAACTCGGCCAGCTCTTCGGACAACCCCGCCTCGGGATCGCGGAAGGCTTCCAGCCACTCGTCCTGATTGCGGGTCCATGCTTCCGCGTCCCAAATTTCGAATTTGTGCCCCTGCCCCACCAACGCCACCTGCTTGCCCAGGCCGGCATATTCGCGCAGGGCCCGGCCGAGCAGCACCCGGCCCTGGCCGTCGAGCTTGAGTTCCTCGGCGTAACCGATGAGCAGGCGCTGTAACACCTTGTTCTGCGGCTTGAAGGTGGGCAGTCGCGCCACTTTCTGCGCGATGGGGTGCCACTCACGCTCCGGATAGAGCCAAAGGCAACGGTCGTGGGGATTGACGGTCACCACCACGCCGGAGCCGTCTTCGGCGCCCAGGTCTTTCCGATACTTGACCGGAATGGCCAGGCGACCCTTGGCGTCCAAGCTGAGGGTGTTGACCCCGAGAAACACAAATCCCCCCTTTTCCCCACGATTCCCCACTAGATGAAGCAATCATAGGTGCCCCCCGCCCCCCGGTCAAGGAAAAAACAGAAAAAAATCGTTGCACTTCAACCACTTGCACAACAAAGCGAAAGCACGTGGTTCTACTGCGAAAACAGCATGATGGCGAGACAACTTAAAGTGATTTGTTAAAGACGGGAGGGGTCGCCGAATGCGACCGGGTTCACGGTGGTGGAAAGTGGGGGAAGGAAAAAAGGCGGAGACGGTCTGTAAGCCGGGTTCTGTTGCGGCGCCACGCGCCGCCGATAGCCATTCATCTGGGACGCCCGTCACCGGACGCCTCTAGCGACCCACCCGGAAGCACCTGCGGGCCACAGGCTGCGCACGAGGCGCACGCTTCCCTATTTGGTCTTGCTCCGACTGGGGTTTACCCTGCCACCGCTGTTACCAGCGGCGCGGTGCGCTCTTACCGCACCTTTTCACCCTTGCCGCCCGGCCTGGGCCGGGGTAGGCGGTCTGTTTTCTGTGGCACTTTCCGTGGGCTCGCGCCCCCCAGGCGTTACCTGGCAGTCTGCCCTGTGGAGCCCGGACTTTCCTCCATCGCTCGCAAGCGACAGCGGCTATCCGACCCTCTCCGCGTCTCCAAGATAGGGACTTTCGGCCCCGGTTGCAACCCGTCTCAGCTCAACTCCAGCGCGCGGCGGTAGAGTCGATTGCGTGGGGCGCCGGTGATGCGCGCCGCCAACGCCACGGCCTGCTTGAGGGGCAGCTCCTCGAGCAGCACCTGCAACACCGCGTCCGGCGCCGGTGCCCTTCCGGCAGGAGGGTCGTCGGCGGACGCCACCAGAAGCACGAATTCCCCCCGGCACCGCTCGGGTTCCGCCTCGAGCTGCTGAACCAGTTCGCCCACGGGAAGGCAGAGCACCTCTTCGTGGCGTTTGGTGAGCTCTCGCGCAAGGCAGACTCGGCGCTGCGGACCGAAACAGTCGGCCATGTCCCGCAGGGTCTCCAGCACGCGGTGGCTGGACTCGTAGAACACCAAGGTATGAGGCGCATCCGCCAGGGATGCAAACCGCTCGCGACGCGCCTGGGCGCGTCTGGGCGGAAAACCATGGAAACAGAAGGCGTCCACCGGCAGGCCGGCGACACTCAAGGCCGCCATCAATGCAGAGGGCCCGGGGACGGACACCACCCGGATGCCACGCTGCCGGCACGCCCGCACCAGCGGAAACCCAGGATCACTCAAAAGAGGGGTTCCGGCATCCGACACCAGGGCCACGGACGCCCCCTCCTCGAGCCGGCCCAAAACCGCATCGGTGCGCTGCGCTTCGTTGTGATCGTGAAGCGAGATCAGCGGTGTATGGATGCCGTGGTGCCGCAGCAGCCGCCCGGTGCGCCGGGTGTCCTCGGCGGCGATGAAATCCACCTCACGCAGCACCTCCAAAGCGCGCAGGGAGATGTCCGCCATGTTGCCGATAGGCGTGGCCACCACGTGGAGCACGCCCCCGTTTGACACCTCCTGCCCGCTCATAAGATACTCGCCGCTCTCGTCATTATCTTTCCGTCACCCGAGGCGAAACGCCAGGGAGGGATTGCCATGGAACCGGCCCACCAAGGACGCGCAACCATGTCGATCGGACGCCTGCTGACGCTCCTGGCCGTGGTGTTTCTTCTCGCCGGTTGCGCCAGCGCCCCACCGCCCACACCGGAAGAGGCCCAAGCCGGGCACGCCCGTCGCCTCTTCGACGAGGGACGTTTCGAAGCGGCGGCCGACCTCTATGCCGAACTGGCCCACCGCAGCCAGGGCGGCCTCCGGTCCAAGTACCTGTTGTTCGCCGCCGACAGTCTGCTGCAGGCTGGCCAGGTTGACAAGGGCGCGGCGCTGCTGGGGGACGTGGATCCCGCGGCCCTTCCACCGGCGGTCAGGGAGCGGTACCAGCTGGTTCAGGCTCGACTGGCGGTGGAGCGCCGGCAAGCCGACCTTGCCCTGGCCCGACTGGAACCGCTCACCGAAAGCCCAGACCCGGAAATCCGGCGCCGCGCCCTCGCTCTTCGGGTCGAGGCCCTGGAGCAGGCGGGTGCCGATCAGATGACGTTGGCCCGCGCCCTCATCCGCCTGGATCCCCTGCTGGAAGGAATGCCGGAGCGGTTGGACAATCAGCTCCGAATCCTCGCCCTGCTCAGCCGCCAATCCTTGGAGCGGCTGCGCCAAGGGTTGGGAGATGACGACACCAGCCGCGGCTGGGCCGAACTGGCCGCTTTGGTGCGCGCACACCCCAACGACCCTCAAGGGATACTGCCCCCTTATCAAGAGTGGCGCACCCTCTATTCGAGCCATCCCGCCCTCCCCGATCTCCTGGCGCGCTGGTACGAACGTCAAAGACAGCTTACACCCACCGAAGTGCGCAAAGTCGCCGTGTTGCTGCCGGCGCGGGGCCGTTTCGCCGGCCCCGCCGAGGCCATCCGCTCCGGCTTGCTGGGCGCCTGGTACGCCGATACCCGTGAGAACCGTCCCCAACTGGTGTTCCACGACAGCAGCGATCCGGAACGAATCTGGCCTCTGTTGCACCAGGCGGCGGAGGAAGGGGCGGATCTGGTGGTCGGCCCCTTGACCAAGGACGCGGTGCGCCAACTCGCGCGGGCCGGCGGACTGCCGTTGCCGGTGTTGGCCCTCAACCGGGTGACCACCGACACCCAACCGCCGGAGCAACTCTACCAGTTCGCCCTTTCACCGGAACAGGAAGCACGGCAGGCGGCCCTCTGGGCGGCCGGTCGCGGCCTTGGTCGCCCTGGGGTGCTCTATCCGGACAGCCCCTTGGGCGAACGGTTGCTGCACGCTTTCCAGGAAGCTTGGCTCCCCTTGGGGCGTGAGCCGATCCGTGCTCAGGTCTATCACCCCAAGGAAAACGACTATTCAGATCCGGTGGCCCGTCTGTTGGGAATTCCCGAGGCGCGTGCCCGCCATGCCCGCTTGGAAGCCCAGACAGGCGAGAAACTCCCCTTCGAGCCGGAGCTGCCGGTGGACTTCGTCTTCGTCATCGGCGGCCATGACGATCTGTTGCAGTTGCGCCCTTTGATCCAGTTCCACCACGGAACGCACCTCCCGGTGCTCTCCCTCTCGCGCATTTGGAAAGGTCGGCTGGCGCGGGACGAGCTGTTCGATCTGAGCGGCATCGAGCTGCCGGAGATTCCTTGGCTGGTCCAACCGGCCGAGGCCACCGGTGCACCCCTCTCTCGGGAAGATGCGGCACGCCTGTTTCCCGACGCCTTCGCCCGTTACCCCCGCCTGTTGGCCATGGGGATGGACGCCTACGCCCTTCTGGATCGGCTCGGACGGCTCTCCATGCCGGGAGAACCGCCGTTCGAGGGCCAAACGGGAACGCTGAGCCTGGACCCCCACCGGGTGGTGCAAAGACGGTTGATCTGGATCCGTCTCGGTGACCCGGTGGAAGTGTTGGGCCCCACGCCCTCGCCCGAGACCCTGGACGCCTCGCCCTGGACGCCCTCGCCCGGGGACGAACAAGACCGTGCAAATGTCACCCAAGCCGCCCCATCTGCGTCGCGGTGAGGCGGCCGAGTCCCACGCTCTGGCCTGGCTGGAACGGCGCGGCCTGAAGGCAGTGGCGCGCAACTACCGCTGCCGGGGTGGAGAGATCGATCTGATCGTGCAGGACGGCCCTACGCTGGTCTTCGTGGAGGTCCGATACCGCAGCCGCAACGATTACGGCGGCGCTGCCGAATCGGTGGACCGGCGCAAACGCCAACGCCTTCAACGGGCAGCGGAACACTACCTCCAACGGCTGGAGCGGATACCGCCGTGCCGCTTCGATATAATTGGCATCGATGCCGACGAGCGAATAGACTGGATCCGCAACGCTTTCTGACCCGGACATCCCCTTGGACCTCGAATCCCGAGTTCAGCAACTCTTCGACGAGAGCCTGGAGACCAAGCGCCGCTGCCTTCCCCGACTCCAAGCCCCCCTGGCCGCCGCCGCCCGTCTGGTGGTGGACAGTCTGCTCGCCGGCGGCAAGGTGATGAGCTGCGGCAACGGCGGTTCCGCCGCCGACGCCCAGCATTTCGCCTCCGAAATGCTCAACCGGTTCGAGCGCGAACGGCCGGGCCTGCCCGCCTTCGCCCTCACCACCGACAGCTCCACCCTCTCGTCCATCGCCAACGACTATCACTACCGGGAGGTGTTCGCCAAACAGATCGGCGCGCTGGGCCACCCCGGGGACGTGCTCTTGGCCCTCAGCACCAGCGGCCGATCGCCCAATGTGGTGCGGGCGGTGGAAACGGCAAAGGCGCAACAGATGAAGGTGATCGCGCTCACGGGACGCGACGGGGGCGACGTGGCCGCTCTGCTCCATGCCGAGGACGTGGAGCTGCGCGCCGAAAGCGACTCCACCGCCCGCATCCAGGAAGTCCACCTGCTCTGCATCCACTGCCTCTGCGATCTGGTGGACCACCTGTTGCTGGGCCCGGCCGAGGATTGAATCCGAGCTTGGCGCCTTCCTGGAAAAATCGCCTCGCCCGCCTCTTTCCGCCGGAGGACCTGCTCCTGGACGCGGCCCACCGCACCGCCTACGGTTACGACAACAGTCAGCGAAGCCGCTGCCCGGAAGCGGTGGTCTTTCCCCGCTCCACCGAACAGGTGCAGGAGCTGGTGCGCCTGTGCAACCAGGTCGGCATACCTCTCACCTGCCGGGGACGCGGCACCGGCACCGCGGGCGCGGCGGTGCCGACGGCCGGCGGCATCGTCGCCTCCTTCGAACGCATGAACCGCATCATCGAAATCGACCCGGACGACCGCCTGGCCCGGGTGGAACCCGGCGTGAGCAACCGGGAAATCCAGAAGGCCGCCGGCGAACTGGGCTTTTTCTGGCCACCGGATCCCACGAGCGCCGACGTCTGCACCCTAGGCGGCAATCTGGCCTGCAACGCCGCCGGTCCCAGAGCGGTGAAATACGGCACCTGTCGGGAGAACACCTTGGGATTGGTGGCGGTCACCGGCGGCGGTCGTCTGTTGCACACCGGCGTGCGCACCACCAAGGGGGTGGTGGGCTATGACCTCACCCGGCTCATCATCGGATCGGAGGGCACACTGGCCGTCATCACCGAGGCCACCCTCAAACTCACACCCAAGCCCGAGGCCCGCCTCACGCTGCAGGCTCTCTACACCGACATGCACGCCGCGGCCCGCGCGGTGGCGGCGGTGATGGCCCAGCCGGCCACCCCTTCGGCCCTCGAATTCATGGACGGCCGATCCCTGGACATGGTCCGCCGCTTTTCCGATCCGGGTCTGCCGAAAGAGGCCGGCGCCCTGCTCATGATCGAGCTGGAAGAAAACCGAGCCGCCCTGGAGACCGCGGCCCGCGCGGTGGAGGCGGCGGCCCGGGTGCCCGGCTGCCTGACCGTGGAGCGGGCACGAACGGCGGAACAGGTGGCGCGGCTGTGGCGCACCCGCAAGGCCCTCTCCCCCGCCCTGCGCAACGTGGCGCCGCGCAAGATCAACGAAGACGTGGTGGTGCCGGTCTCGCGCATTCCCGAACTGTTGGCCACGCTGGACGATCTCTCCCATCGCCACGGCATCCCCATCGTCAACTTCGGCCACGCCGGCAACGGCAACATCCACGTGAACCTGCTCATCGATCCCGCCGATCCACGACAGAACCGGGCGGCCGAACACTGCATGGAGGCGCTGTTCGACACGGTGCTGGCCCTCGGCGGCACCCTTTCGGGAGAACACGGCATCGGCCTGGTCAAGCGCCCGTTCGTGGCGCGCGAGATCGACGACCCGACCCTGGAGATGATGCGCGCCATCAAAGCCCAGTTCGATCCCAACGCCATCCTCAACCCCGACAAAGCGCTCCCTTGAAACCCACCGGAGGTGACCATGCGTCCGATGATGCTTTTTTCTTTGCTCCTGTTCCTATCCCCCCTGCCTGGCGACGAGCTGCGCAGCGAGGCCGGCGATCAGACCGCCCTTTCGCTGACCATCTACAACGAGGACCTGGCCCTGGTGCGCGACCGTCGCAGAGTGACCCTGCCCGAAGGGATCGTGGACCTGGCCCTGCGCGGCGTGAGCGGACGCATGATGGCCGCCACCGCCCTGCTGCGTCCCCTCGACACCCAAGGCATGGAAGTCCTGGAACAGAACTTCAACTACGATCTTCTGACCCCCGGCAAACTGCTGGAGAAATACGTGGGCCGAGAGATCCGCATCCGACGCACCCATCCCGCCACGGGTGCCCAATGGGAAGAGACCGCCCGCGTGCTCAGCACGGAGGAAGGGGTGGTGGTCCAGGTGGGCGACCACATCGAAACCGATCCCAAAGGCAGCTTCCTGTTTCCTGATATTCCCGCGGACCTTCGTGATGAACCCACCCTGGTCACCCGGCTGCGCTCGCCCGCCGCCGGGGCCCGGGAGCTGGAATTGAGCTATCTCACCACCGGGCTGGGATGGAAAGCCGACTACGTGGCCCGGCTGGACCGGGACGCCCGCCGCCTGGACCTGGCCGGCTGGATCACCTTGCACAACGAATCAGGCGCCAGCTATCGCAACGCCCGGCTGCAACTGGTGGCCGGCAAGGTGCACCGCGTCCGCCCCAGGAATGCCGGCTTCGATCTCATGGCCACCCGTGCCATGGCCGCGCCCGAAATGAAGGTCGCCGAAGAGGCCCTGCTGGACTACCACCTCTACACCTTGCCGCGACCCACCGACCTGTTGAACCGCCAGAGCAAACAGGTCGCCCTGTTCGAGGCGGCCCGCATCCCCGCACGGCGCAGCTATCGGCTTCGGGGCGCCGAACACTATTTTCGTCAGCCCTACGCCGACGACGGAAACAAACAGCCGGTACAGGTGTGGCTCACTTTCGACAACCGGCAAGAGAGCGGCCTGGGGCAGCCCCTGCCGGCCGGCGTGGTGCGCGTCTATCAGGCCGACAGCCAAGGCCGTCTCCAGTTCGTGGGTGAAGACCGCATCGGCCACACCCCCAAAGGCAAAACCGTCCGTCTGCGCCTGGGAGAGGCCTTCGACATCACCGCCACCCGACGCCAGTTGGAGTGGCGCAAGCGCAACGTGGCGCCGCCCTATCACTTCGGGGCCGAAAGCCGTTTCCGCATCCGGCTGCACAACGCCAACCCCAGGGCGGTGACCGTCACCGTGGAGGAGCCCCTGTTCGGCGATTGGGAGATCTTGGACGAGAACCGGCCCCACGAACGGGTGAGCGCCACCCTGGCCCGTTGGAAGGTGGAAGTGCCGGCCGAGGGCGAGGCCGTGCTGGACTACCGCGTACTCATCCGTCAGTGAGCGAACAGCCTGGGAAATGGACCGATAAACAGAACCATTTTGACAGGCCCGCACCGTCTCCCGTGTAATCGGCCGATCACCACCCCCTGAAGGAGGAACAGGCAGTGGTCTTCAGACTTTCGGCCTTGTTGGGCCTGCTCACCCTCGTGCCGGCCGCGGCCCTGGCTTCCGAGGCCGGCCAGCGGCTCGATCTCACCACCCATTGGGCCGGTTATGCTGCCCTCGTCATTTTCGGCCTGGCCTACCTGCTGGTGATGGCGGAGGAGTTCACCCACCTGCGCAAATCCAAGCCGGTGATCCTCGCCGCCGGCGTCATCTGGGCCATCATCGGTTACGTCTACCACAACGCCGGCCTGAACCACGCCGCGGAACAGGCGGTGCGCCACAACCTACTGGAATACGCCGAGCTGATGCTCTTCCTGCTGGTGGCGATGACCTACATCAACGCCATGGACGAGCGCCGGGTCTTCGAGGCCCTGCGGGTCTGGCTGGTGCGAAAGGGGCTGGGATTCCGCGCCCTGTTCTGGATCACGGGCCTGCTCGCCTTCTTCATCTCGCCGGTGGCCGACAATCTCACCACCGCTCTGCTGATGTGCGCCGTGGTGATGGCGGTGGGCGGCGACAACAGCCGCTTCGTGCTGTTGGCCTGCATCAACATCGTGGTGGCCGCCAACGCGGGGGGCGCTTTCAGCCCCTTCGGCGACATCACCACCCTCATGGTGTGGCAGAAAGGCATCGAAACACCCCAGGGTCCGGTGGACTTCTGGTCCTTCTTCGCGCTGTTCATCCCTTCCCTGGTCAATTGGCTGGTGCCGGCGGTACTGATGATGATGGCGGTGCCCAATGCCAAGCCCGATCCCTTGGTGGAGGACGTGAAGCTTCGGCGGGGGGCGCGGCGTATCGTGTTGCTCTTCTTCCTCACCATCGTCACCGCCGTCGCCTTCCACAACTTTCTCCACCTGCCTCCGGTGGTGGGCATGCTCACCGGTCTCTCCTATCTGCAACTGTTCGGCTACTACCTGAAGAAGACCTCCAAACCCGACGAGAACGGCGAATCGGTGCGTGACGCCGGAGAAATGGGCAGCCCGGTGGCCTTCGATATCTTCCAAAGCGTGGCCCGCGCCGAATGGGACACCCTGCTCTTCTTCTACGGCGTGGTGCTCTGCGTGGGCGGGCTGGGTTTCATCGGCTACCTCGCCCTGGCCTCGGAAGTGATGTACGTCGAATGGGGCGCCACCTACGCCAACGTCGCGGTGGGCGTGCTCTCGGCCATCGTGGACAACATTCCGGTCATGTTCGCGGTGCTGACCATGATGCCGGAGATGCCGCCGGGACAATGGCTCCTGGTGACGCTCACCGCCGGCGTGGGCGGCTCCCTGCTCTCCATCGGTTCCGCCGCGGGGGTCGCCCTCATGGGCCAGGCGCGAGGCAAATACACCTTTTTCGGCCACCTGAAATGGACCCCGGTCATCGCCCTGGGCTACGCCGCCAGCATCGCCGTCCACATGTGGATCAACGCCGACCTCTTCTAGCCGGGCCGCCCGGGTCTCGGCGGCCCCGTTCGCTTCCGGGGCTTGTGGTATAGTGCCCCTTTCGGGCGGCCCAAGAGCCAAACCGCTCCCGCCGGGCGGCTTGGCTGTTGAACCATCCGTTCAGAAGTCGCAAAAAGCTTTCCGGGAGGCAACACCCATGTCCAAACAACATCCCATCGTCGTGGTTACCGGATCTTCCGGTGCCGGCACCACCACCGTCAAACGCGCCTTCGAGCACATCTTCCTGCGCGAGGGCATCAAGGCCGCCATCATCGAAGGCGACAGCTTCCACCGTTACGACCGCGCCGAGATGAAGGTGAAGATGGCCGAAGAGGGCCTCAGCCATTTCGGGCCCCAGGCCAACCGCTTCGACAAGCTGGAAGAGCTGTTCAAAACCTACGGTGAGACGGGAAAGGGCCAAAAACGCTACTACCTCCACAGCCAGGAGGAGGCCGACGAGCACAACGCCCGCTTGGGCACGGACAAGAAACCGGGCGAATTCACCCCCTGGGAAGATTTGCCGGAAGACACCGACCTGCTCTTTTACGAAGGGCTGCACGGCATGGTGGTCACCGACGAACACAACGTGGCCCAGCACGTGGACCTGGGCGTCGGCGTGGTGCCCATCGTGAACCTGGAGTGGATTCAGAAGATCCACCGTGACAGCAAGGAGCGGGGCTATTCGGCCGAAGCCATCGTGGACACCATCCTGCGCCGCATGCCGGACTACATCAAATACATCACGCCCCAGTTCTCACGCACCGACATCAACTTCCAGCGGGTGGCCACGGTGGACACCTCCAACCCCTTCATCGCCCGCGACATCCCCACGCCGGACGAGAGTTTCGTGGTCATCCGCTTCGCCGATCCGGCCAAGTTCGACATCGACTTCCCCTATCTGCTCAACATGATCCCCCACAGCTTCATGTCGCGGCGCAACACCATCGTGGTGCCCGGCGGCAAGATGGGATTTGCCATGGAGATCATTCTCGGCCCCATCATCGACCGGATGATGGAAGAGCGCAACAGTTGACGAGAACGGTGCTCCGAAACGGCCCCCGACCGGCGACGGCGGGGGCTTTTTCGTGGCCACGACCTCGTTGCACAGCGCGGCCCACCCTTCCCGGATCCGAAAAATGGGAGCGCCCTCGCACGAACTTGAAGCCGTCCATGAAAAACGGCCTCTCGGGTCGGAGAACACCATCCCGACGGCCCCTCGTGCGTACGGCGGCACCGCCTTCCACCATCCAACCGGGCATGGCTGAACGCGAAAAAGGGGCGCCGACAAGTAGGGCTGCCGCCGAATGGGGAGGGGATCTCGATGGATGTCGGCTCAGGCCGGGGAAAGGCGGGCGCGGACGGCCTGAAGCAGCCGCTCGACGGTGAGCCCGGCCACCTCGAGCTGTTCGGCCTGAGTCCCCTGTTCGATATAACGGTCGGGAATGCCGAAAGGCAGCAGATCCACCCGTGCGCCGGCCAGATGGAGACATTCGGCTACCGCGGAACCGGCGCCGCCGAACAGGGCGTTCTCCTCCACCGTCACGAGCAGATCGTGTGTTTCGGCCAATTCCAGCACCAATGCCTCGTCCAACGGCTTGACGAAGCGCATGTTGACCAGAGTGGCGTCCAGACGCTCGGCCGCGCGGGCGCACAGGTCCACCATGCTGCCGAACCCCAACAAAGCCACCCGTCGCCCGCGGCGGCGCACTTCGCCCCGTCCCCAGGGCAAGACATCCAATCCGGGCTTCGGAACCACGCCCGGCCCCATGCCCCGAGGATAACGCACCAAGGCGGGGCCGTCGTGAGTCCAGGCGGTGTGCAACATGCGCCGACATTCGGCCTCGTCCGCCGGTGCCAGCACCGCCAGATTGGGAATACAGCGGGCGTAACTCAGATCGTAGGCGCCGGCATGGGTAGGGCCGTCGCCTCCCACCAAGCCGGCCCGATCCACGGCGAAGGTGACGTCCAGGTTCTGCAAGGCCACATCGTGGACGAGCTGATCGTAGGCCCGTTGCAGGAAGGTGGAGTAAATCGCCACCACCGGTTTGAGGCCGTCACAGGCCATGCCGGCGGCCAGGGTGACGGCGTGCTGTTCGGCGATGCCCACGTCGAAATAGCGGTCCGGAAATTCCCGGGCGAAGCGAACGAGACCCGACCCTTCGCACATGGCCGGAGTGATGGCCACCAGGCGTTTATCGGCAGCGGCGGCATCACACACCCAGTCGGAGAAGACCTGGGTGTAGGTGATGCCGTCACCTTCGCCGAGCGGCTCGCCCGTCTCCGGATCGAAAGGCTTGACCCCGTGGTAGAAACAGGGGTCGCCTTCGGCCGGCGCGAATCCCTTTCCCTTGCGGGTCACCACATGGAGGAAACGGGGGCCATCCATCTCCTTCATGTTCTGCAAGGTCTGCACCAGCATGGACAGATCATGGCCGTCGATGGGACCGATGTAGTTGAAACCCAGCTCTTCGAACAGGGTGCCCGGCATGAGCATCCCTTTCATGTGCTCTTCCCAACGGTCCATCAGATCGCGCACTCCGGGCACCACGCCCAGCACCTGCTTGCTCCCTTTGCGCATACGGTTGTAGAACCGGCTCGACAGGACCCGTGCCAGGTAATTGCTCACTGCGCCCACGGGCCGCGAGATGGACATGTCGTTGTCGTTCAGCACCACCAGCAGATCCATGTCCAGAGCGCCGGCGTGGTTGAGCGCCTCGAAGGCCATACCGGCGGAGAGCGCCCCATCGCCGATGACGGCGATGTGCTCGCGCCGAACTCCTTCGCAGCGGGCGGCGACGGCCATGCCCAGGGCGGCGCTGATGGAAGTACTGGAATGGCCTGCGCCGAAGGCGTCGTACTCCGATTCGTCACAGCGCAGGAAACCCGACAACCCCCCTTTCTGGCGCAAGGTCTCCATGCGACTCCTGCGCCCCGTGAGGATCTTGTGGGGATAGGCTTGGTGACCGACGTCCCACACCAGGCGGTCGCGCGGCGTATCGAAGACGTAATGGAGAGCGATGGTCAGCTCCACCACCCCCAGGCCCGCCGCCAGATGGCCGCCGGTACGCGAAACCACGTCGATGAGAAAACGCCGCAGCTCGTCCGCCAAGGCCGGCAGGCGTTCCACCGGCAGCCGGCGCAGATCGTCTGGATAGTCGATCTGCTCCAGCAGCGGGTAAGAAGTCTGCTCGGCGGTGGAGGACATGGAGTAGAATGGCGCGTTCCGATTCGGCTCCCCATTTTACCAGCATGGAACCGGACTCCGACGAGCTTTTGTCCACACGACAAGCGCGCAAGAGACGCCAGGCGCTCATTCTGCGCAACTACGAAAAGCAGCGGCGACGCAATTTACTGGCCAAGCCCGGGGTCCATCGGTTCGTCCTCGTCCTGGACCATCTCAAGGCGGGCTTCAACGTACCCAAGATATTTCGCAGCGCCGAAGCCTTCGGCGCACGCGAAGTGCACCTGGTGGACATCGGCCCTTTCGACCCCTCGCCGGCCAAGGGCGCGTTCCGGAAGGTGCCGGCCCGATTCCACGACCGTTTCGAACAAGCCCACGCCGCGCTGGCATCGAAGGGTTATCATTTCTACGCCCTCACGCCCTCACCGGAGAGCGAGCCGATCCACCGGATCCGTTTCCCCGAAAAGAGCGCTTTCATCCTCGGCCACGAGGAACGGGGGCTGAGCTTCGACCCCGCCGATTGGCCCGGCATCCTGCCGGTGCACATCCCCCAGTTTGGTGAAGTGGAAAGCCTGAACGTGAGCGTGGCCGCCTCCATCGTCATGTACGAATACATTCGCCAGCACCACGCATGAACCCTTTCCGCTTCCTTTGGCGCCTCGTGCGGTTGCTGAGCCACACCCTTGCAGGCATTTCCCTCAGCTGGCGCCACGGCCGCTCCGGAACCGGCGCCATGCCGCCGGCCGGTCCGGTGATGGCATGGAACCGCCGGCTGTTGGAGATTCTCCATGTTCGGCTCCACTGCCGCGGCGCCCCCCCCGAAGGGGCGGCCCTGGTGGTGGCCAACCACGTCTCCTGGCTCGACGTTCCGGTACTGGGTGCCTGTGCGCCGGTGGCCTTTCTCTCCAAGGAAAGCATCGCCCATTGGCCCCTCATCGGCTGGTTCGCCCGGGCGGCCGGCACGCTGTTCATACGCCGCGGTCGGGGAGAAGCGGCCCAAGTGGCGCGGCTGTTGGCCGAACGGCTGGCCGAGGGCCGCCAGGTGGCGCTCTTTCCCGAGGGTCGCATCGGCGACGGCCATGAGGTGGGTCGATTCTTTCCACGTCTGTTCGCCGCCGCCATCGACAGCGGCGCCCCCGTGATCCCCGTGGCCTTGCGTTATCGTTACCGTGGCAGGCCGGACGACGCGGTGGTCTATCGCTCCGGCCGCACCTTCATGGGGATCCTCTTCCGGATATTGGCGCGGCCGGAGAGCGAGGTGGAGGCCGTCTTCTGCCCGCCCATCCCGTCGAAAGAGAAGGACAGAAGGACCCTGGCGCGGGAAGCCGAAGCCGCGATTCAGGCGGTCTTGGCGGCGGCGTCCGATTGAAGGATGAGGCGGTCACGAATGCGTGGCAGCAGCGCCGTGAACAGCAGCGCCGTGGCCAGCATCAATCCGGTGAAAAACCAGAAATAGGCGGCCCCCTCCAGAAGCAGGCCGCCGTCCGAGCGCTGGATGAAGAAATTGACGGCGCCGGTGAACAGATTGCCCAGGGAGACGGAAAGCATGAACAACGCCATCACGAAGGACTTCATGGTGCGCGGCGCCTGGGTATAGGCGTATTCCAGGGCGGTAATGGATACCATCACTTCGGCCGCCGTGAGCAAGAGGTAGGCCGCCAACTGCCAGAGGATGGACGGTGCGCCTCCGGCGTCGATGCGGGCCTGGGCCACGGCGGCCACGGCGAAGGCGGCCACGGCCACGAAGAACCCCAGGGCCACCTTGTGCATGGGGCGGGCGAACCCGCGCCGCTCCAGCCACGGATAGAGCCACCGCTGGAACAAGGGAATGAGCAGGAGCACCAACAACGGATTGGCCGCCTGCACCTGGGCAGGGAGGATCTCCACGCCCATCACCACCCGGTCCATGTGCCGAGCCTGGAGCACCCAGGAGGAGCCGGTCTGGTCGAACAGGGCCCAGAAGACCGCAACGAACAGATAGATCACGCCCAGCCGCAGGAAGATCCGTCCCGTGTCCCGGCTGAGAAGCTCGTTCAGCAACGCCCCGCCCGCCGGCGGCACATGGACGAATCGGCGGCGCCCCGCCCAGAAGATCCATGTGGCCAGCGCCATCAACAGGCCGGGCACGCCGAACGCCCAATGGGGCCCGAAACGGTCGAGCAACCAAGGTGTGAGCAAAGTGGAGGAGAAGGCGCCCAGGTTGATGGCGGCATAGAACCAAGCGAAGGTGCGCGGAATGAGACGACGGTTCCGCCAGCCGAACTGATCCCCCACATGAGCCGACACGCACGGCTTGATCCCGCCCGCTCCCAGGGCGATCAAGGCCAGCCCCACGGCCAGCCCGGCACGGGTGGCATCCAAGGCCAGCACCAAATGCCCGGCGCAATAGACCAGCGAAAGCAGCAGGATGGTGCGGTACTTGCCGAGCCATAGGTCGGCCAGCGCCGCGCCCAGCAACGGAGTAAGATAGACCGCCGAGACGAACAGGTGATACCAGCCCTTGGCTTCGGCCTCATCCATGGGCGCGGGGCGGCCGGCGGCATCCATCAGGTGGGTGGTCATGAACACCACCAGGATGGTGCGCATGCCGTAGAAGCTGAACCGTTCGGCTGCTTCGTTGCCGATGATCCAGGGGATGCCGGCCGGCAGGCCGGCCTGTTCCGGTGGCCGGGTGAGGTAACCCATGGGCGTCTCTCTCCGACGACGGACTCATTCCGAAAAGGCCGCAGTATAGTGACCTCCGGCACCATTTACGATTGTCTGATCGTGGGGCGCGGTTTGGCCGGCAGCCTTTTGGCCTGGCGGTTGATCCGGCGGGGCCAGCGGGTGGCGGTGCTCGACGACGGCCTGCGCACCGCAGCGTCCAGAGTGGCCGCCGGCCTGGTCAACCCCCTGCCGGGGCTTCGGTTCAACCCTTCACCCTGGGTGTTCGAATGGCTGGAGGCGGCGGATCGACTTTATGACGAACTGGCCCGCGCGGCCGGCCGCCCCTTTTTTCATCCTCAACCCATGTTGCGGCTGTTCCGCTCGCCCGAGCAGCGACGCTTCCACGACCGACTGACGACCCGCCGGGAACTGGCACCGCTGCTGGGGCCGGCCTTCGGGCCCGGCGGGGCCGGACCTGCCATCCACGCGCCCCACGGTGGTTTCCGACAATGCCGCACCGGCCACCTGGACCTACCAGCCCTGCTCGATTTTCTCGGTCGATGGCTGGGCGAAGCGGCGACCCTGCGAGAGGGAACGGCCGATTGGCGCACCCTGGAGCGCACTCCACGCGGGTGGCGGCTGGCCGGCATCGAAGCGCGTCATCTGGTCTGCTGCGAAGGCTACAGGGCACAGGAGAACCCTTGGTTCGCCCATCTGCCCTTCGCGCCGGACAAGGGAGAATTCCTGGTGCTGACCCCCGGCGAAGAGGCGGGCGCTCTGCCGCGCGCCATCGTCAACGGCGCCTATTGGCTCCTGCCCCACGCCGATGGACGCTATCGCCTCGGCGCGACCCATGACCACCATCTACTGGACATGACGCCCACGCCCGAAGGACGGCATCGGTTGGAAAAGGGGTTGGAAGGGCTGCTGCACCACCCCGAAATCCTCCAGCCGGTGGACCATCAAGCGGGAGTGCGGCCGGCCACCGCCGACCGTCGCCCCTTCCTGGGCACCCACCCCAAAACGTCCCGGCTGCACCTTTTCAACGGGTTCGGTGCCCACGGCAGTCTTTCCATCCCCTGGTTCAGCCAACGCATGGCCGATTGGCTGCTGGACGGGCGCCCTCTGCCCGAGGCGGCGGATCTGCGCCGTTTTCCGCTCCCCTGACCGTCAAGGCACCACCTGGTCGATGACCAGCTTCACCGGCTCGGAGACGCCGGTCTCCACCACCGTCTCGGCACTCTGCAAATCGCCGCTGGCGGCGGTGGGCTCTCCGGTCAAGGCGATTCGGGCGCCGATCTTCAGCCGGGCATGGTCGGCGAGCCGGCCACCCTGCAACAGATGGGCATCCTCGAGCACCACCTCGGCGGGCAGGTCCCGGACGCGCAACCGCAAGGCGGCCACCGGTATGGGCGGCCCGTCCACCGCCTTGGCGAAGACGAACAACGGCGCATCGGGCGGCGCCCGGTCGGCCAGTTCCGGCGCCAAGGTGATCTCCAAGGGGATGCCGGTCGTCACCGACGCCTCCAGATCGACGGCCGATCCGGGATCCTCCACCTCCACCCCCTGAGCGCGGGCCATGTTCTTGGCTGCCTCGATGAGGCCACGCAGCTCCTTCACGTACTCCGGCTGATCCGCCAGCTCCGCCTCGGCCCGCCGCCAGAAATAGATGGCATTCTGATAGTCCCCCGCCTCACGTGCGCCCTGACCGGCAAGCCACAAGGCGGTGGGATCCTCCGGCGCCTTTTCCAGGGCCTCTTTCACCAACTCGTAGGGCTTGCCCGAAATGCGCCCCCCTTGGGTCATGGCGAGGGCATCGGCCCAGGCAATGAGCGCCTGGGGATGGCGATCGGTGAGACGCGCCACCTGTGCATAGGCTTCCGCCGCTTCGGCGAACCGCTGCGCCCCCGCATGGAGCCGGCCGAGCATGAACCAAGCCTCGGCGTCATCCGGCTGCTCCGCCACCCGCCGTTCCAGGGTCTGCCGGATCTCGGCCATGGTCGGGGCGCCACCGCCGGCATGGGGATCCCGCTGATCGGCCTGCAGCGCCCCCGGCTCGAGAAGCTGGGGCGACCCCAACCACAAATAGAGCCCCACGCTGGCCCCCGGAATCAAGAGCAGAAGCAGGGCGGCTCCCAGCTTCCGCCCCACGGGGTTGACTTCCACCCGCTGTTCCGCCACCGAAGTGTCCTCGAGCAGCTCTCGTTCCAGCTCCTCGCGGGCCTGGCGAAACGCGTCGTCGTCCAGATTGCCGGCCGCATGGTCCGCTTCCAGCTCGCGAAGCTTGTCACGCGCAACGCGCAGGTTCTGCTCGCGCACCTGGTCCACGATCTCGCCGCGCTGACGAAAGAGCGTCCACGACAGAACCGCCACCACACCCGCCAGCAGCAGGCCGGCACTCAACCAGAACAGGGTCATCGATCTTCGTCTCCTTCATCGCCCTGCGCCAGCAGGGCTTCGGCGCGGCGACGCTCCTCTTCGCTCAACAGCGGTGTTCCGGGGGCGTCGGGACGGCGTCGGATGATGCGAATCAGCAACCAGACACCGACCAGGAAAATGAGAAAAGGCCCCACCCACAACAGCAGGGTGCCGGCCTCCAAAGGGGGTTTGTACAGCACGAAATTGCCGTACCTGGCCACCATCCAGTCGGCGATCTCCTCCTTGCTGCGCCCCGCCTGGACCATTTCGTAGGTCTTGCGGCGCAGATCCTTGGCCAGCTCCGCGTTGGAATCGGCGATGTTCTGGTTCTGACACACCAGGCAACGCAACTCCTGGACCAACTCTTTGTAACGCTGTTCCTTTTCCGGATCCTGAAACTCGTAGGTGTCGATGGCGGCCAGGGCGGAACCGGCCAACAGGACAAGAACGCCCAATACCCCAAGCAACCGCCTCATGGCACCGCCTCCCGTCCCAGGAAATAGGGCGCGAACTTGGTATTCCAGACCTCCGGCGTGAGGGCGCCGGCGTGCTTCTCCCGGATCACACCCTCGGCGTCGATGAGGAAGGTTTCGGGCGCACCATAGACGCCCCACTCGATGGCCAGGTCGCTGCGCGGATCCACCCCCACCTGATCGAAGGGATCGCCCTTGGAACGGAGAAAACCGATGGCCTCCTGGTCGTCATCGCGCCAATCCACGCCGAAAATGGGCACCCCCTGGCGGGAGAGGTGGAGCAGAAACTCGTGCTCCTTCCAACACTCGGGGCACCAGGTGCCCCAGAAATTGATGAGCCACACCTTGCCCGCGTACTTGGCGCTGCTCACCCGCTGGTTCCGGTCGTAGAGCCAGGGAATTTCCACCGCCGGCGCCTTACGGCCGATGAATTCGGTGGGAATCTCTCTGGGGTTGTATTCCCCCTTGTTCATCTTCACCAACACGTAACCGAACAGCAGCGCCAAAGCGGTGAAGACGATGAGGGGCACCAGATGACGGGCCTTCATGCCACACCTCCCGCCAGGGCCTCGCGCTGGCGACGCGCCAATACCCGGTAACGGCGATCCAGCGCCGAACAAACCCCACCGAGCGCCATGATGAGCGCACCGAGCCAGATCCAGCGGACGAAAGGTTTGTGGTAGAGCCGCACCGCCCAGGCGCCGTCGCCCAACGGCTCGCCCAGGGCCACGAAAAGATCCCGCGTGAGCCCGGCGTCGATGCCGGCTTCGGTCATGGGCATCCCGGAAAGGTAGTTCCGTTTCTCAGGGTAGAGCGTGGCCACCACCTCGCCCTCACGGGTGACCACCACCTCACCCCGGTCCCCTTCGTAATTGGGCCCCTTCAGATGGGTGGTGCCTTTGAAGTGGAACAGATACCCCCCCAGCTCATAGGTATCCCCGGGCTCCAGCCGCACGTCCTTCTCGGTGCTGTAGATGGAGGTGAGGGTGACCCCGACGATGAAGACCCCCACCCCCAGGTGGCCCAGCGCCATACCCCACTGGGAGAGCGACAGTCCACCGATCCCGCGACCGCGCGCACTGTCGCGCACCGCTTTCAAAGTGGTGAAAAAGACCCAGAAAGCCAGGGTCATGCCCAAGGCCGCCCGCCAGGAGAAACCGCCCATGGCCACGGCGGGAAACGCCAGCCCGAAAACCAGGCTGGCCACGAAAGCAAGCCGCACCTTGGCCCAGATGTCGGCAAAGCGGTCGCGCTTCCAGCGGGCCAGGGTGCCAGCGCCGAGCAAGATCACCAGGGGCGTCGTCAACGGAATGAAGACGGCATTGAAATAGGGCGGCCCCACCGAAATTTTTCCGCCGCCGAGCGCGTCCACGATGAGGGGATAGAGTGTGCCCAGCAGGATGGAAACGGTGGTCACCACCAGGATCACGTTGTTGAGCAGCAGGGCGGCCTCCCGCGAAACCGGCTCGAAATGGACCCGACTGCGCACCTTGGACGCGCGCGCCGCGTACAATGCCAGGGAGCTGCCCACCACAGCGGCCAGGAACAAGAGGATGAACAGCCCGCGTGACGGATCCGATGCGAACGCATGCACCGAAGTGAGCACCCCGGAACGCACCAGGAAGGTGCCCAGCAGGCTCAGCGAAAATGTGAAGATGGCCAGCAGCACGGTCCATGCCTTGAACGCCCCCCGTTTTTCGGTCACCGCCAGCGAGTGCATCAGCGCCGTACCCGCCAACCAAGGCATGAACGAAGCGTTCTCCACCGGATCCCAGAACCACCAGCCGCCCCAGCCCAGCTCGTAATAGGCCCACCAGGAACCGAGGGCGATGCCCAGGGTGAGAAAGACCCATGCAATCTGCGTCCAAGGCCGCGACCAGCGCGCCCAGGCCGCATCCAGCCGCCCCCCGAGCATGGCGGCGATGGCGAAGGCGAAAGGAATGGCGAAGCCCACGTACCCCATGTAGAGCATGGGCGGATGCATGATCAGGCCGATGTCCTGGAGCAACGGATTGAGGTCCCGGCCTTCGGCCGCCGCCGGCACCAGCCGTTCGAACGGATTGGACGTGAAAGTGAGAAACGCCAGGAACCCGGTGGCCACCAGGCCCAGCACCCCCAACACCCGCGCCATCATCAACGGCGACAGGCTCCGTCCAAACAGGGTCACGGCCGCGGTCCACGCGGAGAGAATGAGCGCCCACAACAGCAGCGAGCCTTCGTGCGCCCCCCACACCGCGGAGAACTTAAAGATCTCCGGCAGACGGGTGTTCGAATTCTGTGCCACGTAAAGAACGGAAAAATCGCTCTTGAGGAAAGACCAGGTGAGACAAGAGAAGCTCACCAGAAGCAAGAGAAACTGGAGCCGCGACGCCGGCCGAGCCAATGCCACCCAGGAGGCATACCCCCGGTGCGCCCCTACCAAGGGAAAGACACCCTGTACCAAAGCCACCACCAGCGCCAGGATGAGAGCGAAATGTCCAAGCTCGGGGATCATTTCCCACCCCCCTTGGCCATCTCGGCGATGCCGCGGCGGTGTCCCTCCTCCAAGGCCTCGGCCACCTCGGGCGGCATATAGGTCTCGTCGTGCTTGGCCAACACCTCATCTGCCAGGAAGACACCGTCGGGTCCCATGCGCCCCTGGGCGATGACCCCCTGTCCCTCCTGGAACAGATCCGGCAAGATGCCGGCGTAACGCACCTCTACGGATTGATGGTTGTCGGTGACCACGAACCGGGCCACCACCTCCTGTCCCTGGTCCTCCCGCCGGAAGCTGCCCGGCTGCACCAGGCCGCCCAGCCGGAAGACGTGGTTGTGCGGCGCCTTGCCCTCCACCACTTCGGTGGGGGAGAAGAAATAGGAGAGGTTGTCGCCCAAGGCCCGAAACACCAGCCAGGCGGCGGCGGCGAGAACCACCAGCCCCGCCATCAGAAAAGCCAGTCGCTTGTGTCGTGGTTTCATGAAGATTGCTCCGATTCGAAACGCGCCAGCCGCCGCAGCCGCCGCAACGTCTCTTTGCGGCGGTGGGCCAGCAACAAGGGCTCGGCCAGCATCAATAGCGCAGTAACTC
>Ga0256914_1000318_pt1 | contig 46842 bp, 47 predicted proteins | sample HulkmetaG_FD_191571 | JGI IMG/M metagenome (GOLD analysis project Ga0256914, IMG submission 191571) | Hydrothermal chimney microbial communities from Main Endeavour vent field at the Juan de Fuca Ridge, Pacific Ocean - Hulk | ecosystem: Environmental > Aquatic > Marine > Hydrothermal vents ...
ATCCGCTCATAGCACCATGTTCACTCTCGACCATGACGAACTCGCCGTCAACATAACCGTCCGCTAAAAACTTAGCGTACCCCTCGACAACCGGAGTCGAAGGGGTGATCGGATAAGCCGCAACAACATCAACCTGCGCCTGTCTAAGCGCCTGTGCCGCCGCATAGTTACCGTCCCAGACTTCTACTTCCTGAATATCCCATTTCTCTGCCATTATGATTCCTTACTTTTTTTCTTTTTTTCGGGCCATTTTGATAAAGCCTCATCTATGTCGGTTCTCTCTTCGAACATAAGAAGTGATTTCGGATTCGTCGGACACACTTCCACGCATACTCCGCACCCTTTACAGTGATCAAAATCGATACCGATCATTTTTTTATCTCTGGAGATTATGGAAGTATCCGGACAAAACACCCAGCAATTCTGACAATCGATACATATATCTCTGTTATAGATCGGCTTTATTACACGCCAGTCCGCGACACTCGCCGTATAAGAGTTGGTTTCGGCATACGGTCTCTCTTCCTGCTTCAAAAAGGCTACATTCCCCACTTCCGTCGCAAAAGACTCAAGCACCACGCCTTGACTTACTTCATCCCAGCCTAAAAGCTCTTCACTTCCTAAAAATTTTGGATTTTCACTCTGTTTCATCAAACTTCCTTTCTACTTAACTTCATTGTACGCTCTGGTAATCGCGTCCATATTCGCATCTATAATTCTCTGTGGAAATTTAGAGAGAACCTTGAGCATCTTCTCCTTGAAGTAATCAAGCTCGAACATTCCGGAAACTTTTACAAACGCACCGAGCATCGGTGTATTTGGAATCGCTCTTCCGATCGTATCTAAAGAGATTTGAAAGCAGTCAAGCGTATATACCTCTTTTCCCTGTAGCTTTGGTATCTCTTTTTTCAACTCTTCAGGGCTAAGATGTGAAGTGATGATATATTTGGTATCTTCTCTCTCGTTTTCCGTAATGTTCGCCGTATATGCGAGAGCCGGATCAAGAACCAACACGTACTGCGGCCGCATAAATTTCGCATGATTTATAATCGGTTTATCGTCGATCCTGTTGTACGCGGTCATCGCAGCACCTCTTTTTGCGGAACCGTACAGCGCAAATGCTTGCACCTCTTTTCCCGTCGTGGAGATCACATCTCCCAAACCTTTAGCAGCTGTAACCGCTCCCTGCCCGGCACGACTATGCCATCTCATTTCTACCATAAAATCTCCTTAGAAATATTTTCCTGCTATTTGTCACATAATTTTAGGTTATTATCACTTAGCTTAAGCTTTTTATTAAGAAGATTTATTAATTTTATTGCACTTAGTGCGTCATTTTGTAAAAAATTACTACACCTTTGTAAATCTTTCTCACTTCCGTAACCGCTTAAAACGCCCACGGCATTTATACCCGCCTCTTTGGCACTTATGATATCCATGCAGGTATCTCCGACCATCCACACATTTTCATCAGCTTCTCTTTGCATCTGATTTAAAGCTTTTAAGATAGGTTCGGGGTGGGGTTTTGGATAAGTTACATGCTCTCTGCCGACCAAAACTTCAAAATGGTGCATAACCCCCATATGTTCAAGAAGTATTCTTGAATATTCGCCGGTTTTTGTAGTAACAACTCCAAGTCTGGCAAATGAAGCGGCTTCTTCTATCGCTTCGGGGGCGTTGGGCAGAAATTTTGTCATAGCTTTCGACCTTTTTCTATAATGTCTTTTATAAACCTTTACAAAGTCCCAAACTCTCTTCTTATCGATCCCCAAATGAGAAAACATATAATCAAGCGGATGCCCTATAAGAGCTTTTATATTTTCATAAGGAGGAGAAGGAATAGAGAAATGGTTAAAGGAGTCTTCAAAACTCATAAGTATGGCCTCGGTCGAATCGATGAGAGTACCGTCAAGATCAAATAGTATCGTAGTATCTTTAGACATGTTCGAAACTTACGGTTTTATCCACTCGATGACGTTGTGCATAACGCCTATGATTGATTGAGAAACGTTACGGATATTTTTATTTACCGCCGTTATCGAGTTAGGTATATATAAAAAGAGATAAGGGTTGTCTTTCACTATAAGCGCGAATATCTCTTTATATATTTTACCGAGTTTCTCTCTATCGATAGTTTTTTCGGCTTTTTTTATCAATGAATCGACCTTTTGATTTTTGTAGCTTATAAAATTAAAACCGCCTTTTTTACTTCCTTCGCTATGCCATATGCTATAAGCATCGGGCATAAGGCCCAAGCCCCATCCTAAAATGACGGCTTCGAAATTTTTCGGCATAACCACCGTATTTAAAAACGCCTGCCACTCCATCGTTCTGATTTTGACGATAACTCCGGCTTGGTTGAGTTGATGCTGTATAATTTGCGCGGCATATACTCTTATTTGATTGTTGGAATTTGTCACTATCTCGAATTCGAACGGATTCCTCTCATCGTATCCAGCCTCTTTTAGAAGCTCTTTCGCCTTTTTGATATCTCTTTTGGGAGCTTTGATATTTTCGTTGTACGCAAAAGTTCCCGGCATAAAAGGACCGTTACAAACTTTGGCATGACCGAAAAAGAGAATATCTACAAGCTCTTTGCGATCTATCGCCAAACTTAAAGCTTCTCTTACTCTCGGATCTTTAAATTTTTCGTTTTTAAAATTAAAACCCAAGTAGGTATATCCTTGGGAAATTTTCTCGTAAATTTTATAATAGGATCTAAAATCATCGTCTATCTGTCTTTGCATTTGTAGAGGCGTCAACGTTCCGACGTCGAGTTTGTGCGATTTCAACATTAAAAATTGAGTTCCTGGATCCGGCATGAAGTGATAGACAATATTTTCGATCCGCGGTACTTTACGGAAGTAGTTTTTATTCGCTTTTAATTTTATATCTTTTGAGACTTCGAACTCCCCCAATATATACGAACCGGTACCTATGGGCTTTTGATTGAAATCGCTTGTCATAATATCTTTTTCATCTTTTAATATATGTTTTGGAACGATATCGATCATCCAAGTCTGAAGAGCCTTAAAATACGGCTCTTTGTACTTCACTTCAACAGTATGCTCGTCAATCGCCTTGACGCTTTGGACATAACGAAACTCGCTACTGTACGGAGTATAGATTTTTGGCGAAGTTATCAGATCGTACGTAAAAACGACATCTTCGGCACTAAAATTAGTTCCGTCACTCCACTTTACATCTTTTTTGAGTTTAAAGATGAGCGTGGTATCGTCGATAAAACGATAACTTTCGGCCAATCTCGGTTCGATATCTCCATCTTTATCATAAGCTAAAAGCGCATCGAAAATCCATCCCGCTATCTCACCGCTGGCACTATCTGTTGCTATTAGAGGATTGAGTTTGCTGGGATTTGAACTTATAGAGAGATGAAGAGTGGAGGCAAAAAGATTTAATGTCAAAAATATAGCTAAAATTAATTTCTTCATGAAGAGATTATAAACTACATTGTCTTAAAATGGAGCTATAACAACATAAGAAGGATTTGCCTTGAAAAAACTGATATTTGTCATATTGCTCTTAAGCACACAGCTTTTCTCTTTTCAAAGATTCGCTTTGGGATTAAATGTAAATACCGATGTCGTAGAGTTTGAAGGTAAACTGAGTATGGCTCCTTTGATGAGCGATCCGATCTATAGAAATTTTTATGCCGATTTCAATTTCATAAACGACGACGATACGATTTTTGGAGCCGGCGTTTATGTGGAAAACTCCTTTTACAGCTATCAACCTCTCTCGTTTCAAGTCGGAATCAGATCGATTTTCAGCGACTATGGGAACGACGACTTCATAGCGCTGCCTATTTTATTCGGATTCAAACACAAAATCTACGCGGGAAATATTCCGATAGGTTCGTTAGGAGCCAAAGTCGCATACGCACCCTCTCCCATCTGCTTTCAAGATGCCCGAAAATATCTCGAGACCAGGATAGAAGCGACGATGCAAATCATAGAAAACGTCGAAATTTACGCCGGTTACAGGAACATAGATACCGACTACGACGAATATCAGTTAAATTACAGCAATTCAGGCTATCTTGGATTTAGATTTATTTTTTAAGATATGAAGATATTCGCCGTATAAATCGATCTGTTTTTACGCCTGCAAATCGATTTATACTTAAATAAAATATACCGCAATTAATAAAAAGTAAACTATCTTGGCTTTTTTTACTCCACTGCGTTTCCTTTAAGCTAACTTTGTATAATTAATTTATATAATTATTGGTCATCATGTGTAAATCATGACATTACAAATTCATTTAGGAGGTTTTTAATGCAATCACACAATGCATTAGAGTATGACTATACGGTTGCCAAAATGTTTGCCATTGCAGCGATCGTATTAGGTATAGTAGGTATGACGATTGGTGTACTTATAGCTTTTCAGCTGGCATTTCCCGATCTCAACTATCTGCTAGGTGAGTACGGAACTTTCAGTCGTCTCAGACCGTTACACACTGACGCCGTAGCATTTGGGTTCACACTCAGCGGTATATGGGCTTCGTGGTACTATATCGGTCAGAGAATTCTTAAAGTATCTATGGCTGAATCACCGTTTATGATGTTTATAGGAAAACTGCACTTCTGGCTTTATATAGCCGGTGTCGCCGCGGTAGTCGTAACTCTTCTTATGGGTATTACCACTTCAAAAGAGTATGCGGAGTTCGAATGGCCGATAGATATCGCGATCGTCGTGGTCTGGGTGGTTTTCGGTATAAACCTTTTTGGAATGATAGGAATAAGAAGAGAAAAATATCTCTATATCTCGATGTGGTATTTTATCGCTTTTTATGTTGCTGTTGCAATGCTCTATCTTTTCAACAATATGGCCGTTCCTACTTTCTTTGTAGCCGGAGTCGGTGACTGGTGGCACTCGGTTTCGATGTATGCCGGAACTAACGATGCGTTGATTCAATGGTGGTACGGACACAATGCGGTTGCATTTGTATTTACTACTCCTATTATCGCTATGATTTACTACTTTCTTCCAAAAGAATCAGGTCAGCCCGTATTTTCATATAAGCTTTCATTGATGTCTTTTTGGGGACTAATGTTCGTCTATCTTTGGGCAGGCGGTCACCACCTTATCTATTCAACCGTTCCGGATTGGATGCAGACTATGGGATCGATTTTTTCCGTTATTCTTATTCTTCCTTCTTGGGGTTCGGCTATCAATATGCTCTTGACCATGAAAGGTGAGTGGGGACAACTACAAACAAATCCTTTGATCAAATTTATGATTTTGGCTTCGACTTTTTATATGTTCTCAACTCTTGAAGGACCGATTCAGGCTATCAAGTCGGTAAATGCATTGGCTCACTTTACGGACTGGATTCCGGGACATGTTCATGACGGAACGCTCGGTTGGGTCGGATTTATGATTATCGCCGCGATATTTCATATGGTTCCAAGAATGGCTAAAAGAGAGATTTGGAGCAAAAAACTCATGGATGCTCAATTTTGGATCCAAACAACAGGTATTGTATTATACTTCTCAAGTATGTGGATCGCCGGTATCACTCAAGGTATGATGTGGAGAGCAACAGATGAGTTCGGTAATCTTGCTTACTCATTTATCGATACGGTTACGGTTTTACACCCATACTATGTGATAAGAGCTGTTGGCGGATTGTTATATCTTATCGGTGTGTTTATGTGGGCATTCAATGTTTACAAAACATTTACAGCGGGTCGTGTGTTAGAGAAAGAACCTCAAAACGCTACGCCTATGTCATAAGGAGGAGTTAATATTATGTTTCATTGGTTAGAAAAAAATCCTTTCCTTTTTACGGTGTTTTTATTTATTACTGTCGCATTTGCCGGTATTATCGAAGTATTACCGCAATTTGCAGAAAAATCAAGACCGTTGGTAGGAACGAAACCATATACGGTTTTACAGTTGACGGGAAGACACGTCTATATAAAAGATAGTTGTAACGCTTGTCATTCACAGCTAATTCGTCCTTTTAAGTCGGAAACCGACAGATACGGTAAATACAGTTTAAGCGGCGAGTATGCATATGACAGACCGTTCTTGTGGGGTTCTAAAAGAACCGGACCGGATCTTTGGAGAATCGGTAACTACAGAACGACGGATTGGCACGAAAATCATATGTGGGAACCTACTTCGGTAGTTCCGGGTTCCATTATGCCCGCATACAAACATATGTTTACGAACGAGGCCGATGTCGAAACCGCTTATGCCGAAGCTTTGACCGTTAAAAAAGTCTTCAACGTACCTTATGATCAAGAGGGTATGCCCAAACTGGGAACTCTTGAAGAGGCACAAAAATCGGCACTTGCGGAAGCGCAGGCTATCGCGGACAAAATGAAAAACGAAGATGTCAAAAAAGCGGTCGCTTCAGGTAAGATTCCTGAAATCGTAGCACTTATCGCATATCTGAACAGTTTAAAATAGAGGTGAGATGACAATGGATATTGATACAATTCATACGATCCAGGCAACGGCATACGTAATCCTTACGGGTATATGCGCGGTTATGCTATACGGATATATATATCATTTATACAGTAGTGAGAAAAAGGGTACCAGAGATTATGAAAAATACGCCAATATCGCACTGGACGATGAGCTGGATTCAAAACCATTGGAAACGACATCTCCATGGGATAGAAAAAAGAATAAAGGAGAATCAGCATGAAGATAAATTTATCAAGTGATACAGTCAATCAGCTGTCACTATTGGGTGCAGTAGCGATTGTCGTTCTCACGGTATATGTTGCCGGTAAATACATCAGACAGATGAAAACCGACACCAGTACCGGTGAGCTTACGGATGAAAACTGGGATGGTATCGGAGAATATAAAAACCCCGTTCCTACAGGCTGGATCGTAAGCTTTTTAGGAACTATGATCTGGGGACTTTGGTATTGGTTTTTAGGTTATCCTCTTAACGCTTATTCGCAAATCGGTGAATATAACGAAGAGGTGAAAGCGTATAACGCGGAGTTTGAAAAGAAATGGCAAAACCCGAACAAAGAGACGCTTCTTGCTATGGGTGAAGGCGTATATCTGGTACAGTGTGCACCATGTCATGGAATAGCGGGTGACGGTATCGAAGGTAAAGCCGCCGGTTTTGACAGATGGGGCGGAGCAAACGGAATTATCGATACTATTAAAAAAGGTTCAAAAGGTCTGGGGTACCCTATGGGTGAGATGCCTGCCGGGCTTGTTGCGGACGCGGATGCGAAAGTGATAGCCGAGTGGATCGCCGGCGGTATGCAAGGCGACAAACCGGCCGCATTTTCCGCTTGTTCCAGCTGTCACGGTGAAGACGGTAAAGGTTTGGGCGGACAAGCTCCTGATCTTACCACTTACGGAAAACCGGCATTTGTCGTAGATGTTCTAAACCGCGGTAAAGAAGGTTTTATCGGTACGATGCCGAAATTCAGCGACGGCAGACTGACCGACATACAAAAAAGTGCGGTCGCCAACTATATACTCACATTTAGAGAAAAGTAAGAGGAGCAGTTATGGGAGTAAGAGGATCAGATATATCGGAAAACACGACTAGAAGAATGTGTTTTAATATAAACGGACTTTTGGGCGGTATAATTGCGACGGTATTGTTACTTTCAATTCTCGTAGTTTTAACGATCTGGGCTATTCAAGTACAAAAAGCCAATGCGACCACCTATTACGAGTTGGTTGACGAAGCGAACATTCAGATGATTAGCAAAGACAACTTCAAACACTATAAAGTGGTAGAGTAAGGAGAAAAGATGGCGGATGCATTATATTATATTGTAGGTCTTGGGTTGGTAGTGATGGCGGCTATCACTATCTGGACTGTTTTGACTCCCGGTCAACTACTCTTTGTAGGATAGTCGGAGTGTCGATAAATTTTAAAAAGATAGCGGTGAAAATTACCGCTATCTTCACCCTACTATTTATTTTCCCCACTTTTGCACAATCGAAGTTTTTATTTGAAGGCGACAAACTTATCAACGACGCCACCTTGAATAAAATTAAACAGATGGGTGACGAACTTTACGAAAAAACAGGCGTCACGACCGTTTTAGTAATAAAAAAGCATTTAACGAAAAAAGAGTTTTTAGAGATCAAAAATAGGTATTTAAAAGAGCTTAAAGCACCTTACGTTCTTTGGATATTTTCAAAAACGTATATGGATCGAGACGAGATAGGAATCAATCAAATGTTCAACTCGAAAGATTTGGATGATAAATTTGACAAAGAGTCGTTGTTTAGCCCTTTTAGAGGTTCTTTCACGAAGCTGATCGTCATAAAAAAATCAAAGTCGGATCCTACTTCGGCAGCTTTTTTAAATGGTTACGCGGATCTAACGGATATGCTCGCAAAATCTTACGGTGTAAAGTTAAACTCTAGTATAGGAGATGAAAGCAGAAGCTTTATGTATATATTAAGGATTCTCTTTTATTTGAGTTTACTCTACTTCGCATGGCTTTTTATCAAAAAAAAGTTTTTATAGAAAGGAAAACTCATTGAAAAAAGAGAGTAAATTAAGTGAACTTAGATGGCCTATCGGCATAATCTTATCAATTTTCGGATTGATCGCCCTAAGCATCTGGACTATACAGCAGGCAAATATAAAACCCGTCGTAATGGACGACTTTTATTTCGACACTTACGATAACGTCGATAGGAATATTAACGAAATCATTATAAAACAGCAGAAATTCGATAAAAAGTATGTCGTAAGCTATAACAAGAACTCTTTTACGGTAGGTGAAAACGATCTAGTTATAACCATTCGCGAAAAGGAGAATAGCGATGCGGTAAAAGATGCCGACATAACCGTAAAAATCACGAAACCGGACACGGCTAAATTCGACAAAAGACCTAAAGTGACAAGTTACGAAGATGGTAAATACAAGCTTGAAAACTTCATGATCGAAAAGATGGGAAGATGGCAGATATTAACGAAAATCACCATCGACGATCTGACATCCTTTACGAAAACGGAGGTCAATGCTACTAACCGATAATATTCTGGAAGTCTATCCCACCTCCAGAGCCGTCAGAGAGCGTTTGATGGAAAAAATATCGAATAACGCACTACTTCCAAAAAGCGTTACAATCGGAGAATTTGAGAAAAAATCCGTTTTGGTGGAGGGGAAAACGGCTATCGACGAAGAGACTAGAGTCACACTGATGCAAGAGGCATCGAAATTTGAAAATTTCAAAGAGTTAAACATCGATAGAGAATTTTTCGCTTTTTTAAAAAACAGCAGATATCTTTTTTCATTCTACGAAGAGTTGGCCGTCGAAATGACCGACATACGAACTTTGAAGAATTTCGACACTTACGCACACTATCATGAACACTTGGAAATCTTGGATACTCTGAGAAAAAGATATACGAAACTTTTAAGCGAGAGAAATTATTACGATAAAATGACCCTCCCCTCTCTTTATAAATTGAACGAAAGATATATTCGATCGTTCGGCAAAATCGAACTTTATCTTGAGGGATATTTGAGTAAATTCGAAATTTCACTCTTTTTTCAAATTTCAAAACTCACTCATCTTATAGTTCATCTACACACAAACAGATTCAATCAAAAAATGATAGATATTTTTCAAAAAGAGGGTTTTGAAATTCAACAAGATTTTTACTATCGACTGGACATAACCCATAAAAAGATTCTCACACAAGAAGTGCCGAAAAACGAAAATACCGTATATGAAATCAGTACCGTTGAAAATGCGGTTGAAGAGGTGGCATTTATAAAAAAGAGAGTTTACGATTTTATCCAAAAAGGGTATCAACCGGAAAATATAGCCGTAATCTTGCCTAAATCTTCTATGAGCGAGTTGATAGATCTTTTCGATGAAGAGAACAACTTTAACTTCGCGATGGGCTTTTCTTTTAGAAAAAGTCTAATCTATAAAAAACTAAGCGCACTTTACGACTATTTTCATGATCAAAATTACCAAAACAGATATCGACTTTTAGCGCTCGGATACGATATGCAAGAAGTTCATGAGATCATCGAGGACTGGGGAAAAAAGAGCGAAATTAACAAAGCCGGCGTCGTCATAAAGGAGTTGGTTGAAAAGAGCGAGAATGAAGAGTATGAGATATTCGAAAACGAACTATACCTATTCGAGAGACTCTTACCTTCACTTTCAAATTATCCCTTTCATAAAATCTTACATCTATTTTTAAACCGTCTCTCAAAAAGAAGCATTGACGATACACGAGGTGGAAAGATAACGGTGATGGAGATCTTGGAGACAAGAGCCGTGAAAAAAGATGCCGTCATCGTCATCGACTTCAACGAAGGAGTTTTGCCAAGCAGTAGCAAAAAAGATCTATTTTTAACTTCATACATCAGAAACGCTTGCGGTCTGCCTACCGTATCCGATAGGGAGAATCTTCAAAAATATTATTATAAAAGAGTTTTCGATCAGGCGAAAGAGGTCTCTTTGTGTTACATTTTGGATGAGCAAAATCAACCGTCTCGTTTTCTCGACGAACTGCTAAACTCCTATAAACTCTCCGTCAACGGCGATTTGAAAAAGGTTTTGCTACCTTTTCACAAGCAAAAGAGTCATTTTATTCAAGATGATTTGATTTTAGAGTACGATTTTGAAAAGATCGAGCTTTCGGCAACGAGATTGAAATGTTTTCTTGATTGTAAGCGAAAATATTATTTCAAATATATAAAAAATTTAAGTGAATTCGAAATTCCGAAAGATCAAGACGACGAACGGATAATAGGTACATACCTACATGAGGCTTTGAAATTCGCGTTCGAGAAAAAAGATGCCTACTTCGTTGAAGAGGAACTTCTTTTGGAACTTCAAAGATATCTATATCCGATTAGTGAAAACGGTATCACTCTTCGTTTCCTGATAGATACTTGGCTCGAAAAATTAAAACCGTTCATATCGAATGAAGTGGCGAGATTTTCAGACGGCTTTAGAGTTTTTTGCGTCGAAAAGAGTTTTACGTACAAATTTCAAAATCTTACCATAAGCGGAAAGATCGATAGAATCGACATAAAAAACGACAAACTCTTCATCATCGACTACAAAAGCGGGAAAATTCCAAAGCAAACTTTAAAGACCCTCCACAAAAGCAGCAATTTTCAATTGCAATTTTATTATCTTCTATTAAAAGATCAAAATGACGTTTTCGACGCTTTTTATTATGATTTAAACGAAGCGAAACTAATCAACGAACCTCTATTTAACGAAAAACTTGAACTATTATACGAGCATTTAACGACTTTAGGCAAAAAAGAGTATAACTTCACTATGTGCGAAGATCTGAAAAAGTGTCTTTTTTGTCCGTATCAAAAAATCTGCAACAGGATACTTTAAATGGCGTTTTATCACTCGTTGGCATATGAAGCTAGCGCCGGTAGCGGAAAAACTTTTGCGCTTGTTATAAGATATATTTCACTTCTATATCTCGACGCGAAACCTAGTACGATTCTGGCCTTGACATTTACAAACAAAGCGGCAAACGAAATGAAAACAAGAATTTCAACCGTTTTAAAAGAGCTTCATCTACCAAAAAGAGAAGCCGAATTAAAAGAAATCGCAAAAACTCTTGAGTGCTCAAAAGAAGAGATACTCTCAAGACGCGGTTTGATTTATCAAAGGTATTTGACAAGCGACCTGAAAATTTCAACGATAGATAAGTTCTTCTCACAAATATTACGGCTCTTTTCACAACACCTCGGTCTTATGCCGGACTTTACCATAGAGGAGATAAACGACAAACATCGTTTTATAACTAGATTTATATCAAATATAAAAAAATCGGGCTTATATAAAGATCTCATACTCTTTTCCGCAAAAGAGAGTAAACGACTAAGCGATATTTTCTCTTTTTTATCTTATCTTTATAGCAAAGATGCCGAATTTTCACAACTTGAAATAGAGAAAATCACAAACGATATAGATGAAAAAAAGATTCTCTCTTTGGTCGCTTCTTTAAGAGATCTTTTTGAAAATCAATGCGAAAGTCTTTCAAGCAGAGCAAAAAAAACCCTCGTTGTTCAAGGGGTGGACGATCTTCTTGCAAAAGGGTGGATCTGCAAAGAGAGCTTCAACTATTGGGATTATAGAAACTGTTATGTCGAAACAATGGATGATCTGCTTAAAGAGATAAAAGTCAATCTAGCACTTTATTTACGAAAAAGAGAGACTTTTTTACTCACTAAATACTTCGATCTATATGATCTCTATAAAGATACGATTTTACAGGAGAATATATCAGAAAACACTCTCTCTTTCAACGATGTTACGAATTTGCTCTTTAAACTTCTGCATGAAAAGATAGATAGCGATTTTTTATACTTTAGATTGGATTCGACTATAGAACATCTTCTTATCGACGAATTTCAAGATACCAATATAGTCCAATATAAAATACTCGAACCCATTATCCAAGAGATTCACTCCGGTATAGGCAGCCATGATTTTCGGACATTTTTTTATGTCGGAGATATAAAACAGTCCATATATCGCTTTAGAGGCGGCGCTAAAGAACTTTTTCGTTTTGTGCAAAAGAGATTCGGCGTAACGGTAAAAGAACTCGATACAAACTACAGAAGTGCGTGCAATCTCGTACGATTTGTCAACGAAACATTCAAAAACGTCATAAAAGATTACTCTTTTCAAAAATGTATAGGCGAACAAAACGACGGATATGTGAAAGTTACGACACATAAGGATCTCTTAAAGAGTATAACCGACGAAGTTTTCGATCTTTTGCAAAACGGAGTAAAAGACGAAGAGATCGCGATTTTAACATACACGAATCAAGATGCTTTCACCATAGAAGAGGCTCTGTTACAAAGAGACAAAAATCTTAAAATCACGACTCAAACATCCGCGAAACTGATAAACACACATCATGTACGAGCGATAATCGAACTGTTGAAATATCTCTATTTTAAAGAGGAGATATGCAGAGCGAATTTTCTAGCCGCCATAGGTTTACACTGGGATACCCAAATCGATTTCTCGGCGCTTTCACAATTCAAAGAACCGGCAGCTTTAATAAAACAAATTATCGTTAAGTTCGGTTTCCCCGCAGACGCGAATGTGTTGAAACTTCTTGAGATCGTCGGCGAATATAAAGATATGGAAGAGTTTTTGTTCGAGAGTGAAAATCTCAATATCGACTCGCCTTTAAAAAAAGATGAAGGTATTAAAATTCTAACCGTTCACAAATCAAAAGGTCTGGAGTTTTCATATGTGATACTTGCCGACAGATTCAAGAAAAAAAGCCATAACAGATCGACTATGATATTCTCGTACGAAGATACCGCACTCGAAAATATTTATATAAGAATATCCAAAAGGGAGTGTGTTGACAACTCATATTTTCAAGCCATTGAAAATGAGAAGAGACTCTCTTACGAAGATGATATAAATCTGCTTTATGTAGCTTTCACGAGAGCCAAAAACGCTCTTATAATCTGTCAAAACGAGGAAAATTCAGCTTTTGCGCCTCTTAATCTATGTGATATGCGTTTGGGAAATCTTGTAATAAGCGAAGATAGCAAGAAGCAAGAACCTTCGACTGCGGAAGTATCGTACCGAAGTATCAGACTGGGACCGCAAGAGAAGAAGATGAAGACGCAAGAGAAAAAAGGCGAAAATATCGCCTCCATAAATTTCGGTAACGCGCTTCATTATCTGTTGGAAATTCTTGATAATTTCAATATGGACGATCTGGAAAACGCATACTGGGCTATGAAAAATCGCTTTGAAAATCTACTGCAAGATGGCGATGCCGAAAAGATCAAACAAAGAGTGGAAAATTTACTGTTAAATCCCGAATTTCTTAGATTGATAGATGGCGATATTACAAAAGAACAGCCGCTCAGTTTTAACAATGAATTAAAACAGATCGATCTTTTGATCAAAAAAGAGGATCACTACGTTATCGTCGATTATAAAAGTTCTTCACAAATAAGAAGCGAACACAAATCACAAGTAAGAGCTTACAAAAAAGCCGTATCCGCTATCACGAGCAAAAACAGTCTCGGATATCTCTGCTATATAAAAGATGACGCAATCGAGCTTATATCCGTCGATTAAGGGCAGATATTATAATATATCGCAAAGCTTTTAAGAGGCGGTTTGAATGTTGAAAGATATCTCTAAAAAACTCACTATGAAAAAGACATTTTTCGTTACACAGCTTGAGGGCTTTTTCAATGCGATATCTCATGAATATCAAGAACTCATACATCAAAAAGAGGTTGAAAACTCGCTTCTTGAAGAGAAAATCGCAAAATGCGAAAAAGATATTGAAAACCTCGTAAAGATCAAAGAAGAGCTTGCTTCAAACCTCCGTCAAAAAGAGGAGTATATCAAAAACCTGGAAGAGAAATTAACGCAATCCGAAGATATAAAATATAAAAAACTTCTTGAAGAAAATTCGGCCTACAAAGAGCGGTTGAAAAACAGTGATATTCAAGAAATAGAAAGGTTGAAAGAACAGATAACGAAACTACAAACCATTATCGCGAAAGGGGCGAACAGCTACAATGACACTCTTCAAAATCAAAATAAAGAGGCTTTGATAGAGGAGATAAGCAAAACTCTCAAAAAATAACATTTCAAAATGAAATATTTATAGACAATCGACTCTTTAAATGTTAATATGAACATAAAAAGTATAAAGGATAAGATATGGACGACAACAAGAAAAAAGCACTCGATCTGACTATCAAACAGATAGACAAAGCGTTTGGAAAAGGTGCGATCGTACGACTCGGAGATAAGGAGATCGAGCCTATCGACTCGATAAGTACCGGTTCGCTAGGACTAGACATAGCTCTTGGCATCGGCGGAGTACCCAAGGGAAGAGTCATCGAAATATACGGTCCCGAGAGTTCCGGTAAAACGACGCTCGCTCTTCAGATAACGGCGGAATGTCAAAAGCAAGGAGGTATCGCCGCCTTTATCGATGCGGAACACGCTCTTGATACGAAATACGCCGGAAATCTCGGTGTTGATATCGACAATCTTTATGTCTCGCAACCGGATTTCGGCGAACAGGCACTCGATATCGTGGAGACGATGGCAAGAAGCGGCGCGATAGATCTTATAGTTATCGACTCCGTTGCCGCTTTGACACCCAAAACGGAGATAGAAGGCGATATGGGAGACACTCATGTAGGACTTCAAGCAAGACTTATGAGTCAAGCTCTTCGAAAATTAACAAGTGTACTTCATAAAATGAACACGACGGTAATATTCATTAATCAGATACGAATGAAAATCGGTATGATGGGGTACGGTTCACCCGAAACGACAACCGGCGGTAACGCTTTGAAATTTTACGCATCCGTACGAATAGACGTCAGACGAATTGCGACATTAAAACAGGCGGAAGAAAATATCGGAAACAGAGTCAAAGCCAAAGTAATCAAAAATAAAGTCGCCCCTCCTTTTAAACAAGCGGAATTTGATATAATGTTCGGTGAGGGAATCTCCAAAGAGGGTGAACTTGTCGATTACGGCGTTAAACTTGACATTATCGATAAAAGCGGAGCTTGGTTTAGTTACGGCGACAAAAAGCTCGGACAAGGTCGTGAAAATGTTAAAGCCCTCCTAAAAGAAGACCAAGAACTCGCTAAAGAGATCGAAAACGGCATAAAAAATGCTATGGGAATAAACGATAACAAAGCGAGTGAAGAAGAAACTGAAGAAGGAGAATAAAACAATATGGTTTACATAGACGATATCTATGCTGATGAAGTGCTCGACAGCAGAGGAAACCCGACCGTAAGAGCGACGGTAATTTTAAGCGACGGTACGCAAGCCGATGCGATCGTACCTAGTGGAGCTAGTACCGGTAAGAGAGAAGCTCTGGAATTACGAGATCAAGATAACCGCTATATGGGAAAAGGTGTATTAAAAGCGTGCGAAAACGTCAATACCAAAATCGCGGATGAATTAATAGGCACGACCCCTTACAATCAAGCCGAAATCGATGCTATTATGAAAGAGTTGGACGGTAGCGACAATTATGAAAACCTCGGAGCAAACGCCGTACTCGGCGTCTCTATGGCGGTTGCTCGTGCGGCCGCAATAAGTTTGAACATACCGCTATACAGATATTTGGGCGGAAGCAACGCTATGACTATACCCGTTCCGATGTTCAACATCATAAACGGAGGAAGCCACGCAAACAATAGTGTAGATTTTCAAGAGTATATGATCATGCCGTTGAATTTCGAAACATTTTCCGAAGCCTTAAGAGCCGCAACGGAGGTATATCATCATCTTAAGAAGATTATCGCTCAAATGGGAGAGAGTACCGCACTAGGAGACGAAGGAGGATTCGCACCAAATCTTAAAAACAACGAAGAACCGATAAAAGTTATCTTGGAAGCTATCGAAAAAGCCGGTTATAAGGCCGGGGAAGATATAGCCATAGCGCTTGATGTTGCAAGTAGCGAGCTAGTAACGGACGGCGGATACAGACTGGATTCGGAAGATCGTATATTAAGTGCCGCTGAACTTGTGGATTATTATGTCGAACTATGCGCAAAATATCCTATCGTATCTATCGAAGACGGTCTTAGCGAAGATGATTGGGAAGGATGGAAAATATTAACTCAAAAACTAGGAGACAAGATCCAACTGGTGGGAGACGATCTTTTCGTTACGAACAAGAAGATATTAAAAGAGGGTATCGATAAAAATATAGCGAACTCGATCTTGATAAAACCCAATCAAATAGGCTCCGTTACGGAAACGATGCAAACTGTCAGACTTGCACAAAAAAACGGTTACAAATGTGTTATGAGTCACAGAAGCGGTGAAAGCGAAGATGCTTTTATTGCCGATTTTGCCGTCGCTTTAAATACCGGCGAGATAAAAACGGGATCGACCGCACGAGGTGAGAGAACGGCGAAATATAACCGTTTGCTTGAAATCGAAAGAGAAGTAGCTTTTGGCGACTATCCGGGAAGTTCACTTTTTGATTAATGTCCGAAATAACCGATGAGATTTTAAACCATCCTCCTCAAAAAAGGGTTGACGGCTTCTCTTTTTTACAGACGCTCTTTTTGGCGGGGATTGTTTTGGCGGCCGCTATTTTTGTCGGGGATATGCTCTTTGGCAAAAACTCATGGCAAGTTTTGGTTTCATTAAAAAAGCAACAACGGATTTTAGATCGAAAAATCGACAAAATAAGTAAAGAGAACGCGAACCTTCAAAAGCAATATTTCGAATTAAAAAGCTTGATGCCCGAAGATGACGATAGGAAACGAAGATGAAACATATCGCTCTTTTGTTGTCTCTTTTTTTAACTTTGGCTTTGAATGCAAGAGAGAATCCTTTTCAACCTATCAAAGAATTTACAAGCGAACCTCTTACAAAACCCATCCCCATCGCCGATTTTGAAGATCGATTCGAACATAAAATAGTATCCGTAATCGAAAAAAAAGCCGAGTGTAAAACAGTCGTAGATACAAAAGAGGCTCAAGATATCGATAAGGAAGAGGACGTCTGGAAAAGAGTACAAACACCTCCACAAAAACCAAAAATAAAACAGCAAAGAAAGAGTGTAAAAAAATTTAAAAAAAATAGGTTCACTCGCATATATGAAGATCAAAACCTAAAAATCTATACTAAATCAAAACATATAAAAATCGTTACGAAAGAGAAGATTCAAAAACATTTCACTCTAAGATCGCCGAATCGTCTTGTGATTGATTTTAAAGATGATTTTTTCATATACGATTCACTTAAAAAGAGAATCAATAGCAGATATGTAAAAGAGATCAGACTCGGGACACATGATTGTTTTTTTCGTCTTACTTTTGTATTGACTTCTCGTTTTTCTTATAAACTGATCAAAGCGTCAAACGGTTATTTGATCAAACTTCAATAGATTTTTTAACTTTATACGAAGCGATAACCTTTATACTTACCATAACGATTATAACTTCAAAGAGACTCGCGAGAATAAAAGCGTAATATTCAAATTGATCGATCTTGTTGCTATGATAACCAAGAGCCGCAATAGCGACCAAAAGAGTCAGAGGCATAGAGTGTGAGAGTGCGAATAAAATCATCTGTCTGATATCGAGAATCTTGTACAACGCAACTGCCGAAAGAAGTCGAATCAATATCATAGAAAACGTTATCATGATTGCCAGCATTACCAACCCCTCCTCCTGTAAAGCGGAGAGTTGAAAGGTCGATCCGGTATAGACAAAAAATATCGGCACCAAAAAGCCGAAGCCGAAAGTCGAGAGTTTATGAGGAAGTTCTCTATGATGCTCAAAAAACGTGGCTATAAAAACTCCGGCTATAAATGCACCAAAAGCGATCTCCAGATCAAGAACCAGCATAACCGCGATCATCAAAAAAAATAGAGCCATAGAGAGTCTTATATCTTTTTCATCTTTATCCCAACTAAGCGGAATAAGATAAGTTTTAAACTCCGGATACCACCAAAATAGCACCCGAAAAAGTTTAAATACGACCACCATAGCCAATAAAAAGATAGTGAGCAATCCAAGCGTCTCATAAAGTTTTATACCAAACCCATGTTCCAACATCGCACCGGTCACGGTAAGCGCGACGATACTTACCAACTCTCCCAAAACTCCGATCTGCATCGAAAGGTTGAGCCATTTCGTATTTTTATCGTACTCTTTATAAAGCGTAACGATAAGACCTAGCGATATGAGAGGCAAAAACAGGGTAAAGATCATATCAAATCCCATACTCAAAACGATAATGAACGAAAAAAGATATAAAAGTACCAAATATATCATACCTCTATATTTTAGTTCTTTGTCCATAGCCAAAAGCGTTCTGACATTAACCTCCGTTCCCGCTAAAAACATCAGATAGAAAAATCCAACCTCCGCTATCAGTTCGAAAAGATGATTGTGTCCGAGAAAATGAAAATACCCCATAATCGTACCCAGTACGATCTCGATAGGAGTAGTAGGTATTTTCAAAAAGCGGGATATATAAGGAGATATAAAGATAATTATCGAAAGGGTGACGATAATCGAAACTTCACTAACCATGACAACTTCGAGCTATATTAAGCCCCAACGATTCCAACATCAAAATATCTTTGTTAGGAGCGTTACCTTTTGTGGTTAGATAATTTCCTATGACGACGGAGTTGGCGCCCGCGGAGAAAATCTCCGCCTGTCTCTCTTTGAACATATACTCTCTACCTCCGGCAATCATAATCATAGAATCCGACAATCTGGATCTGATATATGAAATGATATCCAAAGCTTTCTCGATATCCAACGAGTTTCTATCAAGAGGAAGAGCCGGATTGGGATGAAAAAAATTCACGGCGACGGAGACCGGCGAAAGCTCTTTGAGCGACTCGATCAAGCTCACTCTATCTTCATGACTCTCTCCCATTCCGAATATACCGCCGCTACACAGATCCAGACCGGCCTCTTTGACATTAACGCAAGTTCGATACCTATCATCCCAACTATGTGTAGTGCATATTTTACCGTAATACTCTTTTGAGCTCTCAAGATTGTGGTTATAGCTTGAAACTCCATACTTCTTAAGCTCTCTCATCTGCTCAACCGTAGCCGTTCCGTTACAAGCTATGATGTTTAAATCAGGAATCTCTTTTTTCACCGCGCTCGCGGCCTTGCAAATAAACTCCAACTTAGAATCTCCAAGCCCTTTACCGGCGGTAACCAGACAAAATCCTACAGCTCTGTTTTTTCTGGCATTTTTCGCTTCATTTACAATTTCGTCAATACTTTTATATTTATACTTTTCTATTTGTGCGTTATATTTCGCACTTTGGGTACAAAAAGTACAATCTTCACTACAACTGCCGCTGGAAACATTGCATATGGCACATAAAAATACGGTTTTATCTGGCATCTTCACGGTGTTTACACTTTATACATTCATAGATCTCTTTTTTACGGAACAATCTTTTTGCCATCATGTATCCGCACTCCTCTTTCGGACATTTCCTATTTACAGGTTCGTAAGTAGAGATAAATTTACATTTTGGATAAGCACTGCAACCGTAAAATTTACCTCTTCTGGATTTTCTTTGAACTATATCGCTACCGCATTCGGGACATTTAACACCTTCAAGAATCGGTAGAATCTTCTTCTCTTTTTCCGTACCGTCGATATTTTTGGTATATTTGCACTTCGGAAAACCGCTACATGCTATAAACTCACCGTAGCGCCCCTTTCTTTTGAGAAGCTCTTCACCGCATTTGGGACACTTTTCACCGGTTGGAATCGCTACTTTTTGACTTTTTATATTTTTTTTACCCTTTTCAATTTCTTGTATAAAAGGGGTATAAAACTCCCACAAAACCTTCTGCCACTCTTTTTTACCTTCCGCGATTTCATCAAGATCTTCTTCCAATTTCGCGGTAAAAGAACTATTTACTATGTCTTGAAAATGCTCCTCGAGCATCTCTATAACTTTAAAAGCTATTTCCGTGGGAATAAGCTGTTTTTTTTCTATCTCTATATAATTTCTCGCGGTCAATAAAGAGATGGTCGGAGCGTATGTTGAAGGTCTTCCGATTTCCAAAGACTCCAGCTTTTTGATAAGACTTGCCTCCGAATATCGTGAGGGCGGTTCCGTAAAGTGCTGATTTGCCTCTAAATGACTTAATTTTGCCTCTTGCCCCTCTTTTAGATCGGGAAGAAGCTTATCCTTGTCGCTCGTTCCAAGAACTCTGTAAAAGCCGTCAAACACGAGTTTTCTGCCCGTAGCTTTAAATTTACCGTTTGAGGAGGCAAAAATGATCGATTGCGACTCAAAAATCGCATCAGTCATCTGAGAAGCTATAAAACGGTTATATATAAGCGTATAAAGTTTTAACTCGTCCGGTTTTAAAAAACCTTTCGCCACTTGAGGAGTAAATGATAAAATCGTCGGACGAATCGCTTCATGTGCTTCTTGAGCGCCTTTTGATTTTGATTTATAATACTTGGGTTTGGAGGGTAGATATTTATCTCCGAACTCATCGCTTATCTTCTCTCTTGCCGACTCTATCGCCTCAGCCGCAATATTTAAGCTATCCGTTCTCATATATGTAATAACACCCATTATACCCTGATCCGTCTGTACGCCTTCATAAAGCGTTTGAGCGACCATCATAGTCTTTCTGGGACTAAATCCCAAAACCGAAGATGCCGTCTGCTGAAGTGTCGATGTCATAAAAGGAGGATTCGTAGAAGTTTTTCTCTGCCTTTTTTCTATCTTTTCCACTATATAAGCGTCACTTCTCAACACCTTCTCTATCTCTTTAGCTCTCTGCTCTGCGGAGATAGTCATCTTCTCTATTTTCTCGCCTTTATATTCGATCAAAATCGAATCTATGCTTTTATTGAAAACGGCATCTACACTCCAGTATTCAATAGGTACGAAAGCTTTGATCTCTCGCTCTTTATCTACGACTATCTTCAAAGCGGCACTTTGTACACGACCGGCACTAAGTCCTTTTTGAATTTTCGAAGCGATAAGTGGAGAGAGTTTATAACCGACTATTCTATCAAGAAGACGACGAGCTTGCTGAGCGTTTACGCTATCTATATCTATTTTTCTAGGATTTTTAAGAGAATGATCGATCGCTTTTTTTGTTATTTCATGAAAAACTATTCTAGGTACTTCCAAAGGATCGGCACCGATAGCGGTAGCGATATGAAAACCTATAGCCTCTCCTTCACGATCCTCATCGGTCGCGATATATACCCGTTCGCTCTTTTTCGCCAACTCTTTTATCTCTTTCACGATTTTCGAGTGATCTCTAGAGACTCTATACTCAGGAATAAACTCTTCACCCTCCACCTTTATACCGAACGAACTTTTGGGTAGATCTCTAATATGACCTTTTGACGCTATTACCGTAAAATCCTTCCCTAAAAAATTTTCTATCGTTCTTGCTTTTGTCGGTGATTCGACTATAATTAAATTCTTCAAACTTTGATTCCATTTTAAACTATTTTTTTAAGTGGGTATTATAGCAGATTTTGATTAGGGAGATATTTTTAAAACCTCCGTTTTTGCCTAAAATTTAGAAAAATTGATTTTTTAGTAAAATATGCTTCATAAAAAACATAAGTGCTTCAAATAATATCAAACAGGTAAAAAATCTATAAAAAAGGGTTAAGATTTTTTACTTTGGTACGATCTAGTATATGTAGTGGCACGGATGCCATAATAAAATAAACAAAAGGATTTAAAATGGGATTTAAAATTAACACTAATGTTGCGGCTATGAACGCTCATATGAACTCACTGAACAACAACAGAGCTTTGGATAAGTCATTAACCGCTTTAAGTACTGGTCTTAGAATCAACAAAGCGGCTGACGACGCTTCGGGTATGGCTATCGCCAATCAGTTGAAATCTCAAGCAAGCGGGTTGGGTCAAGCTATTAGAAATGCGAACGACGGTATCAATGTCGCACAAACCGCCGACGGTGCTCTTGAAGAGTATACCAATATCATCAACACGGTTAGAACCAAAGCTATTCAAGCGGCTTCCGACGGACAGAGTGCCGATTCAAGAAAAGCTATTCAAGCGGATATCGATAAACTTTTGGAAGAGGCTCAAAATATCGCTAAAACAACTTCTTTTAACGGTATGAATCTTCTTGACGGTAGTTTTAAAAACAAATCTTTTCATATCGGTGCATATGCCAATGAAACGGTTGACATCAATATTGATTCAGCTAAAACTTCCGATCTAGGAAAGTTAGCAAGTATCAATAATGACGGTTCTACCAAAGACGGTGTTGCAAGTTGGAACGATTTGGAAAGTAGCCAAATCACCGAGACCGGTTCGGGATATACACTAAATCACGATCAATTAAAAATCAACGGTACGAGTATATCGGAATCGCTCAACGAACTTAGTCCCAATAGATTGTTGGACGCAAAAAATCTAGCGGCAGCTATATCCGATGCGACAGGACTTACCGCTCAAGCTACAACTAAACTTGAAGCTACATCTGCAATGACAGCTACAACTTTGAACTCCACCAATACTTTGAAAATCAACGGTATTCAGGTCGCCGACGGAACATATAGCGCAAATGACAGTGACGGTCAACTTGTTCGTGCTATAAACGATATATCCGATAAAACAGGTGTTACCGCATCAAATGAAGGTGGTAAGATTGTCCTAACAGCAAAAGATGGAAGAAATATTTCTATCAAAACTACCGGAACAGTAAATACTAACTTTGGTGATCATTTAACCGATCAAGCAGCAACTGCTGCGGTTGTGGCTCTTGAAGCCTCATCAACAAGCGCATTAACGATTAATGAAGGTGAACTGATAATTAATGGAGTTGATCTTGCAGGTACATACGGTGACGGTTCAACTGCTGGAGATGCCGGAAATAAACTACTTGCGGCCATAAGAGATATAGCCGGTATGGAAACATCCTCTTTGTCAGGTGGTATTCTTACTCTTGAAGTGACAAATGGTGACGATCTAAACATTGCCGGTAGTGAAGCAACAGATACTTTTAATTTGACTAAAGGAGTATATCAAGAATCTGAAAGAGGTATCGTTGAAATCATCAGTGACGACAAAATAGTAGTAGGAGGAGACGACTCCGCTACATTCGGATTGTCCGACGGCGGATATACACCTCAAACAGGCAATATCTCTCTTGACAGTATTGATGTAACTACCAGAAACGGTGCCGAAGTCGCTATACAAATAACCGATAAAGCACTTAAAAACATCGATGCGATTAGATCAAATATCGGTTCAACACAAAACCAACTTGAATCGACAGTGAGAAATATTTCTGTGACACAGGTTAATGTGACAGCGGCAGAATCAACCATTAGAGATGTTGATTTCGCAGCTGAAAGTGCTAACTTACAAAAGAGAAACATTCTCGCACAATCTGGTGTATATGCGATGAGTCAGGCAAACGCCGCTCAACAAAATGTTATGAGACTATTACAATAGTCAAACAATTTTCTAATTATGATACAACTTCAATAGAAAATTTATCGTTCATAGAGGAGTTTTCCACTCCTTTATGAATATCTTGAATCAGATACGACTCCATCGTATCGATATAACAGTTTACGATTTTTAAAAGCTGTTTAGAAAAAATACGCTGAATATTTTCGACATGAAATTCTATATCCGTAAGCTCTAGTGTATTGAAAAACGATGTAATATGTCCTAACGTAAAATAAAAATAATTTGTAAAAATTTCTTTTATATCACTATTTTCTTCACTCTTGCGATTAGAAATATTTCTAACTAAAATTGAAAGCTCATTTGAAAATTCGATTAAAGAATTAGAAGTGCTTTTTTTGAAATTATCGATATGATTTTTTATTTCCAAAGCCTCTTGAATTTTTCGTTCGATAATTTTTTTATCTTCATTTTTAAACTTATTTGAAGAAATACTCAACAAAAAAGTTTGAATTTGGGTTAAAAGTTCATCTTTATCTATAGTTTTAAATTCATCGGTATCTATCTGCTCACTCTTCAATGGTTCGGCACCTTCCAAGAAAGCCCCGTCATTCAAATTGAAAATTCGTTGATTTTTTGATTTGTATTTTTTTGTTAATAGACCAAAATCCTTAATTGAAAGTTTAAATAACGGTGTAGTCTTAACCACTTTTCTAAAATTTCCTTTTACTTCTATCGTAGAATCGGTCAAACTTATACTCGCTTCACCTGATTCTTTTTGTTCCAATGTTTTGGCATCTTGATGCGTACTGGTATGTGTACTGCCGGTTTCCGGATCAAGTGCCAAATCCAATCCAAGTAAAAAAAGATTTCGCGCATTAAAGATAAGCATCATCGCATAAAGTGTTTCTCCGACACTCGGCGCGGAAAGAGAATGAAAACCATGTTTATAGTGCACACCATGTTCATATAAATATACCTGATCCTTATAAAAAAGATTCACGATATTTTCTAAAATATATGTTGAAAAAATAATAGGTTTATTTTGCAAAGATTCATAAACACCATCCGTTAAAAACTGTAATGATTCATTCGTCGGATCAAGATGTAGTATCAAATCTATAGATATACCCTCTTTAACAACTCTTTTTGCAGCTGAAAGCACACATACTATAATAAATTTATTTTGATTCTCTTTTATAAATTTTATATTTTTATCCAAAGATGGACCAGCACCCAATAATAAAACCGGATATCGTGAAAAAATAGTTTTCTTCCTAATCTTTTTCATATTTAGTATATTATACCCTTTAGCAATAAATTTAGGTGACTCTATATCCCTCATAAGCCTTTTTTGATAAGGATATATCATATATCTACTACTAACGATTTCTTCTCTGATTAAATCAATTTTATACAAATAGGTATCTGATAACAATAGATATTTCAAATAGTTATTATCCATATAACCGGCTTGATAAAACGTTGCAAAATTAACCCTAAATTCTCGATCGTTATCCGCAACACTAAAGATCAAATTCGCAGCTTGAGCAATTTCCGAATAATCTATTGTAAACAATGAGAGCCTGAATAACTCTATATCATCTTCTATGATAAAACAGTATGGAATATGAAGTTTTGCAATAAGTAAAGGAATATGAAATCCCAGAGCTACTCCAAAATAGATAAATTTTGGTATTTTTTTCATGGTTGTGTATTTAGAAGCAAACTTATTGGTATAACTTAGTATTGGTATAACGGCACCCAATCGATGTTCTTTTATAGGTAAATTGTCGATTGTTTCAGCCGTCTTTTCAGTAAAATTGAAATTATAAAAAGTCTCTATACTATTTTCGGACTTTTTTAAATTAATTTGATTCACTATTTTTTCAGAATAATCGATACTATTTTGATTATATAAATAACTGTTCGTTGCAATATCCAATACGTCAAAATAGTTCTTTTCATATATTAACTCATATCTTTGGCGTATATTTTGATTTGCCAAAGCCGACTCGAAAGCAACAATTTTATTATATAAGTCCGGTTGTTGTTTTTGAAAATATTCTATATTGTTTTGATAGTTATTTAAAATAAATTTCTCAATATTTTTCATAAATTGCCTTAAATATTTTAAATATTAAAGCAATTATTATTCCAGATAAGATTTGAACTTTTCTATATCAGCATAGTCATCTATATCGAGACTTTCTCTCTCATTCATAATAAATTTAATCGTTTTAGTAGCAAGAAAACTTCTATTTTTTAAAAATTCATCTGTTTTAATTAAATAGATAGCACCATTACTTATAAAAGTTTTAGGTAGGTTTTGACGCGGCATAAAAGGAAAAATATTATTCGCAACTCCTTCGATATATCCATTCTCGTTTTCTTTAAAAGCTTTCAATATCTTGTTGTCGATCTCGCAAACACTTATTAAGGCGGTTGCGTCACTTTCAAAAAAAAGTTCTACGGCTTTATCTATAAGCCTTGAATCTCGCAAAGGAGAAGTAGGTTGTAAAAGCATGCAATATTTATATTTTTTTATCAGAGTGTTTAAAACATACTCTACAACCATCTCACTGCTACTATCATCCATCGCCAACTCTTTCGGTCTTTTCAACACTTGAGCACCAAAACTTTCGGAAATTTCCAATATTGTATCATCATCACTGCTTACGACGGTGTCGCAAATATATTTTGCTTGTAAAGCGGCTTCGATAGTCCAAGCGATCAAAGGTTTGTTTTTGATTTTAAAAATATTTTTTCCTGGTATCGCTTTAGAGCCGCCTCGAGCGGGAATAATCCCCAATATTCCATCAATCATCGGCACCATCACCCGCAACGGTATGTCTTAATTTCCACTCTCCTTTTACTTTTTTCCAGATATGAGGACTTCTAAACTTGTCAACAGTATCAAAAAATTCTTTTTCCGTTATATTAATATAATTTAAAAAATCACTAAAATATTTTTTGGGAAATTCCGTATCATACTTTTTTACAAGATAGACAGCTTCTTCTCTAGTAATCTTATCATTTCTTACTTCCTGAGCGGCATCATACGTAGCTCTGCCTATACCGAACTTTATAAGTGTTGTATAATAATGAAAAGGATCTATTTTGTCATCTATACTACTATATCTTGAAAAGCTACCCTCCGTTCTTACGGGATTGGCTTTAAATCCTGTATTTTCTACGGCATAATAATAACACTCTTGAGGATCCCATTTTAAATAATAACCTAAATAATGTACTTCGATTCCAGAATCTAGTAAATCTTTTTTATTCGGAGGTATATATGGAACAAAATCATTTTTTGAGTATTCCCCGCTATCTATATACTCCTTCATAGTTATTCCTCCGAACTTCATATCCAATATATTCTCCGTTGAAAAAAAATCCATATTCATAATAGGATTTTTATTCTCCTCGATAGCATTTCCATATTCGGCCTGATTTTCTCCGTACATTACAAGTTTTATCCCAAATTTTTTCGCCATTGCCGGCCCTATAATTCTCTGTCCAACTATAAATGGCTGAAAAGGATGCAACAGGTTTAAAAAAGCGTTTCTTGTCATTCGGCGATGCAGTTTCCCATTTGGAGTGTAGAGTATGTTATCAAGTCCCCCCGTATGCATCCACTCTTGAAAATTTTGCCATCCGATTTCAGTATATAGATGAGGAGCCCAGGTAACGGTTAAAGGGTTCATTCCATATTTGTATTTAAGGACATGTGCCGTGTATGCACTATCTTTACCACCGCTTCCGGGTACGATAACATCATAGCTTCCGTCTTTACTTCTAAATTTGCAAAGCAATTTTTCTAATTTTCTCTCTCTATCTTGCCAGTTTATATTTTTCTCTTTTTCTTCATGATAAACACAAGCCGAACATACTCCATCATTATTAAAATTTATAACCCTTTTTTTCTCGTTTTTTTCATTTTTAAACTCTATCGTCGAACTCGGGCGTTGATTTGAAATAACACATTTTTTACAAAACTTCACCTTATGGGGAAGCCCGTAATAAGCCTCTAACTTCTCTTTTTCAGCAACAGCTTGCATTTTCATACTCCTTGCATATCTTTATAAAATTTTCTATAACTTTCAAACCGTTTATCGAACTCTTTTCCGGATGAAATTGACAACCGTATATATTTCCTTTTTTTACCGCCGAACAAAATTTTACATCTTCATATTTAGTGGTCGCTAAAATATATTTTGTATTAGGTTTGGAAATATAACTATGTACAAAATAGAAATCTTCACTATTTTTCACCCCCTCAAAGATACTATTTTCCCACTCAATATTATCTTTTCGTACCTCGTTCCAACTGATATGGGGAAGTTTTCGAACCCCCTCAAACTTTTCCACCTTACCCTCTATCAAACCCAACCCTTTTGTCGGCTCAAATTCATCACTCTCTTGTAACAACAGTTGCATACCCAGGCAAATACCTAACAACGGTCTTGAAGTTTTAGCAAATTCTTTAATAACATCCACTAAAAACAGTTTCTCGAGATTTTGCATAGCACTCGTATATGCACCTACACCTGGAAGTATAACCCCATCGGCACTTAAAATTACATCTTTTTCATTCGAAACGACAGGCTCTATCTTAAATTTCTTCACGGCATTTGCGATACTTTTAATATTTCCTATGCCATAATCGATAATCACTATTTTCATCTTCTAATCTCTATATCATTAGTTAAAAGTTCTTGTTTTATATTCGCTATAGTCTCGACTTCATAATGCAATATGGAAGCGATAGCCACAGCATCTATATTATTGCACTCTTTAAATAATCTCCTTATATGATCAGCGCTTCCCGCACCTCCGCTTGATATGACAGGGATGCTTACAGTGTTCGAGACAACTTTACAAAGCTCAATATCAAATCCTTTTTGAGTACCCTCTTTATCTATGGATGTCAGCATAATCTCTCCGGCACCAAGCTTTTGAACTTTCATAGCCCATTCTAGAACATCTATTCCGGAAGGCTCTCTTGCATTTTCAGTATAAACTTCCCATTTTTCAGTATCAATTTTTTTCGCTACGATTGAAGAAACTATACATTGCGAACCAAAAATTTTAGAAGCTTCTCTTAAAAACGAAGGTTCTCTAACGGCTTGAGTATTTATGGCAACTTTATCCGCACCTGAATTTAACGCTTCTTGGATATCCTTCAATGTTCTTATACCTCCGCCGACGGTTATGGGTATAAAAATTTCCTCCGTTGTTTTTTTTATAATATCACTTAAGCTGTTTCTATCATAATATGCGGCTACCGCATCCATTAGAACTATCTCATCGGCACCATTTTCATAATACTTTTTTGCCAATTCATTTGGATTACCAACTTTTCTAAGTCCTTCCAAATGAATACCCTTTATCACATATTCATTTTTTATATCTAGCCTAGCTATAACTCTTTTCTTATGCATACGGCACGATCTCCTGAAATTGTTTTTGTTGTGATATGTTCCAAAAATTATCCTTTTTCAGCAGTTCGAAAAATTTTTTATCACTTCTTCCATCTCCAAAGCTATACTTGTGTCTCTTGGAACGATTTGTAAAGTTTTGCATTTTATAAATGAGTTCCAATATTTTATCTTTATTATACTCAGTATGAAAGATGGAATTCATCTTGGCTCTATTTTGCTGTCTGGTTCCTATATCTATGGTAGGAACATCATAAAAAGGCGCTTCCATAATCCCTGCACTTGAGTTTCCTATGATAAACTTCGCACTATTTAAAAGTTGTAAAAAATATTCAAATCGAATAGAGGGAAATATTTTGAATCTACTATTGTTCTCAAGTCTTTTGTATTCTTGAAGTATCTCTATACTGCCAAGATCGTTATTCGGATATATTACGATATAGTTATAACTGCTCTCTAAAACCGCATCTACAACCTCTTTTATATGCTTTTTTATCTTATGGTATTCTGTAGTTACCGGATGAAACATAAGTATGGCATATTTTTGAAAATTTATTTCATAATAATTTTTCACAAAAAGTAAATTTGGTAACTTTTTTGGATCCATCAAGTCAAGATCAGGCGAGCCTATAATAAAGATAGAGTTTTTATTTTCACCTAGTTGTAAAAGTCTTTTTTTTGCTCTTTCATTTGCTACTAAATGTATATGACTCATCTTTGAAATACTATGTCTTATAAGCTCATCAATAGTACCAGATATCTCACCACCTTCTATATGCGCTACTAAAATATTATTAAGACTTCCCACTATCGCACCTGCGAGTGCTTCACTCCTGTCTCCGTGAACGACTATCAGATCAGGTTTTATTTCCGCTATATAATGAGAAAAACCGTCAATGGTTTTTGCAAGCGTTCTATCCATATGCTCTATAGTATCATGATTGATAAATTGATAAATATTTTGAAATCCACATTTATATATTTCATCAACCGTTCTCCCGTATTTAGAATTTAAATGCATTCCTGTAACAAATATGTGCACTTCGAAGTCATTTGAATTTTGTGTAATTTGAATAAGAGACTTTAGTTTTCCAAAATCAGCCCTAGTACCTGTCAAAAAGATTATTCTTTTTTTACTCATCTATATCATTCCAACAAATATGTCTATCTACCTCAATATCTTTATTTGCTTTTTTATTTAGGATAGAGTTGTAGTATTTGGCTTTTATCTCTCCGGTTCCGGGTCTTTTTACCCAAATATTGTCTTTTGTTAATATCTCACCTTTTTTAATGGGTTTTATGGTGACAACAGTTGCAAAAGCAAAATCCATTGTAACCTGCTCTTCTTTTACAGCTTCCTTTTTACCCCCTCTCATCTTTGCTAGCTCTTTTGAACCGTCTATTAACTCTTTTAAGGCTTGCGTATCCATAGAACAAACTATATCGGGCCCTTCTCTATCCATACTGTCGGTAAAATGGCGTTCAATTATGCTTGCACCCAAAGCAACCGCACCAAAACAAGCTAAATTTGACGTAGTATGGTCAGAAAGTCCTATAATAGCATCAGGAAATTCATTTTGAAGCTCTATCATAGCCCCAAGTCTGACTAAATGAGACGGCGTGGGATAAAGGTTTGTCGTATGAAGTAAGGCATAAGGTATTTTATATTCTTTTAAGATACTTACAGTTTTTTTAATACTTTTTATGTCATTCATCCCAGTACTTACTATCATAGGTTTACCAAAAGAAGCTATATGTTCTATTAAGGGGTAGTTGTTACATTCACCCGAACCTATTTTATAAGCATCAACTCCCATCATCTCCAATCTATCCGCAGCCGCTCTTGAAAAAGGAGTACTAAGAAATATCATACCTTTTGACTCTACATACTCTTTTAATTTTATCTCGTCTTCTTCACTCAATGCACACCGCGCCATGATCTCATAGATAGAGATTTCTGCATTGCCGGGAATAACTTTTTTTGCCTTTTTACTCATTTCATCTTCAACTATATGAGTTTGATGTTTTATAACTTCCGCACCCGCTTCAAAAGCGGCATCTACCATTTCAAAAGCGGTTTTTAAGCTACCTCCGTGATTTATACCTATTTCGGCTATAACCAATGGCGGAAAATCTTCACCTATTTTTCTATCTTTTATCCGTATAAAATTCTTCATTTTATAAAGAAAGCAAATACTATGCCTAGTTTAGTTAGTATATTGTATGCCACGCATAAACAATGAAGTATTTTATAAAACCGCTCTAAAAAAGTACGGTCAAAACGCCAAAGGTCTCAACTGGCATGACACTCGTTCACAAATCAAGCGGTTTGAAATCATAAAAGATCTTTTAAAAAAAGATTTGAATACTTTCGATAGTATCATCGATGCCGGATGCGGTTTCGGAGACTTTTATCTTTATATATCAAAAGAGTATAAAATAAAATACACCGGTTACGAGATAGTGGATGAGACTATAAAGCTGGCAAAAAAGAATTCCAAACAACCCATAATAAAAAAAGATATTTTGACCGACGAGCTTGAAACCGCCGACTTTTACATCGCCAGCGGCTCGATGAACATCTTAAGCCGCTTTGAAACCTACCTTTTCATCCAACGCTGTTTTGAACACTCAAAAAAAGGTTTTGTTTTCAACCTCCCTTACGGAAAAAACGAAAGCAAAAACTTCAATTACTTCTTACCCCAAGAGATTAAACACTTTGCAAAAAAATTTGACTGCAAAATCATCACCAGAACCGGCTACTTACCTCATGATTTTACGGTGTATCTAAAAAAATTTTAGATACAATCGCGATAATTTTAAACTCAGGGACAAAAATGGGACAAACTATAACGGAAAAGATATTTAGCGAACATGTCGGTCGTGAAGTTAGAGCCGGTGAGATTATCCGCTGCGATATCGATATGGTCATCGGAAACGACATCACTACCCCCATATCCATCAAAGCGTTCGAGCAAAGCGGTGCGAAGCAACTGGCAAAACCGAATAATTTCGCCATCGTGATGGACCACTTTATTCCGGCAAAAGATATAGCGTCTGCAAATCAGGCAAAAATCAGCCGTGAATTTGCTTATAAACACGATCTAAAACTGTTTTTCGATGAAAAAGATATGGGCATAGAGCACGCTCTTTTACCTGAAAAAGGACTTGTAATACCTGGAGATGTCATCATCGGTGCAGATTCTCATACCTGTACACACGGCGCTCTTGGAGCGTTTGCTACGGGTATGGGATCAACCGATCTGGCTTTTGCTATGATAACGGGCGGCAACTGGTTTCGCGTACCGCAATCCATCAAAGTTGTCTTTAGCGGTAAACCGGGAGAACATATTTACGGAAAAGATTTGATTTTAGAGATTATAAGACAAATCGGAGTTGACGGTGCTCTTTATCAGACGCTTGAATTTACGGGAGATACGATAGAGCACCTTGATATGGACGATCGTTTCAGCCTTTGCAATATGGCGATAGAAGCCGGTGCAAAAAGCGGTATAGTCGCGGTGGACGACACGACAAAAACTTTTTTAGCGGAAAAAGAACTTAGAGACTCTCCAAAATACCACTACTCCGATTCTAACGCGACATATGTCAAAACTATCGAGATAGATGTTCGAAAACTTGAACCAGTCATAGCCTACCCTCACCTACCCTCAAACGGCAAATCGGTCACTCAAGCCGTAAAAGACGATTTAAGCGTCGATCAGGTATTTATAGGAAGTTGCACCAACGGTCGTCTTGGTGACCTTAGAATCGCTGCCGAGATAGTAAAAGGTAAAAAAGTGGCACGGCGTACCAGAATGATCGTCACTCCGGCCACCCAAACAATTCTCAAACAAGCCGAAAAAGAGGGGCTTATCGATATCCTCATAGATGCCGGAGCGGTCGTTAGCAATCCTACCTGCGGAGCTTGTCTTGGCGGATATATGGGAATTTTGGGAGACAATGAAAGATGTATCTCCACAACCAATAGAAATTTCGTCGGACGAATGGGTGCTAGAAGCTCTGAAATCTATCTTGCAAACTCCGCCGTTGCGGCCGCTTCGGCGATAGCCGGCAAAATAGCCGATCCAAGAGATCTCTGATCTTATGAAAATCTCCCATCCGCTGATCATTTTCGCCGGCGGCAAAAGTTCTCGGATGGGAAAAAACAAAGCTCTTTTGCCTTTTAAAAATTCCCCTACTCTAACCGAATATCAAATAGAAAAATTTGCTCCGTTTTTTGAAAATATATATGTCGGATGCAAAGATAAAAGAGACTTCAACTTCAAAGCTAATTTTATCGAAGATTCGAGCATATACGACGACTTTGCTCCTCATATAGGACTAATCTCCGCCTTTGAACGACTCGAAAAAGATACCCTCTGCGTTATAAGCGTTGACACACCTTTTTTCAAAGCCGAGCATTTTCAAAAACTTATAAATGAAGATCGGGAAAATTTCGACGCCCTTGTAGCGCAAAGTCCGACGGGATATCAACCCCTTTGCGCAATTTACAAAATAAATATCCTGACCTCCTTGAGGAAACTTGTCGCAAAGAGAAGATACCGTTTTAAATACTTATATGAAAAAATTTCGGTAAAATTCGTACCTTTTGAAGAGGAAGATATATTTACAAACATAAACACACCGGCACAATACGAAAAAATCATCTCACAATAAAGTTGCGACAAAAAATAAGCGACTATAAGATAGCACTGCCTTTTTGCCAGTATTTACCCATTTTCGATAAAATAAGCCCCATCTATACACTGGAGTTTTCATGAATGAAAAGCTAACCGCTATAAAAGAGGAAATCCAAAAAGTCATCGTCGGACAAGACGAAATGATTGACGCACTTCTTATCGGACTACTTTGCGACGGGCATATACTTCTTGAGGGAGTACCGGGACTAGCGAAAACCACAACCGTAAATACGCTTGCCAAAACTTTGGGACTTGATTTCAAACGGGTACAATTCACCCCCGATCTCCTTCCCAGCGACATTATAGGTACGGAGATTTACGACCCTAAACAAAACGGCTTCAAGATAAAAAAAGGACCGATCTTTACAAACCTTCTTCTAGCGGACGAGATCAATAGAGCTCCGGCAAAAGTTCAATCGGCACTTCTTGAAGCCATGCAGGAGAGGCAGGTTACGATAGCGGACGAAAGCTTCAAATTGGACTATCCGTTTTTGACTCTCGCAACTCAAAATCCTATCGAACAAGAGGGAGCTTACTCGCTTCCCGAAGCTCAGTTGGATCGATTCATGTTAAAAGTGGTAGTAGGTTACAACTCCAAAGATCAAGAGATAGAGATCATCACACGTATTGCGGAAGGTAAAAGTCAAGAGATTCAAACGGTAGCGACACCGACGGATCTGGAACTGTTAAAAGAGCAAATGAAAAAAATTCATATCGACGAAGAACTGAAAGGATATATCGTCGATCTAACTTTCGCAACTAGAGAACCGCAAAAATTCGGGCTCGAAGAGTTCGCTGAATATATTCTCTACGGAGCCAGTCCCAGAGCTTCGATAAATCTATATAAAGGAGCTCAAGCCAACGCTTTTTTAAGAGGAAAAGAGTTCGTAACACCTGTTGACATAGCTTCAATCGCAAAAAATATTTTAAGACATAGAATCATTTTGAGTTACGAAGCGGAAGCCGAGGGAATCACCAGCGACGAAATCATTGAAAAAGTGATAGAGGCGGTACCGCTACCGTAATGTCCAAACTTAAAAAAATTCTCATTAAAACTCGTCGTCAAATATTTAGTGAGATAGCGGGTAACAATCCCTCCGTTTTCGAAGGAGAAGGATTTGATTTTTCTCAATTGAGAGAGTATAATTACGGCGACGATATACGCCGTATCGACTGGAATACAACCGCAAAACTGCAAAAGCCTTATGTAAAAGTTTTTAACGAAGAGAGAGAACTGAATATCGTTATACTCTCTATGCTAAACGGCAATCTCTTTTTCGGACAAAAAATATTTAAACAAGACATTATGGCGGAAATAGTAGCGATTCTTGCGTATTCGGCCGTTAAAAACTCCGATAGATTCAGTTCATACATATACAACGACGATCTCATATGCTCCACACCGCCCTCCAAAAACATTCACAGCGTACAAAAAGCCGTTTCACAAATCTTGGAGTATCCCGTCATAGGAAAAAAAATCGACGCTCAAAATTTGGCAAAAAAAGTTTACGATACGATAAAACGTCGTTCTATAATATTTATAATCGGAGATTTTTTCGACGATTTCGATTTTAGACTTCTAGCAAAAAAACATGAAATAATAGCCGTTTTGGTACGGGATAGACTCGAGGAGTCTCCAAAAGAGATGGGAGCGATAAATCTATTCGATCCCCAAAGTATGAAAAGCTCGTTTTTACAAATCGACAAATCTGCCATTGAGAGATATATCGGCGAAATTAGGGAAAAAGATGCGGCTTTATTTAGAAATTTTCGAAAAAACCGCATAAACTATACGAAAATATATGCGGATGAAAATCCTTTTGTAAAATTATCGAAACTTTTTCTGAGAAGATGATGAACGACACGATCCAACGACTAAAAGATATAAGAGAAATGGAAGCGATACCGGATATAAGCTTTTATCTTTTCATTGCGACTATCGTCGGATTATTTATAATAGCCGTAAGTATATTTTTTATCGTTTTGCGTCATTACAAAGATAAAAAAAGTGAAAATTTGCAAAAAAAGATTCTAAATGAAATAAAAACCATCGATTTTAGCGACTCAAAAAGCGCAGCATACAAAATAACCCGTTACGGAAGATTTTTGGCTCAAGAAGAGCGAAGCCAAAAGATGTTCGAACAACTTTTAGAGCGTCTTGAAAAATACAAATACACCCCAAACCCTCCGAAATTCAAAAGTGAAGATGTAAAATATTACGATCTCTTCATAGGATCGCTGGATGAGTGAAATCACTTTCGAATACCCTTTGGTTTTTTTGTCGGTATTTCTATTTTTGGTATGCGCGTTTTTTTGTAAACCGAGAATGGAAGCGATCATCTACCCACACCTCGATATTTTTATCCGAAACAGAGGCAAAGATTCATATCTGTTGAGCGTTTTAAAATGGATGAGCGCTCTTTTAGCCATTACGGCTCTGGCTTCGCCCGTAACGAAAAATAAGATCCAAACGGAAAACAAGGAGGGATATTCCATAGTACTCGCAATCGACGCAAGCGGATCTATGCGCTATGGTTTCGAAGATAGATATTTGGCTTCAAACTCTAGAGAAAATAAATTCGACATATCTATGAAAATCGTAAAAGAGTTCATACGAAAAAGAAAAAACGACGCCTTGGGTGTGGTCGTATTCGGTAATTTCGCATATATCGCTTCACCGTTGACATACGACAACGCTCTTTTGAGACGAATCTTAGAGAAACTATACGCTACAATCGCCGGTGCGAACTATACGGTCATCAACGACGCTTTATTTCAAAGTGCTAAACTATTCGAAAAATCAAAAGCGAAAAGTAAAGTAATCATACTTCTGACCGACGGTCAAAGCAGAGGTGATAATATTCCTTTTGAAGTTAGCATGAGACTGATTGAAAAGATGGGCATAAAAGTATATACTGTGGGTATCGGAAACAAAAATGATTTTAACGCTCAGTTTCTAAGACACATAGCCCAAAAAAGCGGTGGACAATTTTTCAGCGCAAACGATCCGGATACTTTAAAAAAGGTTTATACCAAAATCGATCGACTTGAAAAATCCAAAATCGAAGCAAAAAAATTTATCAAAAAGGATTATTATTACGAACTGCCTCTTTTTGGAGCGTTTATGGCTCTTTTGTTTTATACTTATCTGTTAAATAAAAGAGGTACGGCATGATATTTTTAAAACCGGAATATCTGATCTTCATGGCTATACCGTTGCTTGTTCTTTTTTATTTTATAGTTACGGGCAAAAGTAGAGTGGAAACTATTTTTGATGAAAAGACTTTACAAAAATTGACTATAGACAACGACTCTCTAGGTAGAATCGGTCGAAATATGATGCTTTTTGCCGCTTTGTTTTCGATGATAGTCGCTTTGGCTAGACCGGCTCTACCGAAAGCGGAGATAGAAGCGGCTTCAAAAAGCATAGATATTCTTGTGGCTTTGGATATCTCCAAATCTATGTTGGCAGACGATCTTTATCCGAATAGATTGGAATTTGCAAAAAGAAAAATTTTTGAACTTTTAGATAAATTCGATGAAGCGAACGCCGCCATTATAGCCTTTGGCAACGACGGCTTTTTGGTTTCGCCTCTGACCGAAGATAAAAACTCTCTAAAATATCTCATAAAAAATCTCGATACGAATTCTCTCACAACCGACGGCACGAACATTATGATAGCAATTTCCAAAGCCGACGAGTTTTTAAAAAAAGACGATAAAAAGATTTTGATCATCTTTAGCGACGGCGGCGACAAAGAGGAGTTTTCGGATGAGATCATGACGGCAAAAGAGCATAATATATATGTTTACATCTATGCGACCGCTACAAATAACGGGGCGGCGATAACCTACCTTGGAGAAAAAATAAAAGATAAAAACGAAAATATAGTCATCACAAAATTGAACCCGAACATCCCAAAACTGGCCCTTCAAAGCGGTGGAGCTTACATAAAAGGCGGATATAAAGACGACAGTATCGATCAGATCATAAAAGATATTAAAGAGAAATTCGCACTAAAGGATGGAAAAAGCAAAATAATAAAGGAGTATAAAGAGCTTTTTTACTATCCCTTGTTTTCGGCGCTTTTGTTTATGCTTTTTGCTTTTAGTTCACTACCCAAAAGATCGACAACTTTTACCGTAGGTATTTTACTTTTTAACTTTTGGGGAATCGACTTAAAAGCCGGAATATTTGATTTTATCGAAATCGAAGAGGGATTTAAACTCTATAGGAACGAAAATTACAAAGAGGCAAGGAAACATTTTGAAAAGGTAGCCGCATCTAAAAAAGATGCGCCTTCATATTATGATCTGGCAAACAGCTACTATAAAAACCGAGAGTATAAAAAAGCGCTAGATACCTATTTAAAAGCTGAATCGACAGATAAAAATATAATATATAAAACTCTTTTTAATATCGGCAACACATATTTTAAACTGAAAAAGTATAAAAAAGCTCTTTTATCTTATCAAAAAGCTAAAAAGATAAAAAATGAGCCCGATCTACTGTACAATATAGAACTTACAAAAAAATATCTAAAAAAAAGAGATTCCGAAGATAAAAAGAAAACCGACAATAAAAAAGAGGAGAAGAAAAAAAACGATACAAACAAGAAGGATACAAACGAGCAAAAACAAAACTCATCCAAAAACGCAAAAACAAAAAATACAAAAGCCCAAAAAGATGAAAAAGAACAAAATAAACGTTCTTTTTTTGACGAAAAAGAGATGAAGAAATGGGAGAAGAAATTGCAACGAAGCAAACCCAAAACTATGCCTATGAGACTACCTGCCAAAACCCAAAAAAGAGATAAAAATGAAAAACCTTGGTAAAATATACAAAATCAAACCCTATTTGGCGATATTAATAACTTTTGCAATTTTTACACAGCATCTATGGGCGAAAAATGATAAAAACTTCGATTTCAATTTAAGTATCAATAAAAACGAAGTCTATGTCGGGGAGAGTTTGCGTGTTACATTCGTATTTAAACATAAAATCGGATTAAATATCGCGGAGGCCAATTTCGCTCCGCCGACTTTCAACGGTTTTTGGGTAAAACCCGGCAAAGACGCCCCCAACATTATAAAAGACGGATACAACATCTATACGCTTCATTATCTCATTACTCCGCAAAAAGCAGGATTTTTAAAGATAGAGCCGGCAAGAATGGATATAGGGATAGTTCAGAGAAATCAAAAAAACACTCTTCGCTTCGAGAGAGTCAAATATAAAAGTATCTTTTCAAACTCTCTTGAGATCAAAGCAAAAGATTTACCGCACGGCGTTAACATCTTTGGCGACTACAACATAAGCGTCAAAGTTGACAAGACGACTGTTTTAGCGAACCAACCGATAAACCTTACTCTAAAAATCTACGGCGAAGGAAATATTGACGAGATAGAGGAATTTTTTGTAAACAATCATGACGCTACCGTCTTCAGCGATACAGCCAAAAGAACAAGTGGATTTATAAACGGTAAAAACGGTGGTGAAATGATTCAGAAATTCGCATTTATCTCCGATAGAAACTTCACAATCGAACCGTTTTCGTTAAAGTTTTTCGATTCGAAAGAGAAAAAGATAAAAACTATCCGAACAAAACCCGTTAAAATCACGGTAACCGGCAAAAATGCAAATAAAAATCCGACACTACAAAAAGCAAAACGACTTACATTCGAGCAAAGCGGTTCGAAAACGGCTCTTTTTCTCGTATCGATAGTAAGCTTTTTACTAGGTATCGGCGCTAAACATTTTTATATGAAAAGAGAAAATAGCATATCCAAAAACAAGAGTTTATCGATTAAAGAGAAGATAAAAAAATCAAAAAATCAAAAATCGCTTCTACAGCTATTGTTACCCTATAAAGGCAGATACGGCAAAATAGACGATATCATCAAAAAAATAGAAGAGAATATTTATGAGGGCAAAAATCACAAAATCGATAAAAAAAAGCTAGTGAAAAATTTAATAAATATTTTTAACGAGAGTTAAAAACACTATTTTAAATGAAAAACAACATAAATTTAGAACAATACTCTCTTTAAAAAGCAACGCGACAAATTTGGAGATGAAGCGACGGTGCTTAATGTAGTGAATAAAACGTTTGCTTTATTTACTTAGAAAAAAAGCCGTTAAAATTACATTTAAATCATTACCCCAAGATACCATAATATATCATGAAATATACTCATATGTGATAGTGGCTGTTATTTGAGCAAAAAGCGTCGCAATGCGATCATACTAGACGAAACTATAAAAGATAAAACTCAGTTATTGAGAAACTTACAAAAAAGAATAATTTTCATTGAAATAATATGTAAATAACAGCGCATCGGAAAAAAATCCGTCGGAATTTTGCCACTTTGCAGCAGAATACCGTTACAATAAACAACGATAACGATATTCTATAAAAAAAAGGAGCTTCAAATGGTAAAACATATCGTATTTTTTAAATTAAAAGAGAACAGTTCCAAAAATTTGGAAGAGGTAAAAGAAAAACTCTTATCATTAAAAAAACATATAAAACTTTTAAAAGAGATAGAGGTCGGAATAGATTTCAAAAAAAGTGAAAGATCATACGATATCGCCCTAATAACGGTCTTTGAAAATGAAGAGGACTTAAACACTTATGCTATCGATCCATATCACCTAGAGGTGGTAAAATTCATAAAAGAGAGGGCGAAAGACTCAAAAACAGTTGATTTTAAATATTAAAGAGCATAATAAATGGAAATTTAAAGAAACTTCTGCTAAATTTACTGCTTGAACTTTAAGAAAAAATTAGCTAAGGACCAAGATGAGAATTTTAGCAGTAGGTGTCGAGGAAGAATTATCCCGATCAATCGCAACAAATTTACGGGTTATCGTAGATGAATCTTACGATGTTGACGATAGCTCAAATTTTTTGAGATTTAGAAATTATGATCTCATTTTACTCGATTATGATCTCGAGTTTAATAAAACAAACAAATTTATAACAAGAATATCGAAAAATTTAAAAGTTCCGCTTATCATACTCTCTGTCGTTGACGACAAAGAGACCGAAATCGCATTTTTAAAAGCAGGAGCCGATGACTTTGTAAAAGAGCCGTTTGACACGGATATAATCTGTGCGAGAGTCGAAGCGAAACTAAGACGCACTATCGACAACCGCATAAAAATAGGAAAACTTACCATAGATATAGGTGAAGAGAAAACCTCATACAAAGATAAAGAGATCGAAATCAAAGGAAAACCTTTTGACATACTCGTATATCTGGCTGAGCACAAAAATCAAGTTATCTCAAAAGACAGACTTCTAAACGCCATTTGGGAAGAACCGGAATTTATCACTCCGAATGTCGTAGAGACCTCCATAAATGCCATCAGACAAAAACTGGATAAAAACCTAGGCATAAAATGCATAGAAACCATCCGCAGACGCGGTTACAAATTTTGTTACGCGGAATAAATCATGCAAAATAAAAAGAGTGACAACCCTCAAGACGATAAAGAGCTTTTATATAAAGCTCTTGGTGTCATGATGCTTATCAAAGATAAATTTTCCGACGAATTTAACGAGATTTTTCAAAAAGCTAACGCTTCTAAAGAGGATATATTAAAAACTGTTGATGAAGTAAAAGACAAAGCCCAAAGTGAAAAAGATCAAATGGAAGATAAACTCAAAGAGAAAATAAAAACCGTTATAAATGAAATGGGATTGGCCACAAAAGAGGATATAGAAGATCTCAAGAAATTGATCAAAGAGAACGAGAATTTTAAATCATAAAATGTTTCTTAAAAATATAGTTTAATTTTCAAAAAAAAGGATAGTTTTAGTCCTATTTAGCTATGATAGTCATGTCACTACATAATATAGTGACATGACAGTCAAACAAGTCATTCATCACAGTCTGAGAGAGAGTACCCTTTCGCCTCCTTTAAGGTACTCTCTCGTTTTTTAGCAAAACTTAAAACTACGACCTACATTTTATCTAAAGTTTTTTTAATTTTACCCGATTTCATGATATATAGTCAAATATGATTTCCAACACAATAAAGTAATCCAAAATTTAAAGAAATAACTATGAACGAAAAAGAAAATCTTTGTGATATTATTATCTTCGGTGGACACGGCGATCTGGCACTTAGAAAACTTATGCCTGCATGCTATCATCTTTACCTTGACGGATATATTTCAAAACAGAGTCGTATAGTAACTGTCTCAAGACGACAAATAGATCTTGAAGATCACAAAAAACTCATAAAAGAGAACCTCAAAAAATATCTTAAAAATGATCTTTTTAATGAAGAAATCTTCAAAGAATTCTCAAAACAACTACACTGCTTAACAATAGATCTCACAAAAACAGAAGATTATAAAAAACTATCAAAACTTTTAAACACTGATAACACTCGTAATACAATCAACTATCTTGCAACTGCGCCATCTTTATTCGGTACAATCTGTAAATCTCTCAAAAAATGGGATCTTATAACAAAAAACACACGAGTAGTACTCGAAAAACCAATAGGCAGGGATTTAGAGTCTTCAAAAGTCATTAATGACGAAGTGGCCGAAGTATTCGAAGAATCCAACATATACAGAATAGATCACTATCTTGGCAAAGACACGGTTCAAAATATCCTCGCTATGCGTTTTTCAAATGCTCTTTTTATGCCTCTATGGAGCAGTAGAAGTATAGACCATGTACAGATAACCGTAGGTGAAAGTGTAGGAGTTGAAAGCAGATGGAGTTACTATGACGATGCCGGCGCACTTAGAGATATGGTACAAAATCATCTTCTTCAACTTTTATGTCTTATAGCGATGGAACCCCCTTGCAACCTCGAAGGAGACAGTGTTAGAGATGAAAAGTTAAAGGTTCTCCGCTCGCTACGCCCTATAACCGCAACCGATATTAAACAAAAAACGGTAAGGGGGCAGTATAAAGAGGGAGCGATTGAAGGAAAAAGCGTTGTCGGCTATCTTGAAGAAGAAGGCTGCAAACCCAACAGCCAAACCGAAACTTTCGTAGCACTTAGAGTTGACATAGACAACTGGCGCTGGAGCGGCGTGCCTTTTTATCTTAGAACCGGTAAAAGAATGGCAAAAAGATATTCCGAAATCGTCATACAGTTCAAAGAAGTTCCCCATTCCATCTTTCCAAAAGGCGGCGGATGTCTCGAGCCCAACAGACTCATCATAAGACTTCAGCCGCAAGAGAGTATAGAGCTTAAAATCATGAACAAAATTCCGGGACACACGGACGGAATGAGGCTTAGAACGGTCGGGCTTGAACTTAGTACTTCACAGAACAATCCCAGAACCCCCGATGCATATGAGTATCTGCTACTTGATGTAATACGCTCAAATCCCACCCTCTTTATGAGAAGAGACGAGATAGAAGCCGCCTGGAGATGGTGCGATCAAATTTTACACCACTGGCAGGGACAAAATATAAAAGTAAAACCTTATACCGCAGGAACATTCGGTCCTTCATCTTCGATTGCGCTTATAGAGAGAGACGGAAGAAGTTGGTATGAAGAGTAATTTTTATCATTTCGAAAAAAAAAGCGATCTTTTGAACAATCTCTCAAAAAAGATCTCCGAAAGATTAAACGAGGCAATCATGCAAAAAGGGTATGCGACACTTGTAGTATCGGGAGGCAACACTCCGAAACCTCTTTTTAAAAAACTCTCAAATCTTAAGCTTGAGTGGGAAAAGGTGATCGTAACACTCACCGATGAAAGATGGACTGATACAAAAAGTAAAGATAGCAATGAAAATACGGTAAGAGAAAACCTCCTTCAAAACGAAGCTAAAAATGCAAAATTCATAGGATTGAAAACCGACCACGAAAGTGCTTTTGAAGCACAAAAAGCGGTTTCTCAAAAAATTTCAACAATCCCGAAACCGTTTGATCTGATAATTCTGGGAATGGGAGAAGATGCACATACCGCCTCTTTGTTTCCGGATGCAAACGAGTTAAAAAACGCACTATACGACGACATATCCGTAAAAGCGATAAATCCGCCGGAGGCTCCTTTTGAGAGAATGACCCTTTCGTTAAAAACTCTTCTAAATACGAAATCTATCGTTTTACTTATGGAGGGTGAACAAAAATATAATATTTACAACGAGGTCATTCAAAAAGAGTTAGACGAAAAAAGACCGATCGGATTTATCCTAAAGCAACAAAAAACCCCGGTGGAGGTATATCATACATGAACAAAGTCATTTCGCAAGTAACAGCTCAAATAGAAAAACGAAGTAAAAAAAACCGAAATATCTATCTACAAAGGATCGATCAAGCTCGCATAGCCGGAGTAAACAGACAGGTGCTAAGTTGCAGCAATTTAGCTCATGGCGTCGCATCTTGTTCGATGGGGGTAAAAAACGATCTTTTGGAAGATAAAAAACCCAACATCGCGATAGTAACGGCCTATAACGATATGCTCTCGGCACATGAGCCTTTTAGAAAATATCCGAAAATCATAAAAAAAGCTCTTAAAAAAGAGGGGGCCACCGCTCAAGTCGCCGGCGGTGTGGCCGCGATGTGCGACGGCATAACACAGTCTCAACCGGGAATGCAGCTAAGTCTCTTTAGTCGAGACAATATAGCACAATCAACCGCAATAGCGCTAAGTCACAATATGTTCGACGGCGCACTATATCTTGGAGTCTGCGATAAAATAGTCCCGGGACTTCTTATCGGAGCTTTGAGTTTCGGTCATTTACCGGCCGTTTTCGTACCGGCCGGTCCTATGAGCTCGGGAATAGATAACGACACAAAAGCTAAAGCTCGCCAGGATTTTACAAAAGGCAAAATTGATAAAAAAACTCTTTTAGAGATAGAATCAAAATCTTATCATAGTCCCGGAACCTGTACATTTTACGGTACGGCAAACAGCAATCAAATGCTTATGGAGATCATGGGACTACATCTGCCGGGCTCTTCATTTGTTTCAAGCGACACGAAATTAAGAGAAGCTCTTACCAAAGAGTCGGCTAAAAGAGTTTTGAAATTAACGAGTTTGAAAAAAAACTATCAACCGTTAGGCGAAATGTTAAATGAAAAGAGTTTCGTAAATGCAATCATAGGACTCTTGGCCACGGGCGGCTCAAGCAATCACACTCTTCATCTTGTGGCAATGGCAAAGGCAGCCGGAATTATCTTGAGATGGGAAGATTTTTCAAAACTCTCCAAAGTCGTACCTCTTATAACGAGAATGTATCCTAACGGTACCGCCGATGTAAATCATTTTCAAGCGGCCGGAGGTATGGGAGTGGTTATAAGAGAGCTTTTAAGCGCTTCTCTTTTACATGAAGATGTAAATACGATCGTAGGTTTTGGCCTGAAAAACTATCTTACAGAACCTTTTTTAGATCGAAAAAAACTAAAGTTCAAAGAGTGTGAAAAAAAATCTTTGGATAAAAGCGTAATCTCCGGCGTCAAAAATCCTTTTGACAAAGAGGGAGGATTAAAAGTACTTAAAGGAAATATCGGAGAGAGTGTCATAAAAACCTCGGCGATCAAAGAGCGTCATAGAGTCATAAAAGCAAAAGCGATCGTTTTTGATTCGCAAAGCGAAGTTATGCAAAGTTATAAAAAAGGCAAACTACACCGAGACTTCATAGCGGTTGTGAGATTTCAAGGGCCAAAAGCCAACGGCATGCCCGAACTTCACTCTCTGACTCCGCCGCTTGGAGTTTTACAAGATCTAGGATATAAAGTAGCGATCGTTACGGACGGTAGAATGTCGGGGGCTTCGGGAAAAGTTCCGGCCGCCATCCATATGACGCCGGAAGCTAAAGCCGGCGGAGTCATAGCGAAAATCCAAACCGGAGACGAGATACTCTTTGATATAACATCGGGAAGAGTTGAACTTCTTATAGAACGACAAGAGATCGAAAAAAGAGAAGCGGCAAAAATGAAAACAGATAACTCTCACGGCTTTGGAAGAGAGCTTTTTTGCATTATGAGAGATAAAGTCGGTGCCGCGAACGAAGGCGCAACCATTTTCAACCTTCCGGGAGAAGAGAGATGTTAAAAGAGAACTTTACGGCAAATGAGATTTTAAAAATTTCACCGGTTATAGCGGTCATTTCCATAGAGAAGTTAGAAGATGCTCTGCCTTTGGCGTATGCATTACACAAGGGTGGAATCAATCTCCTTGAAATTACACTTAGAACTAAGATAGCGTTAAAAGCTATTGAAATTATTTCTACAAATTTTAAAGAGGTTGTCGTTGGTGCGGGTACCGTACTATGTGAAGAGGACTTGGAAAATGTCATCGATGCCGGAGCGAAATTCGCCATATCTCCCGGCTCAACTTCTTCTCTTTTAAAAAAAGCAAAAGAGCTTAACTTCCCTCTCATACCCGGAGTCGCCACCGCAACGGAGATTATGAGTGCTATGGAGTTCGGATATAAAGAGTTCAAACTTTTTCCGGCAATGTCTGCCGGCGGAATCTATACACTTAAATCTTTTCAAGGACCTTTTAAAAATATAAGCTTTTGTCCGACCGGAGGAATAAACGAAGAAAATTTCACAAAATTTCTCGAACTAAAAAATGTACTTTGTGTCGGCGGCAGCTGGGTAGCGGATAAAAAGTCGATAAAAGAGAAAAACTTTACAAAGATCACCGAAATCGCAAAAAGATCTCTTTCAAAACTTTCATAATAAAAGCGGCTTTTGATATCGCATAAAAACACGAAGAGCCTGCGGCGATTTATCAAAAGCTCTTAAATGTGAGATCATGAGAAA
>Ga0256914_1000319_pt1 | contig 46809 bp, 40 predicted proteins | sample HulkmetaG_FD_191571 | JGI IMG/M metagenome (GOLD analysis project Ga0256914, IMG submission 191571) | Hydrothermal chimney microbial communities from Main Endeavour vent field at the Juan de Fuca Ridge, Pacific Ocean - Hulk | ecosystem: Environmental > Aquatic > Marine > Hydrothermal vents ...
CTGCGATGCGATTCGGGCCGCGGCGTTGCGTTTGGGCGCGTTGGCGGGCATGCGGGCCGATGACATTGTCATTGAGTACGACCACGGCCCTGACACCGCGGTGTTCGCCACCTGCCCGCCGGGGGAGATCAATTTGGGCGACCGCATTCGGGTGCGGGCCGAGGTGCGCTTTACCCCTTGGGTGCTCAATTTGGGCACGTTGACCCTGCGCTCGCAAACAGAGCGCACTATTTTGGTCGCCATCCCTTTGGATGCGCCCAGCACCTTTGTCACTGTGCCCACCTCGACGCCCACCCCCACCGCAACGCCCGGTGGGCCACCTCCGCCGCCGGTAGACCCTACCGTGCTCTCAGCCCCGGTGGGCAGGTCGGGCCAGTGCGATGTGACGGGGTTCGGCTGGGCCGCGAACACGGCTTGGACCGACCCGGTCGCGGATTATAAAGTGCGCCACGCGGTGGATGGCGTGTATTCGGCCATCCTCAGCACTTCGGGCCCGCCCTATGACCCCAGCGAGCGGTTGCGCACAGGGCAAGACATCACCTTTGAGGTCTGGGCCACTTTCGTCACCGGCGAAATCAGCGAGATGCTGCGGGTGACCTACACCTGTCAGGCCGATGGGTCGTTGCAAGTCGTGACGCCATGACGAATGGCTCCTTGTTGTGGATGGAGGACGAAATGACAGCCTTTCGATGGCGCGGGCAAAGTTTGGTGGAATTCACGTTGATCATGCTGGTGCTTTTGATCTTGTTGGGTGGCCTCATTGACGTGGGGCGCGCGCTGGCGCTGTATGTGCGCCTCAACGACGCGGCCGAAGAGGGCGCGGCCTACGCGTCGGTGCATCCCCACGATACAGACGGCATCGCCGCGCGCGCCCTGGCCCAAGCCGAATCATCCACCGCGACCGTGCAGGTGGATTTCTACAGCGCGCCTTGTGCTGGCCACGGCGTCGAGGTGCGCATTGCCGACGAGTTGTCCTTGGTGTTTCCGTTTACCCGTTTGTTTTGGCCGGGCGATACGGTGCGCTTAGAGGCTCAGGCCACCCATACCGTACTGCGCCCTTTGTGCGCCAGTGCACCTTGATTCCCACCGAGGAGTGGACATGATGATATTGCGACAATATCTCTGGCGTCGTTGCGCTCAAGATGTGCGGGCTTGCCCATCAGGTCAGGCCATTGTGTTCTTCGTCTTGGCCATTGTCGGTCTGGTAGGGGTGACGGGTCTGGCCATTGACGGCGGCCGCGTAGCGTTGGAAAAGCGCCGCGCGCAAGCAGCGGCGGATGCTGCCGCGATGGCCGGTGGGCTGAGTTTGGCATACACCCGGGTCTTGCCCAACGGCGAAGTTTCGGCCGCCGCGATTCAAGAGGCCATCGACGCGGCCCTGGCTCGGGCCGCGGAAAACGGCTACGACAACGATGGGGTGCGCAATACGGTCACAGTGACCGTCTCGGGCCCCCGTCGCGAAGGCGTGCAGTGGGTATATTATGTGGACGTGGACATCACCTCAGCCGTCGACCCGGCGTTGATCCAGGTGGTTTACTCGGGCCCGCTGAACGCTTCGGTCCACGCCCAAAGTCGCGTGCGGCCTTATCAAGACTTCGCCCAAGGCTTTACCTTGCTGACTACGGGCTCTGAAGACCCGGGCTTGCAAGTGCGCGGCAGCAGTTTGGTGGATGTGGAAGGCAACATTTGGGTCAACTCATCCACGACTTTGACCGGCGCGTTCACGTTGCGGGCGGACGAACTGTTCTCAGTCGAGCCCTTGTTCTTGCGTGGGGGCGCATACACTTTGGACGCGACCATTCATGACGATTTGGGCACCCCGCTGACCTTGCCGCCCTTGCCCGAGCCGGTGTGCTCAGGGCCAGATTGGGGCCGCGCTACGCGCGAGGCCACTTATCAGCCCGGGCGTTACGATTCCATCAGGATTACCGGGTCGGGGCGCGGCAGCGTGGTGACGTTTGAGCCAGGGTTGTATTGCATCGACGGCGATTTACGCATCACCGGTAGTGAGGTGCGTGGCGAAGGGGTGATGTTTTACGTGCGGCGAGGCTCGGTGCATTTCTCGGGCAACGCCAAGGTCTTCTTGACCGCCCCCACCAACCTGACGGACGCGGCCGGCAATCAATGGCGCGGCATGTTGTTCTATCTTTCGCCTGACAACCGCGCGGGGCTGGATCTGACGGGCACAGAAGACTTCTTCTTGGATGGCACGGTCTATGTGCCCGGTCCTGCGAACCCCGAATCATGCGCGGTGCGGGGCGATTCGGCGACGATGAGCATTCGGGCCCAGTTCATTTGCTACACCGCGAAGGTGGTGGGCAATGGCGATTTGATGCTGCGCTATCCCTCGTTGCCCTACCAATTGCCCCCCGTTTTAGATTTGACCGAGTGACTCCCTTCCGTCCCTCTCGGTGGCGCGGGGTAGCCCTGAAGGGTTGCCCCGCTTCGTTTTTACGCTTCAGCAGGGGCGTGAAGCCGTTGGGGATGGGTGTAAACGCGCAAGCGGCGCGCGCGTACATAGGCCACTAAGGTAATGCCGCTTTGGTGGGCCAAGTCCACCGCGCGCGCGGTGGCGGCCGTACGCGACGCGACCACAGGGCAGCCCATGCGCGCGGCTTTGACCACCATCTCGGCGGAGATGCGCCCTGTGGTGACCAACACCAAGCCTTGGGTGGATTGCCCCGCGCGCCAGGCCAGACCGCGCACGCGGTCCACCGCGTTGTGGCGCCCGACATCCTCGGCGGCCCAACGCAGGTGGCCTTGGGCTGTGCCCAAGCCGGCCGCGTGCATTCCGCCGGCCTGGGCGTAGAGCAGGGCTTGGTCTTGCAGCGCGCGCAGCAACGTGAACAACGTCGCGGGGGTGAGGCGGAGGTCGTGGTGCACCCGAGGCAAGGGCGTCGCGGCGGGAACTTGGCGGGTGAGGCCGCGACCGCAGCCAGTGGTCTGGACGCGCGGGCGCGCGGGCGCGGGCCCGTTCAGCCAAATGTCCACCCGATCCCCCGCGGGGCATACCCGCGCTTGGGCCAGTTGCGCCGCGTCGGTGAGGACGCCTTCGTTGGCCAAGTAGCCCAGCGCCAAACTGAGCGGGTCGTGGGGGCTGGCCAGCAGGATAGCCCATTCGTGGCCGTTGAGGTAGAGAGTGAGGGCTTGCTCGGCCGGCGCGTCCACCGTGGCCGCGCGCCATCGTCCCCCCCGATATTCGCGAACGGGAAACGAGCGCAGTGGGGCGTGGCTCATGGCTCGGCGGATGTGTCCGCGGGCGGCAGCCAATAAAGGAAGGCCGTGGGTTCAGGGCACCACATGGCGCGAGTGGGGGCTGCGGCCCGGGCCAGTTCGGCTTGGGCTTGCTCGGGGGTGTCCCACAGGCGGCACACCCAGAGGATGTGCTTGTGGAAGGGCTGTTCGAAAAACAGCACGCGGCGCGGGGTATCGGGCGGCGCGAACAGCCAACCGCCCGCGGGGCCGGGACGGCGATGCGCCGCGCGTTGGCGCGGGTCACGGACGCGCTGGAGCAACGCCTCCCAGGGGCGGCGTTGGTAGGGTTGGGTGCTCAAGGGTTCCCAGTGGGCCAAGGGCAGGGCCACGATGTCGGCTTGGGGGGCCAGCAAGTCGGTCAGCACTTGCCGCAGGCGGGCTTCGGCCTGTTGGACGCGCTGTTGCAGGGCTGTGCGTTGCGCGTGGCAGGCCGCGATTTCTGCTTGTTTGGCGGCCAACAGCGCTTGTTTGTGTTGCAGCGCGTCTTCGGCTTGCCGGGCCGCGCCCAACGCGGCGTCACGCTCGGCCTGAAGGCGACCGATGGCTTCTCGCAGGCGTTGGGCCAGGTCCTCGGGCGCCAGGTCTTCGGTTGGTGTTTCGCTATCGGGCAGCACGTGTTCCCACGTTTCCAGGCGATGAACGGCTTCCAGCAATTTGCGCGCCCGTTCGGCCCGCTTCAAGTTGGCTTCCAGCGTTGCGACGCGTTGGGCCAAAGCCTGGGCTTTTTGTTGGCACGCGCGGGCTTGGGCTTCCCAATAGCGGGCTTGTTGTTCGGCTTTGGTGGCCCGGGCCAACGCGTGTGAGGCCGCGCGCTGGGCCCGTTGGACGGCCTGGCGGGTGCGCTCCAGGGTTTGCGCTTGGGCCCGCTGCGCGTCTTGCAACGCGCGCAGGCGGGCTTGGGCCTGGCGCAGACGAACCGCCCAGCGGGGAGCCTGAGGCGTGGTTGGGTCGCGGCTGAACCAACCTTCTTGGGCCAGCCACCCCATGAAACTGGCCAGCACAATGCTGAGCCCGCCCAGCAGCGCGGCACCGCCCCACAAAGGGAGATGCAAGGACGCGGCCAACAGCGCGCCGGCGAGGCTGGCCAGCGCGCCCACCAAGGCCCATCCCCCCCACCACAGCGGTTGTGCCCAGGCTTTCATACGCGCATCCTTCGGTAGGTCAGGCAGTGAACAGCGACGGCCACAGACGCTTGGCGCTGAGCACCGCGTTGGCCGCGGTTTGGCCCAGGCCGCACAAGGACGCGTCGGTCATGGTCCAGCCCACATCGTCGAGCAAGGCCAGGTCTTGGGGCCGCGCGCGTCCGGCAAAGATGCGCTGCAGCAGTTCATATTGCCGTTGCGTGCCCAATTGGCATGGGTAGCACTTGCCGCACGACTCTTCTGCGAAGAAGTGAGCCACATCCAACAGCACCTGCCGCAGGTCGCGTTCCTCGTTGAACACCATGACCGCGGCCGAGCCCAGGGCTAAGCCTGCGGCTTGCAGGTCCTCCAGCGTCAAGGGCAGGTCCAGCGCGTCGGGTCCGACAAAGAAGCCGGCCGCGCCACCCAGCAAGACGGCTTGCACCCTGCCCCGGGGGCCGCCGGCCAAATGGAGCAGATCACGCAGCGAGATGCCGAAGGGGGCTTCATACACCCCTGGCCGAGCCACGTCGCCTGAAACGGGGAAGAGTTTGGGGCCAGGGCTTTGCGGAGTGCCATAGGCCCGATAGGCCGCGGGGCCTTCGCGCACGATGAACGGCACCGCGGCCAAGGTCTCGACGTTGTTGATGACCGTGGGCTTGCCGAACAGGCCGTGGGTGGTGGGGTAAGGCGGTTTGAGCCGCGGAAAGCCGCGTTTGCCTTCGATGGACTCGAACAGCGCGGTCTCTTCGCCGCACACATAGGCCCCTGCCCCGCGGCGAATCTCGACTTCCACACCTGCTTCCGGGCCGATGTAGCCCGCGGCGCGGGCTTGCTCCAGCGCGGCGCGCAGGATGCGATAGGCGCGGCCATATTCGCCGCGCAGGTAGATATAGACGCGCTCGGCCGCGATGGCCCGAGCAGCCAGCAGCGCGCCTTCCAGCACCGCGTGGGGGTCGGCTTCCAACAACACGCGGTCTTTGAAGGTGCCAGGTTCCGATTCGTCCGCGTTGACCACCACATACTTGGGCTGGCCCGCGGCTTGCGCGGCCAAGGCCCACTTTCGACCGGTCGGAAAGGCCGCGCCGCCTCGCCCGAACAGGCCGGACGCGGTCACGGCCTCGATGAGGGCTTCGGGGCTGGGGGCTTGCTCCAGCGCGCGATAGCCCCCGGCCGCACGATAGGCCTCGAAATCGCGCGGCTGGTCTGGGGTTTCCCACGCGGTGAGCACGCGCACCGAGCCGCCGACGACGGGCTTGGGCTCAGCCGTGGGGGCGGGGTGGAGGATGGCCTCGGGTTGGGCCGGGTTCGCGGGCCCAACGGCCTGCTCATCCACCAACACCGCGGGCGCGTGCTCGCACAGCCCCAGGCACGGGAAGCGTTCCAACGTCCATTGCCCATCGGGGGTGGTCTCGCCTTCCGCGATGCCCAAGTGTTCGGCCAGGGCCTGCGCGACTTGATCCGCGCCTTGGGCCCGGCACACGGGGCCATGGCAGACGCGCACCGTGTGCGCACCTTTGGGCTGCGCGGAGAACAGCGCGTAGAATTCCACCACCCCGTACACATCGGCCACGGGCACATCCAGCGCGCGCGCGACCGCGGTCGCAACTTCAAGGCCGATGTGGCCATAAGCCGCCTGTACCGCGTGTAGCGCGGGCAGGAGCATGGTCCGGCCCTTGTGGGCATAGGGGGCTAACACTTGGTCCAAAGCAGGCTTGGCAGACATAGGAACACCTCACGGCAAAAGCGGCAAGCCGAAACGAAAGGTTGCTCTTATTGTACCCAACTTTTTGCGAAAGCCTCTGGTATGATTAAAACATCGGTCGCTCGGCTGCCCTTTCCAAAAAGGGCAAAATGTGTTACCATACGCGCGGTAAATCGCCACAGGAGGCAACGATGTTTTCTGAAGTTCTCAAAACCCTGATTGAATTGACGGGATACACCCAGGAGGATGCCCAAATTCTGGCCCAAACCAAAACGGTCACGGCCCAATGGGCGGAGGATTTTGCCAAGGCCTTTTACGACACCCTGTTCGGCTATCCGCCAACGGCCGCGGTGTTCAAACCGGGGGAGCGGCCGGCCCGGGAGAAAACGCTGAAAGACTGGTACTTGCGCGTGGTCAGTGGCGAGATCGACGATGGGTTTTGGCTGTGGCAATGGAAGGTGGGTTTAATCCACATTCCCCGTCGGGTGCCCAATGACTACATGTTGGGCATGATGAGCCGGGTGCAGCAATTGTTCTTGCAGAAGTGCCTGGAGGCCTTTCCGCAAGAGCAGGCCGTGCGGGTGTTCTTGGCCTTCAAGCGGGTCACCGATGTGGTCGCCGGCCTCATTGCCGAAGGCTATATGCGAGGCCATCAGTTGGCCATGAAAGAATTGTTGGGCTTTCGGCAAGAACTGTTGGACCGCATGATGGACATGGAGGTGGACACCTTAGTCGAACGGTTAATGAATCTCAGCGTCAAAAAGCCGCAGTCGTTGAATTAGACCGCCCCCTGAGGCGGGACGCATCCCACCCGATGGACGTGCCACCTCGGTAGGAGGTTTGTATGTCAGAGCGCACCGCGGATTTGTTGCGCCGCAAGGAACGTTACTTGTGGCCGAGTTACTTCCTTTATTACACCGAACCCCTGGCCGTGGAGCGCGGGGAAGGATTGTATGTGTGGGATGTGGAGGGGCGCAAATATCTGGATTTCTTCGGGGGGATTTTGGTCACCAGTGTGGGGCATGGTCACCCCAAAGTGCTGGAGCGGGTCAAGGCCCAACTGGACAAAATCGTGCACACATCGACGCTGTATTTGCACGAGAACATCATCGCGCTGGCCGAGCGGTTGGCCGAGATCGCGCCGGGTGACCTCAGTACCAGTTTCTTCACCAACTCGGGCACCGAGGCCAACGAGACCGCGGTCATGTTGGCCAAAGCCTATACGGGATCGCACGAGATTATCGCGCTGCGCAACAGTTACAGCGGGCGCTCGGCCTTAGCCATGAATCTGACGGGCATCGCCGCGTGGCGTCCGGTGGGCAGCGAGATTCCGGGCATCAAGCACGCGATGGCGCCGTATTGTTACCGCTGCCCGCTCAAGGCCACCTATCCCCAATGCGGCGTGGCCTGCGCGGAGGATGTGGAAGAGGTGATTCGCACCAGCACTTCGGGCCGCATCGCCGCGTTCATCGCGGAGCCGATTCAGGGCGTGGGCGGCTTTGTGACGCCGCCGCCCGAGTACTTCCCCGCGGTGGCCGAAATCGTGCGCAAGTATGGCGGTCTGCTCATTATCGACGAAGTGCAGACCGGCTTTGGCCGTACGGGCACCTATTGGTTCGGCATCCAACACTGGGATGTCGAACCGGACATCATCACCACGGCCAAGGGTATTGCCAACGGCTTCCCCTTGGGCGCGACCATCACTCGGCCCGAGATCGCGGCCGAGTTGCCCAAGCGGGGCCTGAGCATCAGCACGTTTGGCGGTAATCCCATTTCCAGCGCGGCGGCCTTGGGCACGTTGGAGGCGTTGCAAGAGGAAGCCCCGCCCGAGCGGGTGGCCCAGTTGGGCGCGTTGCTGCGCGCTGGGCTGGATGAGATGGCCGAAAAATACCCCCTCATCGGCGAAGTGCGGGGCATGGGCCTGATGCAGGGCGTGGAAATGGTCGCGGACCGGGCCACCAAAGAGCCATCGCCCCAAGCCGCAGCCATGATGCTGGACGCCACCAAAGCACGCGGCTTGCTCATTGGCAAAGGCGGTGCCTTTGGCAATGTGTTGCGCATCGCGCCGCCCTTGACCGCCACGGAAGAGCACATCCGCGAAGCCCTGGAGATTTTGGACCACGCCTTTGCGGCCGTGCAGGATGTGCTGGGCTAAGGTCGAACCCGTGAACCGCTTCTGCCAAATGGAGGCAAATGATGCGTGTATTGGTCTTAGGCGGTGCAGGCGCGGTGTGCAGCGAGACCACCCGCGATCTGTCCCGTTATAGCGATTTCGACGAAATCGTCATCGCGGAATACAACACCGCGGCCGCGGAGCGCTTGGCCGCAGAACTCGCTGACCCTCGGATCAAGGTGGTGTTCTTCGACGCCAACGATTACGACGGCATGGTGCGTTTGTTCCGGGGTTATGACGTCGTGGTCAATGGCCTGCCGTGGAAGTATGACCTCGCGGTGACCAAAGCCGCGGTCGAGGCCGGCGTCAACGGCCTGGATGTCTCTACTGAAGAAGAGCAGTGGGATTACGATGCCGCGGCGAAGGCCAAGGACATCGTGTTCATCCCCGGGGTGGGGGCCACGCCGGGCATCACCAACCTCATGGCTGCCCGGGGGGCCTCCTTGATGGATCAGGTCGACACCATCGACATTTACTTTGCCGCGTTCCGCGCGCCAGCCCCCGCGCCAGGCCTGTTGGTGACCTTCTTGTGGGAGTTTGACCCGCAGACCACTGAGCGCACCTACTACAAAGATGGCCGGCACCACCCGGTAGGGCCCTTTGAGGGCGCGCGGCGGGTGCGTTTTCACGACCTCATTGGCGAGCAAGAGGTGGTGATCATCCCCCACCCCGAGACCCGCACCTTGCCCAAGGTGTTCGGCGCGCGTGAGGTCGCGGTGCGGGGCTGCTTCCCACCCCATGCCATGCGGCTGGCCAAGGCCTTGCTGGAAAACGGCTTCTACGACACGCGGCCCGTACGTGTTCGCGACCGCGAAGCCCGGCCGCTGGATTTCATCTTCGACCTCATGCTGGCCATGCCCGGCACCAAAGAAACGCCAGTGTGGGCCTATGGCCTGGTGGTGGATGTGTTCGGCACCAAAGACGGCCACCCCGTGCACGTGCGGTTGTGGAACGAACATCCGCCCCAAGAAGAATGGGGCGGCCCCGCGGCGTATTACAAAAACATCGGCATCCCGCTGAGCATTGGCGCGCAAATGATCGCCCATGGGCAGGTCAAAACCAAGGGGGTGGTGCCCCCCGAAGCCGCGCTGGAGCCCGAGCCTTTCTTCGCGGAATTGGCTAAACGCGGCATTCGCATCTACGAAAAAGTGACCTGGGAGCGCCCCGCAACGGGGTGAAGTCCAGGGGGCGGCGCGGCCTGGCCGGCCGCCCCCGGCCCCCCAACGCAGCCCACACAGAATACATGGAATCCCCGCGCGGCATGACCCGGCCCGCGCGGAGCGGTTCCCCTTACCTTGTGGCCGGGTAGACCATTCCTCGTGGAGGTGTCGTATGGGTATGCAAGGACCGAAAACGAAGGCGGCGTTTCAGCGGGCCAAAGCCGTGATCCCCCATGGCGTGAACTCCAACTTCCGCTATTGGGGCGACGACGACACCCTGGTCATCGCTCGCGGCCAGGGCGCGTATATTTGGGACCTGGACGGCAAGCGATACATCGACTATCGCTTGGGCTTTGGACCCGTCATCCTGGGCCATGCGCATCCTCGGGTGGACGCGCGCGTCAAAGAGGCCTTGGAGGGTGGGGTGACCTTTGCCTGGACCACGCCGTGGGAGATCGAAGCCGCGGAGCGCATTGTGCGCCTGACCGGTGTGGACAAGGTGCGCTTGACCAACACCGGCACCGAGGCCACTTTTCACGCGTTGCGCATCGCGCGGGCCTATACCAATCGCGAAAAGTTCATTAAGTTCGAGGGCCAATACCACGGCCAGGTGGACTATTTCATGTTCAGCAACGCGTCGTCCAATCGACGCATGATTGGCTCTCGCCGCAGTCCCATCCCCGCGGCCGCGACTTCGGGCATCCCCAAGGCGGTGCAGCAATACATCATCACGCTACCCTTCAACGACTTCGACGCGGTGGAGCGCACGGTTAAGGCGAAGTGGGGCGATATCGCGGCCATCATTGTCGAGCCGGTGTTGGGGAATCTCGCCGGCATCATGCCCAAGCCCGGCTTTTTGGAGCACCTGCGCCGCTTGGCGGACGAGTATGGCATTGTGCTGATTTTCGACGAGGTCAAAACGGGCTTTCGCATCGCCAAAGGCGGCGCGCAGGAGTACTTCGGCGTGCGGGCTGACCTGGTGACGTATGCCAAATCCTTGGGCAATGGCTACCCCGTGGCCGCCATCGCGGGCCGCGAAGAGGTGATGATGACCATCCAGCCCGGCGCGATGGCGCACGGCGGCACTTATTCGGGCAATGCTGTGGCCGCCGCGGCCGCGGCCGCCACCCTGCAGGTCTTGGAGGAAGAAGACGCGTTGGCCACGGTCGAAGCCCGGGGTCGCGCGCTCATGGAGGGCATTCGCCGCATTTTGGCCGAGGAGAGCCTGCCCGCGTGGGTGGGTGGCCCGCCCAGTATGTTCGGCGTGGTCTTGGGCCTGGAAGATACGCCCTGGGAACTGCGCGATTACTTGCAAGGCGACGCGGAACTGTACGAAGCCATCGGCATGGAACTCATCCAGCGGGGCGTGATGCCCGACGCGGACGGTCGCGAACCGTGGTTTTTGTGCGCGGCGCTCAGCGACGACGATGTGGCCTATACGCTGGAAGCCTTTCGGGACGCGGTGCGCGCGGCCAAAGGCAAGGCCTGAGCGCAACGAGGAAGTGCCGGGCATTCGGCCGTGGTGACGAGAGGGCGACCCGCTGCAGGGTCGCCCTTGGCCGTTTTGCGCGCTTCGCGGTCACCATGACGCTCTGCGGATGGCCGCGAACGCGGGCCTCACGCCGCGCTATCCTTGGCATGGGGGGGCAGGGCAGGGCTCTGGGCGGGTGCGCGCCGGCTGTGGCGCGGGACCTCATTCCCCTCATGGGGCGGCAGAGGCCCTGGCGGAGCGCTCCCTTGGTCAGGCCCGCGCGCGGGCGCGTTCGGCCCGGCTGGCCTGCCGTGGCGTGGTAAAATATTTTCGCCCCTCGCGGGCGCGCCCACGCGCGCCTGTGCAGGCTCATGGTGTGAAGAAGGAGACGCTTATGCCCGCGTTGGTCACCGTCGAAGAGATGCGCGCGCTGGAGCGAGAGGCCGATGCCCGTGGCTGGACCTACGCGCAGATGATGGAAGCCGCGGGCTCAGGCCTGGCCGAAACGGTCCAGCGGCTGTATCAGGGGCTCTCTGAGCCCAAGGTGCTGGGTTTGGTGGGCCGAGGCAACAACGGCGGCGACACGTTGGTGGCGTTGGCCCATCTGGCCCGCGCCGGCTGGCAAGTCACCGCGTATCTGGTGCGTCCACGGCCCGAAGATCCGCTGGTGGAACGGGTGCTGGCGGCCGGGGGGCGGGTGGTGTTGGCCGACGATCCGGCTGCACCCGCGCTGGAGGACCTGGTTGCCGCGCATCCGGTGTTGTTGGACGGCGTGCTGGGCACCGGCGCCCGACCACCGCTCAAGCCGCCGGTGGCCGAACTATTGGCTCGGGCGCGTGCCGCGGTCCAAGCCTATGGGGTGCGGGTGGTTGCCGTGGATGTGCCTTCGGGCATTGACTGCGACACAGGCGCGGCCGCGGCCGAGGTCATCCCTGCGCAGGACACGGTGACCATGGCCGCGGTCAAGGTCGGCCTGGTACAGCCGCCGGCCCTGACTTTGGCTGGCGACATTCATGTGGTCGACATTGGCTTGCCCCCTGACCTGCCGACTTGGGCGCGCGTGCGGCGTTTCGTGCCCGACGCGGCCTGGGTGCGCGATGCGCTGCCGCCCCGCCCGCGCGATGCCCACAAAGGCACGTTTGGCACCGCGGTGGTTGTGGCGGGGTCGGTGAACTTCACCGGCGCGGCCCTGTTGGCGGGCGAGGCGGCCTATCGGGCGGGCGCGGGCCTGGTGACCTTGGCCGTGCCCTATCCGCTGCATGGCGCTTTGGCCGCCGCGCTGCCCGAAGCGACTTGGATTCTGTTGCCCGACGAGATGGGCGTCATCGCGGCGCGCGCCGCAGAGGTGCTGCGGGAACATCTCGGCCGGGCCACCGCGTTGCTGTTGGGCCCCGGTTTTGGGCTGGAGGAGACGACCCGCGAGTTCCTGGCCCGGTTGCTGGCCGTGGAGCCTGAAAGCCGGCCGCGGGTGGGCTTTTTGTCTTCGCCCGAGGCGCCGGCCCCCGCGGAGCCCGTCCCCCTGCCCCCCTTGGTCGTGGACGCAGACGGCCTCAAATTGCTCGCCCGCATCGCGCATTGGCCCCAACGCTTGCCCGGTCCCGCGGTGCTGACACCCCACCCCGGCGAGATGGGCGTGCTCACCGGCTTGGCGGTGCCAGACATTCAAGCCCGGCGGTTGGCCGTGGCTGAGGAGTATGCCGCGCGGTGGGGCCATGTGGTGGTGCTCAAGGGCGCAGGCACGGTCATTGCCGCGCCTGACGGCCGTACCGCGGTGGTGCCGGTGGCCACGCCCGCGTTGGCTCGCGCGGGCACGGGCGATGTGCTGGCTGGCGTCATTGTGGGCCTGCGCGCGCAAGGCATGGACGCGTTCGAGGCCGCGGTCGCTGGCGCGTGGCTGCACGCGCACGCGGGCCTGGAGGCCGCGGCCCGACTGGGGCACCCCGCGGCTGTCTTGGCCGGCGATGTGTTGGCGGCTTTGCCCGCGGTGTTGGCACAACTCTGAACCCAGGAGCGCTTGTGGATTGGCAAACTCGTTGGCAGCAAATTTGGCGCCATCAGCCTGTGCTTTGGGTGCAGACCGGGGGCCAGGTCGTGCTCTATAGCCTCCTCACCTGGCTCGCGCTGTGGGCCGTCCGCACCCAACAAGCGATGCTGCGGACTTTCGCGCAAGACACCTCTGCCACGCCTGGCCCCGGCCACGAAATGGAGGCCTTCTCTGCCATTGTGGCCAGTGCCCAAGCGTCCATGCTCGCGCTGCACCTTTTGCGCATGGCCGTGTTCGTGCTCGCCATCTGGACGGTGCGCCTTGCCTTTGCCCAGCCTACCCGTCCTTTGTCGTGGCGCACTGTTGGCCGCCAATTCTGGATCCCTTTGGTGCGGGCTGCGGTGGTGTATGGCCTGCAAACCTTGGCCTTGATCGTGTTTCTCACGGTGGGCCTTGTGCCCGCGTTCGTGGTGTTCGTGGTGGGTCTGTGGCTGCTCCCCCCGATGGTGTTTTTTGTGCTGATCGTGGTCGGGGGACTGGGGCTGTGGTGGGCCCTGCTGCCGTGGTGGTTCAATTTTTGGATCGCGGCCATCGTCGAGCATCCCGCCACGCCGCCGACGACTTGGCGCCGGTATTGGGGGGTGATGCGACGGTATGCAGCCCGTTTTCGAGGGTTGGCGTTTTGGCAATGGCTGTTGTGGGTCGTGGTCGGTGGCGCGTGGAGCGGGTTGTTGTGGATCTTCCCGTGGGTGCACCTCCTGTTGACGGACGACCCGCGCAGCCTCGCGGCCGCCACCCCGGCTTGGGTTGGCCCGGTGGCCCTGGGACTGGCTTGGCTGTTGGCCATCGGGAGGATGTATCTGCTGGTCGGCTGGACCAGCGCGTATTGGGACGCCAGCCAACGCTGGCAACATGAAGCGCAGCGCCTGGCTGCCGCCTCGGCTTCGAAAGGAGGGCGTTATGGGCAGTGACCGCTTTTGGCATCGTTGGTGGACATTGCTTTCGCGGCAATGGGCGGTTTGGGTGTTCGCGCTGATCGCCCAAGGGCCGACGGTTGTGTTGATGCTCTTGTTCGCGCCCCTGTTGCTGCTGTTGCCATCCCTGGATGCACCGCCCGAGGCATGGCAGGCGTGGTTTGAGCAGCAGGGCGCGGTGCTGCTGGGCGTGAGCGTGGCCGCGATAGTGTTCGCGGCGGTGCTCGGCCTGGCCGCGTGGCTGCTGGGCGTTTGGGCCGAGGCCGGCATCTTCACGTTGGTGCGCCGCGTATGGGGGCGCGAAGCCATCCCCTTGACCTGGGCCGAAGCCCGCCGCGATCTGTGGGGGCCTTTCGGTCGGGCCTTGGTGGTGCAGTTGGCCTATGGGGTTGCCGCGTTCTTCCTCTTCATCGCTTGGTTTGCCCTGATTATTGGCACGTTGGTCGCGAGCAGCGATGCCGATACGCCGGGGCCGTTTTTCGCTGTGCTGTTCGGCAGCCTGTGCGTGGCCTTTCCGCTGATTTTCCTGGTTGCTCCGTGGCTGATGACCTGGCGGGTGGCCGCGGTGATGGAGTATCCGGCGTCGTGGCGTGCGACTTGGCAGAACTTCGTGGCGGTCGGCCGCCGGGGCTGGCTGGGGTTGTATGGGATGCTCATCCTGCACGTCGCGGTGAATATCGCCTTGGGGGTGGTCATCCAAGTGGTGAATGTGCCGTGGCAATTGCTCACGGCTGTGCTGAGCGATGTGGGCAACGTGATCCAGTCTGTGGGCCTTGTGGTGAATGCGGTGTTGCGCAGCGGCGTTCAGGTGGTCGTTACAGCCTTGATCAGCACGGGTTGGGCGGTGCTGTATTGGCACTACCGGTTGGACGAGGAGGATACTACCCCAGACGAGGTGGCGCCTGTCGCGCCGCACGACGACGCGGGCTTGGAGGCGCAACCCGCCCTCCCCGCAGACGCGACCGAAGCCCCCGCGGCGCAGCCCTCGCCGGACGCGCCGCCCGAGACGGACACGGCCTAAGCAGGTGCGCCGATGGCCGAAACGCCCGCCGCACCCACGGCCGCGGAACCCGCGGTCGACCCCCAAGATCTGGCTTGGCTGACTCGGGTCCACCTCTTTTATGACCTGCCCGAGGCTGCCCGCCGCGAGTTCTTGCAGCGGGCCAAAAAAATCCGCGCGCCGGCCGGAGGATGGCTCATCGAGCACATGGACCCCAACCCGCCCTTTGTGTTGCTGCAGAAAGGGCGGGCCGAAGTGTTCACCCGCTACGGCGAGCGGGCCCAATTGCTGGGCTTTTTGGAAGAACAGGACCACGCGGGGGAAGAGGCCATTTGGTGGCATCGGCGCTCGCCGATTTCGGTGCGCGCGCTGCGGCCCACGGTCTACTTCCGCCTGGAAGGCCCTGACCTATTGCGGTTGGCCCAAGCCTACCCCACCTTGGCTCGGCGCATCGCGTTGGCTGCCCGCAGCCACTACTGGGCGCGTGAGCAGCGGCCCGCGTGGATCCCGGCCCGGGAGTGGGTGCTGGCCTTCACCCGGCGGCATCCCCTTGTGCTGATTGTGCGCGAGGCGCTGGCTGGCGTGATCGCGCTTATGGCCACGCTCTTGTTCGCGGTGGGCAGCGTGCTCACCGGCCTCAAGGCTTTCTTGGGCTTCGCGGGCGTGGTGCTGTTGCTGGGCCTGGGCGCGCTGCTCTGGATTTGGCTGGAGTGGCGCAACGATTTCTATGTCATCACCTCGCGCCGCGCGGCCAAAGTGGAGCGTTTCTTTCCCTTCTACGATAGCCGCCACGAGGTGCCCATTACCATGATCAACGCGGCTGAAGTGGAAACCACGTTTTGGGGCCGGCGTTTTGGCTTTGGCACGGTCATTGCCCGCACGTGGGCCGAGCCGCCTCTGGTTTTCGTTTGGGTGCCTCAGCCCGACGATGTGGCCATCGTGCTGGACGAACTGGTGCGTCGCAGCCGCGCCGCGCGCGAGCACGAAGAGAAACGAGTCATTCAAACCCGCCTGCGAGAAAAGTTGGGCCTGCCCCTGCCGCAAGAACCCGAGGCCGAGCCCATTGCCGAGGCCGTGAGCGAAGAGGCCGTGGCCAGCCCCCGCATGCTGGCGCGCAAACTGTGGGAAATGGTGCGGCAGGCCCGCGTGGAGCATGGTGGCATCATCACCTATCGCAAACACTGGATCTTCCTGCTTCAGCGCCTAACCCTTCCCATCCTGCTCACCAGCGCGGTTTGGATGTTTTTCCTCGTCCATCGCCTGCAGCAATGGCAATGGCCGTCCGCGGACGCGTTGGGGTTGCTGGTGTTCTTGACCTCCTTGGTCTCGTTTTTGGTGGCCATCTACCAAGCGTGGGACTGGGCCAACGACATCTACCAACTCACCGACACGCAAATCTTAGACATCAAGGCCGTGCCTTTTGGTGAAGTGCAGCGCAAGGTCGCGCCGCTGGAGAAAGTGGTCAGTGTGGACTTCGAACGCCCCTCCTTCTGGGCCCGCGTCTTCAACTTCGGGAATGTCACCATCCAGACCGGCCCTGAGGAGCCCTTGGTTTTCTATCGCGTCGCCCATCCTGACCAGGTTCAACAAGATTTGTTCTTGCGCATGGAAGCGCTGCGACGGCGAAAGGAAGAGGCCGAGTGGCTGCGACAACAGGAGCGGTTCATGGATTGGCTGGCCGCGTATCACGACTTGGCCCAAGAGGTGCGTCCCGCGCCGCCCCCTGAAAAGCCCGCGCCCTCCGCGTTGCCCTCCATGCCGACCCGGCCCACCGAAGCCGGTCCGAGTGAACCGTCGTGGGAAGAAGCCTTGGGCTTTGACTATGACCCCTGGGTGACGCCTCCGGGCATCCCTCCTGACGACGAAGCGCGGCCCCGCGCCGAGTGGGACGAAGAAGCGTAGCCCGCCTCAGCCCGTCATCACCAGCCACGCCGCGCGCAGGAGCACCAAGCCATACACGCCGGCCCAGACGCGCAACATCCCTTGCCAGGCGCGCGGGCATGGGGCCGGCGTTTGCGCGGGGCGTTGGGTTGTCAGCACGGCCAGCAAGACGGTTAGGCTCAACAACGCCGCGCCGCCATGGGCCACCCACGGCAGCGGCAGGCCCGACAGGGGCACCAAGCGCAGGTTCCCGGCCATCACCCAGGCGGTCAAGTGGGCGCCGTAGGCTGTGACCGCCATGCCCAAACGCTGTGGCCACCCCGGGGGCAAGCGACAAACGCGGCATCCCAGCCCCAGCCATACAACGGCCTCTAAGGCCACCAACACCACGAGGCCGAACCAGCCCATCTCTTCGCCCCAGGCCACGAAGATGAAGTCGGTGAGGCTCAAGGGGACCTGTTCGGGCTGGCCCGCGCCGAATCCTGTCCCCCACCAGCCGCCGCGGCGCAGCGCTTGCTCCGCGGCCAGGGGCTGATAGCCGTAGCCCAACGCCTCGCGCTGAGGCCATAACCATGCATCCCAGCGCTGACGCACACGCGGAATTTGCAGCAGCACGGGCGTTAGTGCGGCCAAGAGCCCCGCGGCGAGCCACCAGGCGCGCCAGCGATCCGCTTGCCCTGCGTGCACGCTCAGGGCGATCAACACCATCAAGGCCGCGGAGCCCCAATCCCCTTGCACCACGAGCAGGCCGGCCAGGCCGAAGGCCAAAGCCCAGGTCGACGCGGGCAGGCCGGCGCGGGGCCTTGCTCGCCGCGCGACCACGCCCACCCAGGCGGTTTTGAGCACCTCGCCGGGCGGCAGGTGCCACGGTCCTACGGGCAGCCACAGCCGCCCGGCCAAGCCGGCTGGGTGCACCCCCCAACGCAGGGTGAGCACCACGCCTACCGCGGCGAGGGCCAGCAACGCGTCCCAACCGCGGCCGCGGCCCCACGGTCCGCCGCGCGTGTGCCAGAGCAGCACCGCCAGCCCACTGCCCACCGCGGCGAGCCCCGCCTGGCGCGCGCCCGCGGCCGGTGCCAAGCGGGTTTGCACGGCCAAACCCAGCCCGACCAACGCGGCCGCCGCGGCCAAAGGTAGGTGCCACAGTCGTGCCACCCGCCGCGCGGCCATCCCTGAGGCCAAGCCCACGCTCATCCCCCACACCACGGCCCCACGCGCCACCCATTCGGCCGCGGGCGAGGCGCGCGCGTACAGGGCCCCGGCCAACCCAGCCAGGGCCCCGCCTGTGACCACCAAGAGGCTCACGGCCCAGCGTGAGGACCGGGCGTCACGAGCCGCTGATGATGTCTTTGAGCAGTTCACCGCCCAGCCCAGCGACGCCGCGGCTCTCGCCACCCCCTCGGCCGCCTCGACGAGCCGCGGAGAGAATGCGATCGGCCAGCCGCGAGAGCGGCAGGCTTTGCAGATAGACCTTGCCCGGCCCGCGCAACGTGGCTAAGAACAGGCCTTCGCCGCCGAACAAGATGTTCTTGAAGCCCTTGACGAATTGGATGTCGTAGTCGACCGATGGCGCGAAGCCGACGATGCAGCCGGTGTCGACCCGAATTTCTTCGCCCGGCCGCAAATCCTTTTCCACAATGGTGCCACCCGCGTTGAAGAACACCTGCCCTGGGCCTTGAAAGCGCTGCAGAATGAACCCTTCGCCACCGAACAGGCCGGCCCCCAAACGCCGGGTGAACGCGATGCTGATATCGACATTGTCGGTGGCTACCAGAAACGAGGCCCGTTGGGCCAAGAACGCGCCACCAACTTGGCGCAAGTCCAGCGGGATGATTTTGCCCGGATACGCGGCCGCGAACGCGACGATGAGGGGCCGCGATGTGAGGTTGCTGAAGTGGGTGACGAAGAAACTCTCGCCAGCCAACATGCGCTTGAGGCCCTTGAGCAGGCCGCCCCCGGTCGTGGTCTCCATGTGCACGGCCGCGTCCATGTAGGCCATTGAGCCGGTTTCTGACTGAACCACCTCGCCCGGCTCGAGCAAGATCTCCACCAACTGAATGTCGTCGCCCAAAATGCGGAATTTCATCGCCCTGCTCCTGAGGTCGAACCTGCTTAGGCGGGTTCTGTGTATGCCAACGCCACCCAACGCTGGTCGCCAATGCGCCCCCACTCCAGGCCGTCGCCGGCGCGGGTCTCGTATACGGTGATGAGGTCGTTCTTACGCAACATGCCGACGGTGTCGTACTTTAAGCCTGGGCCCGAACGCACGCGCAATAGCCACACGGTCACGCGACGACGCTCGGGCTCGGCGGGTTGTTCGGGCACTTCGCTGCTCATGCCCAGCAAACGCTCTAAGCGTCCGAGGCGCCACCAGTTGGCCTCGGGCAGGTCCATGCCGGCCAAGGCGAAGAGATCGCGCAGTGAGCCGTTGAACCAGTTCAAGTCGATGTTTTGGGACGACACGCCGAACTTCGCGCCGGGCCCTTGATCGGTGTATTGCCAAAAGAGCCACGAGTCCCAACCTTGGGGCAAAAAAGGCTGGGGAACGCCGTAATTGGCCACCCACAAGGGCCAAGTACGCGGCGGAGGCCCCATCGCGTCGGTCACGCCCTTGCTGGTGTAGAGAATGGGCTCGCGGCCGAAGCGCGCTTGCGCCCGGTCCATGAACGCCACCACTTGCGCCCAGGTCGTGCCAGCGTCCTCGACATCCAACACCGGCGGGAGTTCGCCGGGGTCGTTGGTGCCCAAGACCACATCGGCGAAGTGGTCGGCCTGGGCCACGGGGTCTTGGCCGGCCCGCAAGAAGTGATACGCGCCCCGCAACAACAAGCCCCGGCTGTTGGCCCAATTGCGCGCGAACGTGCGATCCGTGCCGGCCTGGCCTTCGGTGGCTTTGATGAACGCGAACCACGCGCCAGCCTGGGCGGTCTTTCGCCAGTCAATCTGGCCTTGCCAACCGCTGACATCCACACCCAACACGCGCCCCATGGCTCACCCCCTCACTTTGGGGAACCGAGCGTCGATCAAGTCATAAACGCCACTGGCGGTTAGGCCCAACGCCAATCCGAAAATCGCGGTATTGAACCACTCGGCAAAGGTCGCCGGCGTGCCTTTTTGGGCGACCTCATACGCAATGCCGATCACAACGCCCAAAATCATGCTCAACACGGTGAGGGCCTTGCCATGCAGCCCTAACTTCTTGGAAAATTCCACCAACCCCATGATAAGGGTCACCAAGGGGATGCCGTTGGCCAACAAATCGCTCATCGTTTGCCTCCCTGAGGGTGGTGCGAAAAGGACAACAACGCCACGCGGGGCGCGCCCGCGTGCATGACGAAGCATCTTCATTATAGCAGACGCCTGAGGGGGATGGCATACGTCTTGGCGCGTAAGGCGCGGTCATGCGCACATTCTGCGGGCCTGGGGGCGGGGGAAGGCGCAGAACGGCCCGCGCGGCGCGCGACGGCGCGCGCTCACATCCACCCCGCGCCGCGCCGCGCGCGGAGCAACATCCCCAAGAAAAACAGCCCCCCCACCAACGCGGTCACGACCCCCACGGGCAAGGTTTGCGGACGCAGCGCCACGCGCGCGACCCAATCGAAGAAGAGCAGGGCCGCGCCGCCGCCCAGCGCGGCCAAGGGCAGCAAACGCCGATAGTCACTGCCCCACAGCAGCCGCATCCCGTGGGGGACCATCAGCCCCACGAACCCGATCACCCCGCCGAAGGCGACCACGGCCGCGGTGGTCAGCGAAGCCGCGGCCAAAATCAAAGCCTTGGTGGCCTCGACGGGCAGGCCCAGCGCGTGGGCCTGTTCTTCGCCAAATTGCAGCACATTGAGCGCGTGGCCCGTGGTAAGCAGCGCGGCCATGCCCACGGCCCAATAGGGCAGCATGGCCAATACGGGCTTCCAGCCCAGCAGGGGCGCGCCGCCCAACAAGTAGGCCAACGCCCGGCGCAGTTCCCCGGTTGAGCGCAACATGAGGAAGGACATCAACGCCGAGGCCACCGATGACACCGCGACCCCCGCGAGGATCAGGGTCGCGGTAGGGGCTTGACCGTGATGGCGGGCCAGCCCATACACCAAGGCCACGGTGAGCAGCGCGGCCACGAACGCGGCCGCGGGCACGCGATACATGCCGGCCAAGTCCGTCGGCCAGGCTGCGCTCAGCGCCATGACCGCGCCCAACCCCGCGCCCGAGGCCACCCCCAGCAGATAAGGATCCGCCAAAGGGTTGCGAAACAGCCCCTGATACGCGGCGCCGCTGGCCCCCAAGCCCATGCCCACCAACGCGGTCAAGACCGCATGGGGCAGTCGGACCACCAGCACAATGGTGCGCACGGCCTCCGAGACTGGGGGCGCGGGCCACCCCATTGTGGCCTCGAGCAGCAGCCGAGCCACCACATCGGGCGGGATGGCCACCGCGCCCCAAGCGATGTTCCACAAGAACGCGGCCCCTAACAGCACCGCGTGCCACGCGAACAGGGCCGCACTCGAACGGCCCAGGCCATGCATCATTCGACCGGGCACACCAACTCCACCGCGCTGGGCGCAGGCTGCAATTGCTCCTGCGCGCAGAACAGGTCCGGATGGAACAGCACGGCCAGGGTTTCCAGGCCTTGCACCAAGCGCGGCCCCGGCACGCTCAACAGATACGGATCGAAGGGATACACCCGCCCCTCTTGCACCGCGGTGAGCGCGCGCCAACCCTCTCGCTGGGCCACGCTCTCGGGGGTGACCCCATACGGCGCGTCGGCCAAAATGATGATGTCCGGATCCACCGCCAGCAGTGCCTCCAGGCTCATCTGGGCCCATTCGCCTTCCAGCGCCGCGCCCGCGTTTCGGCCACCGGCCAGTGCAATGGCCGTATCGATGAACGTGCCCGGCCCTGTGGTCCACGGCGCGGCTGGGTCGGTCGCGTCCAGTTCATAGAACACCACGGGCCGCTGGTCTTCGGGAATGTCCGCGGTGAGCGCGGTCACAGTGTCGACCCGCGTTTGCAGCGTGGCGATGAGGTCTTCGGCTGCGTCGGCATGGCCCGTCAGTTGGGCCAACACGCGCAAATTGCGATACAGGCCGTCGAAATCCTTGGGGTTGGCCAGCCAGAACACGGTGAGGCCCGCGTCTTGCATTTGTTGCACCTTCTCCGCGGCGATGATCTCCGCGGCAATGACCAAGTCGGGTTCCAACGCCAAGATGTTCTCCAACGGCACCTCTTGCCACAGGCTGCCGATGTCGGTGATCTCAGCCACTTCTGGCGGGTAGGTGGAGTTGGAATCGCGGCCCACGATTTGCGATCCCGCGCCCAGCGCGAACAGGCTTTCGGTGATGGACGGGGCCAACGATACAATGCGCTGCGGATACGCGTACAAGACCACCGTGTTCCCCAAGTCGTCGGTCATTTCGACCACCGGCGTGGGTTCAGGGGTGGGGGACGGCTCCGCGGTGGGCACAGGGGTCGGCGAGGCCGCGGGGGTGGTTTGCGCCGCCGTGTCGGTGACTTCGGCCATGGGAGCAGGGGTGGGCGGCTCAGGCGTGGCCGTCGCGCCACTGCAGGCTGCCAGCGCCATGGCCAACAGCACGGTCAACACCATCCACACGCGGGCAAAACGGGGAAGACGATGCCGCATCGGTAGACCTCCTTAAAAGAAAATGTCCCCGGCCCGCGGCGGACAGGGGAACGAGACGAAAAAGGGCAAGGCCCATGCAGCCACGTTCCCACTGCCCTTCCGCGAGGGCGTGGAAACCGACCGAGGCGGGCGACCGGGCTTCCCGCCGCCTCACGGGGGCCATTGCCACTGCCGTGAGGGACGGGTTACCGTTGCGGGACAGCGCCGGACTCTCACCGGCTTCGCCTTTCAGCCCTCCCATCCGGGGGTTGGGGCACCTCGGCCGTGGGGATGAATTGGCACGCGCGAGATTGTATCACGCGGCCCATGGCCTGGTCAAGGCGGCCGCGCGCCGGGGCCCCCGAACTCAGCCGGGGCAGGGCGCGAGGGTGGTCGCGCGGCCACAAAGGGCCACAGCGCCCCCAGGGCTCGCGCACGGGCATGGTACAATGAGTTCACCTATACGCATCGGGAGGACGCGCCATGAGTCAAACCGCGGAGTCGCGGCCTGCCGCACTGGGGCCGATTACCGCGCAGACGGCCTTGCCGGCGGCAATTCAGGCCTGGCAGGTTTATTTGCAGGACCAGGGCCGCTCGCCCAACACCATCAAGGCTTTCATCGGCGACCTCAAGTTGCTGGCCCGCTTTTTGCCCCCCGAGCGCACTTTGGGCCAGATCACCACCCAAGACTTGAATCGCTTCTTGGAGTGGCTGCAACATGGGCGTGGCGTGCCCTGCAGTGCCAAATCCCTGGCCCGCCGCATCACCTCGGTCAAGGCGTTCTTTCGCTGGCTGCATCGGTATGGTGTGATTTTGGTCGACCCCGCGGAGCGGGTGGTGCAGCGCAGCGTGCTTAGTCCGTTGCCGCAGGTGCTTACCCCGGCCGAAGTGCGCGCATTGCAGGCCGTGGCCGAGGCATGGCGCACCCAGCGTCGCGACGCACGGCCGGCAGCCTTGTTCGGCTTACTGTTGGAAACGGGCCTCAAAAAGGGCGAAACCTTGAACTTGCACCTCAACCACATCGTGCTCACTGGCCCTGAGGCCCCCGCGGTGTATGTGCGTTACGCGGCCCCGCGCTATCGCCATAAAGAACGGCGCATTGCGGTGTCTGAAGACTGGGCCGCGGTCTTTCAAGAGTATGTGGCTCAATACGAGCCCGTGGAACGCGCGTTCCCTTGGTCCCCGCGGCGGTTGGAATATCTGTTGGAAGACTTGGGCAAAGCCGCGGGCCTGAACAAGCGGGTATCTTTTGCCATGCTGCGTTGGACCGCCGCGCTGCGCGACTATCGGGCAGGCATGGACCTGGACGAGTTGCGCGTCAAACTGGGGTTGTCGAAGATCCAATGGCGCGAAATTCGCATGAAGTTGCAGCGGTTGGACGCCACCACCCCGCGCGCTTGAGGCCCTGGAGGTTGGCCTGGGCCTTGCTCTTGCTGGGGTTGGCCGCCGCGTTGGGGGGCTGTCGTGCCACGGGGGCCAACGCGGCCGCCGCGGGCCCGGCCCCTGTGTTGCTCGCGCGCGTCCAAGGCCCTATCGGCACGACCACTGCCGATTATTTGCGCCGGGTGCTCAACACCGCATTGCGGGAGCAAGCCCAAGCGGTGGTGGTGCTTCTCGACACGCCAGGCGGCACGCTGGAAGCCACCCGCGCGATCGTGGAGATGTGGCGCGGGAGCCCCGTTCCGGTAGTGGTGTTCGTTGCGCCGCGTGGGGCTCAATCTGGCAGCGCAGGGGCCTTGTTGACTTTGGCCGCACACCGGGCGTACATGGCCCCCGAGACGGTCATTGGCGCGGCGACGCCTATATCGGTCGCGGAAGCCGACATGGACCCCACCTTGCAGGCCAAGTTCACCAACATTGTCGCCGCGCAAGCGCGGGGCTTGGCCGAACGGCGGGGGCCGCGCGCCGCGGCGCTGGCCGAGGCTATGGTGCGCGATGCCCGCGCGCTGACCGCGCGCGAGGCCGTGGCCGCAGGGCTGGTCGACGGCGTGGTGGACGATGTGGACGCGCTGCTCGCCGCGTTGGACGGCCAAGTGGTGGAGACGGTCCACGGCCCGCGTCCATTGCAGACGCGCGAAGCCCCGCGCCGCGAACTCGAACCTTGGCCCATGGAGCGCTTGTTGGCCCTGCTGACCCATCCCAATGTGGTGCTCTTGTTGCTCTCAGTGGGCGTGCAGTTTCTCATCATCGAGTTTTACTCACCCGGCGGATGGGTGGCCGGCACGTTGGGAGCGGTCTTGTTGGGGTTGGGTTTGTATGGCTTGGGCATTCTGCCCACCAACGGGCTGGGCCTGTGGCTCATTGGCTTGGCTTTTGTGCTCTTCGTGTTGGAGGTCAAAGCGCCGACCCATGGCGCCCTTGCCGTGGCCGGAGCCGCGGCGTTCGTGGCCGGAGGTTGGATTTTATTCAACACGCCCCTCGCACTGCCTCAGCAGCGCTTGTCCCCCTGGTGGGCCGCGTTGTTGGCCGGGGCCTCGGCCGGGGCTTCGGCGCTGGGTTGGCGCCTGGTGCGTCAGGCCGGGCAGCAGCCCGTGTTGACTGGGCAAGAAGAGGCCGCGCGGCTGATTGGCCGCATTGGGTGGGCTCGCACGGATTTGACCCCGCGCCGGCGCGGGAGCGTGTATGTGGCCGGCGAGACCTGGAGCGCCGTGCTGGCCCCAGGCGCCACGGCCGTCACGGCTGGTCAACCCGTCGAGGTGGTGGATCGGCAAGGCCTGCGGCTGGTGGTGCGCGGCGTCGCCGCCCCCTCCGCACCCGCGGCAGCGCCCGCCCAGAGCGAGGAGTCGTGATGACGGTGCCCATTCGCAGCGCGCGCAACCCTCGGCTCAAGGCCGCGCGGCAACTGCTGCGCCGCAAAGGTCGCCGGGCGCAAGCGCGCTTCTTGGTCGAAGGTCTGACCCACATTGGCGCGGCCTTGGATGCCGGTGCTTGGCTGGAGCGCCTATTCTGGAGCCCCGAACGCTTGACCAGCGCGTATGGACGCGCTTTGGTGCAGCGGGCCCAGGCGGCGGGCATCGAGGTCGTGGAAACCTCAGCCCCCGCACTGGACACTTTGTCGCCCAAGGAACAGTCGCAGGGGTTGGTCGCAGTCGCCCGCCAGCGCACGCGCGCGCTGGACGAACTCTCGCCCGAGGCCCATCCATGGGTGGTCGCGCTGGTCGAACCCCAAGATCCGGGCAATTTGGGCACCATCTGGCGCACGTTGGACGCGGCTGGCGCGACAGGCCCCATCCTCGTAGGGCCGGGCGTTGATCCGTTTCACCCCACCGCGGTGCGGGCCAGCATGGGCGCGCTGTTTTGGCATCCGCCGGTGCAGGCCACCTGGGCGGATTTGCTCGCCTGGGCGGCCGCACGCGGATATCATGTGTATGGCTCATCGGCCTGGGGCACGCGCGACTATCGCGCGTGTCACTACCAACGCCCTGCCCTGTTGGTGCTGGGAAACGAGCGGCGGGGCCTGAGCCCAGAGCAACGGGCCGCGTGCCACGCCGTGGTGCGCATCCCGATGAGTGGTCACGTGCGTTCGCTGAATGTGGCTGTGGCCGCGGGGCTGTTGCTCTATGCCATGCGCGATGCTCTGGGCGCACCCGAGCCATAGGGATGCCTGGCGCCTTGGTGGTCGGGGGCGCGGCATCTGCACGCGGTTAGGGCTCGCGCGCGCTGCCAGGCGCGTTCAGCGCCCCTCGGCCAAGCGCGCCCGCACGATGATGCGCTGGGTGTCAACCAGGTAAGGGTAGCACGAAATCAAGGTGACCGTGGGCTCGGTGGTGGGGGCCATCCACTGCACATCGGTGGGCTCGACGACATGGATTTCGGTCACCACGTAGGTGTACACCCGATTGTGGGTGTGGATGAGGATGGTATCGCCGGGCTGGAGTTGATCCAAATCGCGAAAGATTTCGCCGTAGATATCGTTGTGGGCCGAGAGGACCATGTTCCCCGGTTGGCCGGGGTTGGCCGTGCCCGGATGTTGACCGACCCCTTTTTTGAGTTGCTCCCAGCCGTCGCCCATGACGATGGGCGCGTCGACACCAATCGCGGGAATTTGAATGCGAATGGCCTGCTCGGGTCCGGGGGTGGGCACTGAGAGCGCGGCCTGGTAGGCCTGCGCGTACGGGCGCAAATGTTCGGGGATCTCGGCCTCGTTGGGCCGGGCTCCGCCGGGGGCTGTGGGCGGCGTGTGCCCACCGGGCAGCACCACCGCGCGGACCAAGGGGGTGGGGGTGAGGGTGGGTTGGGCTAACGCGGCCGCGACTTCGGCGTTCAAGGTGCTGAGCAAGTTGAAACTGTTGAGAAGCACCCAGGCCAGCCCGGCCAAGGCCAGCACTTCCACGGCCAAGAGCGCGCGATCCCACCAACGGCGGCGGGGACGCGCCGCGGGCGCGGCTTCGGCCTCTGTGGGCACTTCGGCCAACAAATCGTCGGCCGCGGTATCGGGCGTGACCAGCACCACCCGACCTGTGCGTCGATAATAGGCCATGCGGGCCGCGCGGGCTGCGCGTTGCGCGTCCTGCCACTGCTCACGCAAGCGCCAAGCGCGTTTTTCAGCCGAGACACGCGAAGAACGGGCCATGGCGCACCTCACGGCGAAGGCGTGGTGGTCGGCGTAGGGGTGACAGGAGGCTGGGGCGTAATGGTCACCTCCACGGTCACAGGCAATACCGAAACCACGCGCACATCTTCCAGCACGACTTCAACCTTGGGCTCCAACGTATACGTTCCCACATCCAGGCCGCTTAGGTCGACCACAACCCGGACGCTGCCGCGCGGATCCAATCCCTCCAGCACCGGCACAGGGCCGGCCAAGAGCACATCCACGGTTTCGGGCGCGATTTGGGCTTGCAACCCGGGCGCCAATCCCACCACTTCGACGGGCAGGTTGAGCGTCAGGCTGGTCTCCAGCGGTTCGATTTGGATTTCCACCCGCACCCGATCGTCGCCGACCACGGAGACCCCTTCGGGCAGTCGCAAAGGCACCAGCCGCTCCAACGACTCGGTGGCTTGGTCGAGCAAGATGGGTTCGGTTTCGACGAAAGACAAGTTTTGCACTTGCGCGGGGTCTTGCGAGAACACCGTAACCACGGGTGGGTGCACGGCCACATTGGTGATGCGATAGCCCACCGCGGGTTGGCCTTCCAGCACGACCCGCACGACCACATCTCGAAAGCCGCCCAGGCGCTCGATGGGCACGGTGACCAGCGCGCTGGTGGGCGCGATTTGCACCGCGGTCACGGTCAACCCTTGGTCATCCAACGCGCGCAGGCGCACCTGCTGCCGCACGGTTTCGCGCACGCCTTGGATGTTGACACGCGCGACCACCCGGTCGACTCGCTGCACCGCCTCTTCGGGGCCGGTCAGGGTGACCTCGGTGGGCCAGGTCTGCGGGCGGCGGGCTTCGTACCCGACCGCGGGCTCGCCCACCACTTCCACATACACGGGCATGACCCGTTCGACCAGCCGGCTGAGCACCACCGTCACTTCGTCAGGCCGATAATCCACGACCTGCACAGGTCGCACATGGACGCGCACCTGCACGGGCACCGTATGGGTGCCCACATCCAAGCCGCTCAAATCGATCCAGGCTTCCATGCGTTCGGGTTGCAAGCGTTCTTCCCATACGCTGCGGGGGGCGCGCAGGGTGAGCAGAACCCCTGAGGGCAACGAGTTGACCACGATGAGGTCCTCGGGCCGGCCGCGCACTTCCAGGGGGATGGGCTGCGGGTAGGGCCGGGTCTCGTTGGGGTCACTTTCCAACTCGGCCCAAATCCAGATCAGCACGGCCAACGAGAGGGCGGTGATGAAGTTGACCAGATGCTGCTTCCACGAGCGCGCGGCGCGGGGGGAATCCAGACTCATGGGGCTTCATCCCGAGAAGAATTGGGGGCTGGGCGCCACCAGGAGGCAAAGCGCCAAGCCCGAAACCAGGCTCGAATGGGCGACGAGGCCAATCCGGCCAAAAGCAACTTGCGCACTTGCTCGGGCTTGAGATCCCAAATCAGATAGCCATCGCGGGCCACGGAGATCATGCCGGTTTCTTCGGACACGACCACAGCCAACGCGTCGCTCACTTCGGTGATGCCGATGGCCGCGCGATGGCGTAGCCCCAGCCGCCGCATGCCATCGGCTAAGGGCAGTTCGGTGGCCGAGGTCAGGGGCAGCACGCAGGCCGCGGCTTGCAGGCGCCCCCGGCCCACGATCAGCGCGCCGTCGTGCAGCGGCGTGTTGGGGTAAAAGATTTGGACGATGAGTTCGGGCGAGGCCAACGCGTCCAAGAGCACGCCGGTTTGGATGTAGTCGCCCAAACTGGTCGTGCGCTCAAACACGATAAGGGCACCGATGCGGGCTTCGGCCATGCCCGTGATGGCCTCGACCGTCGCGTGCACCACTTGACCCGCTACCGCGCGGCGGGTGGAAGGCTGCGCGCCCAAACGTCCGACGCGCTCCAACGCCTGCCGCAATTCCGGCGCGAAGATGACGGGAATGGCCAACAGCAAGGCCGGAAGCACGGTCCCCCACAGCCACGAGAAGGCCGGCAACTCCAGCAAATTGGTCAACAAGCCCAAGATCATGACCACCAGCAGCACGCCCCGCAAGATGGCCATGCCCCGGGTGCCTTGCAACCATGTCAGCGCAATGTAAAAGATGAAGGCCACCAGCAGGATGTCGACCAGGCTGGCCCAGGTGAAACGTTCGAAGATGAGCATCAAGTTGTCCAGAAAGGCCTGCACGACGAACCGACTCCCAGGGCGAGGAGGGTCATCACACGCTCACGGCCCCGAGGGTTCGCACCCACCGGGGCCGCGTGGGGCCACGGGCTGGTCTGTTCTGCGCCCGGGCACGGGGCATTACAGCGGTTGCAGCACCCGGTCGGTGCGCAACTGTTTGAACAACATCACGGTCGACCCCGGAGGCCGCGACTCGCGCGCGGCTTCTTGCCACGCGGGCACGGTGAGGTCTTCGGCGGTGCGTTCTTCGAACCCCAGGCGTTGCCATTGGGCTTGGGTGCGCTGGTAGAACTTGGGGTGCAAAAAGACCAACGCGGCCTCGCATTGCAGTTCGCGCGAGCGTTCCAGCACCTCGTCCATCACCGCTTGGATGGCCTGTTCCGCGCCCTCCGCGGTGTGGATGTAGAACTCGTTGATGCGGGTGACCAGGTTCTCGACCTGCCAGCCCACCAGACCGACCAATTCGCCGTTGCGGCGCACCAGCAAGTAGGCTCGGTCGCCAAAGCGAGCGATGATGTCGGCCCGGCCGGGGCGCACCTTGCCCCGGGTGGCCCGGGCGATGAACTCCGCGATTTCTTGCGCGTGTTTGGGCGTGGCGCGTTCCACTTCCACCTGCACGGTGGCCGCGGCCGGAGTCGGCGCCGCGGGCATGGGCGCGGTCTCGGGTTTGGCCTCCGCGGCCTGCGCCGGCGCGGGCTTGGGCGGAGGTTGCGTCGCCTGCCGTGGAGGCGTCGGCTTGGCCGGAGCCGGTCGTGGCGCCTCAGCCGCCGGCACGGTCACGGTGCGCCGCGCGGGTTGCGCTGGCGTCACCCCCGGAATCTTCATCCACGCATCGACCACTTGCCGCCAGGTGTATTCGTATGTGCGGCTGTTGTCGATGATCACATCCGCACGGGCCCGTTTGAGGGACTGGGGCGGTTGGGCCATGATGCGCTGCCGGGCTTCCTCCGCGTTCATCCCGCGTTGCTTGACCAGGCGCTCCATTTGCACCTCAGGCGGCGCATCCACCACCCAGACGGCGTCGCACATTTTGTGCAGCCCCGACTCCAACAACTTGATGGCTTCGATGACCACCACTTTATGCGGCGCGTTGCGAATGAGGTAGTGGATGGCCTGCTCGACCAGCGGGTGCACGATGGCCTCCAATTGGGCCAGGGCTTCAGGATCGCTGAACACGATGCGCCCTAATTTGCGCCGGTCGATCTCGCCGTCGGGCCCAACGATCCAGCGGCCAAACGTCTCGATCACGGGCTGATAACCCGGCGCGCCTTTGGCAATGGCCCGATGCGCCAGCCGGTCGGCATCAATGCCGTACGCGCCCAGATGTTCCAGCATCTTGCGCACGACACTCTTGCCGGTGGCGATGTTCCCCGTCAGGCCGATGACATATTTGTTGGGAAAAATCCTGGACATAGACAAAACCTCGTCGGGGATGGTCCACGAATGCTTGGGATAATATGTTATCACGATTTGGCCTGTCTTCCAAGGGTTGGCTGTGAATGTTGCCCCATTCGAAGGGCCGCGCGTCCGCGGAACCGGCCGCGCGCCTGGGAACGCACCCCCGGCCGGGGCGCGTCGCGAATGGCCTTGGCGCACGGTTCAGGGCCAGGCCAAACCAAGGCAAAGGCTGACGACCTAAGGCCAAGGCCTCGCGCAACGTCCAAATCCCTTGGGCTGGGGTCGTCTGGGCTGGCCCCCAGCGCGAAAGTGTGGTATGCTATGGCTGAACAAACCAACGGAGCCGAACGCGTCATCTTCGTCCGGGTCGGTAGGTTGCCGGCCCGCTTTTGCTTTGCGCCCGGCGCACGCCGGGGATGGCCGGGGCTCCTGCGATGCTCAAAAGGAGCCTTTGCCATGACCAACCCCTTTTTGTCGTTGGGGCTGGATCCGCGTTTGGTCCAGAACCTGACTGCCTTGGGCTATACTGAGCCCACCCCTATCCAATCCCAAGCCATCCCTTTGTTGTTGGCCGGCCACGATGTCTTGGGCCGTTCGCAAACAGGCACCGGCAAGACCGCGGCCTTTGGTTTGCCCCTGTTGCAGCGCGTCGATGCCCACGCGTCACATGTGCAAGGGCTGGTGGTTACCCCGACCCGCGAGTTGGCCTTGCAGGTGACTCAGGCCCTCACCGATTACGCGCGCGGCTTGGATTTGCCCATTGTGCCGGTGTATGGCGGGCAGGGTTATGGCCCTCAACTGCGGGCCTTGCGCCGCGGTCGCGCTGTGGTGGTCGTGGGCACGCCAGGACGGCTGATCGACCTGCTGAATCGGGGCGCGCTGCGCTTGGATCAGGTGCGTTGGGTGGTGCTGGACGAAGCCGATGAGATGCTCAGCATGGGCTTCATCGACGACATCACCACTTTGTTGGACGCTGCGTCACCGCAACGCCAAACCGCGCTTTTCTCCGCGACCTTGCCCCGCCCGATTCGCGATCTGGCCGCGCGTTACATGCGCGCGGCGCGGCACATTGCCATCCAGCCCCAAGAAGCCATGGCCAGCGGCATCACGCACGTGGCTTTTCGCGTGCGCGAGCGCGACAAACTGGCCGCCCTTACGCGCTTGTTGGCCGCGCATTCGGTTGAAACGGGCTTGGTCTTTTGCCGTACTCGGGTGAGTACGCGCGAAGTGGCCCAGGCCTTGAACGACCATGGCTGGCCCGCGGCCGCGCTGCATGGCGACATGAGCCAGGCCGCGCGCGAAGATGTCTTCGCCGCGGTGCGCCGTGGGCAGGTGCGCCTGCTGGTCGCCACCGACGTTGCCGCGCGCGGGTTAGACATCGCGCACATTTCCCACGTGGTCAATTATGACCTACCCACCGATCCCGAGGTGTACATCCATCGGGTGGGGCGCACCGCGCGGGCGGGCAAGACGGGGCTGGCTTGGTCGCTGGTCACCCGCCGCGACCAAGGCCTGTGGCATCGCATCGAGCGCCGGGTGCGTCAACGCATTCCTTTTGGCAAATTGCCCTCGGCCAAAGACATCGCCCGGGCCCGTCAAGCCCGTTTGTTGGCGCAACTTCAGGCCGCGTTGGAACAGGGCGTGCCCGAAAGCCAAGCCGCGCGGCGCGTGCTGCACGCGCTGGTCGAACAGGGGCACGACCCTCTCACCATTACCTTGGCTGCGCTGCATCTGGCTCAGGCCCACGAACCCCAGGCCCAAGTGCTGCCGTCGCATGAGCCCGAGGCATGGTCCAGTGCCCCGCGCGAGCGCCGAACGCGAGGGCTGGGCCCGGGCCGACCGCGCGAGCGGCGCCCCCGCCGTACGCGTCGCGAGCGAGAGCCCGGCATGGTGCGTTTGGGCTTCGCGGCCGGGCGAGCCCATGGCCTTCGCCCCGGCGATGTGGTCGGCACCTTAGCCTATCAAGCCGACATCCCCGGCGCGGTCATTGGCCGCATCCAAATTGGCGACGACACCACTTGGGTGGACGTGCCCCAGGATTATGCAGAACAAGTCTTGGCCCACGAAACCTTCCGCTGGGGGCGGCGTGTGGTCAAGGTGTGGCGGATTTGAGCCTTGGCGGCCGTGCGGGGCGCGCAAGGCCGGGCGCGCTTATGGCTCGGCCGGCGTGGGTGTGGGGCGTGGCTCGGCCGCGCCCAGGTCCACCGCGGCTTGATACGCGGCATCGAGGGGCGTGTGTGTGCCGGCCAGCACCCGCAGCACCGCGGCTCGCAGGGCTTGACTGGCGGCCGCGCGCGCGGTCCATGGGGGCGCAGGACGCGCGGCTTGCAGCCAGGGCTCCCAGGCTGAGGCTTGAGCCGGCTCCCAGCCCTGGCGCAAGGCCGCGGACGACGTCGGCCACAGGCCGGCGGCTCGGGCCCAAGGCCCGTTCCACCCTGGGGCGGTCACGCGTTGCAGCCAGTCCAAGGCCACTTGACGCCGCGCGGGGTCGTCGGTTGTTACGGCCCACGCGTACACCCGCATGAGCAGCGGCCCTGGCTTATCGGGGCCGGGCAGCGGTGCCCATGTCCAGTCTGTGGGCTGGGCGAGCACCGAAGAACTCCACACGATCATGCCGATGTCGTCGTGCTGATGCACACTCCAGAGCGCGCGCATGTCGTGCCACAAGCGCGCGTCGCTGCGGAGCGCGCCGTTCCAGCGGGCCTGGACCAGGAATTCCAGCATGTCGGCCAAGGTGTCGGTGGCCAACAATTGGGGTTGGGTCGTGGGCCCGACTTGGCCGTCTGCGGCCGTGTACAGGGCCCAAGCGCCCCACGCCCAGGGGTCACGCGCGGCCCACGTCCAAGGCAAGGGGGACTCAGCCCATTGGGCCCAGGTGGTTGGCAATTCGGCCTCGGCCGGGCGCGGCCAGGCCAGCACTGGGGCTTCGGCCGCGACGGGGTAGGCGAAGGGCTGGCCGTGCTCCAGCACGGCTTGGCGCGCGAAAGCGAAGCCCGCGTCGTTGGTGAGGATGGTGGTATGCAGGGGCTCAGGCAGCCCTGGCAGGCCGGCTTTTACTCGCGCGTCTTCGAGCACTTCCACGGGCGCGAGGATGAGGTCGGGCGCGGCAGCCGGCGCGGCGGCACGCGCCCAAATCAGCGCGTCCACCAAGCCGCCCGCGCCGTGGTCGGGCTTGACCCGCACTTCGACGGTCAGACCGTGCCGCAACGCGAATTCGTCCCGCGCGCGGGTGAGCACCTTCCACGCGTCGGGGCGGGCTTCAGGGCCCAGCGACGCGGCTACCCAAATGCGCAGGTCCATGGGCTGAGTCGCGGTGGGTGCGGGCGTCGCGGTGGGCGTGGGTGTGGGCGTGGCGGTGGGTTGGATGGCTGTGTCCGCGGCCCATGGCCAGGTGGGCCCCGCGGTGCAGCCCCACAGCGCCACCAGCACCACCAGCAGCCCGGCGACCTGTCTAAGCCAGCGGGTCACCCTCGGCCTCCAACGCGGCTTGCAGCCAATGGGCCGCGGTTTGTACATCGTCCAGCGCCACGGCTTGATGAGCCGCGTACAAATTGCGGGTCGGGATGCTAATGGTGGCCGTGGGCAAACCTGCGGCCACGAAAGGCAGCGAGGCCCAACTGGGTTCCCGCTCTTGGGGGATTTCGTCTTGGACGGCCAGCCGGGCTTCGCGGGCGACGCGAGCCAGCCACGCCACCAGCCGAGCGTCTGCGGCCCGCCCCCATTCACGGCGCCGCAGGCCTGGCCCTTGGGCCATGCGCACCCCCGGAATGCGGCGGCCCGGTTCGTCGCGCGCGGGCGTGGGCACGACCCGCAACGCGTAGCGGGGCCGCAAGCCAAACGCCGCGGGCGCGCTGCCGTGGCCGCTCACTTGTTCGCGCGCCGCGAACACCCAGCCTGTGGGCCGACGCGGCTGCGCGTGCTGCAACGCGTGAAAGGTGGCCAACAGCGCGGCCCGAACGCCCACGGCTTTGCCCAGCACCCGCCCGGCTTGCACGATAGGCTCGGTATCCCACACAGCCGGTTGCCCTACCGGCACAGAGGCCGGAGCCACATCGCACAACCACGCGTCCCAGCCTTGGGCTTTGGCCACGGTCGGATCGCGCGTGAGCACCCCGCGCGTGCCATCGACGAAGCGCACCCGTGCCGCGGCCGCGCCAGGCAAGGCCGCAGGACCCAGCGGTGCCAGGCGTACCCAGCCCGCGCGCGGGCCCGGTTGTGCCAAAAAGCCCACCTCGTCCAGCGGGGCCACCACCAGCACCTCGACGGCCTGGGTGCCGATGGGCAGCACGATGAGGTTGCCCAAGCCATCGACGCGGGCCGTGGTGTGCGGGGGCAAGTGGGCTTGCAGCCAATCCCGCAGCGGGCCCTCATGGCCCGAGGGGGCGTCCACCCGGCTCAGTTCGCTGAGCAAAAAGGCGAGGTCTGGCGTGTTCATGGGGTTTGCTCCAACAACGCGGGGGTGAGCGCGTGCAACGCGGCCCACAGCAGGCGAAACGTGGCGTCCCAATCCGCGACGCGCATGGTGGCCACAGGGCTGTGCAGCCCGCGCGCGGGCACCGACACCGAGACGCTGGGGATACCCGCGCGTTGGAGGTGCATGGCGCCTGCATCGGTGGCTCCGCCCCCGGCTTGGCGGAATTGGTAGGGCAGGCCCAGGCGCTCTGCGGTGGCCTGCAGGTGACGCACCAGGCGCGGGTCCGAGATGGTCCTGCGGTCCGCGATGTAAATGGCTGGGCCGTGCCCCAGGCGGGTGTTGAACGCAGGGTCGAGGCGCCCATCGGGGCCTGGCAGATCGCGCGCGGGGGTGCAATCCAGCGCGAACGCGACATCGGGGTTCACCGCGTGGGCCACGACACGCGCGCCGCGCAGGCCCACTTCCTCTTGCACGGTGAACGCGGCCCATAGGTCCACGTGCGGGGGCGCGTGGTGGATCAGTTCCATCAGGGTGACGACGCCGACGCGATCGTCCAAGGCCTTGGCGAAGATGGTGTTGCCTTCGCGGCGGAAGGGCGTGGCGAAAGTCGCCCGCTGGCCTGGTTCGACGGGCGTGCGCGGGCCCACGTCCAGGCGCAGGTCATCCCAAGTGGGCAAGCGGGGCGTGCCGCGTTGCAAATGCACCGGCGCGGCGCCGATCACGCCAGGAAGCCGCTGGGGGCCTACCCAGACTGCTTGGCCCAAGGCCGTGGCCGCGGTCAGGCCGCCGATGGGTTGCACCCGATACAGCCCTTCACCCGCGGGGTGGGTGATCATGAACCCGACTTCGTCCAAATGCGCGGCCAGCAGCACCCGCAAGGGCCGCTTGGCCGTTGACTGGGCGGGGCGATGGAGCAGCAGGTTGCCCAGCGCGTCGGTGGTGAGCCGCGCGGCTTGGTCGCGTAGGGCCCGGCGCACGATGGCGCGCGCGGGGGCTTCGTCGCCTGAGACGGCCACCACTTCGGTGAGCGTGCGCAGCCAGCGAAAGGCCGCAGGCCGCAGGGATGGCGGGGTTGGAGGCATGAGTTTTCCTCGCCAAGACAAACGCATGGGACACGCAACAGGGGTATTATACCCGCGGCCGAGGCCGTTGCGGTTCCGTGCTATAATGGAAGGCGACGCGTAACCTCGCACCTTCTCTGGAGGAGGGGGCGCAGCGCCTGCTGAGATGGCGACCGGCGCGGTATTCCAACGACCGGGCGCGCCCCCGGTCCAGCGTCTTTCCTGACGGCCCTCTGCTCCGCGCGGTCCAATCGAGGCTCCTGCGGCAAGGCTTCCGCCCGGAAGCAATTGCCCGGTTTACGCGAACGAAATTTGACATCACGAGGTTTTTCTATGAGCGACCAAGTTCTGCGCATCATCCCCTTAGGAGGTTTAGGCGAAATCGGGAAGAACATGATGGCCTACGAGTATGGCGACGACATTCTCATCGTCGACACGGGCCTCATGTTCCCCACCAGCGACATGTTGGGCGTCGACTACATCATCCCCGACTTCCAATATCTCTACGACAAAGCGCACCGGGTGCGGGGCATTGTTTATACCCACGGCCATGAGGACCATACCGGCGCGGTCCGCCATGTGTTGGAGCGCATCCCTGTGCCCATGTACGCGACCCCGCTGACCAAGGGGCTGCTGCAAATCAAGATTCGCGGCGATCGGCATCTGAAGCAGTTGCCCATCCACGAAGTGCGTCCCGGTGACAGTGTGCGCATTGGCCCCTTCCAGGTGGAGTTCATCCACGTGACCCATTCGATCCCCGATTCGGTGGCTTTGGCCATCACCACGCCCGCGGGGCTGGTGGTGCACACGGGGGATTACAAATTCGACCACACGCCCATTGACGGCCGCCCCACGGATTTTGCGGCATTGGCCGCGCTGTCGCGGCGGCCGGGTGGGGTGTTGGCGCTGCTGGCCGATTCGACCAACGCGGACAAGCCTGGCTGGACGCCCTCCGAGCAGGTCATCACCCCCGCGCTGGAAGCGGCCATGCGCGCCGCCCCCGGTCGGGTGTTGGTGGCGACCTTCGCATCGCTGATTTCGCGCATGCAGCAGGTGGCCGATGTGGCCACACGGTTAGGACGTAAGTTGGCCTTTGTGGGCACCAGTATGGTCGAAAACGCCAAGATGGCCCGCAAGTTGGGCTATTTGCAAGTGCCCGACGAGGTGCTGATCTCGTTGGAGCAGGCCCTCAAGTTGCCACCGCACCAAGTCGTGCTCATGGTCACGGGCTCGCAAGGCGAACCGTCGTCGATTCTGGGGCGTTTGGCCGGGGTGGGCGGCGCCCGAGGGCGGCGGCCCTTCAGCGTACAAGAGGGCGACACCATCATCATTTCCGCGCATCCCATCCCTGGCAACACAGAGAACGTGTATCGCACCATCAATAGCCTGATTCGCAAGGGCGCCCACGTGCTGTATGACCCCATCGCCCGGGTGCACGTCTCGGGCCATGCCAGCCAAGAAGAAATGAAATTGATGCTCAATCTGGTGCGGCCCAAGTACTTCATCCCCATTCACGGCGAACTGCGACACTTGGACCAACACCGGCGCATGGCCCAACAGTTGGGAATCCCCCAAGAGCGCATTGCGGTGGTGGAGAACGGCCAAGTGGTCGCGTTTCAAAACGGCCACATGCGTTTGGCCGAGCGCGTACCCGGAGGCTGGGTGTTCGTCGAAGGCGCGGTGGTGGGTGAGTCCAGCATTCGCGAGATCAAAGAGCGCCAAGCCCTGGCTCGAGGTGGCTTGTTGTTGGTCACCGTGCCTGTGGACCCGACGACGGGCAAACTGGCCGGCGATGTGGATGTGGTCACCCGCGGCTTTGTCTACCCTGAAGGCGCGGATGAGTTTACGGCCGTGTTGCGCAAGCGCATCAAGAAGGCCCTCAAAGGCGCGACCGGTGATTTGGAAAAAGCCCTCGAGCAGGCGGTCAAGAACTTTGTGTACAGCGAGTTGCGCCGCCGTCCGCAGATTTTCGTGACCGTGAAGGATGTGGCCCGGAGCGGGCCCGCGACCGCGGGCAATGGCGCCGCGCCGCGGCGAACCAAGAAGGGAGGTTGAGGGCCATGAACTTCCTCATCACCGGTGTGGCGGGCTTCTTGGGCTCGGCTTTGGCCCGCCGTTTGGTGCGCGAGGGGCATCAGGTGCGCGGGTTAGACGACCTCTCCACCGGCGACCCCGAACGGGTGCCGCCCGAAGTGCTCTTCACCCGCGGCGATGTGAACGACCGCCCCAAATTATGGACTCTGCTGCAAGATGTGGACTGCGTGTATCACCTGGCCGCACGCGTCTCGGTGCCCGAGTCGGTGCTCTATCCGCGGGAGTATAACCACGTCAATGTGGGGGGCACCGTCACCTTGATGGAGGCCATTCGCGATGTCGGCGTGCGCCGGGTGATCTTCGCCTCTTCGGGCGCGGTGTATGGGCATCAAGACGAGCAGCCGCTGCGGGAGGATTTGTTGCCCAACCCCGGTTCGCCTTATGCGGTGTCTAAATTGGCCGCGGAGCATTATGTGCACACCATCGGCCGCCAGTGGGGCGTTGAAACGGTCGCGCTGCGGATTTTCAACGCGTACGGCCCGCACCAGCCGTTGCCGCCCGCGTATCCGCCCGTGATCGCCAATTTTTTGTACCAAGCCGTCCGCGGCGGCACCTTGGTCGTCCATGGCGATGGGATGCAGACGCGCGATTTCGTGTACGTGGACGACGTGGTGCAAGCCTTGGTGGCCGCGGCCACCGCGCCGGGGGTGGCGTACGAAACCCTCAACGTGGGCAGTGGTCAGGCCACGCCCATTCGCGCGCTGGCCCAACGCATTGTGGAATTGACCGGGGGGCGCGCGCAAATCATCTTCAACCCACGCGGGAGCAGCGGCGTCGCGCATATGCAGGCGGACCTGACCAAGGCCCGCCGCCTCTTGCGCTATGAGCCGCAGTTCACCCTGGAGCAAGGTCTACGCGCCACTTTAGAGCATGATCCGCGCCTGCGAGCCGTGGCCTCGCCTGCGGCCGCGTCGGTGTAGGGCCGGCTTGGGCGCGGCGCGCGGCCTTCAGTCAGAGGCCGCGGCCAGGGCGCGTAACGCGGCGGCCAAATCGACGGTACCATCGTAGAGCGCGCGGCCCACGATGATGCCGCTCAGGCCTGCCGCGCGCGCGGCAACGATGTGCGCGAGGGCGCGCACGCCGCCCGAGGCGATGACCTGGGCCCCAGGCCCCGCGGCTTGGGCCACTTCTTGGGCCAAGGCCAGGTTGGGCCCTTGCCCCGTGCCATCTCGGGCGATGTCGGTGACGATGAACACGCGCGCGCCGCGCGCGGCCAAGTCCGCAGCCAGCGCGGCCGCGGTGCGCGCGGTGGCCACTTGCCATCCATGGGTGCGCACCCGGCCGTCGCGCGCGTCTAAGCCCACGGCAACGCGCGCGGGACCCCAACGCGTAAGCATATGGGCCACGGTCGCGGGCTCGCGCACGGCCAGGCTGCCGACCACCACCCGCTGCACCCCGCGCGTGAGCCAATAAGCCGCGGCCTCAGGGCTACGCACGCCACCGCCCCACTGCACCGCGGCGCGATACCGCGCAGCCTCGGCCAGAATGGCATCCAGTGCGGCCCGATTGGCGGTGTCGTCTTCGCCAAAGGCCGCATCCAGGTTGACTACGTGCAGCCAGGTCGCGCCGGCCTCGAACCAGCGCCGGGCCACCGCGGCGGGGTCGGTGGCAAACGTGGTCTCCCGAGACGGATCCCCTTGCCACAGACGCACCACCCGCCCGCGGCGCAAATCAATGGCCGGATAAACGACGAACGAATCCTTGTCCATGGCGGCCCTCACGGCTCATAGCGCAAAAAATTGGCCAACAAACGCAGCCCCACGCGTTGGCTTTTCTCAGGGTGGAACTGAACGCCGAACAACGCGCCGCGCTGCACCATGCTCACGTATTCCAATCGCCCGAAATCGGTGCGGGCCACCACCACGTCGTCGGTCGCCGGCCGGCAGTAGTAAGCGTGGTTGAAGAACACATACGCGCCGGCCGGAATGCCTTCCAACAAGGGGGACGGGCGCACCGGATGAATCTGGTTCCACCCCGTGTGGGGCACCTTTTCGCCCACATCGTCGGGGAAGCGCACCACATCGCCCGGCAGCAAACCCAAGCCCCGGTGGGTGCCCATCTCATAGCCCCATTCGAACAAGGCCTGCATGCCTACGCAGATGCCCAGCATGGGAACCCCGCGCTGCACGGCTTCGCGGATGGCGTCTTCCAAACCGGGTTCGCGCAACCCACGCATGAAGTCGCCGAACGCGCCGACGCCGGGCAGCACCAACCGTTGCCCCCGGCGTACGTCGTCGGGGTCGCGGGTGACCCGCACGCGCGCGCCCACGCGCGTCAGCGCTTTGCGCACCGAGTGCAAATTGCCACTGCCCGCGTCGATGAGCACCACTTGGGGGACGGCCGAGGACATGAAGCACCTCCAAGTCCGAAAATACGGCGGAATTATACCCGCGGCCGGGCTCAAAATTCGATGCCAGGTTGGGCTTTGATGCCCGCGTCAAAGGGGTGTTTGACCTTGCGCATGTGGGTGACCAAATCCGCGAACTCGAGCAACACGGGCGGCGCGTGGCGCCCGGTGATGACCACGTGGACGGACGGGGGTTTGTGCGCGGCCAGCCACTGCACCACCGCGCGCGGCTCCAGCCAACCATAGTGCAAGGGGTAGGTGAACTCGTCCAGCAGCACCAGGTCGTATTGCCCAGACGCGATCTTCGTTTGGGCCAATTCCCATCCCGCGCGGGCGCGCGCGGCATCGTCTTCGGGGCGCGTGTGCTGCCAGGTAAAGCCGCGTCCAGTTTTGTGCCACTCCCAGCCCAAGCGTTGCGCGGCCCGAACTTCGCCCCAACGGCCGGTCTCGGCTTTGAGGAACTGAATGACCACCACCCGCATACCGCGGCCCCAAGCGCGCAGCAGCAGGCCCAAAGCGGCCGTGGTCTTGCCCTTGCCCTCGCCGGTGAAGACCAACACCAAACCGCGCCGCGTGCCGCGAGGGTTCGTCGACGACATGCCAACCTCCCGGAGCGTTGAGGATGCAGTCCGGCCATTGTACCGCGTAATGGTATAATGTGGGCGCTTCGTGCTCGCCGCGGCCGAATTCCCCCTGGCCATTCTCACCTCGGCAGGTGCACTATGACGACCATCGGCGATCCGCTGCCCACGTTTGTCCAGCCTCAAGATGCCGCGTTTCAGCAGAACTATGCTCATCATCAGGCCTTGGCCCAAACGTTGCACCAACGCTTGGCCCAAGTGCGCCAGGGCGGCGCGGAAAAGTACCACCGCCGCATTGCTGCGCAAGGCAAAATGTTCGTGCGCGAGCGCATTCGGCGGCTGTTAGATCCGGGCTCGCCGTTTTTGGAACTCTCGCCTTTGGCCGCGTGGGGGGTGTACGATGACCAGTACGGCCCGGTGCCCGCGGCGGGCATCGTCACGGGCATTGGGCGGGTGGCCGGTCGCACGGTCATGATCGTGGCCAACGATGCCACCGTCAAGGGGGGCACGTACTTCCCCTTGACGGTGAAAAAGCACTTGCGGGCGCAGGAGATTGCCGCGGAGAACCACTTGCCCACCGTGTACTTGGTGGACTCGGGCGGCGCGTTTTTGCCCCTGCAGGCCGAGGTCTTCCCCGACGCGCAGCACTTTGGCCGCATTTTCTACAATCAGGCCCGCATGAGCGCGCAGGGCATCCCGCAAATCGCGGTGGTGATGGGGCACAGCACCGCGGGGGGCGCGTACGTGCCCGCGATGAGCGACGAAGCCATCATCGTCAAGGGCACGGGCGCGATCTTCCTGGGTGGCCCGCCTTTGGTGCAAGCCGCTACGGGCGTGCGGGTAAGCGCGGAAGAACTGGGCGGCGCGGATGTGCACACCCGCATTTCAGGCGTGGCCGACCACTACGCGGAAAACGATGAGCAGGCCATCGAGATGGCTCGCCGCATCATTGCCGCGCTGCCCGAGCGCCGTTCCCCCGCACCCCGCTGGGTGGATTTTCTCGACTTGGCCCCGCCTGAAGAGCCCCTTTATCCCGCGGATCAAATCTACGGCATCTTGCCCCGCACATTTCGCGAAACCTACGATGTGCGGGAGATCATCGCCCGGCTGGTCGACGGCAGCCGCTTTCAAGAGTTCAAAGCCCGCTACGGCACCACATTGGTCACGGGCTTCGCGCGCATCCACGGTTACCCCGTGGGCATCATTGCCAACAACGGCGTGCTTTTCAGCGAAAGCGCGCTCAAAGGCGCCCATTTTATCGAACTGTGCCAACAGCGGGGCATCCCCCTGCTGTTTTTGCAGAACATCACCGGCTTCATGGTGGGGAAGGAATACGAGGCCGGCGGCATTGCCAAGGACGGCGCGAAGATGGTGCACGCGGTGGCCAACGCGTCGGTGCCCAAGATCACGGTCATCATCGGCGGTTCTTTTGGCGCAGGCAATTACGCCATGGCCGGCCGCGGGTATCAGCCGCGCTTTTTGTGGACTTGGCCCAACAGTCGCATCAGCGTCATGGGGGGCGAGCAAGCGGCCAACGTGTTGCTGACGGTGAAAAACAACCAGCGCGAGCGTGAAGGCCTGCCGCCGTTGGCCGGAGACGAGGCCGAGGCTTTCAAAGCGCCCATTCTCGAAAAGTACGAACGCGAAGGCAACCCTTATTACGCCACCGCGCGCTTGTGGGACGACGGCATTTTGGATCCCGTGGAAACCCGCGCGGTGTTGGGCCTGGCCCTGGATGTGGTGCTGCATTCGCCGTACCAAGAGGGCCGGTTTGGTGTGTTCCGCATGTGAGCGCGGGGGCGACCATGCGGGCGGGATGGCGGCGCGGGCTGCTGGGGCTCTTGCTTTGGGGCGCGCTGACCGCGGGTTTGCATCAGGCCCTGGCTACGGCCCCGGCGCTCGGCGCGGATTTTTGGACCGTGTGGCTGGGCGCCCGCGCCCTGTTTGTCGAACACCAAGACCCGTATGGGCCTGACGTGACCCTGCGCAGCCAAATGGGCATTTATGGCCGGCCGGCCCGGCCTGGCGAAGACCCTGTGCGCTTTGCTTACCCCTTATTCGCCGCGCTGCCCCTGGCCCCGTTGGCCTGGTTGCCCTACGATTGGGCCTACGCGGGATGGCTGGCTTTTCACCTCATGGCCATGCTGGCCCTGGCCTGGTGGGCGTTCCCGCGTTTGCCCCGTTGGGTTGCCCCCACGGTGTTGGTCTATTTTCCGGTCACGCGCAATTTGCTGCTGGGCCAATATTCGCTGCTGATCATGGAAGGCACCTGGCTGGCCTGGGGTTGGTGGCAGCGCTATGCCGCGCGGGCCGGCGCAGCATGGGGCGCAGGGCTGGCCTTTTTGTTCGCCAAACCCCAAGAGGGCGGTTTGTGGGCCCTGTTGGGCGTTTGGGCCGCTTCTCGGCGGCGGGGCTTGGCGGTCTGGCGCGGCTTGTTGGTGGGCACCATGGCCTTGCTCGTGCTGCCCATGGCGTGGCAACCCCGTTGGCCGGCGCGCTTTGTGGCTCAAGCGCTGCGCTATTGGCACGACAACCCCATGCCCAGCGCGCTGGCGCTGCTCACCGCGCGCCTGCCGGGCGGAACGCTGGGCTATGGTTTGATCGCGGCATGGCTGTTGGCCGGCTGGCTCTGGCTCGGCCTGCGCTGGCGTCGGGGGCGGGGCCGCTGTTTGCCATGGCTGGCGTACACCGCGTGGCTGACCACCTTGTTGCACCCCCAAACCAGCACGACGGGCCAAGGGGCCTACGTGCTGCCGCTGTGGGTGTGGCTCCAGCAGCGGCCCGTTCGCGCGCGGCAGGGGGTGTGGGGAGCGGCCTTGGTTTTGCCTTGGACGCTCCTGGGAATCTACTTCCGCGGTTATGAGCCCCCTCAGGTGGCCTGGGGCCTGCTGGCCGCGTTCGGCCTGTGGACCGGGGCGCTCGTGGTGCACGACCTGCGCCATCCACCCGCTCGGGAAGAGGAAGAGGCACTCCCTGTTCCAGGCTAAAGTTTCCCCGTCGGGAACCCGCCCTTGTGGGAGGAACTTTGGGCTCCGCTGCAGAACCCGCTGGGCAGCGCTTCTCACGGTCTCCCCCTGCCCTAAGCCATCACACCGAACCCCATCGTCCGGGCCCCCGATGGGGATTATTTCTGGTCCCCTGCGCCGAACGCCACGCCCAGGGCCTGGGCCAAGAGCCGACAGTGGGCATCGTGGGGCACCGGCGTCTCCGGCCCCCGGGCCAGGGCGCCGACACTTTGATGTGTGGCGTGTGTTATACTGATAATGTTTGCTATACACCCGCGGGAAGTTGATGATGTAGACGCACGCAGGTCACCCGGGCCTTCGCACAAAGACTACCCCCGGGGCCCAGACCCTTTATAGCCTTATCGCCTGTTCGCTTATAGCGAGGAGAGAACCCCATGACCCGCCGCCACTGGTATGTGGGCCTCATTTTGACCTTGGCCCTCGCGGCCGTGCTCACCAGCGCCAACTTGGCCTACGCGCGCGCCAACCCTGGCGGGACCGACTTTCTTGTCCATTGGGTCGCGGCCCGACACATCCTCTTCGAAGGCCGCAGCCCCTATACCGATACGGTGGCCCTTGAAATCCAACAACGCATCTATGGCCGGCCGGCCCGGCCCGATGAGCACCAACAGCGGGTGGTCTACCCGTTGTACTCGGTGGTCGTTTTCGCGCCCTTCGCCTGGATTGAGGACTTCGCTTGGGCCCGGGCCTTGTGGATGACCTTGCTGGAAGCCGCCGCGCTGGCCACGGTGGGCCTGAGCCTGGCCCTGGCGCGCTGGCGCCCCTCGCCGTGGGCTTTGGGCGGGCTCATGCTCTTTGCCTTAACCTGGTACCATGGCCTGCGCACCCTCATCAACGGCAACGCGGTGGGCTTGGTGGCCTTTGGCTTGACCTTGGCTGTGTGGGCTGTGCTCCGTGGACGTGATGGCCTGGCTGGCGTGGCGCTGGCCTTGAGCACCATCAAGCCGAACTTGGCCCTGCTGCCTTTTGTGTTCACCCTGCTGTGGGCGTGGCGTCAAGGCCGGTGGCGCTTGTTGGCCTTTATGTTGGGGACTTGGGCCCTTTTGGCCGGGCTGGCAACGGTGTGGCATCCGCTTTGGTGGGTCGAGTACGCCCGCGAATTGGTGCGCTTTCCGGGCTATAACCCGCCGGGCACGGTGCAGGCCGTATTGCGCGCCGCGTGGCCCGGGCTTGGCTCCATCATCGGCGTGTGGGTGAGCCTGGGCTTACTCGGGCTGCTGCTGTGGGCGTGGCGGCGGGCCGTGCGTTATCCCGGGCAATACCCGTGGGCCATGTGGCTGACCTTGGCCGCGAGCCAGTGGGTCGGCATTCAGACCGATCCGGGCAACTTCGTCATTTTGCTGCCCGCACTGGTGTATGTGTGGGCCGAAGCATTGCGGCGTTGGAAACGCTGGGGCGCGGCGTTCGTCATGCTTTCAGTGGTCGGTCTGTGGGTTGGGCTGTGGGCCTTTTTTGTGAGCACGTTGACCGTCCACCATGGGCAGCCCATGCCCAGCCCGTGGTTGTTCGTGCCCGTGCCGGGCTATGCGCTCTTGGGCCTTTGGTGGCTTCGTCCGGGTAACGCAGAAGCGTCCTTGGCCGGAGCGCGTATTGCGGGCGCGTAACGCGCGGGCACGAGGACATACACCACCTCAGCCAAGGCCAACATGGCCACGGCTACGGCCAACAACACAGGCGACTGCCATAGCACGCCCGAAACCAACCCCGCGATCAGAAAATAGCCGTGGAACGCGCGCGCGACCCATCCGGCCAGCGGGGCGGGTCGAGCCTGCCAGCGCTTCCAAAAACCGCTGAAGCCCGCGACCAGCAGCGCGGTGCCCAACAGCAGCGCGATGGCCGCGTTGTCCATCCCCCAGGGGTGCAGCACGAACACCAGCAACGCGTTGGTCGCCAGCACGGTCATCAGCCCGACGGCCAAAGCGACGAAAGGCGCGAGCCACGCGCGCCAGCCCGGCCCAAAGATCTTGTCCCCCACCCCCGTGAAACTGCTCACCACCCAAAACCAGGCCCAAAAATTGGCCCAAGGCACGCCAAAGTATTGAAAATCGTACCCAAAGCCCCAATCCCAAAAACCCAAGCGGATGGCCACGGCGTCCATGGCCAGGTCGATATTGAGGGCCAACAAACCGTTGAGCACCGCGCGCTGCCACACAGGCAACGCCAAGGCGCGCGTGTACAAGCCAACGCCGTAGACAATGACGCCCCAACCTACGCCAATGGCCAGGGGCACCTCGGGGGTTACCATGACCCAAAAGCGGCCGTAGTGATAGGCGTCCAACTGCTGGATGGTGGCGGCCTCGAGCAGCACGCCGTAGATTACCCCCATGGTTAGCGAAAGCACACCGGGCCCGCCGCGGGTGCGCCAAGCGTGGCGCGCGGCGACGAGCAGCAAGCCGTACATGAGCCCTTCGAAAGCGGTCGCGTAGCCGGTCGGCATGACATGCGCTCCGACGTCAAGATGGGCCGGCTGCAGCGCGGCCCCGGCCACCCGAGGGTGGCCCGCGCGTCGCGCCGGACTTGGGGCGTCATTCAAACCCGCTGGAACCGCCCCCGCTGCTGCGGCCGCCCGTGAAGGAACGGCCGCGTGACGACCCGCGGCCGAACCCCGAACGGGACGCGGAAGAGGACGCCCTCCGGGAGCGGGCGCTGACGGTTTCGGGCGCGGTCGCGGCGTTGAGGGCTGAGAAGATCTCTTCGGCCACGGCTTGCAGGGTAGCGAACACCTGGCTCGCGGCCGTGTTCAGCGTGGGGGCCGGCGTGGCTTCGGGCGCGTCGGCTTCAGGCGCAGGCCCAGGGGTTGAGACCCGCACCCACGACCACGCGGCCGCGGT
>Ga0256914_1000320_pt1 | contig 46791 bp, 39 predicted proteins | sample HulkmetaG_FD_191571 | JGI IMG/M metagenome (GOLD analysis project Ga0256914, IMG submission 191571) | Hydrothermal chimney microbial communities from Main Endeavour vent field at the Juan de Fuca Ridge, Pacific Ocean - Hulk | ecosystem: Environmental > Aquatic > Marine > Hydrothermal vents ...
CACGTTGCTTGTAATAACAGGTCTTATGATAGTTTTTGCAAAGCTGTTTGGCGGTGGTGCTGGAATACTTTGGGCCAGGACGGTGCATCTTGGCTGTGCCTACGGATTTGCAGTAACTGCCACTCCCCTTTTCTTCATATGGATAAGAGATATGTTTCCTGCCCCTTACGATCTGCTTTGGCTTGCGAAGGCAGGTGGATATCTTACAAAGAAGACTGTGGAGGTCCCTGCAGGCAAGTTCAACTTTGGACAAAAGATATGGTTTTGGCTAGCCTTTGTTGGTGGAGGCATAATGTTTTATACAGGCTACTATGTCAGTACTATGGCAGGACAACAGCCTGAAATGGCAGGCTTTATTAAACTTCATCTTATCCTTGGCTTGTTTATTGTAGCCTTTTTTGTTACCCACCTCTACATGTCTCTTTTTGTTGTTAAGGGTTCCTTAAAAAGTATGCTTTCTGGCTATAAATGGGAAGAAGAAGTGAGAATCCTTCATGGCAGGATGCTCTAAATAATGCGCTTTGGTCTCCACGGGTCTTGAAATATTCATAAAAGAACGGCCCTCTTGGGCCAAAAGGCGTATTGGTTTGCTTTGTAATCAGGCGTCTGTGGATAGTAACTTGATACATGCCCGTTTTCTTGTTAACGATGCCTTTCCTGGCAGCCTCAAAGCACTTTTTAGTCCTCAGCATGGTCTTTATGCAGAAAAGCAGGATAACATGAAGGAATCGCAAGATACTTTTGATCCGATACTTGGCATTCCAATATTCAGCCTGTATGGCCAAAATAGAAAACCACAAAAGGAGCAGCTTTCCCTTATAGATATCCTGCTTGTTGATCTGCAAGACTGTGGTACAAGGGTCTATACTTATGTATGGACATTGTTCCTTGCAATGAAGGAATGCGCAAAAAAAGGTGTGGCGGTTGCAATTCTTGACAGGCCAAATCCAATAGGTGGTGAAGTGGTGGAGGGAAATATCTTGGAAGAGGAACTATTTTCTTTTGTAGGTATGGCTCCTCTTCCAATGCGCCATGGAATGACCATGGGAGAGCTTGCTTGTTTTCTCGCAAGTTATGCAAGTCTTGATCTTGACCTGTATGTTGTAAAGGCAAAGGGATGGCAGAGAAATATGTATTTTGACCAGACAGGGCTTTGCTGGGTAATACCTTCTCCTAATATGCCCAGGATAGAGACTGCTATGGTATATCCAGGCCAAGTAATTTTAGAAGGAACAAACCTTTCAGAAGGTAGAGGGACTACGTTGCCTTTTGAGATCTTTGGGGCTCCCTATCTTGACGTTGATCGATTAATCAAAGAAATCGGAATCGTAGAGGGGGCTATTTTGAGATACCAGTCTTTTGAGCCCACCTTTAACAAGTGGCAGCATCAAAGATGCCATGGCCTCCAATTACATATAATAGATAGAGAACGTTTCAGGCCCTATAGATTCACTGTCAATCTTTTATCAGCCCTAAGAAGGCTTCAGGGGCAGGATTTTTCCTGGACTCCTCCTCCTTATGAATATGATTTTTTTAATCTTCCTGCAGACCTAATAATGGGCAGCAAGGCCTTGAGGCGAATGATTGAAAGTGGGAAGCCGCCAGAGGAAATAGATGAATTTTTAAAGACACATGAGAAAACATTTTATAAAAAAAGACGGGACTTCCTTATTTATTGAGTTTGAGGAAACAATCTAGCCTTTTTCTCTCTTTAGGGTAACCTCTTTTTTTATTCTATTTAGGCAGTGGCTCAAAGCAGAGATGACATTTTCCCTGAAGTCACCGGCAACTCCGAGAAGCATTATATCTTCCCCTGTTTTTAGATGTCCTGGAGAGATTTCCACCTCTACAGCGAAAACACCGGGCATGCCCCTTGTTTCTTCTATAATTTCAGACAGTTTTTCAAAATTTACTTCCATATCTATAGAGGAACATGGTGTCCCGTCTTTAGAATACTCCCGCACTATACCATTATGGATCAAGATCATCCCGGCCTTGGTCCCGGCCCTTTCTTTAAGTTTCGCCCTAAATTTTGCAATATCCATAACTTGCTTTTCCTTTAGTTATTGCTGTCAAATACTAGATCTCTTATAGCTTTGCCGTAGGACTTTTTAAGTTCAAGTAGAAATTTTTGATTTACTTGGCCTTTCCATGAGACAACTTTAAAAAAACGTTTTGGGATGGTGATCTTATCTGGATCAAAGCCGGTTTCAAACCTAAGTTTCCATCTAGCCTTTCTAATTTCCTTGGAGGCCTTATCAAGCTCGGTAGCGAGTTTTATATATCCTAAGCTTTCAAGGCATTGGGCAAGACGTTTTGGAGTGTATACCTTTCTTGAAAACAGACAGGCCACCATAGAGTTTAAGAGACACCTTGGCAGCTCATCGTCAAGCAAGAAAGAGATGGCCTTTTTCAGGTCCCGCTCTGCATGTTTTTGTTCATAGGAATAGGCTCCGGTGTCTAAGTGGGAATGGCGAAATCCAAGAGACTGGGCTGTAAAAAAGAGTTCTCCAGTGACATAACCTGCCATCTCTTGGCCAAGTACACAGGCGAACCCTGTTCCTCCAAATTCTTGAGCAGCCTTGATGGTCCCTTGCGCAAGAAGACGGTAAAAATCGTTGGATGCCTTTGCAAGGTGTTCAAGGGCCTGTAGATACAGAATGGCGTTTCCAAATGCCAGCGGAACAAGAGTCTCTTTATGGGTTAAAATGGCCTTTTCCAAGGCCTCTGTAGCCCATGCCAAGGCAACTCCGGATGAAATTGCGTCAAGGCCAAGACGGTCTGCTTTCTCAATCAGTTTTAGTATCGCGACAGGATCTTTTATCCCCAGCATACTTCCCAGGGCAAAGATGGGCTCATAGTCGTAGGCTACCTGCTGGTAATAATAGCGGCTGTCTTCAGTAAATTTTTCTCTGACAAATCCAACGTGTATGCAACCAACCGGACAACCAGAGCAGGCGAGGTTTCTAAGAAGATGGTTAGTCGCAAATGCCTGACCGGAGATCATATGTGCATCTGGGTCGTAACTGGCCTGAAGATTACGCCATGGTAAGGATTTTAGGTCATTTAGACGTTCTAAATTGGCTGGCGTTCCAAGGTCATGATATTTGTGCATCATTCCAGAAGCGTGCACGTCATGATAGACCTCTTTCCAGATTCTTCGGTATAGTTTATCGTCTTCAGGTATGTTAAGTGATGAATCTCCAAGGATCACAATGGCCTTGAGATTCTTATGACCCATGACTGCTCCTGCTCCAAGTCTGCCAAAATGCCGGTACGTATCTGCATTTATGCAGGCCATGGCCGAAAGATTTTCTCCTGCCGGACCTATTCGTAAAATAGATCTGTGGCCATGGGCCTTTTCTACCATATGACGAATTATTCTTCCGCAATGTATCACGTCCATACCCCACAAAAAGTGGGCATCTTTTATCTCCAGAGTATTTGAGCCAACACTTAACAGGCATGGCCTTTTGGCCCGGCCTTTAATTACTAGGGCATCCAGACCTGTAAACTTAAGACTCAGTGCGCTTCTGCCTCCTGCATGACTTTCAGTGTATTGATTATGATATGGAGACTTAAAGGCACATACGGTTTTACTCATAAGGGGAAAGTAGCCTGTAAGAGGGCCGATAGCAAAGATTAGTGGCTGTTCAGGATGATTCCAAGGTTCATCTTTAAGCCCCATCTTCTCAAACAGAAATGCACAAAGTCCACTTCCTCCAATTGTCCTCCTTTGATCTGTGATCCAATCGATCTTGGCCTTTCTGGAGGACAAGTCCACCGTCATTATCCGGAAGCCATCTTTATTCACGTGTTTGTCTCCCTTGATCAAAAGGCTCTTGAGCTAACGATGCCTCCACCATTTCCAGACAACCATGTGGGCAGAATTTGGTACAAAGACCACAATGAATACAAACTACAGGGAATCCATTATCTGTAACAGTTATGGCATTAACAGGACAGGCTTCTATACAGTTAGAACATCTTATGCAAAGGTCTTTTCTGATCCTTATGCCTCCAGACTTACGTACCGTGATTGCACCAGTTGGACATGACTTGGCGCATTCAGGGTCTTTGCACGCCAAGCAGTATGAGGCCTCAAAGCCTGTAGATATACCCCCTGCACTTTTAATTCTTATGCCTGCTACTTGCCACGACAACAGACCGTGTACCAGCCTTGCACAGCTCATGGAGCAGACATGGCATCCTATGCATCGCTCTATTCTGGTAACCGTTAATATCTTCATTGTATTTGTATAGTACGCAATTTTTGTTTTTAAAAAATTATAAAAAAGGATTCATATCTTCTTTTCTTCTTTGGATCTTGATATAGACCTCATTCTAAGACTTATAATGCCATTAGGAAAGTTCAAAATTTACTGCTTTGTCGTTTTATGGTTGCCCTAACCATTGAGAGCAAATAATAGTTATTGGCTAAAAGATTCTATGTGACATGCTCTTAGATTCTCAAAGTTCCTCTTTAAGCGTCTTGTTGGATATAGATGATTTTGGACATTCAATTTTAAAAAGCAATTTTCACAATGCCCCTCGTTTTTTATTGGATAGCAAGGAGTAGATATACTTTCTATAAATTGGATAGAGTGGTTTGGCTATTTTGCATCTTTTGTAGTTTTGACCTCTTTGATCATGACCTCTATTGTAAAGCTTCGTTGGATCAGGCTCTGTGCTCCATTCTTTTCACGGTATATTGGCACTTGATAGAGTCTGTCCCGGTTACCTTTATGAATTCTGGTATAGCCTTTATAAATGCCTATTACCTTTTTAATCCTTTAAGAAAGGAAAAATTTCACTTTGGTTAAAGTCGAAATTGGATCTGAATGATTTAGTTACTCTTGAGTGTTAATAAGAAAGAGATTGATCGTTTTGTCTCTGTCAAACAGATAAAACAAGCGGTTAATGCCCTTTACATGTTAAGGCACAATGAAATAGCAGGTATTTGGGCAGGGAATCTGAAAGAAGATCTATTTATTAGACTTGGTTCTATAATATCCAAATACAGAGATTTAAACCTTGGTAATTATTTTTTGCGGAGCATCCTGAATTTCTTGAGCAGCCAGGCATAAAGGGATTACATGCTATGGCCATAGATAAAAATTACAAAATTTATCTTGATAAATGGTTTTTTTTAAGCTGATTGATAAGGATCCCAATATTTACGAAAAGGAGTTGTAGCTTGATCTTTCTCCATCTTAATCACCACTAGCAACGACAATCGACTTATTTTGAACTTTTTTATCTATCAAAAGTACATACTAACAAAACGCCAGAAAAGATTGATTCAATGTTTGATCATGCAAAATCGGGCTTGATTTTGTGCAAAATAGTTTATCCTTTAAAAGATTAGGAGGGCTATATAATGAAAAGGATAACAGGGACCTTAATTATGATGATTTTTTATCTGTTTTGTAGTGTTTGCCTTGCAGCTCCTATCAATAGCCATGTTGGTAATGCAAATGTTGCAAACCAACTTGATGCTTTTAAGCTTAAGTCTAAACCCAATTTACATATTTTCCCAATTAATTTTAGTAAGTCAAAGTTGGTTGTTGGACAAGCATTCGACATTATCGTTACAGTCAAAAACTCATCGGGTTTTTCTCTATCTACCGATTCAGGAGGAGTGGGGATAACAAGCGCAGATAAATATGGGCCATCTAGGCATCATGTGGGAAGCAGCGGCAGTTCGCGTAATGTCAGGATCCCTGGGACAGCCACTACTCCTACAGAGTTGACCTTAAAAATCGGAAACGGTCCGAGTGCAACTTTCCAAGTGCCTGCCTTGGCTCCTGGACAAACTGTTACATTTAAAAAAAGTTATACAGCAACAAAAGCAGGCAATTTGACGATTTCGTGCACAGTAGATCCGAGAAATCTTGTTAAAGAAGCTAACGAGCATGACAATACCCAGAGAAAGGTAGTACGAATTCTGGGACTTCCAGACTTTAAAATAGTTCGATTCTACGTAACTCCATCCTCTATTCGGGTAAATGATGAAATGACAATTCATGCAGTTATTAAAAATTTTGGAGAATCCGGTGCTGCAACTTCAATGCGTTTTGATATACATGGGGACATATCAGGTGCACAAGATGTGGTATTACATCAAGAAGTAAATGTTCCTTTTCTGGACGCTGGTCAAAAGACTACAGTAACCTATCAGTTTACACCACGTCAGGCCGGTACTTATACACTTGGAGGTGGTGTGAACACGCCTGCAAGGACTCCCGAGTCCAACACGATTAACAACTCGGTGCCAAGGCTTTTAAGAGTCCAAGTTAAACCTGCAGGCATAGATCTCGCTCTTGTAGCCATCAATACAAAACACAAAAAGAGAAGATGGTACCAAAATTTTCGAATAACTGTAGTGGTAAAGAATATTGGAAATCAGCCAAGCGGTCCTTTTAATGTGCATTTTTATCGACCGTATGATAAAGGAGCTTTGACGGCGCAAGGGACCTGGAAAGATATGAAGCAAAGCTGTCCTTCTCTTGCCCCCAATCAGATGTGTCGGAAAACCTTTGTATTTCAATACAAAATCTATTTAGGAGAGTTTACAGCGTATAGCAAGGTTGACCCAGAAAGGAAGGTAAATGATATAAACAGGACCAACAATTCAAGAACCATCAGATTGAAAGTAGCCAATCTCTGAAAGTAGCCAATCTCTCTTAAGCAAATAGAAACGGGCTTGGGTTGTCTTTCCTGAGCCCGTTTCCTTCTATGGGGTGATTTACAGTAACTAATTACTTTCCCCTGAGCCTGCCTTTTGAGATGCCCTTTGGGCATTTGATGTTGACAATCTTGTCATATGCAAGGGGATTTTGGGGCTCCATTCAGTCCAATCATCCTCTGGTTCATCATAAAGGATAAAATGGGTGCCGCTTGATACGATTTCCCCCTTTTTTTCATCTTCTGGAGTTGCAAATGCAATTCCGCCTGCCATTATAGCTTCTACAGACTCTGTCCTTACTTTTACTCCAGAAAAGAGCCCTGCTTTTATTTTAACACCGCTCACGTTCCAAAATTTGCTCCCTTGTCTTACCAAAGGTCTGTAAGGCTCAAAGATGTTTAAATGAATCCATACCTTACGGGAGTCTGGAGAAAGTTCGTATCCCAGGACCCTGCCAACCCTTACCTGTTTATAATATACAGGGCAGCCCCTTTTCAGTGAGCCCAAGGTATTTGCCTCCACAATGACATGCAGGCCCTTATCCATGTAGGGTACTGCTGGAGGGGAATCCAGTCCTACGAGATGTCTGACTGGAGGTCCTTGGGCTGGCAGTACTGCTATATATGGTCCTGTGACAACTGTTTGAATATTTCTAATACCGCCAAGCCCAAACTCTGGTCCAACAACCCATACCTTGGTATTGGCAGTAAAAAGGGAGCTATAACGGCGATCAACCAAGGCAGTGACACGTACCGCCTTCATATTGTTCTCGAATTGTACATCTTTTACAAATCCAATCTTTACTCCTTGATAACGTAGCTTAGAGTTTGTTTCCAGGTCTTTAGACGAGGCGAATCGTATTGTAATAGGCACATAATCAGCATTTTGAGCACTTTCTCTGTCAGGGAAGAGCCTGAATGTATGCCATTCTTTGACTTTTTTCCCCTTCCCTGCATTAATAAAACTTATTGCCCCCATTACAATAGAGGCCAAGGGGGAAGTCCTCATCTTGAATCCGCTTCTGATGCTTCCTTTCAATTCCAAACCGCTTGACAAAAAGAAACGGGACGCAGTAGTGATAAGATCGAGGTGGTTTTTCTGGATAAAGGCATTTATCACAATTTTGTCTTTTTTGCTGTCCAGTTTGACCCCTGTTATTTCACCGACTTGTACCTTTTTGTAATAAACTGGACTGCCAGATATGACTGAAACAGGTTCTTCGGTTTCAAGCTGGACAAAGATCCCTCCTGGCTTAAGATCAGGCACGTGTTTTATGGCATCGGCGTAACTGTCATAGAGTCTAAACCTGCGCCAGGGTTTTGCTTTTTTCAACTTCCTCTTGTAATAGCGATGGGGATAATCAAAGGCTATTCCTCCTGCCAGGATAGCCTTTAGGGAGTCGGTGCTGACGCTCACTGCCGCTGGTGTTACTTTCAGGTTAAGACCGCTATAGTTCCAAAAGACGCATTTGTTGTTTATGAGATGTTCAAACTCATCATAAATAATAAATACGAGGTCAACGCTATTGTCCTTATTTAAGGTATACTTGGCTACTTCACCGACTTGAATATGCTTGAAAAGTACTGGCGCACCAGGGGCTAAGGCATGCAGATCCGAGGCCACAAGCCGATAAAAGGTACCTTCTTTCAGTATCTCTTTTGAGTGGCTGCCCTGAACCGTGAACTCTCTGCGAGGCTTTCCACTGCCAGGAACAAAGGTAATATATGGGCCAGAAACCAAAGTGCTAAGATTGCTAACTCCTCCAAGTCCGACCTTAGGTCTAATTATCCAAAACTTTGTCCCTTCATTGAGGGCAGACTCTGCCATTGGATCCATGAGAATTGTGGCCGTGACCTTGTATTTCCTGTCGTTTGGGTTAAGTTTCAGCTTCTTGACCCGTCCTACTTCGATACCTTGATAAATGACCTTTGTAAGTCCTTCTACTATGCTTTCACCATCAAATAACTTCAGGGTGATCTCTATGCCATACTGGGCATCTTCATAGTCTCTATAAAGCCTAAATACCTCACCGTTTTTTGCCGGGGGCTGAGTCATCAGTTCTTGTGGTGTATAAAAGCTCACCCCGCCATTTATAAGACTGCTAAGAGACTGCATATGAAAGATGATTCCATTCAATCCTCCCTTTAATGTGATGCCACTGGCATTCCAAAATCTTGTTCCAGGTTTTACCAGGTTAGCGTATTCAGGCTCTATGTAACCATCAATAAGGATGCGTCCGTTTCCCTCCATCTTGTAACCCTGAATTGAACCCACCTTTATATCCTTATAATAAATGGCAGAACCTTTCTGAAGAGAATTAAGCGCATCTGTCTCAAGGCGTATATGTAGGCCAGGTGCATCTTCAGGGACCGGGGGAGGCTCATCGAGACCTACAAATTCTCGACACGGGATTTTCGATTTTCCCGGCTGTACTGCAATATAGGAGCCTGTAAGAAGGGTTTCGAGACCCCGTACCTTGCCTGCAGAGATTTCTGGCCTTACAATCCAAAATTTTACATCCTGGACAAGGCCTTTTTCTGCCTGTCTGCTGATGGCAATTTTCATGGATACAGTATCCAAGCCCTTATCTACTGTTATCTTTTTAACAATTCCTATGGGTAGACCCTTGAACATTACCTTTGTTTTGCCTGCTGTTACTCCTTCTGCACTGTGAAAATGTACTATTATGTCTATTGGTTTTTCCACAATACTTTTGTAAAGGAGCCATATCCCGATGGAAAGGGCTACTGCAGGCAATATCCAGATGGGCGATATGCCCCTTTTCTTTTTTATCTTACTCTTTTCCATATACTTGCCTTAAAAATTGTCCTTCCTAACCTTTTGTCTATTTAGTAACGTTTTTGTGCTTCTTGGCAAATCCCAGATCAACCTGGTATCAAAGACCTCTGCTGCAAGCATGGTAGCAATGACTACCCCACAGAAAAAGGGGGCTGCGGGGGCTGCTGCAATGGTTGAAAGAAAACCAAAATCTACTAATGCGGTCAGCAGAGCTATTACAAAGATATCTAGCATGGACCAACGGCCTATGAATTTTATAAAACGAAACATCAACGTCTTGTGTTCGAGCCAGCTGTCAATTCTAAAATGTATAGAAACGAGTATCATCATGATTCCTATAATCTTAAAAACCGGTACAAGGACACTGGCCACCAGAATAATAATGCCTATGCCGTATGAGCCTTCCTTAAAAAAATAGATTATACCATCCATGATGGTGGAGTATTCAGAAGCGCCCATGTATTCGACTTTCATAATCGGTAGCAGATTGGCAGGGAAAAGCAAAATAAGGGAGGTTATAACAAGGGCCCAAGAATGCACCAGACTGTTGGGTTTCCTCGGATGGACCGTACTTGCGCATCTCGGGCAATTCGCTGTTGAATTATCTGCTGGTATGTCTATGACCTTTTTGCACTCGTGGCATACCATAAGGCCTGCCTCAAGACCTGTTAGCGGCCTTTGGGTATTTGAGTTGCTACCCTTCATTTGACAACTCCTTTAATTTTGCCATGTCTGTTTTGTTCAATGCGGTCAGCCCCTTGTTATATCTCCTGCTTCCTAGCTGGGCATGGATCTTGTCCCAATAGTAGTTTTCGTCAAGAAACGATGAAGATAGCAAGGTTGCGCTTAGGAGCCCAATAAAGCAGAAAAACCCTATATCATATTCTATTTTGGCCATGTGAAGGAGTTTGATAATTGTCACGAGTATACCGATCATGTAAACTTCAAGCATTCCCCATTCATCCAATCTTCTGTAGGCCTTAAACATGAATACAGTTGAAGCATCGCTCTTCCCTGTTTGGATTTGTAACGAGACAAGAAATAACAATAACAACTTTATGCAGGGAACAACAATACTTGTTACAAACACAGCAGTACCCGTAAACCAAAATCCCGATTCCACCATTGCCTTTGCACTGGCGTAAATGCTTCCGCTACTTTCAAGGCCTAGAATGTCAAGGGTAAGGAGGGGTAAAAAGATGGCTGGAGGAAAAAGAAAAAGGCCTGTCAGGCTAAGGGCCATTGTCTTTTCCACACTGTTTTTTACAGGTGCAGCAAGGATGCAGCCACACCTTGGACATATAATTTTGTAACCAGGTTTAGAGCGCGATTTTTCAAGAAGCAGGTCACAGTCTGGGCATACAACAATGTTTTTCATTGTTTTGGTCATTGTTCAGCCCCTTTTATCAGTATCTTGGGAAAATTGTTGGGCTACTTGTATACCAACTAAACGGGCTACCAAGACGGCCATGAAAAATTGGCCTGTTATGGCTTCAGAGGCGCAGAGTGATGCAGTACTAGGATTATTGGGAATAATATCTCCATAGCCAAGAGTCGTCAGAGTCACAAAGCTGAAGTATTGGAACTGCTGCCGCAGCGAGACAATGGTTGTGGCATTCGCAGAAAAAAGGTTCCCTGAAAAGGAGTTTGGGGCCATGTGATAGAGGATCTCGTAAAGATACCCCCAAAAAGTCCCAACAAATAGATATAAACACAGGGCGGCACAGATAAGTTTTGTGTCTACAACTCTGGCTCGAAATACATGTTTTGAAAAAGAATATATAAGTATGCCTATATAGACAAGCATTACTACTGTGTCTATCAGAGGTGGCAGATTCCAAATATTTAAGACATCTAACCATAAAAGCGCCAAGGATATACCTAAGAGAAAGACGGCCAACTTAAAAAGTTTTTCATACCTTTCTATGGCACAAACTGCAAAAAAGAGCACGAGAGACATGAAAAGCGAAAAGATTATTTTGGCTCCTGGAACCTTGGCAAGAAACGGAGAAAGAATGATGTATATCAAAAGCCATACAAGCAAGTTGTGAAAACTGTATCTAAATCGGATCATTGTTACAAGAAACGTCAAGCAGTGGCCTGAACAGGCAAAGTTTTTCTCAAAACCAGATATCCTGCTACACCGGCAAGAAACGAAGCGATAAAAATGGAGATCTTGGCCTCATTCACTAACATATGGCTGTCAAGGCCAAGCTCGCTAATAAATATCGACATAGTGAAGCCAATTCCTGCCAGTATACTAACTCCCCATATATGAAGCCACTTTACGCCTTGTGGCATATCTGCAATCTTTAGTGCTATGGCAAGCCAGCTAAAAAACATTATGCCGATCTGCTTTCCAATTATGAGCCCAGAGATTATTCCCAGACTTATTGCTCCAGGAAATAAAGACATGGTGTTGGCATTTATTGTTACGCCTGCTGCAAAAAGTGCAAAAAGTGGCAAGATAATAAAGGCCTGCACCGGATGCAAATGCTTCTCAAGAAATATACCTGGTGGGATCATGTCGTCTGCAGCCAGATAGATTTCCTGCACAAGATCCCATTGCTGCTTATTGTAGGTTAGGCTATCGCGTGTCAATGGTCCAGTTTGTTTGAGCTTTTCAACGCCTTTTTGGATCTGTCTTAAAAATTCTCCAGGGTCTATTAGTGATTTTACAGGTACAAGAAGGGCTATAAGCACACCTGCAATAGTCGCATGGATCCCAGAAAACATAAAACCTGCCCATACTCCTATGGCAGGAAATAGATATAAAAATGGTCGTCTTGTCTTAGACTTGACAGCCATATAAAAAAGCAAGAGAAAAATGGCAGCTGCTATAAGACTCTTTATGTGTATCTGTGAAGTATAAAATATGGCAATGACAAGTACAGCGATAAGATCATCAACAATAGCGAGGGCCGTAAGAAATATCTTAAGTCCGGTTGGCACCCTTTTGCCAAGGAGGGCGAGGATTCCAATGGCAAAGGCTATGTCTGTGGCCATGGGGATCCCCCAGCCGGAAAGGGCGGGTCCTGACCTGTTGAAGTAAAAATACAAAAGTGCAGGTGTAAGGCTGCCGCCAACCGCAGCAAAGACAGGCAGAGAGGCCTTCTTCAGGCTTGACAGCTCCCCAAGCAAAATTTCTCTTTTTATTTCTAATCCTACAACAAAGAAGAAGATGGTCATCAATCCATCTTTTACCCAATGTGCAAGCCCCATTTGATAGGTCTGTCCGGCGAATATTACTCCTATCTCCATATGGGCCAGATGATGATAGAGTTCTGCCCACCTGGAATTTGCCCATATCACTGCTGTGATTGCCGCGATTATAAGGATAATGCTGCCTGATGCCTGGGAATGAACAAAACGTTCAAAAAAGGTCTTGTTGGGTTTGGAGCCCATCCATTTCTCCTGCTTTAGCCATCTCCTGAAAATGTTCTTTTGTGTGATAACGGCGTCGCACTGGGAAAAGTCATTAAAATGTTGGAAGATGCCTGTGCTATCTTTTAAACGAGCCTTGTTCTAGAATCAAAATCGTAGTTTTTAAAACTGCCTTTAAAATTTAAAATAGATTACTTACTGCGGGTGAATTTGTCCGGAAAGCCAGGACAAAACCCGGCCCCCAGATGCTATTTTTGTCTTCAAATCAAACACCTTATCTGCCAGGCTTACTGATTTTAAGCGCTGGCCATACGGCAAGGCCCGCAGCCGAGTTAATAAGTTCACCTGTTTTTTTGTTAAGGGCCGTGGTACCAAGAGCCGTTCTGATAGTAACCTTTCCTTTGCCAGACATCCCTTTCCACTGCCTTTCGCCGCCAACAATGACAAAATCACCATCAAGGGCACCAAGCTCGCCCTTTGCAGTCAGTCTTGCATAAGCAACCTTATTTTTACCCTTTGAGATCATGCAATCGGCCTCTATGGTTGCCCGTTTTGTGTCTAAATTTATGTATTCTGTGCCTGGACACATGAAGACTGCAGCGTCAAGTTCTCCCCTACCTTGGTCAATGTACATGATGCCATCAAAAGAACCCACGACCTTTACCTTGTTAGGTGCTATCTTGAATACCTGGCCTTTGCCCTGCCATGGTGCCAGGATTTTTAGTGTTACATCAGCACCAATGGCAGAAGTTGCCAATGCCAGACCACACAAGATGTTCACAACAATACCAGTTTTAAAAATTTTCATTACATTTTTCTCCTTTTTATTATTTTTATTGATAATACCCAACATTCCATAAAATAAAACAAAAAATACAAAATAAATCCGTTTTATTTTTGGGCTGCCTATAACTATTAATTAAGATTTTGCCATTACTTGAGCTTTATAGCCTTGTTTACCTTATCCATCCAATACTTGCGTTTTTCCTGAGGCATAAAAATGATAAATTCTCCAATTGCCCTTTGGACTCCCATAAAATCTATTAGGAAATTGTATACCGCATTTGCCGCATCCAATTCGGCACTTAGATACTGACCTTGGGCATCCAGCAAATCAATTATTGTCTTTATGCCGTGAATATATGAATCCGTTACAAGATCGAGATTCTTTTTTGCAGCTAGGGCGGCTTCCCTGGTGAGGGTAATGGAGGGATAGGATGCCCTTGTCCGATTTATAGCTGCAAGGACCTCCTGAATTATAACTTCTGCAGCTGCATTTCTGTCTATTCTAAGTCTAGCGAGTTCTTGTTCGAGCCTTCCTGCCCTTGCTGCAGTTTTTCCACCTTCAAAAAGGGGAATCCTGGCAAAGACGCCCACATTCCAATCAGTATCATCAAAACCTGTACCCTCACGCCTTCCTCGGCCGTCTTCCGAAAGGTACTGATCCACCTTCCATTCTACAGTAAAGTCTGGAAGCCAAAGTTGGCGTCTTGCTCCTTTGGCAAGTCTTGCTTTAGCCTTTATCGTCTCGTCAAATCCCTTTAATTCCGGCCTTACAGCTACTGCCTCTTGCGCTGCGAACCTTTTGAACTTTCTAAGTAGCAAGGGATTTTCCATAAGCTTTAAATAAAATTTATCTCCAATGATAAAAAGCGGATCATCGAGACTGGCCTCTTCAGGGATAAAGGCCTCGTCTAGTGGTCTGTGCAGAATACGGTTAAGGGCCTCCATGGCATCCATGGTCTCGGACTCCCTGTAAAGGACCTCTCTACGATCATTGGCAAACTTGGACTGCCATCTGTAGACTTCATCTGGACCTGCAGCCCCTGTAGAAAACTTGATTTGGGCCCGTTCTAAATTGGCCTTAGTCAGTTTTAGATTCTCCTTGTAGATCCGTTCAATGGTTCTGGCCCTTAATACATTGAGATAAGCAACGGAAGCATCGTAAGTTACATCAAGCTTTATCCGTTCCTTGTTCATATGTCTTGCCTGTTGAAGGTGCTCTTCTGCAGTATAATTTGCCCATTTATTTTCGGAATATAGTAAGATGGTTCCCCCAGCCGTCCCTGTCCAGGCCCGTTCAGGTGTAAGCCCGCTGCCAGCTTTGGCCCTGTCTTGGTCTACAGCCCTGTAACCTGTCCCTATATCAACCCTTGGAAGAAGCTCTGCCATTTTCTCTTTGACTGCATGTTCTCCAGCCTGTACCCTTACTCGGGCAGATTGGAGCTTCAAATTGGCAGAAACGGCCTCCTGAACGGCCTTGGCCATATTGAGTCTCCTGCCCTTTTCCTCCTTTTCGTTTAATATCGTGGCCTTGGTAAGGAGAATGAGATTTGGAGATAACCCAAGCTGCCTGGCAGTTGCCATATTTATGGTAAGCTCTCTATCACGTGTAAAAGATGGCTTTATAGTTGGGATGTTCCCATTATTGTGAAGGGTGTCTAACAATGCTACTGATGCCCTTCTTGCAAGTAGATTTTGCTTGTCACTGGGTTCTAAACCAGCAAGAAGACCAAGCTCTACCTGTTTTGCATCCCACATTGCAAATCCCACGATTTTCTTTTGGATAAGCAGTTGGGCAAGTTTGGCCTTTTCTTTATCGCTCATATGCCAAAGGGATCCAACAAAGACGGCCTGGATTCCTTTAGGAATCTTATCTACAGTCCAGCCGGCTGAGGAAGTAGCGCCTACAAGGGTAACCTCAAGACCATGGCGTTTGCCAAAGTCATGCAGCATGTCTTTGATTCCTTTTATGCCTTTTATTTCTCTTTCATCTAAGATGATTGCACATTTTTTAAAAGGAAATATCTCTTTAAATGTTTTTAGATCATTATCAAGATAGTAAGTGGCGTCTATGGGAATAAAATTCGTGATCCCGGGCCTTTTTTTGTTTTGGCTCTTTATCCGTTTTGCAAGGTTATAGTAGGAGGCATATGGGGCTATAATAGGTTTGGGGATGTTTTTGAACGAAAGGACCTGGGAGGCAGAGACAACACCAAGGGCAAATATTACGTCTGGACCAGAAGACGAGAAGAGCCGTTTCAGGGCCTTCTTGATCCCCGTTACAGAATCTTGGCCATGCAGGGTCCATTTTTTAGAAAAAGATACCTTGTAATAGGGCCTCAAAGATTGTTTTAAATGCTCCTTGTATAGGCTAATAAGTTTCCTGTCTGTTGGGGTTGCCCCATCTGTTACGAATCCCACACGTACTAGTTTGGGCTTATTAATGTCTATATTGCATTGCTGTCCACTGGCATTTGACAGGAATAATCCCAGGATCGCAAACGGTATTACAAAGGCCAAACTATACAATTTTGCCATGATAAACTCCCTGGATCTATCTGATCTTAAAAAATGTTGCATAGAGCACTGGCACAAACACCAATGTTAAGACCGTGGCAAAACCAAGGCCAAAGACAATGGTAACTGCCATGGATACAAAGAAGGCATCCTGGAACAGGGGAATCATCCCCATCATGGTTGTTAGCGCAGCCATCATAACAGGTTGCATCCTAGATACTCCAGATTCTATAATGGCCTCCATTCCTTTCATGCCAGATCTGATATTTATATCTATCTGATCAATAAGCACTAATGCGTTCTTTATGAGCATCCCTGAGAGACTCATCAGGCCAAGGAGCGCCATGAAACCAAAGGGCTGTTTCAACAAAAGGAGACCTGCAGTTACGCCTATAAGGGCAAGGGGAACGGTGAGCCAGATAATCAGTGGTTGTCTGAAGGCATTGAACATAAAAATTACAATCAAGACCATCATTCCAAAGTATATAGGGATATTGGCCGCCAGCTGTTTTTGGGAATCTGATGAATCCTCAAGTTCACCTCCCCACGCGATAAAATACCCCGGTTTGCCCTTGAGGGGTATTATGTCATCATATTTTATAGGGATGGTGGAAGCCGTCCACTTTTCGTCTTTCTCAAGAGGTTTTCCCCTGTAGGCAACAAGATCTACTCCGAGGGCCTGCTCGATTATTGGCTTTACTCTATTCATTAGTTCTGCAGGCAGCTCTTGGCGTGGATCCGCATGGATTTTGATCATCTGGCGCCTGTGCCATCTAGAGAGCCTCGCATTTTCCCATTTTGTCTCGATTCCGTTCAATACTTGTAATATAGGCACATACTTATTGGCCATTGGACTGAAAAGTTGGATCTCGCTCAAATCTTCAATAGAGTCTCTTTCATCGTCAGGGGCACGGGCGATTATCGGAAGCAAGTTAACGCCTTCGCGGTAGACGCCTGTTGTCTTTCCAGAAAAGTTGGCCTCAATTGCTTGGGCCACCATTGGTCTAGTAATCCCCAGGGCCATAGCCCTGTCCTCTGCCAAAATTGGTACAGGAACCTTTACTTTTTCTCCCCACTCTGTTCTGACGGCCTTTGCATTTTCTTCCCTGAAAATCTCAATAGCCTTTTCCGCCAAGGCACGGAGCACTTCAGGATCGTCTCCATTTATTCTAAGTTGGATTTTTCCTCCATTGGCAGGTCCAAGATTGAATTTTTTGACATTTATCACTGCATCCGGGAACATTCGTTCCAGATCTTTTTGAAACTTGGGCTGCATGGCGTCTATTTTTCTATAGTCGTCAACAGAGACCAGTATGCTTGCATATTGATTAGCTGCCTCTACAGGTACGCCGTAGGTCAATAAAAAACGGGGATGTCCGCCTCCGATGGCTGATGCCACCTGGGTGATTCCCTCCTGTTTCATTAAATATTCTTCGATTTTTTTGACCTGTTTGGAAGTCTCCATTATATGAATTCCTTCCCTGAAAAAGCACTCTACCATAAATTGGGGCCTGGTTGATGCAGGGAAGAAGAGTTGTTTGACAAAACCGAAACCGTAAACAGACAAGGCGAAAAGACCAGCTACCACGGCAATGGTAATCCACCTGTGATTTATAGCCGTAAAGAGAAGTTTACGATAGATCTGATAAAACTTTCCGCCATATGCTCCTTCTGAGCCGCCCTTCATCTCCTTGTCCTTTTTGCTCATTATAAATTGTTTAGTTACAAGGGGAGTTGTCGTAACGGCAGTGATCCAAGAAAGAGACAGGGAAATAAGAATTACATAATAAAGGGACTGGCAATATTCTCCAGTAGAATTTGACATGCCTCCAATAGAAGCAAAGGCCATAATGGCTACTGCTGTAGCAGCAAGAAGCGGCATGGCATTTTGACCAACTATTTCCTTTGCCGCCTGGAGACCATCCATACCTTGCTGCATCTTCACCTTCATGCCGTCAACAACCACTATGGCATTGTCTACCAGCATACCGAGGGCAATAATTAAAGCACCAAGGGATATGCGTTCCAAGGTTATGTGATAATAACCCATGACCACAAAGGTGGCAGCAATAGTCAGAATCAGGATGAAACCAATTATGATGCCTGAGCGGACTCCCATAAAAATGGCCAGGACAACTATAACAATGGCAACAGATTCAAGCAGGTTTATCACAAAGCCGTTTACAGCCTTGGTGACACTCTTGGACTGCATTGCAATCTCTACAAGTTCCATACCTACAGGGATTTGACTCTTTAACTCTTCAAGGCGCTTGAGCACAGCATTCCCCATTGTAACTGCGTTCCCGCCAAGAACAGTGGAAATGGCAATACCTATACCCTCCTTGCCATCCACTCTTAGAATCTTGGAAGGTGGCTCCACATAGCCACGTTTTATTGTTGCAACATCCCTTAAATAGATGAGCCTGCCGTTTTTAGAGGCAAGAAATAGGTTGCCAAAGTCCTTTTCTGACTTGAACCCTCCTGTAGGATTTATTGCTAGGTATTGGGTGCCAAACTCGATACGCCCAGAATCTACAGCAAGGTTCTTAGCCCTAAGAGCATCAAAGATCTCCTGACGTGTAATGCCAAGAGCAGCCATTTTGGAACGGGATATCTCTACATAGATTGCTTCAGGGCGAACACCAAAAAGCTCGATCTTCTTTACATCCTGGACTACCAATAGTTCCCTTTGGAGAAGATCTGCTACCTCTTTCAGCTCTGCAAAGGTGTAGCCGTCACCCACAAGAGCAAAATAGACGCCAAAGACATCTCCAAAGGCGTCATTTACTGTAATGGGGCCAGCACCTGGAGGAAGCTCCTTTTCATGGTCTCCCATCCGTCTTCTAAGCTCATCCCATACTTGGGGCAGATCATTCTTCCGATATTTGTCTTTTATCTTTACATGGACAAGAGACATTCCCCGTGATGAATAAGACTCCACCCTTTTAAGTTGGCCCATTTCCTGGCAGGCCTTTTCAATTACTTCTGTTACCTCCTCCTGCACCTCTTTGGGTGAGGCACCAGGATATGGGGTGAGAATTACTGCCTCTTTTATTGCAAACTCTGGATCTTCAAGGCGGGGAAGCCCCATGTAGGCGAAGTAGCCTAAAAAGAGCATAACCACTGTCAGTGTCCAGGTTATTACATTTTTCTTTATGGCAAATTCGGCAATGTTCATGCTCAGATTTCCTCTCGCTGCTTCTCCCAGGGCCTGACCTTCATTCCCTCCTTCAGTTTTGTAACGCCAGCTATTACTATAATTTCTCCTGGTTTAAGCCCATCTGTGACCTTTATGCAGCAGGAATCTTTAAGGCTGCCCACTTTTACAAAACGTTTGTGCACCACCCCAGCATTTTTATCAAAGACCCAAAGATATGGCCGGTTGCCAGGAGCATCAAGCACGGCAAGGGCCGGAACTATAATCTCAAATCCTTCAGGATTGCGGAAAGATGCCGTTACCGTTGCTGTCATACCGGGCAGGATCGCAGCCCCTTCTGGTTTGTTCATTTCGAAAACCACTTCGTAGGTCTGAGTGGCCGGATCTGCCTCTGTAGAATATTCTTTTATGGTAATTGGAAATTCCTTCCCTGGTATGGCTTGGAAAGATACAGAGACCCTATCTGCACTTCTTCCCTTAAGTGCAGCCATAATTAATTCTGGCACATTAATTATTATTTCCAGATGGGATATGTCTTGAAGAAAGGCTATAGGTTCTTTTGCCTTTACTTTATAAAAGTTTTCCACATATCTTTTGGCAATGACACCATCAAAGGGAGCTGTGAGGGTTGTATCACAAAGGGCATTTTTGGCATCTTCCAGTTTAGCTTTCGCAACGTCTCTTGCAGCAAGATAACGGTCGAAGTCTGCTTTTGACACCTGTCGTTTGGCATACAACTCTTGATATCGCCTGAATTGCTGTTCGGCTTCCCTGTAGCGAGCTAGCGCCTCTTTTACAGCTATGCGAAAATCTCTGGGATCTATTCGGGCTATAAGATCTCCTTTTTTCACAAATTGTCCTTCTTCAACAGGAAGCTCAACTAGCGGACCAGATACCTTAAATGAAAGAATCGCCCTTTTGCTTGCCCTGACTATTCCAGGAAAACCTTGGGTAAGAATTTGAGCCGTGTCCTTAACTTCCATGATTTTTACCGGTCTTATTATCTCTGGCTTTTGGGGAGGTTCCTCTTTCCCGCAACCGGGAATAAAAAGGAACAATACCAAAAAAACAGGCAATACTGAGGCCTTAGCGTATTTCCTCCAAATGAAATTTATAAGCCAATAAAATCTAATATCCATCGTTACCCCCAAAAAGGTATAAGAAAATTGTTGTTGCGTCCCCAAACGGCCTAGAAAGACCAAACTAAGCAAACAGCATCTAAATCTGCATCGTTGTCACACAGAGCCGGAACTACAAATATCAGGAAAGAGCGCAATTGAGATGCAGGAAATGGTTGCGGAGCAAACAGGGCGCAATTAATCCTTTGAAATCTTGCCGTTGTTTCCTTTAAATAGCTATTGCTCAAACTGGATCTTCCCTATGAAAAAACATATTCTTCAGGGCTGATTGGTGCCTTACTCTATTATTGGCCAATAATCTTGTCAATAAAGGTATAACACTAAGCAAAGGTGTTTAGAAATTTTCTCCAAGGTGTTTATTCAAAAGATATAATGTTTCTGTAACAACAATTTTAATATATACAAAAAGCTGCATTATTTTTGTTGGCTCATTGGTTATCTTTTAAACGTTATCAAATAAAGCCCTGCAATATTAATCGGTTAAAATAAAAGACTTCTTCTTTTAAACCTGGTTATTTTAAAATCCGATTATTGGATGAGACCGCCTTTTGATCTGAAAAAATGCATGCAAGGACTGCCTTAATCTCTTGGGGATCTTGTAGGTGAACATTGCCTTCATTCCTTTAGGATCTTAGGCCTGCTGCTTTTCGAGGAGAGAAGGCAATAAAAATTTGTCAATAGAGGTGAGCTTATGAAACTATTGAAAAATTGGAGATTAAGACCGTTGTTACTTTGCCTGTCGGCTATATGGGCAGCCGGCCTCATTCTATTTGGGTTTTTTCCCCATTATGTCTATGTATAAGATGGAAAATAAGTTTTTCTTTATTACCAATAAAATTATGCCAATATCTATAGGCTTCGAAAACATTACTAAAGAGCTGCTTAATCAGTCCAATATTCTCCTATTCCAAAGTCAACATGAGCCGTTATCCCTTAGGAGGTCAATAAAAAAGACTGAGACAGAAATGAAACGGATAAACAATATCCTTTCTGGCGCAAAGGCCAGGGTCCGTAACGGTCACTTTCAGATAGGAGAACTTGAGACAAGCATAAAGGCATTTGAAACACTGTTTCAGAAATACAAAACCACTATTCTGGCACAAATTGGTTCTGGCCCCGGCGGCAGTTCTAGACAGACAGACCTTGAAATGCAAAAGCTTAAGGCCCTGTTTGCTGATCTTACCTCTCTCAACACAAAGATTTCCTTGGGTTTAAGAGGACTTAACAAACTTGCATGGGATATGATAAGTGATCATGTAAATAAGCAGAAGCAGGTCTTGGCAATAATTAGCGGGGTTGTTTTTGTGTTTGGGGCGTTTTTCAGCATGCTGGTTTTTAAAGGTATAACAGCCAAGCTTAAAGATACCCATGATGCTGTTTCAGCTATAGCGACAGGGGAAGCAGATCTCACAAAGCGCGTGACTGTTGATGGCAAGACCGAGGTGGATGAGATTGCCATCTTACTGAACAAGTTTATAGAGAGAATGCAGTGTTTAATAAGAGATGTAAAGGAATATGGTCTTCAGGTAAGCTCTGGAGCAAAGGAAATGGGTGAGCTAGCCACGTCCTTGGCCAGTACTGCAGTTGAAGGAAATGCCCAGTCAGAAGAGGTTGCAAAATGTGCAAATGATACCGGAGACCAAATGGCCTCTATTGCCGCGGCAATGGAGCAGATGACTGCAACTGTCGGAGAGATAGCCCATAGTACAGCGGTTACCAGTCAGAAGTCGGGAGAGGCCGTTGAAAAGACGAGGCAGGCCCAGGAATTGGTGGAAGAACTGTCAACAGCCTCTGCAAGGATAAATGAAATGAGTAGTCTCATAGGCAGCATTGCAGAGCAGACCAACCTCCTTGCTCTGAATGCGACTATAGAGGCAGCAAGGGCTGGAGAGGCAGGCAAGGGTTTTGCCGTAGTTGCAGGTGAGGTTAAGGAGCTTGCCAAACAAACCGGTGAGGCTGTTCAGAAGATAGATGCTACTGTAGTAGAATTGACAGAGCATGTAGAGCGGGTAAGGTCTGTCACAGACGACATAGTTGACTCTATTCAGGAAGTAAGCGAACTTGCCGATAATGTTGCTGTTGCAGTGGAAGAGCAAACCGCCACCACCAACGAGATAAGTCAAAACGCTCAAACAGTTTCTGCAAATACAGGGCTGCTTGTAAGCCAAAGCGAAGGGATCAAAGAGGCAAGTACACAGACTGCGGCTGGCTCTGAACAGGCAAGGATTTCTGCTGGAGATCTTACGCTTACAGCATCCAACTTAGAAAAGACCCTTCATGCCTTTACTGTTTAATATTAGGGGGCTACCTCTAAAATGTAATCCTGATTTTTAGAGGTAGCCCAAAAACTTTGGCTAGATTATTTTCTTATCCATTTTCCAGGCTTCTTTTCTATAAAAGTACCCTTTGGGGCCGTATTTTGCCACTGTTGGGCGAAAATGGCCTGCACCCTTGCCAGCTGTGACGATGGAATGTTCAATGCTTGGGCAACGGCATTGTAAAGGGCCATTCTATCGCTGTTTTCTGCGTCTATAAGTTTTTTTAAGTTTGCCTTCTCTTTCAGGCCAAGTCCAGAAAGGCTTCTGATGGTAAGAAGACCGTTTAGCCCTTCACCTATCAGTCCCTTTGCCATATAAGGAGCAAGGGCGGGGAAGCGTTTTTTCATCCTTTCTTTAAGTTGACGTATGGTTGCATTTGATACGGTAAGCTCACTAGCTGCATGCGCCTCTGAAACAGAAAAGAACCAGGATGTAGGAGATGGTGTTGCCGGCTGCCCGTCCTGTTTAGGTTGTTGTTCTCGCACGTCTTTAACTATGTCTTCTGCAGCCTTTCTTACCTCAGCAGCTGGAAAATAGATATTTACAGTTACACATGCTGTCAAAAACAATAAAAGCATAGGCACCAAAAGTCCCCGGTTTTTTGTTACTGTCATATTATTTCACCTCCACTTTACTTTGACCGGACTCGCTGATCCTTTTGAGTCTATCAAGCATGTCCCTGAAACTTATCCTACCGTTGGGATTCATATTAATAACATTAACGCCACCCCAAAAGCCCCTTTTTACCAAATATTCCTTTCCTCCACTTTTATAGAGACCATGGAGTTCAAATACATCGTTTTTGAGCCTGCAGGATATTCCTATACGACTGTAAGAGAATTCTTTAAAAAGTCCGCCAAGAAATGATACAGAACCTCCTCCTCCTCCAAGTATAGAGAGATTCTCAATGGCTTTGATGCTGATTTTTTTGGGTTCTTTAGAAGATTGATCAGTCTCTATCTGCAAGTCAAAGGCCTCTGGTTGTCCTCCGCTCATGATCAGCCCTTTTATCCATCCATTAATTTTGCCAGTAACTAGACCAAAAGAAGTGTCTTTGCTAAACTCTTTAAGATCAATATGGGAGAAGCTTATATCAGCGCCCCATCGCGGGATGGCTGCATAGGGCTCAATCCAGATATTGGTTATCTCAATTTCACCTTTTGCGACTTCTATGTCAATTTTTCCTTTAAATAAAAGCCGATCTTTTTCAAAATTTGCCTTTGGTAAGGTGCCGTTTACCACTATTTCAAGAGGAACGTTATTTAAGAGCTCGTTAACTTTTAGATTGTTAATTTTGATATTTTTTAGAACCAATGTTCCACGTGAAAATAGAAATTGGGCCTCTTCCATTGATATGATACCAGAGCCAAGACTTAACCTTAGAGTCCCAAGATGGAGACTTTTGTGACAAAGGGTCACAGGAAGACTCGTTCCGAGTATGGCCATGCTAGCATGTTTTTTGAATATTCCTCTGGGAATTAGCGGAGCAAGATAAACTTCCTGCCACATCAAGGTTCCTTTGTCGCACCTTGTATCAGAAAGAGGATAGGAAAGATGTGCCTCAAGCCCCTTTATCAGCCTTTTCTCTTTGTAGAAAATATCACTGGTAAGCCTAAGCAAGATGCTTGTTGACTTGCCCTGTAATAGAAGTCTGCCATTGGGTCTGAAGTCTTTAACTATAGGCCGAGAATCAGAAAAGGCATCCCTTATAAAGATATTATAAGTACGTTCGATATTTGCATCCAACTGCCAATTTGCTTTTATAAGACGGTTTAAAAAAACGTTTCCCTTGTTTGCATTTTTGGGCAAGGCCAGCCTCTTAATCTTTAGAGAGAAAGGGCCGTACAATCTGAAATCTTTGATGAAAATTTGACGGTCAGTAACTTTGCCTTCTGCCTTAAGGCTCCCTTTTACTTCAGAAAGATCAAGAAACCATGGAAAGATAAGCACTTGGCCTCTAGGCCAAGCAGCCTTGACCTGCCAGGAAAAAGAAGGATTCTTGCCAGATAGGTCACCTTCCAAGTCGAAATTCAAAAGGATATCTAGCCCTTCAAAGGCATGGTCTATATCTTTTGAGCCTGCCAGATCTGTTAGATTAAACCTTCCCTTTATGCACAGTATCTCTCCATCACTAGCTCTTGATACCGAAACGCCTGGCAAGGATAAGGCCAGCCCACTTATTTGATGGGCTGCTAAAGGGTAGGCATGGATTATTTTGGGACACAGCATAAATAACAATAGCCCTAGACCTAGCCAGAGGCAGCGATACGGGTATACCTGTCTATTAGGTGTATTCAGATATCTTTTTCTTTCCATCTCAGTGGGAAAAGCAGCGTTACTCTGGTGCCATGGCCTGGGATGCTATCTATCTCGATTTGTCCTTGATGTTCCTTCATGATGTGATGGACCATTATGAGCCCCACTCCAGTGCCTGAAGGTTTGGTGGTAACAAGTTCCTTAAATAGTTTAGCCTTTACTTCCCTGCTTATTCCTGGTCCCTGATCCTCGATCTCAATGGCTGGCCTCCCTTCTATTTTTTTGATCTCCACTTTTATGCTTGCTCCATTGGGAGAGGCATCTGCTGCGTTTTTGAGCAAATGTAATACGGCTACTTTCAGGGTTCTTGGGTTTCCTCTTATGCGAACTGGATTTTCTGGGGCCTTGAACTCTACCCGAATCCCCTTTTTTTCAAAATTAGGCTGCCAGGCTTCCAGTATCTCTTTGACCAGATCTTGCAACACGACCTTTGTAAAGAACCTCTCCTGTTCCCTGGCCAATCCTTCAAAGTCTTTTACTATGGCCTCGAGTTTTTGAGCTTCAAGATATATGGCCTTTATCTTGTCCCTTTCAGAGGAATTTTCAGGAAGTTTTTTCAAAAGTATTCTTGCCAGGCCTCCGATAATGGTGGCAGGATTTCGAACTTTATCTGCTATCTTGAGGGCAAATTCTACTATTGTGCGCTCATGGACTAAAGATTCCATGTCTTTGCTAAGCTCTAAAAGTTCAGCATTTACCTTATCTAATTCCTTGTTTTTCAAGGAAATGGTTCTTAAAAGCGACAAGACTTCTTGGTGCTTGGCCCTAAGATTTTCAATATAAGATTCCTGCAAGTCCTTAAAGACCTGTTGGCGAATCTGCTCCTGTCCCTTTAAAAGACTCCCGCAGTCTGGTTCATCTCCAAACAGCATTACCTCTAGCTCAAAGGATCTGTCTTGGTTGAATTTTTTTATCTCTAACCGATCAGCTATGTTTTTGATTCCTTGAATAAGTTGGTGAATGGGAGAATGTGAATCAAAGGAACGGGGGCATATTTCACCCCAAAAATGCACCATTAAGCCAGGAAGTCCAGGACTGTCCCATCCGTTAATACTTGCGCATATAATGTAGAAAATAACTCGCCCTCCCTTTGTCTGTTTTAATAAAAAACGGGCCATTTCTGAGGCCATAAGGGCTATTTTAACGCGTCTAGTACGTGAAAATCCTCCAAGAGTAGCAAGAAGTTTTGCTTTGGATCTGACGAGTGGAATGTCTTTCGGGCGTTTGATAACCAAGGTCAAGACGTGAATCTTCTGGCTCAGCTTTTCCATTTCCACACCACTAGTGCAGCGTCATCGCACTGCCTATCGCAAGGGAGAAACAGATAGTTTGTCCATATCAAGCTTGGGATATCCATTAGGACCTGTTGAAATTTTATGGGAGGAATAGGGCCAATTCCGTCTGTGTAAAGGATACCCATTGTTTCTTTAAAATTCTTATAATGCCAGGAAACGAGGCCACTTTTTGAATTTATAGGACCGATAAGCCCCTTTTTCCCAGAAATTAGATTTTCTTTTCCGTCTAAAAACAAAAGATGGTTTACATTTCCGGCCACAGCGATCTTTACCTCTGGCCTTTCTATATCCAATCTGACCACTTGAGCCATCAGGCCCCGTGAGCCAACCATATGATTCCCAAGGGCCATCAGTGCATCCATCGGTTCGGTTTCAGCAGGTAAAAGGGCAAGAAATTTTTTGGCAGAAAAGATTATTTTTGCTGCCTCTGGACCCTTGCCAAGGGCGTCCATAAGCACCATTAGGATGTAGGGATGCCTGCAGGAAAAAAAGAAACCGTCTCCACAGTAGAGGTTTCCCTTTGCAGGTCTTACAAGAAAGGATAGCTCCACAGGTAAGCGACTCAAGATGTCTGGAGGTTCTGCAAAGGAGGCAGCAACCAAGGTTTCATACTCCTTTTTCCCCAACAAAAGATCCGGACAGGGAAAGTCTCCGAGTCTTCCAGAGCACACAGCAAATTCTTCGGCAAGCCTTCTTGCAGTGCCAAGACCAGCCCCTAAGCCTTGGTTTCCGTAAAAATCTCTGTTGCAGATCCGAAAGACAGGCATTATTCCTGGCCCCTTATCCAAGCTGCATGTTACGAAAAAGGCCTGCTCTGTTCCAATCCTTTGCCCAAAGAGTCTGATCATTCCTTTGTGGGTATTATGATCTATATGATTTTGGGCAAGTTCGCTTACGCACAAGACTATATCAGAGATTTTAGAGGAGGAAAAACCAAGTTGCCTGGCAAGCTTGTCCGCTGCCTTTCTGATCAAAAATACATGGGCCTGGATGGATATATCTTTTTCGTACCACAGGGGTTGTAGCCCATCTATATCCACTTCCACACCTCCACCCGTGTTCCGCCATCAATAAGGCTTGCAACCCTTAGATCATCTGCAAGGGCATTCAAAAGATTTAATCCCATGCCCATACCTTTATCTTGAGAAAAGCCTGGGGTCATAGCCTCGGCCAGATCGGATATTCCAGTACCCCGGTCTTCAGCTACCATCCTTACGGCCTTCTTTTCTCCTTCTTGGTAAACTGTTATACATATCTTTCCTCCTTGACTGTGCCGAAGAATATTGTTTCCAAGCTCATCCAAGATGGTAAGGGCTTCAGCCTGTTTCATCTCGTTTTTTAGACCCAGCCAAGAAAAAAGCTCCCTTAAGACCTTTCTGGCCTTTGTTAGTCCTACATTTCTAGATACAGGTGTACACCTTTTGGCTATCGAAATTTTATTTTTTACTGTATCAGTCAACTCTTATTAGTTTGTGTCCCAGTTTCCCAAGCGCCTGTTCTGCATCAAGTGCAAATCTTAGGTTGTGTCCAAAACTCATGTTAAAACTTTTCAAGGCGGCAATTGCAGAAGCTCCAAGGCCTGCCACCACTATCTGTGCTTTGAAAAGTCCCATGGTAGAGGCGAGCTTTTGTATATTTTCTGCAAGAAAGGTATCTATTACTTCTACATCAGATAGATCTACAATTACAGCTTTTGAATTTGTGGCCCGCACCTTTTCTGCTAGTTCCTTCAGAAGTTGAAGCACCTGTGCATCGTCTATTTCCTCTTGAAGAGACACAAGGAGGATCTTACCAAGATGAAATATTGAAAAAGATTTCATTCAAGACCTCAGAGTTCTTGGTTATCTTCCAATGCCTTAATGGCCTTTACCTGTTTTTGGCGCGTTTTGGTTATCTGTTGCATGGCATAATGGAGTCCATCTGCCATGCGGCTCCTTACGTTTATGGTACCAAGATCGACCCCAAGGTGGGCCATGGTCAGGGCAATACGTGAAGAGATTCCTGTCAGGACCGCCTCGCTTCCCATAAGGCGGACTGCATCAACTGTCTGGAGGAGGTAGTTTGCCACAGCAGTATCGACATTGGGTACCCCTGTAATATCAATAATAACAAAGGGAGCGCGTGTTGACTCTATTGTAACGAGTAATCTTTCCATTGCGGATTGTGCCCGATGGCTGTCAAGTGTACCAACCAGCGGGAGCGCCAAGACCCCGTCCCATACTTCGATAACTGGCGTGGAAAGTTCAAGGATTTCTTCTTGCAAGTGGCGGATGTCTTCATCACGTTTTTTTAAGAGTTCTTCTTGCTGCCTGAGGATGAGCCTTTCCTTTTCAAGACGGTCAGAAATGTCTATGAAATGTTCAACGCAACCTATTATCTCTCCCTGATGATTTTTTATAGGGCGGCTGGCAAACTCGATGGGTATCTCTTTCTCTCCTACTTTTAAAGTGGTCTGTCCTTGATTGACTGTATTGTTTTTCGTGGCTACCTTGCAGGTACATTGATCTGTCTGGCACATTGGTGTATGGAATATCTCGTAGCACTTGCGGTCGAAGCAGTCTCCAGGGGTTCTGCCAACTAGTTCTGCCCCCGCCTTGTTAATAATAAGTATATTGTTATCCAGGTCTGTTACAAATATGCCCGAGGGAACGGCATTGATTATCTCAAACAGGAATCCTTCATCTCCTTGGTAGTCCTTTAATTCAGTCATGACCTCCCTCCTTTTGATCGTGTAATAAAAAATTTTAGCAAAAAGGGGGCATTTCGTCTAATAACCGCCCTGTTAATCAAGCAGATAAAAAATAAAAAGTTGCATTCGCATTTAAGAAAAAAAGCGGCAAATCCGATGGATTTAATGAAAATAAGGATTTTTAAAGGAGGCTTAAAGATTCTCATGAAAAATTATTTTAAAAAAAACTTTTTCTCAAAATCTAAAAGCCAGATGGCAGGTTTTACATTGATAGAGATGGCCATAGTTCTTGTAATTATTGGTATCATCATAGGCGCTGTTATGAAAGGACGGGATCTCATAAAATCTGCCCAGATCAAGAATGCCTATGAAACCTTTTTTGCTGCCCATTACAAGATGATCGGTTCCTATTATGATAAGACAGGAAGAATCTTGGGGGATGGAACCATTAATGGGGGAACTGGTACTAACCCAAATGGTTGGATGGACAATATCGGTCTTTACAATGGAACAAACAGAAGCAATATCATCAATGCCCTAAAAAGTGTTGGAATAGATGTATGCTCTTTAGTAAAAAGCAACCTTACATCTACCGAATGTGGCCCAAATGGATTGAACATTGGCCAGATTTCTCTAGATGGCGAATATGCCAGGCAGACCGTTTGGGTAGGTTATTATTATGCAAACTTTGCCGGAAGGTATAGAAACTATCTGAGGATCGATAGGATACCTACAGACTTTGCCATCGCCCTGGATAAGATGATAGATGGGGTTGCAAATTGTGCATCAGGTTCCTTTGTTGTCGTTCCTGGAGAGACCTGTAATAACGGCCAATGGCCTGATGCCAGCTCCACACCCTATGTAAGGGCCGCTTGGATTGTAGAGTTTTAGTTTTCCACCAACCACCTCCTCCTCATATGCCGGACCTGCTAGAAGGCAGGTCCGGCCACATTCAAGATACCTGTCCAAATGCTAGCAAGGGTCTGTATCTATGAACAGAAATAAGAAACCACTTGGAGCACTTTTAAAAGAACAAGGCCTTGTCACCGAGCAACAGATCCAATTCGCCTTAGCCGAGCAAAAGGCAACCGGGGAAAAACTCGGCGAATGCCTCATGCGTCTGGGTATAATTACCGATTCGGAGCTTGCCATTGCTCTCTCTAAACAGACAGGTGTCCCCTATATAGATCTCAAGTCTTTTTCGGCAAATAAAGAGGCCTTGAGAAAGGTGCCCTCGCATATTGCAAGGACCCAGCAAATCTTGCCCCTGCGTTTAAATGGTAATGAAATAGAGGTGGCAACGGCAGACCCCTATGATCTCAATGCTACCCAGATAATACTCAGGGCAACAGGACTCAGGGCCAGACTCTTTGTTGCCGCGGAGGGAGAAATCAGGAAGCTGGTTGAACGATATTACTATCTTATTGAACATCCTGTTGATGAAGAGATTCTGAAGATTATTCAGATGGCTAGCCAAAGATCCGGTATGGAAATAGACATGACCGGATTGACCGACCTTATTCTTACCTCGGCAGTTATACAAAGGGCTACAGATGTACATATCACTCCAAGTGATCGTTCTTGCAGGATTATGTTCCGGATAGATGGGGTATTAGAGGCAAAGTATGTTTTCCCTTTTAAAATCCACAACAAGATTATAACCAACCTTAAGGTCAAGGCGGGGATGGATATATCCGAACAGAGGAGAGCCCAGGACGGCCGGATGTCCTTCGAGTTTCTTGGAGACAGTTTTGACATCAGGGCGTCTACAGTAAAGACAAATTTTGGAGAAAACATGGTGCTTAGGCTTTTGCCATCCAAGGGCGAATCCCTATTAAACCTGGAACAACTTGGTTTCCATAAGGAACAGCTTGGGCTTATTCAGCGTCTTTTTTCTCGTCCCTACGGTATCGTGCTCATAACTGGTCCTACCGGCAGTGGAAAAACAACAACACTTTATGCAGCCTTGAGGCGCCAGAATGCCATAGAGAAAAATATAGTTACAGTTGAAGATCCGATTGAATACCAATTTTTAATGATAAGACAGACCCAAGTCAACACCAAGGCTGGGTATACCTTCGCCTCTGCAATCAGGACCTTTTTGCGTCAGGATCCAGATGTGATTTTGGTAGGCGAAATTAGGGATAGCGAAACCGCTTCCCTTGCAACCCGGGCTGCCATTACAGGGCATCTTGTCCTTTCCACCCTTCACACTAACAGCGCTGTAGGGGCCTTGGCCAGGCTCAAAGATTTAGATATTTCTCCCTATCTGCTTTCAACTTCTTTGTCAGGGATAATTGCCCAGCGTTTGGTAAGAAAACTTTGTCCTTATTGCAAGAATCCTTCTCGTCCCACCCCTGAGGAGGCTGCAGCCCTGGATATACCACCTGAGACAGAAATCTTTAGAGAAAAGGGCTGTAGTCAATGCAGGAATACCGGTTTTATGGGCAGGACAGTTGTTGCGGAAATCCTTAGTTTTTCGGAGGCATTGCTAAAACAGGTGGCTAGAGACGAACCACTTAGCGAGATACTTTCCACTGCCCATTCTGAAGGTTTCTTGCCTCTTAAAGAGCAGGCAAGACTAAAGGTAATTAACGGAGTAACAAGTCCTGGCGAGGTAAGGAGGGTGATTGGCTGATGAGTTGGTACAGGTATGAGGCCCTTGCCCCTGACGGTACGAAGATAGTTGATGAAGGCCAATTCGGGACCTCTGCCGAGCTTTATAGGAGCCTTCGGGATCAGGGCTACGTACTGCTTGACTATAAAAAAAAGATATTCAGGTTCGGAAGCCTGTTTCCCGTCAGGATAAAGCGTGGTGTACTTGCAGAATTTTTCAGGAATCTTGCACTCGTACTGAAGGCAGGAGTACCTTTGGTTGAGGCACTACAAGATATTGCGGATTCACCAGGTGCAGTAAAGTTCAGGATCGTTATTAAGGACCTTGTACAGAGAATAAGGTCTGGAGAACTTTTTTCCGAGGCCCTTTCCCATCATGAGTCTATTTTCCCAAACATAGTTATAGTTCTCGCCCGTCTCGGTGAGGAGACAGGACAGCTTGACAGGACCCTTGAGGATGCTGCCAACCATCTGGAAAGGGTCCAAGAAATTATTGATAAGACCAAACGGGCCCTCAGTTATCCTGTCGTAATTTTGACAGCCATGATTGGTGCTTTGGCGTTTTGGCTTATCTATGTGTTGCCAAAGTTGTTTGAGTTGTTCAAAAGTCTTGGCCTAAAAAAGCTCCCTATTATGACAAGGATACTTTTTTCGGTTGTAGAAGGGGTTAAGGCCTACTGGTTCGTCTTGCCAACGACAGTGGTTATTTTGACTGTTTTTGGCATTTTGGCATCCAGGAATCAAAAGCTAAAGCTCTTTTGGGATACCTTGTGGTCTAAGGTGCCACTTGTCGGGAGAATAATCAAGGCCTCCCAGCTGGCATTCTTTTTTGAATACCTGGCCCTTCTCACAGCTTCTGGCATAGATGTCATTAGAAGTCTTGATGTGATGGAGGGCGCCATTACTCATCAGATATTGAAGAAAGACATCTCTAAGGTAAAGAAACTGGTACTTTCAGGCTTTTCTCTATCCGAGGCTTTTAGAGAGTGCTCGTTTTTCGAGGCCTTTATCCTCCGTATGATAAAAGTGGGAGAGACTACCGGCCATATGCCTGAACAACTCAAGATACTGGCAGATTTTTATATGGTAAAGGTAAACAGGATGGTGGATTCCATGGCCAAGACCTTGGAACCCCTGCTCATAATATTCGCTGGCATAATATTTGTAATCATAGTTATGGGTCTACTTGGTCCAATATATGACATGATGGGGAGTCTCAAATAAATGGCACAGCATGTAACCGATTATCTGCAGTGGTTTCATTTCCGGGAACCGCCTTTTAGGCTTTCTCCTGATATTGACTTTTTTTTCCCGTCCAAGGCCCACAAACAGGCCATTGAGATCCTGAAATATGGCATAAGCAGAGGGGAAGGTTTTATGGTGCTTAGCGGTCAGGCAGGCACTGGGAAGACCATGCTTTTGCGTTTGTTGTTAAGGGATCTTCCCGAGGAAAAACAGGCAGCATTTATTGTGACTCCTGCAGTGAGTCCTAGGGGGCTTCTAACTCTGCTTTTAGAGGAGTTAGACATTCCTATAACTCCTGAAAGGAGGGAGCTTGCCCTTCTTCTGAAAGATTTTCAGGAGCATATAATAGCTCTGGCCAAAGAGGGAAAGAGTATAGTCATAGTAATTGACGAGGCCCAGGATCTACCACTTGAAACCATCGAACAGTTACGGTTGCTTTCGAATATAGAGACCAGAAAGAAGAAACTTGTTCAGATTCTGCTTGTTGGTCAGCCAGAGCTACGCTCTCTTCTTGCAGACCCTAGGCTTTGTCAGCTTACACAGCGTATAGTCATAAATGAGATCCTTGCTCCCCTTGGAGAGCAAGAGACTGCAGACTATGTTCAATTTCGTTTATCTAGGGCTGGAGTGGGAGATTTAGGAATCTCAAAACAGTTTTTCCCTGAATTACATAAATACACTAGAGGGCTGCCAAGGCTCATAAACAGGGCCATGGACAGGGTGCTTCTTATGGCTGCCGCTTCTGGCTCCATGGTCCTTACCCCTTCTCATCTCCATGATGCCATGTCTACATTGCCTGAGCCTGTGTTTCAGCAGGAGATTAGGTCGTATTCAGGGGCAAGGCTGGCTGCCATCAGTAGGAATTTGGGGTTTATAGCCATGGGTTGTGGTGTAGGAGCAGCTCTGTGTTTTCTGCTCTTTTCTGGCAATATATTACATCGTACAGAAGGTCCCTTGCCAGTTAAAGCTGAGATTACCAAGGCCGATTCAGCAATGTTTCCTGTCAAGGTTTCTGTCAAGAGCGTAAAGATTCATGCCCAACCAGCCAAAACTTCCCATGTTGTTACCACTGTCAAGAAAGGTCACGGACTTATGGTCTTAGAAGAAAAGGGTAAGTGGTTTAGAGTCCAGGCCCAAAATTCTCAAGGGGAAGCCTTTAAAGGCTGGCTGCTCAAGAAGCAGGTGGAAAGGAGTTTTAGTGCGATTAATACCTTTTCAAAGAAAGAAGTGGATTGTCCAGAAGGACCACAAAGGTCAATTTGACTGTTTGCATGTCAAGGTTTCAGGCCCAAGACTCGAGATCTTAGAGCAGATTACCTGTAAAAGTCCTTCTGAGCTTCCTTTTGATAAGATGGAATTGGTTATCCACTCTGAGAGGATTGCCATATCAACAGAATCCTTTCCTCCTATGAAGCAAGAGCTTCTAATGCTCCAAATCGATGAAAGGGTTCGGCCTGTAGGTCCATGGGCAGAAGACACCATATTACATCATTGTACGTATTTGCTTGATAAGGATTCCAGTCTCAATTCCTTTGTTATTATCTCATTACCTGAAACGGATATCCGAAATGTTTTGTCTTCCTTGACCGGTACAGGACTTAGGATAAATAGGTGTGTCACCCATGTGGCGGCTGTTGCTGCCCTGGCAGGACAGCTTACAGACGAGCCTATAATATCATGTATACTTGACAAATCTTATCTTGAGATCCTGGTTACTGAAAAGGGAATTCCCTACTATTCTCAGATATCTCCGATAGATGATCAACTTGTAGATTTCGACATAATAGCTCAGGCAGTTTTCAATGTCCGCCAAATTATCGACTCTCGTTTCAATAAGAGTGTCAAAAAAACGCTCATTTTCAGCAAAGAGAAATTGGATATTCCTGATAAATTAGGGGAGGAAAAGATTTGGAGACCCGACTTCGATTTTGTATCAGGAGGAAATCATGATATAGTTTGGCGGTTCCCCCAACTTATAGGGGCCCTATTTGTCCCTAAAAGTTTCGATTGTTTGCCAGAAGATCTTCGTTTTTCTTATCTTATCCAAGACATCAATAAGGTGGCTGTGTTTGTCGCCTTGAGTGGCGTGGCAATCCTAGGTGCTTCAGGGCTATACCTTTCTAATCAACATGTGAAGGTCTTGGCTGATTTTCAGCAGCTCGACTCCTCTGTAGAAAATCGCAAGACAGAATTGATAAAAAAGATGCCAGGAAGAGATGAAGCAAGCTCGGTGGCCCATGTTCTTAAGGTTATTAACTCCGTTTCAAAAGAACCTCCTTTAGATGCGCTTCTATATTCTTTGGCTCTTAGTGTGCCAGAGGACGTTATTATAGATGAGATCAAGATAGATAGAAAGCCAGATCAAAATATGCAGTCACCTGCAGAAGCTCCTAGTCCAGAGATGCTTTCTCAAGAATCCGCGTCTCAACTCGAAGGCCATGAGGCAGACAAGGCCTTTTTTGACATGCCACTAACTGTCTGGTTGAGATTTTTGACATCTGGAGATTTTCAGCAGGTGAAAACCAGACTTGAAAAAACTGTAGACCTCCTTGGAGCCAAGTTTGAAGTGAGTAATATCAAAATGGAATATAAGGAAGATACAGGTCAGGGCCAACTTTCTTGCCGCCTGGAAATTTTGGGAGAAGGTGTATGAAAATTTCCTGGTTTCTTTCTCCAAGATTGTCTTTTGTCATTGAAATTGTAGTTGTTATGGTCTTTTTAGGAGCACTCTACTGGAATCTGAGCACTTATGCCAAGATCAGAAATCTGAGAGAGGAGATCAAAAAGCTGGAGCAAACGCTTACAAGGCTTGACCGGCTTGAAAGAAAGGTCAAAAGATACAACCGGGTGAAAGCATCCCTTTTGTCTTCTATGTCAGCACAGAAGCTCAACTATCACTGGGAAGATGTAAGCTTAGAGTTTGGACCTATCGAATTTTCAGATCTTTTAAGCCGCTTAGAGCTTCTCAATACAGAAATCCAACAAAAGTACCACAAAAGAGGAATATTTGTCCTTACCCAATTCAACACTATTCATCCCGACTCTAAGGCAACGGATCAGTCCAATGATACAACAGGCGCCTTTAAGGCAAAAGGACGTCCTGGTTTTGAAATTCGAGGAAGGCTTTTATGTCTATGTCAATAGAGTATGTAAAAAAGAGCATCCTACAAGCAGCACCAGTTACTTGCCTGGTAATTGGTTCTATAGTGGTCATATATGCTTCTTTATGGGTTAGGCCAATAAGTAACATTGCTAATGAGCAGATAACTGCTGATTCCCTTGGAATGCTTCCACAAGATATGATCCCAAGGTCATTTTTGGGCACACATAAACATCTTAGCTATGCTAACGTGAAAGATCCTTTTGAATTGTCACAACTTGACACAGGAGCAAAGGCAGAAGAATTGCCACAGCTAAAACTGACCATGATTATTATCAACAAAAGGCACAAGATGTGCAAGGTTAACGGAAAACTTTATACAGAAGGAGAAAAGGGGCCCGATTTCCAAGTAAAGTACATTGGTGAAGAAAAGGTTCTAATAGAAAGACAAGGTAGGGGACAATGGCTTTTCCTTGCACAAAACAGCTAGCCATCAGAAAACAAAAAAGGCGCTCGTTTAATCTGTATCGATATCTAGCGATTATTATTATCCTTGGTTTCTTTTCCTTAATCTCAGGATGTGCTTTACAGCCAAAAGTGGCAGACTCTGTAGCCATTCCCAAAGAAAGAAAGGCCCCTAATAAAAGACCTTCTCACTGTCTGATGTCTAAAAGGTCAGATCCAAGTTCTCCTGTCATAAAGAGAGCATCTTTAAAAAAACCAAAACCTAAATTTAAGGAACTTTCACCTCTGGATATCCAGTTGGTATCCCTCTCGTTTATACAGGAAGATTACAGGTCTATTTTTCAGGCTTTGGCACATGCTGCTGGTCTAAATCTGGTAATAGATGATTCAGCAGTAGCTACCCTCTCCCAAGGCAAGAAGCTTACGGCCGAATTCGTGGAACAGCCGGTACGACAGGTGCTGAACGCAGTTTGCAGGGCAGCGAATCTTGGCTGGGAAGAGAGAGATGGAACGGTTTATATACTGGGTTTTGTGGAGAAGATACTCAATTTGGATTTTATTGCCTCTACCCATAGGGCCAAGGTCACTGTTGGAGGTGATGTCCTTGGAGGCCAAGCAGGAGGAGGTGGAGGAGGCTCCAATCAGGGTATCACTGCACAGGGGGAAGGCGAGATCGCAACCCCTCTTACTGGAAGTTTTGAAATCAGTGGTGAAACCGCGCCAGGAGCCCTTGATATTTACAAAGAGATAGATAACTCCGTTAAGGCCTATCTTGAGGGTAAGGGAAAGTATTTTTTGAACCGCAACACTGGAACTTTGTTGGTCCAAGGTCCGCCAAAGATGGTCCAAAGAATCGAAGACTATATTAATACCCTAAAAGAGAAGTATCAAAGGCAGGTGCTGATAGAGGCCAGGATCATAGAGGTTGCTCTGGATGAAAGCTCAGAGCTTGGAATAGATTGGAGGCGGCTAACTATAAATGCCAGCGATAACCCTATTCATCCCAAAGGTACCTCTTTTCAGTTAAGTAGCCAGCTCTTGGAAGGTGCCCTTAGAGAATCCACCATGTATGGTATCACCTTAACCAATCCTTACTATGACCTGTCTGTAGTAATCAGGGCCTTAGAACAATTTGGCAATGTTAAAACGCTCTCTAATCCTAGACTTAAGGTGCTAAATGGACAACCTGCCATGATCAGCGTTGGACAGTCTGTTTCCTATTTGCGTAAGTTTGAGATTATGGTGGATCAACAGCAGGGCTTCCGGAGCGAGACTCCAAATGCAGAAATTGCCTCTATCTTTAACGGTATCCTCCTTGGTGTTACCCCAATCATAGATGATAAAGACAATGTAACCTTGAACATGGTTCCTATAAAAAGTGACATAATCTCTTTGGAACAAAGAGAGCTTACAGATGGCAACCTATATACATTCCCAGTGGTAAATCTTAGGGAGGCAGCCACTACTGTTAGGGCCCATTCTGGAGATTTAGTGATACTTGGAGGACTAATTGAGGAAAGAAGTGGTAAAAATACCACAGGCCTTCCTATCCTTTCGCGTCTGCCTGGTTTTTTAAGTCTCCCATTTAGTTTTAAACAGAATACAAATAGAAAGGTTGAATTAGTTATTATATTAAAAATAGATGTGATAAAAGATGAGCAAACTGTTTGAGGCCATAAACAGCCTGGAGGCAAATACCAGTCAGGTAGTGGTAGAATCGCCATTCGACCCTAAATTATTAGATGTAGATGATGCTGGTGCCAAGACAAAACCAAAGGGAAAGAGGCTCCTTGTATCAGCAGGCCTCATAGTTATCTTGGCAGTAGCAATAGGCCTTGGTGCGCTTCTTATTCTTAGAAAGATGTCAAGGCCAGAGCTTTCGAATCAGGTCTTACATAAAGTTCAAACACCTGTATATCAAGCAAATATAGCTGACCATGCTAAGACTACTATTAGGGTTCAAACAGACAACTCTTCTGTATCTGCCTCCAAAACAAAGACAGGCCTTGGAAAACAAACAGCAAAGGTGGATACTCATAATATAGCCTCGTCATTCAAAGAGATAAAGGGTGCAGGACAAAAGGTTAAGAAAAAACATAATGAAGGATCAGATATTAATCCCTTACCATCTACTTTAACATTAAAAGATCGCAGTGCCTCTCAAGAGGTACTTGCACCATTGGTGGCAAATCCGTTAATTCTCAATAGTAGACAAAAACGTCTTTTATACCGTGCTGAAAAGCTTAGAAAATCAGGCCTAGAGAATCAGGCCTTGGCCCTTTACAAAAAGATATGGAATAAATCTCATAATCCCTTGGTAGCCAACAACTTGGCAGCTATACTTATGGAAAAGGGAGAATATCAAGAGGCCAAAGACATCTTGGAACAAGCGATTGACATCTCACCAGGAGACAATGACCTAATATATAATCTGAAGCAGGTTAAAGCTTTCATCAGAGCCAAAGAAACGGCATACTAGCCCTCAAAAGAGGTGAACCTTGAGCAGCCTTTTTAGGCAGAAAAGCCACAGTGAGGGATTTACCTTTGTGGAGTTAGCCATATTCCTATTGATTGTTGGCCTAATTCTGGGGGTAGCTGTAGCAGCCTGGAGCGTTCTTGCACAGGGAAGGCAGATACAGGCAGCCAAAAACACCCTCAAAACTGTTAATAACTGTCTTACAGACTATACTGTGATGGCCAAAAAGATATCCGGGACAGAATATTTTTCAAAATTTTGTCAAAAAAATGATCCATGGGGTTTGGAACTAAAATATTTACATGCTCATGATACCAATGGGATGAATTGTTCTTCGCCATTAAGCGGAACATTAAGTGTAAAAGTGGCTCCTGGAGATACTAGAAATTCGGTTGCATGGATAGTTATTAGTGCAGGACCCAACAGGCATTTCGATTATTATATGAGCGGTACTTTGGTAGACTTTACCTCAGGAGATGACGTTTATATCATGTCATCCGATATGGAGATCCATAATGAAGTATGCCCATAAAGGCCAAGGGTTCACTTTAGTAGAGATAGCAGTTGTATTAGTGATTGTTGGTCTAATTGTTGGGACTTTGGCCCCGTTAATGATGAGCATGATAAAAAAAGATAAGCTCAAGAACGGTAGAGATACAGTACAAAGGGCTAGGGACGAAATTATTGGTTATACCATGATCAACAATGGTAAGCTTCCTTCGAGTATAAATGCGCTTTCTCACAGGCTAGATCCTTGGGGGAACCCCATTTTTTTGATAGTCGATCCAAATCTTCCAAACAGAGATATATGTAGTGTTAATTTGGGTGATTCTGACCTGCTAAGTATAATCTTTTATCAAGCCTCTGGAGGAGGAGTATGCTCCAATTCCAACATTTTAAACAATATAGTCTGCATTATCGGTTCGAAAGGACCTGATTATAATAGACAGATAAGCGGTCTTGCCTCACATAATCGGGTGGGAATACTAGACTATGGTTGTCAAAATGACCTGTTTCCGGCAGATAATGCGGGCCTGTCTAGTAATAGGCCCTTTGATGATATATACGAATACATAAGCCTTAGTGAAATCAAGTCCAGAGTATGCTCACCCTAGTTGTTCTTGCTTTTGTATTTACTGCATAGGATAAGGCCAAAAAGACATTGTGGCATATCCATAAAAAAGCCGGACGTACTGGAAGTACCTCCGGCTGATCAGTTTAAAACCCTGGTAAAGGCAATTCTCTCAAATTATGTCTTGCCACTGAGCCAAGGGTTATGATTTTTTTAGGCAGCCTTGGATTCTCGATTCCTTATACCTTATTGAAAAGATGAGACCTTAAATTTTCTTATAATCTTCTCTACCTTCTTGGCCTTGACCTGTAATTCTTCCATAGAATTTAGGGCCCTTTCTGCTCCTTGGGCATTTTGGAGTGCAACAGAAGCAACTGTATCCATAAGTTTTTGCAGTGCAGAACTTCTCTCTTTCTGTTTTGAGGTACGGTTTGTTATTTCACTGGAATTAATTACAACCTTATCAACAGTTTCAACTGCTGTCCGTGTGGTGAGGGTTGTGGAGTTGGCAATAGAACTGATGTCGTCACTTAGTCTTTCCAGTTCCAATATTGCCTTTTCTGCAAGCTGTCGTCTCTCTGCCTGTTTGTTAGTCATATCCACAATAGCGCCAGATTGAAGCTTTAGATTTTCCATGGATGATAAGAGGCTCTGGATAGACTTATTTTGGCGACCTGATATGGCAGCGATGCCTACTGTAACCTTACTGCTATTTTCTACAGTATTTAGGAGTTCTCCAAGGGTTTTTTCGCTTTCTGCAGCAAGCCGAAGTCCTTTAACAACGCTGTCCCGGCTGCCCTGGATAAGGCTTTCTATTTCTTTGGTGGACTCGCTGGTACGATCTGCAAGCTTTCTGATTTCCTCAGCAACAACGGCAAAACCCCTGCCATGTTCACCGGCCCTGGCAGCCTCAATAGCTGCGTTAAGGGCCAAGAGGTTGGTCTGTTCTGCAATATCAGAGATCAGATCGACGATTTCCCTAACTTGCTCCGAGCTTCTGGCAATTTCTTGCATACCTTTAACTGTTTCGCTCATTGCAGCGCGTCCTTTTTGGGCACTGTCTAAGGTCTGTTTTGCCTGGGCAGCGGCATTGTTTGCTTCCTTGGCCATTTCTTCAAGTTCAGTGGCCATATCATTAAGGGCCTTAGCTGTTTTTTCAGCGGCTTCAGATTGCTTAACGGCCCTTTCCTGTACCTTTTTGGCAGTATCTCCCATTGCCGCAACAGTCTGGGCCACACCTTCTGCACCTTCTTTGTTTTGGGCAGATACCTTTGTAATTTGAGCGTTAGTCCTAGCCATCTCCTCAATGACTTGGGCAGCCTCTTTGGCCAACTTTGCAGATGATTCGGCATGATAAGCAACCTCTTGTGCCGTCTGGCCCATTAATGCCATTCTCTTGCGGACGTCATCAGCCCTTTGGGCCTGCTGAGTGGCGTTTTCTGTAATGCGTTTGGCAACTTCATAGACCTCTGAGCTTGCCTCGCTGAATTCGGCGGCAGTCTTGATAACGTCTTTGAACGCCTCTTGCAAGCTTGCCAAGAATTTGTTGACTGATTCTGCCATCTCGCCAACTTCGTCTCTGCTCCTTACTTTCAATCTCTTGGTTAAGTCCATATTTTTGGCAGTAGAATTAAGAAATGTTGCTGCCTCAACAATTGGTCGGGCAACATCTTTGTTCAGAAAGTATGCCAAGAGAAGAAGCATAAGAAAGACAACACCATTTGCGATTAGGGTTGGCTGTAGAAGTTCTTGCATTGATGAAAAAAGTGCATCCTCTGCCACAAAAGATACGGCAAAGCCATCCTTGTTAGTTAGTTTTTTCCATTGTTCCACATAACGGGATGCAACCGCTATATTGCCATCGTCTCCTTCAACTATAGCTGCTCCTGTAGAGGCGTTTCTGATGGCAGCCCATAACCAATCAGGTGCTTTTGTGCCGATTTGATCCTTGGTTGCTGCCATTACGATGATACCAGAGCCGTCCAAGATCAGAAATTGGGAGCCACTACCCCATTTTTGCAGATGGGCGCTTAAAGAATCGGGCAAAATAGATGCTATAACATATGCCTTTTGACCAGAAGCGGCTTTTATGTCCTTAATTAGTAGAAAGACTTTCCGACCCTTACCAAAGGGATCTTGAACTGGCCCTATGAGGGCTGGGGCCTTGCTGCTAGAGACAGAAGGCAACCGTATGCGTTTTCCGAGGAAAGATGAACGGTTAGCAGCTATTACAGAGCCCCCTTGCACGACAACTAGGCCACTATAATAGGAATATTTTGTAGCCATCTTGGAAAGCAGGCTGTTCGCCCCAGAAAATCCGTTGCCTTCAACTGCTGCAGATTTAATGGCGTCTAAGGACGACAGGGTTTCAACATCATTTTGCCTATTTTCCCAGTAACTGTTAAAGGATTCGGCAATCCCCATGGCCACAAGTTCAAGTTGCTTAGCACCGTCTTTTTTAAGGAGATTATGGATTGAATAAAAATGATAGGCCTGTGTAGCCATGGCCACCAAACCTGTCAAAAATATCAAAAACAACACCTTATTTTGAATTTTCATGTTTTTTAAAGTTGTTAATTGATCTATCATTGGATTCCTCCTGCCACTGAAGAAACACGAATATCTTTGTTATAGACATGGCCTTTTTGCGATGCCTGGGCCTTGATGCATTCGATTACAAGCCTCACATCAACCATTGGAGCAACTCCAGAATTCGAAAGATAAACATGGCATGATACTATCTCTGGTTCTGATATCGCCTTGTCTTCCACACCGTCCCCAAGATCATAGGCATGAATATCTTCGATAGAAGATACCCGATCCACCTTTAGCCCTATTGATTCCTGTCCTGCCTGGAGAATGACTACTGTCTTGGAACGACTAGCATGACCTACATGCCCGTCAGACCAAAAGGCAATTACAGGAATCACCTCGCCTCTAACATTTATTACTCCTGCTACCTTGGGGGTAGAATTGGGCAACGATGTGATGGTAGCAAAACGGACTATTTCCCTTACCTTGTTCAGTTCACAAGCCCAGCTTTTGCCATCGGCTTTAAATACAAGGGCCTTACCAAGGCTAACTGCCCTTTTTCCGTTATCTTTTGACAATATCTTCTCCCGAAAAGAAAAATTTCTCTCTTTTTCTTTTCGGTATAAAAAAATAGAACTTAAACAGACAAATGTATTCAAAAAAAAAGGGAATGATTAAGATCGAAACCCTAAGTTAAAGAAATTCTAATGGCCTTTTATTAAAGGGAACTGAGAAATGGATCTATATTCTGGGCCACTTGGATGTAGTATGCTTTGGTAGAGGTGGATCTCTTTGACCAGTGTCTTCAGCAGAGGCGGATTTATCCTTAAAAAGTCTTCCAAGTCAGGGGCTTTCAGAGATCTGGCCTTTATCCTTCCTATTGTAATGTGAGGAGTAAAAGCTCTGCAGTCTGGCTCGAAACCAAGAACTGAAAGCTTCTGATCGATATCCGATTGAAGTTGCCTTAAAGTAGCTAATTCGCCTTTTAGACCAAACCAGAGCACTCTTGGAGCTTTTAGATTCGGGAATACGCCTGTTCTGCTAAGCTCGATCTCAAAAGGATTGCAGTTACTGGAGACCCTTTTGACTTGCTGTTTTAGGTTTACAATCAAATGTTCATTAACATTTCCGAGAAATTTTAGGGTAATATGGCAATTTTTGGGTTTAACCCATTTTACCTTCTTGTGATAGATGAGCCTGAATCTTTCGATAGACTTTGAAAGGTATTTTTCCGTTTCAGTCGACAGGTTTATAGCCAGGAAGCAGCGAACCATATTTTAAAAATCTCCTGAGCCAGTCCAGGGCCGTTTCCACAGTAAGTTTTCTTACTTCCTGACGGGTGCCAGGAAAAAGGAAACGATGAACCAAATAGGTATCTTCCACAGACATTGATATAAAAACGGTGCCAACAGGCTTTTCAGGGGAACCACCTCCTGGTCCAGCAATCCCGGTAATTGCAAGAGCGCACTGACTCCCTGCCCTTTTTCTGACACCTTGCACCATCTCTAGGGCGGTCTGGCGACTAACCGCTCCATACCGTTCAAGTGTTTTAGGAGAAACTCCAAGAAGATCCATCTTCGCCTTGTTGCTATAGGTAACCATCACCCTGTCAAACCAATCTGAACTTCCAGCAACCGAGGTGACTGTTTCTCCTAGCATACCTCCTGTACACGATTCGGCTGCTGAGAGTACAAAATTTTTTGACTTTAAGAGCTGGCCAAGGGTGGCCGGGAGACTGCCGTCATCGTCCTCAGCCACGATGAATTTTTCAAACTCGGTCCGGATAGTTCTTGCAGCTTCTTGTAGGAGTTGTTCTGCCTTGTTTTTAGACTTGTCGGTTACAGTAATACTTACATGCACTTCTGGAAAGACAGGATAATAGCCGAACTTTACATGCCTGTTCGATACTGGCATTTCCTCAAGCCTCATATTTATTTCGGTCTCTGTAAGACCAAAGAGTTTGAATACCTGCTGAAATACATAGGGTCTGTCTTTGTCCAAGTCGTTTAAGCGGGGCAATACCCTTTCTATAAGATGTGTATGCAACTGTTCAGGTACCCCTGGAAGAAAAAAGAGATATACTCCACTGTAGTTCAATTCATATCCTGCTGCATGTCCGTTAGGATTAAGGACCTTTGCTCCCTTTGGCAGCATGATAAGTTTACGTTTGAACTGGTCTGGAGCATGTTCGCCAAAACGGGCCTCCATCTCTTTTATTTGTTTTTCCACCTGGCTATTTTTTTCTAGAGGAAGGCCCAATGCCTTGGATACAGACTCATTTGTAATGTCATCGGTGGTGGGGCCAAGGCCACCACTGACAATTACAAACTCGTTTTTAGTAATTGCCTCAAGCAGGGTCTCTCTGATTATTTTAGGATCATCTCCAACGATGGTGATCTTTCTCACTAGATGACCTGCAGAAAAGAGTCTTGAGGCAGCAAAGCTGCTTGTAGTGTTTAGAATCCTTCCTGATACGAGTTCGTCACCAATGGCTATGATTTCCCCAATCATGATAAGATCAAACCCCCAACCCGGAAAAGCACGTTTGCTATAATCCCTGCCATGACATCATCCATAACTATAGAGGCTCCTCCTGTGAAAACATCCTCCATCTGTTTTACAGGAAAAGGTTTATATATGTCAAACAGGCGAAAAAGAAGAAACAGTGTTGCCACTGAGGCAAGCGATGCAGGAATTAGCCATAAAGAGATGGCCATGCCAGCAATCTCATCAATAACTACTACCTGCGGATCTTCCTCTCCGAGAGATCTTTCTGTTATATGAGCACAGATGCATGAAAATACAACAAGGCATGAAAGTAGAAGAAGCGATGTCCATATTGAGGTAAGATTTACGCCAAGCCCTACAGGAATACCAAGCAAGGCCCCTGCTGTTCCAGGAGCCTTTGGAAGGTAGCCAACACCAAAACCTGTTGCAAAAAATCTACATACCTTTTGAGGAAGAGTGCTGCTAATCTTTTCTGTTACTTCTCTTTGGATGTTGCCTGCCACAAACAATAACCTCCTCGTATACTTGGGCAATTGGCACTTCGAATTTTTCAGATATCATCTTACATTGATCAAACTCTGGAACAATATCATTGCCATTAGGTCTTGTGATAATTTTAGCAGCCACATTTCCCCATTTAGTTTTTATATGCACCAATTTTCTACGCAAGACAATGCGGGCAGTTCTTTTGATCCGGACTCCTATTGTAGTGGTATTTGAAAGAAAAAAGCCTGATATCAGGCTTGCGTCTTCTGGTCGTGAAAGGACATGTATCTCAAAGCCGGGTCTGTTTTTTTTCATAAATACCGGACAGATCCAGGCATCAAGTGCCCCTTTATCAAGAACCGATTCCATAAAATAGCCAATATGTTCCGGATTCATGTCGTCAACAACAGTGCACAATTCCGCAACTTCGTCTGAAAGTGCATCAAGAGTATCTCTTTCCCCAAGGATGATTCTCAAGAGATTCGGCCTGCTTCTGAGTTCCCATGTGCCTGCTCCATAGCCTGTATGTAAAATTTTCATCTTTGGAAGCTCTGACCAACTATCTGAAAGTTCTGTTGCAAGTAAGGCTCCTGTCGGGGTAACAAGCTCTTTTTCTTCTCTCACAAAGTATATCTCTTTACCTTTTAAGAGCTCAACAACCGCAGGGGCAGGAAGTGGAATGATGCCGTGTCCGCATTTGGTAAAGTTGCGCGACAATGGCAAAGGGGAACAGGTAACAAGGTCTATTTTAAGAGAACGCTTGGCAACAAAAGCGCCGGTTACATCTATTATTGCGTCTACAGCCCCGGTTTCATGAAAGTGGACATCACCGGTTCCAATTCCATGAACCTTTGCTTCTACTTCTGCAAGCCTTTCAAAGGCTGTTATAACCCGATTTTTTATACCTTGCTGCAAAGAGGAGCGGTCGATAAGGTCTTTAATTTGTTTTATGTTTCTGCAAGATCTATCGTTATTGCCAGGTATTACATCTACTTTAATTGCAGACAGGCCTCCTCTTTGGACACGTCTTACAGAAACCCGGGTATCTGTTAATCCAAGTATTCGGGGAAGCTCTAATAGTTCTTTTTCTTCCCAGCCCACATCCAAAAAGGCCCCTAGCAGCATATCCCCACTTATGCCTGAAAAGCAGTCGAGAAAACAGATGTTCATTTTAGCTCTTCCCTAGTTTTGGCTTCCACCCAGGCA
>Ga0256914_1000321_pt1 | contig 46759 bp, 46 predicted proteins | sample HulkmetaG_FD_191571 | JGI IMG/M metagenome (GOLD analysis project Ga0256914, IMG submission 191571) | Hydrothermal chimney microbial communities from Main Endeavour vent field at the Juan de Fuca Ridge, Pacific Ocean - Hulk | ecosystem: Environmental > Aquatic > Marine > Hydrothermal vents ...
AACGAACAAATTGGATTAGACAAAAAACCAAAGCTAGGATAACCTTCTATTCAGTAAGGAATCCACTTGATTTCACCAGACATCTGAGGATTGACAATGGAAAACAACAGGGGATTGATTCAGAGCCTAAGAGAAGGGGTAGACATGGTTAGAATGATCTTTTTTATGCAGGCCAAACAGGTCTTTTCTAATGAATACACAGATAAAGGAGATGACTTTCCCAAGTTACTTGCTGGCGCCATGCTTAACAGGCTCTTTGGAACCCCCAACCCAGAAAGCCCCTATAAGGAATTTGCTGAACGATACAAAAAGCTTATTGATGAAGAGTTGACAAAGGTCCCCAAAAGGTTCCCTGAGCTTTTGATACCGCTAACCGACGCCCTTCGTATACATTTCTTGTGCAACCATTGCGAAGGCATGCCCGACCTTAGCGCAAAAATTCTGGCAAGGGCGAAAGACATGGGGATCTTGCTAGAAGACAGAGACACACCTCTGCCAAAAGGATTTATGAATCTGGTTCACAGACTAGGTAAGGCATACGGCCTTATCTATGATCAAGGAAACGATAACTAATGGATATAGAACCAAAGGTCACAATAGTTATACCTGCCTTTAACGAAGAGCTAGCCATTGGCAAAACCGTTTCTAAAATACGCTCTCTTTATCCAGATTTTCAAATTATTGTTGTTGATGATGGCAGTAGCGACAACACTGCCCATGAAGCCCTCAAGGCTGGAGCAGAAATTATAAGGCATCCTTACAACATAGGAAATGGAGCTGCCGTTAAGACAGGAATCAGGCACGCCAAAGGCAAGTATGTCGTCCTTATGGATGGCGACGGACAGCATAGACCCGAAGATATAAAAGAACTTCTTAAATATTCAGATACCTACGACCTGATAGTTGGGGCAAGAGATGCCAAAGGCCAGGCCTCTTTAGGCCGGCGTATTGCCAACTGGTGCTATAATAAAATGGCCTCTTATGTTGGTAAATTTCCTATAAAAGACCTTACCTCTGGCTTTCGCGTCTTCAAAACAGATACGGTACGACGTTACTTGTACCTCTTTCCAAACACATTTTCTTATCCAACAACCAGCACACTAGCCTATCTCCGAAGCGGCCTTACCATAAAATATGTACCGGTTGAAGTGGAAAAACGGGTTGGGAAAAGCAAAATATCCATCTTGGCAGACGGCTCCAGATTTCTACTCATTATCTTAAGAATCGCAACTCTATATTCTCCCTTAAGAGTCTTTTTGCCAGTATCTTTTGTGTTTTTTCTCATTGGCATTCTTTACTATCTCTATACGTACCTGCTTTACCATCGATTTACCAACATGTCTGCCTTGCTCTTAAGCGTAAGTATCATGGTCTTTCTATTAGGTCTTGTTTCTGAGCAGATTACCCAGATGCGTTACGACCGGGTAGAGGATACCCTTGAGACAAAGATAGAAAAACTCCCATGTTCAAAGGATAATCAAAGAAAGAGATGAGCCCCACTAAAAACAAATTTGAGCAACTGTGCCATATATTTAAAGAGGTAACGCACCTTCGCAGTGTAAGAAGACTGCTTAACTGGGATCAGGAAACCTATATGCCCCAAAAAGGACAGACAAACAGGGCAGAACAAAATGCCACATTGTCCCGTTTAATTCATAAACAGGTTGCATCTAAAAAGACAGGCCAGCTGATAGAAGAGCTTTTTGCAGTCGTAGAGCCTAAAAATCCAGATAACGACATGTACGTCTGTCTGAGGCAGTGGAGACGTGATTTTAACCGGCAGAAAAAGCTGCCAACAAAGCTCGTGGAAGAGCTCTCGCGGCAAGCTGTATTGGCCCATGAAGCATGGGTGAAAGCCCGAGAACGTTCGGACTTTTCTGTGTTTCTGCCTCTTTTTAAGAGCCTTGTGCACCTATCAAGACAAAAGGCAAAATGCCTTGGATTTAGCAAAAGTCCTTACGATGCCCTTCTTGATGAATATGAACAGGGAGCCACTGCCTATGAATTAGATAAGTTATTTTCTAGGCTTGTTCCGCCCCTTAAGACCTTGACACAAAAGGTTTTTGATAAATCTCGAGGCCTTGCAAAAGAGTTTAGCGGACCCTTTCCTATTTCTGGCCAAAAGACAATGGCACAGATCGCCATTGTCAAAATAGGTTTTGACATGACTGCAGGAAGAATCGATACAGTAGTCCATCCTTTTTCGACCAAGATAGGACCTGGAGACTGCAGAATAACCACCAGATGGAACATTCAGGACTTTACTGAAGGATTCTTTGGAATACTTCATGAGGCAGGCCATGGAATATACAGCCAGAACCTGCCAACCAAGTGGTACGGCACGCCTCTTGGAGAGTCTGTTTCACTAGGCGTTCACGAGTCTCAATCCAGGTTTTGGGAAAATATAGTTGGACGCAGCAGGGCATTTTGGAGTCACTTCTTGCCTATTGCCAAAGGAATTTTCCCAGGCTCTCTATGTATGTTAGATTTGGATAAGTTTGTACGCGTTATAAATAAGGTTGAACCTTCCTACATCAGGGTTGAAGCAGATGAGGTTACCTACAACCTCCACATATATCTTCGCTTTGTAATCGAAAAAGAACTAATCGAGGGCAAGCTCCAACCTGAAGACGTTCCAGACAGATGGAATAGACTATTTAAGGAGCTGTTGGGGCTAGAGGTTCCTAAGGACAGTATGGGATGCCTGCAAGATGTCCACTGGTCTGGAGGAAGTTTCGGCTACTTTCCAACTTACACCCTCGGCAACATCTACGCTGCCATGATAAGAGAGGCACTGACAAAAGAAATTCCAGAGATAGAAACCATGATCAGTGCAGGTGAATTCCAGCCAATTTTTAACTGGTTGCGAGACAAAATACATATTCACGGGCAAAGATTCAGTCCGACTGATCTCATTAGGCATGCCACAGGTAAAAAACCATCTTCAGAGCCCCTGATACACTATCTTGAGACAAAGTTCAGCCAGCTCTTTGGCTGAATCCTCTGGCATGCAGTTTAATTATCCAGTGGCTAAGTCTGTCTTTTTACAAAATGCACAACCCTGGATTAAAGATCCCCATTTGCTACTATGGCAGATTTTGCAAGCTCTAATGAATAGATGGCCTTCTGATAACCTTCCTTCACCTCCAAAAGCCTTGGAACCAACCACGGCCTCAACGCCAAGCCCAATACAAGCAAAGGCATATTCAGGCTTCCATCTGGTCTGACACACCGACTGACAACTGAAGGTAAAGACTGGTTCAGTGTATCGGATATGGCCTTGATAGCCAGGAAAGGAACACCTGCCTCTTTGCATATTGAAGCAAGATAAAATGCCTCCATATCCACTGCGTGGGCATGTGTTTCGGCTTTAACAGACGCCTTCGCCTCTTTGGTCTCAATAACTTGATTGGCCGTAAATAAAATACCCGAATCGGCTCTTACGCATGCAGCCAGAAGCAACCTGTCTAATTTATCCTTCACACCTGAATCAACATGAATATGTTGTAGCTCATCCTTCCTCCCATAGTTCACTATAGTGGCTGGACATATCACGTGACCTATTTCAAGCCTATCCACCAAGGCTCCCGCCACGCCCAGGTTTATTATTACACAGGAGCCGGATTCCAGAAGAAAGCTAGCTCCAGCACGCGCCCTTTCCATGCCAGGGCCTGTAACAACCATCCAGAATACTCTACCACCAATGCGTTCAACCTTACAGAGAAACGAACCCGCCTTACTCCATCCCCTTGAGCCAAAAATGGAAAAGGCCTCCTGCCGCAAGGCTACAGGAAGGCCAATTATTCGTTCCATAAAAGATTTTGAAAATGCTGATTATTTAAAGTAAATCCTTGCACAAGATATCTTACAAATGAACATTCTTGCAACACACGGGATACATCTATTTTTTGACCTGCTTTAGTCTGTATTGATAGTACGCCTGCCGAATGGACACGTACGGGTCAATGGCGGTCTCCTTAAAACTTTCATACTCCCCAAGCCTCAAAGAGACATCATTAACCTTCCTGAATGCAGAACGTCCGACACTCTCCCAGGTGTTCATAAAGTAATTAGGAGGATACATAAAGGAATCTGCTGCTGACCCAGCGGCATCCCTCAGCGAGCTTGGCCCTATAAATGGAATAACCAAGTACGGACCAAAGCCGAGGCCGTAGTGACCGAGTGTCTGGCCAAAATCCTCTGTACTCTTTGAAACATTGTAGTCTTCCAAGGCCGCATCCCTAAAACCGAGACCGCCTGCAGTGGTATTTATAATAAACCTGGCAACTTCCTTCCAAAAGCCAGTGATCTTTCCTTGAAGCAAACAGTTGGCCGCCCTAACAGGTGTATAGACGTTTGAGAAAAATGACCTGATCCCCTTTCTGGCAGTCTCTGGCACAATCTTATTGTAACCTTTACAAACAGGCTTTATGAACCAAAAATAGAGTCTGTCATTAAAGTGATAAAAAAACCTGTTTACCGGCTCTAGAGGATCAGAAATATCCTCTATCCCCTCATCGGCTTCCTCTGCAAGATAGTCCTCTCCAAGTATCCAGTCCTCGTTGTCTTCAGAATCATTAACAACTGAGATATAAGGCTGATCCTTCAGGGCAATGGAAACGGCAGGAGAAGCAAGATTTAGTAATAGACAAGAGGTAAATGCCAGCAACAAAATTGAAATGAATGACTGTCCTTGCTTTTTCATCTATGTTGTCCTTGTATTTACAAAATCGCGTCCTGATAGTAAGTAGGCGCAGGGCTAAAAGGGATTATAAAACATACGCTCTTTATTTACAAGAAACCGGCCCTCTTTATTTATATCGGCACGAAGATTTTTACCTTAACACTCTTGGGGGAACCTATGAAGGCTTTTGTTACAGGGGCTACAGGTTTTGTAGGCTCAAGTGTTGCAAGACTCCTTATTAATAAGGGTTTCCAGGTAGGGATTCTTGCAAGGAAAAAAAGCAATCTTGCAAACGTGGAAGGGCTGTCTCTTAAGATCCACTATGGTGATTTGAGGGACAAAATATCCCTTGAAAGGGCCTTGGATGGGTATGATTATCTCTTTCACGTTGCAGCGGATTACAGGCTCTGGGTACCCAGGCCTGAGGAAATCTATCAAAATAATGTCCAGGGAACAAAAAACATCATGGAAGCGGCATCCCGCACAGGAATAAAAAGGGTGGTCTATACAAGCAGCGTTGCCACCTTGGGGCTTAACAACGACGGCACGCCTGCCAATGAAAATACTCCAGTAAGCCTCAATGACATGATAGGGCATTATAAAAGATCTAAGTTCCTCGCCGAAAAGGCCGTAAGATCCATGGTGCAAAAGGGAGATATTGATGCGGTAATTGTAAACCCTTCAACCCCGGTAGGCCCGAGGGACATCAAACCTACTCCTACAGGCAGGATGATACTAGAGGCTGCCAAGGGGAAGATGCCTGCTTATGTGGATACAGGCCTGAACATAGTGCATGTAGATGACGTGGCATTAGGACATCTTCTAGCCCTTGAAAAGGGCAAATCAGGACGCAGGTATATACTTGGCGGACAGAACATGACCCTGAAACAGATACTCGAAACCATTGCGTCTATTACAGGTCATAGTGCCCCAGCAATTAAACTGCCTCATAACCTCATATTACCCCTTGCTTATCTCTTTGAGGCATTTTCAAAGATGACAGGCAAAGAACCCCTAACCACAGTAGATGGGGTGAGGCTTGCTAAAAAAAAGATGTTTTTTACAAGTGCCAGGGCCAAAAGAGAACTTGGTTACAGCTATCGACCTGCACGTATTGCTATAGAAGATGCAATCAACTGGTTTAGGACCAAAAACCTTTTGAAGTAGAACAACAGACATGAAAAGGACAGGTTACATCCTTTTTGTTTTTGGCGTCTGCCTCTTAATAGCCATTTTGGTCTATTTTGGCATAGAAGACGTCTTCAAGGCCCTTGAGTCAGCTGGAGCTGGGCTCTTTTTAGTGGCAGCATCGCACATGGCACCGCTTTTACTCGACTCGGTAGCCTGGCAACTACTCTTTTTAGACACAAAGGCGCCAAGGTTGCCCCTTTTGATAAAGGCCCGCTGGATAGGTGAATCAATAAACTCACTCCTTCCCGCAGCCCAAATTGGTGGAGATCTTGTAAGGGCCAGAATGTTGACAGTCAGAGGCTACCCGGTTTCAGAATCGGGAGCCAGCGTCCTGGCAGAAATCACAATTGCACTTATTACCCAGCTTGTCTTCTCCTTAGTGGGAATAGGAGGACTTATTTACTTTGGGAATAAGAATTTGATAAAACAGGCGATTGTGGCTGTAATAGCCCTTTCTCTAGGAGCGATAGGATTCTTTTTTGTTCAGAAAAATGGAATTTGGACAAAACTCTTAGGTGTAATGTCTGTAATCCTTAGCAAGGAGAAATTGGAAGGACTGGCACCAAACGCCAAGGCCTTGGACGATGCCATAACTGAGCTATATAACAACAGAGCCGTTATTTTAAAATCAAGTATATGGCGTCTGGCGGGTTGGTTTTCAGGGGCTATAGAAGTCTGGCTTGCTCTTAAATTCCTTGGAGCAAGGACAGGCATTGCAGAAGCCGTTCTCCTTGAAAGCCTTGGACAGATCATTCGCGGAGTGGCCTTTCTTATACCTGGAGCCTTTGGTATACAGGAAGGAGGATTTGTGATAGTGGGCAGTCTTGTGGGCCTTACACCAGAGCTTGCCCTTGGCATGTCTCTGGCAAAGAGGTTCAGGGAGCTTACTCTTGGCATACCAGGACTTATAGTTTGGCAGATAGAAGAAGGCAAGCTAGCCTTTTGCAAAAAAAAGACACAAACCCATTCAAAAACAAGAGGTGATCTTTAGATGAAAATAGATAAAAATTATTCAAACAGGCAAATTATTCTATTCGTATTAGTCATTGGCGTGCTTCTTATTGGCAATTCTTTTGCGTCCGGTGACGGTTCTGGAGCAGAAACCAGGGCCGCTAATGTCACGGCTCCTGAGATGATCGACAGCCTGCATCGCCTCCTTATAAAATCTATGAAACTTGGGGAAAGAGTCCCCTGCACAAAACGGTACAGGCTCTTAGCCCCACATATAAAAAATATGTTTGATTTTCCCCTTATATCCCGCCTGGTTCTTGGAAGAAAGCATTGGAAACAGATGGACAAAGAAACGAAAAAAAGATTCATCAGTGCGTTTACCAGTATGACCATAGCCACCTATGCCAAACGTTTTGATTCATATTCAGGGCAACATTTCAAGACCATATCTTCCCATGTCAACCGCCACGGCCACATGATTGTCAAAGCGGTTCTCATAAAATCAAATGGAGATAAAATAGATTTTACATACATATGCAGGAAAACCGGCACCGGTTGGAAGATAGTCAGTGTATCCGCAAAAGGCGTAAACGATCTTTCAGTAAAACGGGCTGACTACAATAATTTTTTAAAGGGCCATTCCATAGACGAACTCATTGCCAAGCTTGAAGAACAATCAAAAGGGTGCCTAGGAGGTAACAGGACAACATGAGCATGGTTTTTAAATCGGCCTCCAAGGACGCCATTTTCTTTGACTATGGAGGCACCCTCGATGCACCTGGCATCGCCTGGAAAGAGCGGTTCTTTTCCATATACAAAAAATATGGAGTTAACATAGACAAACAGACCTTCACAAAGGCTTTCTATAGATCCGATGATTCTCTTGTGGCTGAAAATCCTGTGGATTTAAATCTTACCCAGATAGTTCACGAACAGGTCGCAAGGGTATTCAAGAGCCTGGGAATCGCCGACATGGCCCTCAAAGAAAAAATTGCAAACGAATTTCTTGTAAAGAGCTTTGATAATATAAAGAAGAACTTGCCGGTATTAAGAAAGCTAAAAAAGGATTTCAGACTTGGCATTATCTCAAATAACTATGGGAATCTCCAAGCCATATGCAACGAAACGGGGCTATCCAGCTCCATGGATATACTTATAGACTCAAACTTGGTAGGGAGTGAGAAACCCCACCCTGAAATCTTTGAAAAGGGGCTCAAAGCCCTTAAAGTCTCACCAGACAGGGCCGTAATGGTTGGGGACAATGTAAAACGGGACATATATGGTGCACTCCAAATGGGAATGAAGGCCATTCTTATAAGCAATGGCGATATTCCTTCTGACATACCCATTCCCGATGTGCCTATCATCAAAAATATAGAGCAACTTATTCAAATAATGGGCGAGATCTAAAAATGTTTAGTGGCGGAATTATAGCAGCAGGACACGGAAGCAGATTCAGAAACAAGGGCCTTAACTGTCCGAAACCCCTTTTAAAAATTGCTGGCACAGAGCTTCTTGGAAGAACGGTAACGGAATTTAAAAGGGCGGGCATAAAACACATAAAGATAATCTTTAGAGATAGTATCTGTAGTATATGCACCGAGTATCTGCAAAATAACTTTCCTGATGTTGACTTTCACATACTCTGCAAAAACACTGACACCTCTGCAGAGAGTTTTTTAACGATTCTTGAGGCAGGCAACCGGAACGAAAAGATGCTTATAACAACTGTGGATTCGATCTTCACACCAGGAAAGCTTAAGGATTTTATACAACAGGCCCAAAACATGCCATCAGGCGCTATAGTTTTGGGTATAACAACTTATGTTGACGATGAAAAACCCCTTTATGTAACCTTGGCCTCCAATGATCCCAGCAAAATAACAGCCATAGGGGGAGGAAAGGGAGATGCAGTAACATGTGGTGTCTATCTTTTACCCGCCAATATAAAAAAGACAGCAAAGGATAAAAAATATTCTGCCCTTAGGGCCTTTCTGGCAGATCTTTTTTCAAAAGGCCTGGAGCTTAGGGCAATAGACATGGCAAAGGTAATAGATGTAGACAGGCCGGAAGACATTCTGAAGGCCGAGGCCTTTATCAAGACACATGGCCTTTAGACATCAAGCCTATATTCTTTAATTTTATAGAGAAGGGCTGGCAGGCTAATCTCTAAAAGCTGAGCGGCCTGGGTCTTATTACCCTTTGTTTTGGCCAAGGCAATACTTATTAATCTACTTTCCATTTTCTTTGCATTCTTCTTTATGGAAAGGCTTTCCGGCACAAATTCATCTTGGCTGTCGCTTTGGCTTGGGATTTCCAATGAATGGAGATTAACAGGCAAATCCTCCAACTGGATTGTTTCATGCTCTGTCAAAACTAGTGCCCTTTCTATAATATTCTCCAATTCCCTGACGTTTCCAGGCCACTTGTAATTCAACAAAACCTGCATGGCCTCTGGACTCACGCCCTTTACCTGCTTAGGCTCTATCACCTTATTATACTTTTTTATAAAGTGATCTATAAGCAGCCTGATGTCTTCTTTTCTTTCCCTTAAAGGTGGAATTACTATTGTAAGGACATTTATACGATAGTAGAGGTCTTCACGAAAACGCCCCTTCCTCACCAATTCCCCCAGATCCCTGGCAGTAGCTGCTACTATCCTGACATCGACTTTTATGGTCTTGGTATCTCCAACAGGACGTATCTCATGCTCCTGCAAGACCCTTAGCAACTTCACCTGTAGAGAAAGGGGAAGTTCACCTATCTCATCAAGAAACAAGGTACCTCCCTGTGCCTCCTCAAACAGGCCTTTTTTAGATCTTACAGCATCTGTAAATGCCCCTTTGACATGTCCAAAAAGTTCGCTTTCTAGCAGATTTTCCGGTATGCCTCCACAGTTAACGGCCACAAATGGAGCATGCCTTCTAATGCTATTGAAGTGGAGTGCCCTTGACACAAGTTCCTTTCCTGTACCGCTCTCACCAGTAACAAGGACCGTGGTCTTGTAATCCTTGACCTTTTCCACCACCCCAAAAATACGTTCCATCTGAGGACTTCTTGCAATGATATTGGAAAAGGCGTATTTTTCCTCTACTTGCTGTTTGAGTTGAACGTTCTCTTTATAAAGCTTTTCCCTTTCTTCTGCCCTCCTCAAGGCGAACTCAAGCTGTGCATAAGTAATGGGTTTGGCCAGGTAGTCCACAGCACCCATCTTGGTTACTTCTACTGCCATATCAACCTCAGCCTTGCCGGACATAATAATAATATTTGAATTTATTCCTGCAGCCTTTGCCTGTTGCAAGAAATCTATGGCCGTTTGTCCATCTTCCCTGTTGCCATTCCCTTTTGGACTCAAATAATAGTCACAAAGTATATGTGTGAAGTTATTGTTTTTGGCAAGGGCAATGCCTTCTCCCAAATCCTTTGCAAGACTTGGCTCGTAACCATTCATCCTCTGGATGTAATTACCCAGAAGCGACCTAATTTCATATTCGTCATCTATTATTAAGACTCTCTTTTTACTCATCACAAAGATTTATACCCTAGAAATTCCCATGCCTTTGTTGGACAGTAGTCGTTTTTTTATGCTTATCGGAATCTACATATGAAAAGAAAAGAGGTTGGAATATAAAGATATGATCTCTTTACCCCAAAAGAGTTGCATCTCCGCCGCTGCAGCAAGAAAAGGACCAAAGGGTATCTGATAGTCTTTGCCTGCCCCTTTAATAAAAATAAATAGAATTCCTATAACAGAACCTGTAAGGGCGCTCAAAAATATAATAAAGGGAATTGCCTGCCACCCCATAAAGGCCCCTATCATTGCAAGGAGCTTGATATCTCCTCCGCCCATACCGATCCGCTTAGTAACAAGGTAATATCCCCAAGTCACCAGATAAAGGGTACCACCTCCAACCAAAATTCCCAAAAGGGAATCCAGCCAAGTAATATCAGATAGCAAAAAAGAAGACGTGAAGCCTATGACAATACCTGGCAACGAGATGAGGTCTGGAATTATCTTATGAGCTAGATCAATGAAAGCAACTACAATAAGGCCATAAGAAAAGACTAGATAAACCAAGAGATGCCACGAAGGACCAAATTTATTCCAAAGGGCAAGGGTTATGATGCCTGTCAACAGTTCAACAATTGGATATTGAAAAGAAATAGGACAATTACAGCCTGAACATTTGCCTTTTAAGATTATAAAACTTACTACAGGGATATTTTCCCACCATTTTAAGACGTGTCCACATTTTGGACAGCTTGATGGAGGGAATACCACAGACCTGTTCTCTGGAATCCTGCAGATACATACATTCAAAAAGCTCCCTATACAAAGGCCCAAAAAAAACACAAAAGACAACAAAAGCCATTGGGGCAGATGTTGCAACCAGATATCCATTTCTTCAGGTTCGATCTCCTCTTGGAAAGGTCTGAAGCTTAATTATCCCCTTTTGGACATTTTCAAGATACTTGAGCCTGATACGTTCATGTTCGGGTAAAAGCCTTATGTAATCGGTATAGAGTGAATAATAGACAGATTGTTCTTGTGCAAAACGCACCTGAACAAACTGCATTCCCAGGCCTTCTCCCTCTGTCCCGGTATGCTGAACGTATCCCTTTAGAGAAATCACCCCTATTATAGGCAACTCTAGTAGCAGATCTGCCATAAATCCCTCATTGATCTTCTTAGCAACCTTCACGAAGCAACCGTTAAGAGAGATATTTTTTGTAAAACCCCAAAGATCATATTCAGGGAAATACACCCTAAGAGTTACAGGATAGCGGGGAGATCGTCTTCTTTCCATAATTCAGCTCCTGATTATACATTTCACACTTTTCGACACCCTTTTGAATACCTATCGTCACCAGGAGACATTTACGTGACTGCTGGCCTTACATGGGATGACAGTTCCTTAATATCATGAGCCATTTCACGATCTTTTAACCGCCTTTTGACTAACTTATCTAGAAAGGGAGCCAGCAAAGGGACCGAACGCAAGAGTTCAAGCCTTACGCGACAGTTTTTCTCAAGAATTCCCATAGGCTCACCATCAATCTGAAAATAGGCAGAACTGAAAAGTTCTATTTCAAAAGCAGATGATTTTATGGGAAGTATTGAGGAATGACGAACAGGAAGCCTTGCCTCAAAAAGTAACTGCATGTAAGCCCAATATCCCTTAAGCCCAAAAAACTCTATTAATCCATCTTCCATGCTATATTCCTTGGAAATAAGACTGCCCCCAGCATAAAAACCGCTGTTACAAAAAAGGATTTGCCCAAACTTGTCTTGCAATCCCCTCTTTTCTCCATTCCGATCATAATCGATGTGGCATCTGATTTTTTCAGGATGTAAAAGATTCTTATATAAGATGCGCGTACCCGCAGGTAAGTATAAGAGTCTTTTTACGCTAGTGGGTATACGCCATTTAGTGAAAAATTGATTTAATCTAGAAAATTCCTGACATAATCTCCCGTCGTAACCAAGACCTGCGTATGCACAAAAAGTGTAACATCGACAATCATCTTGTCGAGTTATCCTTATCTGCCACACGTCAAAACTGTTGCATTTGCCCTCCTTTATCCCGTAAAAAAGCCCGTCCAGGCCAAACTCTGCCCAACTTTTTAGCCAACCTGTACCCCTTGCTATATCATTGCCAGTACCAAGAGGGATAATTGCAAATGGAGGGGGCTGATCTAAGTTAACAAGGTGAGAAATAATGGAGCTTACCGTTCCATCTCCTCCACATATAATTATCAGGTCCTTATCCTTTGCACAGGAATACACCTGCTGAGATAATCTCTCTGGATCTGTAAAAACAACCTGTTTAAAGGCTGGCGCTGGCAAGTTAAGGTCCTCTATCTGTTCTGCAAGCCTGCGTCCCTGCCCAGAACCTGATATAGGATTTATGAAAAATAAACAATTCATCAACTTGATAGCATAAGATATGCTAACTAATTTATAAACACAGTTTTTTGTACTTATAAAAACTTTTTAACGGATCAGATGATGGAAAAGAAAGATTTCAGAATCCTGGTAGTCGACGATGAAAGATCTCTGGTGCTTTTGGCAACCCGTATACTAAAAAAGGAGGGCTATGACGTCAAAGGTGCCTACAGCGGGCCAGAGGCCCTTGTGATAATGGAAAAATTCGCGCCAAACTTGATTATCTCTGACCTCAAAATGCCAGAGATGTCAGGGATAGAGCTTTTGAAAAAAGTAAAACGCCGTTCGCCTGAAACGGATTTCATAATTTTAACAGCCTATGCCTCGGTTGAAAATGCAGTTGAAGCAATGAAGAGCGGGGCGCTTGACTACCTTATAAAACCTCTTAAAAATCCGGATGAACTGCGCCTCGCGGTGGAAAAGGTCCTTGAAAGACAAACTCTAATAAGGAGCAATACCCTTTGGCAAACTCAACTTACAGACGGATTGCCACCAACTAACGTAATCTTTGCCGGTATGGAAGACGTATGGCAACAAATACAAAGGGTTGCTTCAACAGAGGCTACCATACTGCTGCATGGGGAAAGCGGCACTGGGAAAAGCCTGATAGCCAAAGTCATACATCAGTTAAGTAACAAGACCGGCGCATTTGTAGAGTTAAACTGCGCCGCCATTCCTGAAACCTTGATCGAATCAGAACTCTTTGGTCACGAAAAAGGGGCATTTACAGGTGCCATAAAAACAAAGCAGGGCAAATTTGAATTGGCGCAGGATGGGACTATATTTCTTGATGAAATAGGAGAAATGCCCCTTTCGGCTCAGGCCAAACTCTTGAGAATCCTCCAGGAAAGGGCATTTGAAAGAGTCGGAGGAACCATTACACTAACCACCAATGCAAGGATTGTAGCAGCCACCAATCAGGATCTTAAGGCAAAAATAGCAGACAAAACCTTCAGGGAAGATCTCTATTACAGGCTCAATGTATTCCCTATAGAGCTGCCTCCTCTCAGGGAAAGGCCAGGAGCGGTGGAGACAATAGGAGAATATCTGCTAAAGACTATATCCATGAGGGTTGGCAAACATATGCAGGAAATAAGCAAAGGAGCGCTGGAACTTTTAAAATCTTACCATTGGCCAGGAAATATCCGCGAACTTTACAATACCATAGAGAGGGCAGTAATTCTTGCTGATGAAAAACAACGCATCCTTGACCGTTCCGACCTATCCTTCCTTGATATAACACTGGAGGATACAACCTCCCCTGACGGAACGACCCTCCACGAGCCAGAACTCAAAAAACTGGAAGAGATAGAAAAAGAGGCAATCGAAAAGACGCTTATGATAACAAAGGGGCACAGAAGAAAAGCCGCTGATATTCTTGGAATTTCTCTCAGAACCCTTCAATACAAGATAAAAAAATATGGCTACAAAAAGAAGAAATGAGATTACTTGGCACGATATATGCTTTGTCTTTTAATAAAGCAAAAAGTCGGATAGAAAATGGCACACGATTTGCTTAATAAAAACTGAACATAGCAAGCAAAAACTCCCTATCCCTCCCAACCCTCCTCTCCCCGAAGGCCTTCTGATACCTCCTAGAAGAAGGCCTTCTTTTTTTGTTCTTCCACAACAGCAAATAGCAAGAATTAGCTGATTTGACGCACCAAGACGATATCAAGAAAACCCATGCCTGATCATTAAAAAAAACAAACTGCAAAAAATGCACAAAAAATAGATGCAAAAAATGCACAAGGTGCAAAAAATGCGTTTTGTTTGCATATCATGAACGTATAACCTTGTCCTGATTAAAGGGTTAGCTAGTGCCTGGGCTTAACACAGATTAACCGATTGAAATTTATGACAAAGTTTATCAAGTGGCTTTTATTTTGCAGAAAATTGAGAGACTGTTCTTTTAACGATTCTTTTGTCTCTAAACACGGCACGATAGATGCATGTTAAGGTATTAAAATTATTTTGTTTGCGGGAGAGGACAACTGCCTATGCATAGAATTGTTTTCATTGCCTCTTTAGCTCTATTGATTACCCTCACGTTACCTATTTCTGGCGCATATGCAGATGCAGATTATGTGGGTTATGATGAGAATACCGAAATTATTGTTTCTGGTACAGTCCTTCAGAACTCTGGTTGCGAGTTTAGAGGTCTCGAGTGTTTCGTCATGGAATCCAACTCAAGATCATTCCATGTAATTACAGGCCCTAGCTGGTTTATAGAACGTATTCACATGAAACTTTCTCCTGGGATGACAATCCGTGTTGTTGGGTCTAAATTTTACGGTACAGATGGCGCACTATACCTGGTTGCTAGGTCTGTAAAAACCCTGCCTTCTGGACGTAACATTCAATTTCGCGACAACAACTGCAGGCCAGTATGGAGCAAAAGGGTGATCAAGAAATCATCCTGCATGAAGATCTTTTTTGTTCCTGGCCAAAGGATGTAATCACCCTCCATTTTTATCTCAAGTTTTAAGTCGGCCAATTTGGATCTAAGAAAAAAAATATTAGCCCGTAGAGACAGGCTAGCTCCTTGGCAAGCCGCCCAATACAGTCAAAAAATAATCAAAAATCTTGGAAGGTTGAAAGAATATCGACTTTGCCACCTACCTCTTTTTTTCTACTCTTTTAAAAGCGAAGTTGATACAAGGGCCGAACTCAAAAGACGGATACAAGCCCGAAAAGACACCGCTCTACCCCGAACAAACATTTTACAAAAAAGACTAGAGTGTTTTTTGGTAACTTCCTTTAATCAACTAAGGCCAGGGGCCTTTTCTATCCAAGAACCAGACCCTGCACTCTGCCTTAAAATAGAGCCAGACCAGATTGATGTAGTAATAGTACCAGGAAGCGTGTTTGATAAAAGAGGGGCGAGATTTGGATACGGTGGAGGATTCTATGATCGTTTTTTGGCAAATGATGCCCCTCAGGCAATACGAATTGCCCTTGCCTTTTCCTTCCAAGTCTTAGATAATAACATACCTGTTAAATCTCATGACCAGTTTATGGATTATATAATAACGGAAAAGGAAATTATATTTTGTAATGGCCAAAGAGAGTAGAGAAAGTCAATTGGATAACAAAATAGATTTTGAATCCGGACTAAAAAGGCTCCAAGAAATAGTAAAAAGCCTGGAAAGACAGGATCTTTCCCTTGAAGAGGCGGTAAAGCTGTTTGAGGAGGGAATGAAGCTGTCAAACAAGTGCATGCAAATACTAGAACATGCAGAGAGGCGTGTTAAGGTCTTGATAAAAGAACAAGACAGCGGAAAGGTAACTGAAAAAGACCTGACAGATACAGACCTGGAAATTACCCCTTAAGCCTAATCCAGATCAACATTCCTGCAAAAACAAGGCTCCCAACAGCAGCTACCACAAGAAACCAGTCGAGATGATTGAAGAATGCCAGGATAACTACAAGATATATAAAATCTCTTCTAGATAGAAAATCAGCAACCTCTGCTATCTTGCCTTTCCTTTGGGTTGACGACACAGAAGTATAAAGAGGGCCTCTACTCCCTTTCTTTTTCCGCATCGTTGAAAAGTAAACAATAGAGGCAGATAACATGGTCCCTATCACTGCTGCCGCAGATAAATACAGGGGGAAAACCGTATCCGTCCGCCTGGCCCATTCGATGCCAATTGCGCCAAAGACAGCAGCGTGGACCAAATTGTCACCCCAAAAATCGAGAATCCCGCCCAAACGGCTTTCCATGAATTTGATTCTTGCTATTTCCCCATCACATCCATCTATTATAGAGTGGGCCAGAAACAAAAGGGCACCGGCTATTTGCCAAAAGCCCTGACCAATAGAAATAAAAAGGGCACCAATTAGGCCTATAAGAGTTGAAATTATAGTAATCTGGTTGGGAGTAATGGAAGTATTTACAATCCTTTTGGAGATAAAGAGCGAGATAGGACGCTCTACATGCCTAGACATGAAACCTTCAGTATCCTTTACAAGGCCTTTAAAGAGTTGTTTTTCAGCCCTCTTAATCTCTTTTTTGCTCCTTAAAGAAAAGATAGCCCCCTTGCAAAAAACCTCCCTGGGCGTAAGGTAAGAAAAGAGAAAATCCTTGAGGGCCTTAAAGCCATCTGTCCCAAAGGCCTTGCCAAATTCGAAACAATCTGGAGAGGGGACAAACCCCAGAAGGCCATCTTTTACACACAGGGCACCCTGTGGAATATTCTCCTCGCCCATGGCCTCAAGGCATGAAATATCTGGTAAGATCCCTGGCTTACAAAAAACCGCCTTATCAAATCCACAGGGCATATCGGCCTCTTGCACAACTAGGGTTTCTCTTGGCAGCCGATAAGAGATGGGGGTGCCTGGTCTCACTATAAAACGTGGAATCATGCCAGAGCGCAAGGCATGCTGATAAAGCCTCTTCCAAAGAGGCAGACCTGCAACCTTGACGTCTAAAAATCTTTCCTGGCCTTGGGCTGGCACACAAAAGAGAACAGACATGGTATCGCTATTCTCTGAAAAATTCGTTACAGGCAACATCAAGGGCAACAGGGCCAGAAATATCATGGGCCCTTTTACACCCTTCCAGGATTGTCAAACACAGGGCGGCTTCCTTAAAATTCATGCCAGGGCGTTTCGCGGCTGTAACTTCTTCGATAAATTCTCTAAGAACACCTGAATACCACTCCGGATGGTGGGAACCTTCTGAAAGACCCTGATCAAATCTTATGGTATAAGATCCTTGCTGACAATCAACTATGATATGATCGTCCAAGCAAGAAAGCGTTCCTTGTTCCCCTTTTATTACTATTGTATTATTACGTCTTTTACCTGCCCATGTGAACAAGAGATCCGTTTGTGCACCTGATGGATAAAAAAGTGTAATTTCCGCCGTATCCTCTACCGGCATGTCAATAAACTTTCTATTCTCCAATCTACATTCTACAGTATTAGGGCTACGCCCCATCCACTCGTTAACCAGATAAAAGGCATGCCAACCATGATCAACAAGGATTCCTCCACCTGCAACTGACGGATCCAGACGCCAGTTACCGGCATCATTGTCATTGCCACCCACTGCAATGGAAGGCTGCACACGTAGCACCTCATATTTAATATTGGTGATCGGCCCGAGCATACCACTTTTGACAATCTTAGAAATTTCCTGCATTATGGGAGAATAGCGCCAATTGTGAACAGTTACCACACGGCAATCTGTGGTCTTCATCAGCCCATAGATCTCCATAAGCTCTGCACTATTAAGAACCAACGGTTTCTCACAAAGTACATGTTTGTTTCTTGACAGGGCCTCTTTTATGAATTTTGCATGCATTGCAGGAGGCGTAGAGACATCCACAAAATCTATTGGTTCGTTTTCAAAAAGCTCCTCTACAGATGTATAAAATCTGCTCTCAGACAATAACCTTTGGTTTAGCTCCCTTCTGTCAAGGCAACTGTCGCATACAGCACATATCTCTATCTCTTTACATCCTTGATAAGCTGGCACATGCCCATTTGCTGCTATATGGCCAAATCCAATAATTGCTCCCCTTAATGCCATGACTGCAAACCTACCAAAACTTATTCCAGGCTTTTAAGGGCTGCCCTGAATATCTCACAGCCTTCTAGGGCCTCATCCTCAGAGATTACCAAGGGAGGATTAATGCGCACATTATGGGAATAACACATTGAGATAAGTCCCCTATCGAGACACTCATGGAAAAGCCTCCTGGTAATATCCTTGGCCAAGGGCTGCCTTGTCTTTTTATCCTCAACCAACTCTATACCAATCATAAGCCCCTCCCCTCTCACATCCCCTATAAAAGGACTTTCTTCCTTAAGCTCCAAAAGCCTCTTGATCATAATGGCCCCAACACGTCTGGCGTTTTCGACAAGTCCTTCCTGTTCTATTACCTCCAAAACAGCCCGCCCTGCAGCAGCTGCCATAGGATTGCCACCATAACTGGAAGAGCTGCCGCTTGGGTTGCCAAACGGTTTGGCGCTGGCCATCTCCATAGAACTCACTAGAACGCTTAAAGGGAAACCACTGCCAATACCCTTTCCGAGAGTCATGACATCAGGAACTATTCCATCCCTTTCAACTCCCCACATCCGGCCTGTCCGACCAAAACCGGTGATCATCTCATCGGCAATAAGAATCGCATTAAATTCCCTGGAAAGTTCCTGAACCGCTTTAATATATCCCGGAGGAGGAACCACGTTTCCTGCAGTACCCTGAACAGGTTCCACCAAAATCGCAGCAATATTTTGACAACTCTGCCTCTTAATACCCTCTCTGAAGAGTTCAAGGCAACCAAACCCACACTCAGGATGCCGAAGCCCAAGGGCACACCTGTAACAATATGCGTATGGACCAGGAAGATACAAACCAGGCATCATTGGACCAAGGCCAACCTTGAAACTGGTATCACCCAAGAGCCCAAGGACTCCTCCAGTCTTCCCATGAAAACTGCCCCAGAAGGCACAAAACTCATATTTGTGAGTAACAGACTTTGCAAGACGCAAAGCTGCCTCAACGGCCTCGGCTCCACCAGAGTACATCTGCACTGCATCAAGCCCAGGTGGCGTCATCGAGGCCAACATACGCAAAAATTCAACCCGGTTTTCGCTGGAAAAACTTCCATAGTTCGCCCGTTCTATCTGATCGCACAATACTTTGACATAGTGCGGATGGGCATGACCAAGACTGCCGACACCAATTCCAGCGGTAAAATCGATATATCTATTCCCATCAACATCCTCTATCCAAACTCCCTGGGCCCTCTTTACCACAATTCTGGAAAACAACCCTATAGACTGGAGTCCTGGAGCCATGTATCTGGATTCTTCTTCAAAAAGTTTGACAGATTTAGGCCCTGGAACCCTGAATGCGCTCAAATTTACAGACACGGCCTTATCTCCTATTATTTATGGGTTGAGGCTGCAGGCCCCTGTTAAGTTTTCTTTGACATTCATAGAAATTTGGCAACCCTTGGAGACCATCTTTTCCACAATCAAGGCAGAAATGGCCCTTGACGCTTCGTTACGAAAAAGGGCAAAACTTGGCCAAGCATTAACATCTATAACAAATATCCTGCCATCTGCTCTCACGATGGCATCTCCTCCAAAGATTTCTAAACCCAATAACCTTCCTGCAAGTTGACATTTGGCATATAGTTCTTCCTTGCTAAAATCATATCTGCAAAGTTTTTGATTCTTATGATAAAACCATTTGAACCAATATACCCTTTCTCTGTCAGGATCTGTGACAGAATAAAACTTTACAATATCACCTGGTATATGTTCTTGAACCAACACCTGCTCTATGCCTCGCTTGGCAAAACTGTTCAGCTTTGCCTGAACATCGCGGCTATCGTGAGCATAAACTACATCACCATCTTCAATAGCATGGAAGTCACCTCTTTTGAGCCAAACTCCTTTGAGAATGCGACCGTTTCCAAACTCATTTATATTTATAATCCTGCTTGCCGGGAAAAATTCTTGGCCCGAGAGTATCTCCACCATTTTAATCCTGAAGGTATTTTCCACCGCCTGAACGCTGTTGACCAAAAGACAATCCATTGACCGGCTGATCACCTTTAGTTTTTCAAGGCACGACTCTTCCTCGCACATAAAAAAGATGAGCTTGGGTTTGATATCAAGACCCGTCTCCAAGAACTCTGTAGGATACAAAAGCGGCACATCCATTCCCAGATACCTTGACAGTCTGATGGCCGTCTCTTTTAAGATGGCCTCGTCGTCAAACTCCCGCCTTGGAGAATGGGATCTTTCTCTAAATATTCCGAGCACACTGCCTTTTGTCATAACTTAATCCAAGTAATCATCTTCCGGTATCGCCACCATAACACTCTTGACAGCTCTGCATACAGCAAAAACGAACCCTTCTTATACTACGTGAAAGATTTGGAGAGAAGCACTTTTTTACGTTTCTGCTAAATAGCGCCATTGCTCAAAAGGCCAACTGCCCTTTTTAATTCTTTCACTTCCTTGTCTGTCAAAGAACGGATTTTGCCAATTTCAAGCCCTCCTAGCCTTATTGGACCCATTTCTGTCCTGACGAGTCGTATCACCTTATACCCAACGGCCCTGAACATATAACGTATCTGTCGTTTCTTACCTTCACTAAGTACTATTTTATATATGGATTGTCTTTTCTTTCGTCCCAAAAGCCTTATTGTGCAAGGTTGGGTCCTATGGCCTGGCGTAATCTCAACACCCTGCTCCAACACTTTTATAACAGCCTTTGAAGGATGACCAGAAACAGTAACTAAATAGACCTTCGGCACCTTAAATTTTGGGTGAAGCAACCGGTAAGAAAGCTCTCCATCATCAGTAAGGAGTAAGAGCCCCTGGCTATCTCTGTCAAGCCTCCCAACCGGATATACCCTCCTGGCCATATTGCCCAATAAATCTGTGATTGTTGGCCGCCCATATGGATCAGACAAGGTGGTCAAAAAACCGGGAGGCTTGTTAAGCATCAAATATACATGTTCTTTAGATAACGAAACCGGTTTTCCATCAAACAAGACCTTATTCTTCAAGGGATCAATCTTGACACCAAGCTCGGTAACAATCCGGCCGTCAACACTCACCCGACCTTGCCTAATACGCTCTTCTGCCTTTCGCCTGGAACAAACGCCGGCATGGGCAAGAAATTTTTGGAGCCTTATATGTACCTCCTAAGAAATGATGTTATCCACTATCTTATCAAGTTCCTGCCTGACTGGATGCCCCTGTGGCAACTCAGTTAGTGCCTTTCCGACATCTCCTGCTTGGGCTATATCTTTACTAAGTGGTATAGCCCCAAGATAGGATATACCTGTCTCTCTAGCTAACTTCTCCCCTGTTCCACTTCCAAAGATATCCACCACTTCGGAACATTTAGGACACACAAAGCCACTCATATTCTCAATTATACCAACTATGGAATTACCCACTTTGTTACAAAACGTAATGGATCTACGCACATCATCTATAGATACAGCTTGAGGTGTTGTTACAATAATGGCCTTGGCATCGTCCCCAAGAATCTGAAGAACTGACAAGGGTTCGTCTCCTGTGCCAGGAGGGCAGTCAACGACAAGATAGTCAAGGTTTCCCCATGCAACCTCTTCTATAAACTGTTTTATAAGGCTGCCCTTCACAGGTCCTCTCCATATAACCGCTTCGTTATCATCAGGAAGCAAAAATCCCAAAGATATGACCTTGAGGTTATCATTCCACTTTACTGGTATAAGCCAAGGCGGTTTCAACTTCGCCTTTTGACCCTTGAGGCCCATTATTCTAGGGATACTTGGACCATGAACATCCACATCAAGAAGTCCAACCTTTTTCCCTTTTTGGGCCAAGGCAATGGCAAGGTTGGCTGCCACCGTACTTTTACCGACCCCTCCCTTGCCAGAAAGAATAACAAACTTGTTTTTTATATGATCAAGACACGCTTTCTCTGCATCTGGATTGCCACGAGACTTACAATCTTCAACATTACAACTGCTGCATTTGTTTTCAGCCATAACAAATCTTCTCCTGCTATTTTTATTAAAATGACCATAATAGTGAGACTTATTAAAAAAAAGTCAAGCCTAATATGTTTTGATTTTTTTACTTATAACAAAATTACAAGGGTATCTCTAAAAACATTTACGACTTAATGAATGGCTTCTCCGGATGAGAAAAGATCATGAGAAAGAAACACCCATACAACAGACCACAATCTTTGAATGCATCACCAATTTCACAACTTATCTATTATATCACCTATCCTTTCATGTGCTTTTGTTGTACATTTAGCTCCCCTATGAAACGGGCAAAAGTCAAAAGGCGTGCATCCTCACGGTTTCTTCCTGCCACCAGGGATGAAATGATAAAACGTGGCTGGGATAGGCCCGACATAGTTCTAGTCACAGGCGATGCTTATGTGGACCATCCATCCTTTGGAATTGCGTTAATAGGCAGGTGGCTGGAAGCCCACGGCTATAGGGTGGCCGTACTTGCCCAGCCACGGCATCAGAACGAGGAAGACTTCAGACGATTTGGCAAACCCAGACTATTCTTTGGCATCTCTAGCGGCAACCTTGACTCTATCGTTTCTAACTACACAGGAAATGCCAGAATACGGCTAAGAGACGCCTACAGCCCCGAAGGCAATCCCTACTTCCCAGGACCGAGAACAAAAATCAACAGGCGCAGACCAGACAGGGCGGTGATAGTCTACGCAAATTTGGCACGAAGGGCTTACCCAGACGTCCCTATTGTATTGGGAGGCATTGAGGCCTCTTTGCGCCGTTTCATACACTATGACTATCAACAAGAAAAACTGAGAGGTTCAATTCTTACAGACTCCAAGGCAGACATCCTTGTCTATGGCATGGGTGAACTCGCATGTCTGGAAATCGCTTCAAGGCTTCAGAAAGGAAGAGACCTCCTGCACATCCCTGGCACGTGTACAAGACATAGACCTGGTGACATCAAGGCAGAGTGCCGTTTTCTTCCCGGATGGGAGGAAGTAACTGCAGATACGACAAGTTTCTTGAAAGCCGAATTGGAAATTGACAAAGTAGCCCGAACAGGAGAGGCGATATGCCTTGCCCAAGTACAAAAAGGTGGGATGGTTGTAGTGCAAAACAGACCTAGCCACCCCCTATCCACAAAAGAGCTAGACTTTCTTTATGAACTTCCATTCACACGGCTGCCACATCCGTCCTTTGGTAGGATACCTGCCTGGGAGATGATAAAGGACTCTGTGACGGCCGTTCGAGGCTGCTTTGGTAACTGCTCATTCTGTGCCATTGCTAGGCACCAGGGACCCGTAGTAACTTCGAGGAGTGTGGATTCGGTTTGCAGGGAGTTGGACAATCTTGCAAAGTGTTCCTTTTTCAAAGGCACGATAACCGATCTTGGAGGCCCCACTGCCAACCTATTTGGGGTATCATGTGCAGTGGGTATGAAGTGCATGAAAAAAGACTGCCTCTTTCCCAAGATCTGCACTAACCTCAAACTGAATGAAAAGGCCATGAGGAATCTGTTGAAGACCGCATCAAATCGGCCATACGTCCAAAGACTATTCATATCTTCTGGCCTTCGCATGGAGCTTCTTCTCAAGACCCCAAAACTTCTCAAGGATATCCTTGAAAAACATACTCCTGGAACCCTCAAAATAGCACCAGAACACACAGAAGAAGAAGTCCTTTACCTCATGCACAAGCCCGGGGCCATCGTCCTTGAGGATTTCCTTGTCACCACAAGGAACTTATTAAAAAAACTAGGCAAAAGGCCTAACATCACTGCCTACTTCATGACATCTCATCCTGGCTGCACCATTGCCCATATGAACGCCATGAAGAAAAAGCTGACAAATTTGCGTCTTCCAGTAAGGCAGTTCCAGGACTTTACCCCTACGCCAGGAACAATTTCCACTGCCATGTACGTTACAGGCCTAGACAGATACCACCAAAGCCCTATCTTTGTTGCCAGAAAGAGAAGGGACCGAATTTCCCAAAGAAGAATCCTTGAATCTCTGATGAGAAAACGAAACGATGATACCAAGCCAGATATGCAGTCATAAGGTCAGGATAGGAAGGCTCAAAATCAGCCCTCCCCTTTTTCTTGCCCCAATGGCTGGATTGACTCACAGTGCCCTCAGACAACTTATCATGGATTTTGGCGGCGTGGGCCTGCTGTCCACTGAGATGCTCTCTGCATCAAGCCTTCCCCATGAAAATTCCGCCGTTTCCCCCTACCTCATCAAAACCGACAGGGAAAGACCCATGAGCTGGCAACTCTTGATCTACAATGAAAACCATGTTGAGAAGGCGGTCGAAAGGCTGGTAGACCTTGGGGCTGATGCCATTGACATAAACTTAGGTTGCGGTGCACCCAAGGTGGTTAAAAAAGGTGGGGGAGTTGCTCTTTCCCACGATAGGAAAAGACTAGCAGCCATAGTCTCCTCTATAAAAGAACTGACAGAACTACCTGTAACAGTAAAAATCCGGCTAGGTAAGGAGAAGAACCAAAAAGAGTTTGTGAACTGGTGCCGTTTCCTCGAAGGCCTTGGAATTGATGCCCTCTACGTCCATGCCAGATTCGACAAGGAGCCCTTTTCGCGACCGCCTAAGTGGGAATTTGCCGCCGTGGCCAAGGAGGCAGTATCAATTCCAGTAATTATAAACGGCGGTATTTTTTCTGTCTCACAGGCAAAAAAATGCCTTGAGACTACGAGGGCTGACGGCCTCATGATAGGGCGAGGGGCTGCGTCCAGACCCTGGATATTCAATCACATCCGGCACCACCTATGGGCCGAGACATCAGAATCGCCAACATTGCCAAATCTATCTGAGACGTGGCTCAGGTTCTATGAATATCTTGAAGAACTCTTCCCGCCTGAGAGGCGAATAGGCAGACTAAAGGAGTTCACTCACTATTTCAGCCAAAACTACGCCTTTGGAAACAGGCTGGCCATGACAATTCAACGATCTAACACCATGACCGAGGCCAGGATACGGGCGCTCGAATTCTTTGAAAAAAACCAGCCTCGATCATTGGAAGAGGAGTAGACGGAGCACCCTGGTATCGCTGTAAACTCAGCCTATTGGCTGCCCTTCCTCAAGTGTCTTCGCATCATCCATGCTGCCTTCTTCTCGATATCCGTGAAAAGTCTCTTGTCCTGTCTAATGTCAAATCCTATTTCGACACAATAGTTATCGAAAAGCAGCTCTACCTCTTGGTCAGAAAGGACAAGACGCGCAGAAAAAAGAAGCTGAGCAAGATCTTTTATTGCCCACCTACGCCTCAATCTCTTTTGGACGATCACACGTTGAAGGTCAATCAAAAACGGGGTCAGGTCATCGAGTTTTATGAAAAAGTGAAGCAAGTAGAGGTCCTGATGGGCAAAGCCACTTTTGTGCATTCTCGCTGCATAGGTTGCCACCCTTCCTATGATTTCTGTCCTCTTGTCCTTGGTTATGCCAGAACCTTTGTCTAGAAGCTCAGAGGCACGCTTATAGTTTTTCAGACCAAGAGTTACACAAAAGGTACCTTCGTCACACCTGCCAGCAGCCACAGGAATCAGGGTGGGCAGGAGGTTCTTGTGAAAGAGTGTAAGGGCCCGCCACTCGTTCATAGCATCATAATGGCGAAATTTGAGGGAACAAAAAGACCTGAGCCTTTCAGAAAGGCTTGGCGGCATACATCTTTTTATAAAGAGCTCGATCCCTTCGCCACCCTCCCGTTCGATCCAAAATCGACCGGTCTGTCTTTCTGCTACCACGGCCTTGACTTGTTCATCCTTGACGTGCCAAAGTCCTCTAGATGTAAGAAGACCGTTTCTTTCAAGCAGGCCCTCGAAATCTATATTTATCACCAAGCGCCCGTCTTCCAACCACTTTTGACGTATCTCCACCCTGGCTACACCTGCTCCTTGGCTATCTTATCATCCACGAACCTGGAAAGGTCCAAAGGGCTTTCCATAGGACTACCATTGGAACTGTAAAATCGTCCATCCTTCAGGTGAATCCTTCCATCGGCAAATGCCTTCAGGGTCTCAACAATAAGGGGTAGCTCCCTTATCTCACCCTGCTGCCGAATCTTTTTGAAAAGGGCAAGTCGCTCCCCCACTTCGTTCTTGACATATTCCATGCCCCTGCCCTCTTTCAGATCCTCAAACTCCTGCCAAAGTCTGTCCCAGCCCGGCCCCTTAATTGGGAAGGAAAAAAATGTGACTGCTGGCCCCTTGTCCAACTCAGGGGTGACAAGGTGCATCATGGCCCCGGTACGGTCGGCCGACTCCTCCAAAAGCTGCCAGATCACCTCTTGCCATGTCCCTGTGGGGCCACCTGGAAGTGCAGGATGAAGATTGATGGCTGATAGCTTTGAACAAATCTCTGGACTCAAAACCCACATGTATCCGGCAAGGATCACCAACGGACATTCAAATTGGGCTAGCCTTTTGTAAAGCTCCTCATGATACTGCGAACGCCAAAGCACTCTGTCCTTTTTGCGAAGCTGTGGCTCAAACTCCACTGCTGACAGTTGAACTAACGGTATTCCTTCTCTTGCGGCAATTGTTGCGATCTCATCGCTGTAAGTCCCCTCTCCTGTCTTTCTCGACAGAAAAATATAACAAAAATCTCCCTCTATCTCGCCACTCTTGACAGCATGAAGAACCACACTCAAAAGGTTAACTGCCGCCTCGTCTCGTCCAGTTGTCCACCAACCAAATCTAAATTTCGCCATTTCTTTTTTTCTCCCTTGTTCATTGTGCAACTAGCCAAGATTGCAACAATATCAGCGTACTAAATCCTGGTAGTTAAATATTAACGGATTCCTAAGACCAAACAACGATTTTCCTCGATCCTAGACATTTTTACATTCTTTTGAACTTTTTTGTACCTTGAGAGAACTAATCTACAAAACACGATAAAATTCTTGGGAAAAAATCAGATATCAAAAGGAGGAAATGCCATGAAACTCAAAATGATCGCCACCAACCTGTTAGTCCTGTTTTTCTTATTGGTTTCGATTACAGGCGCAGCCTACGGAGCTGACGGGAAAAACAAGAAATTATTACATCCATCTTCTGACAAGATTCTGCCAATTCCGAAACCTGATCTGACACCTACAGACATCCAGGCCAAAAATGAACCAGAGGGCTGTCTCCTGCAGGTCACTGTGCAAAACCTGGGACCTGGAGCCATTCCAGATGTCTTTTATCACAAACCTCCAAAACTTGGCTTCCAAATGTATGCCAATAACAAGCCTTGGGGCGGTATTGTAATTTACGGCGTGGACAGACAAAAGGCCCTTCAAAAGCCAGGTGGCTCTCTAACCTTTGATTGGTTTCCAGGCGCCAAAAATCTTAGGCTGCATCCTGGATTCCATACGATCAAATTCGTAGCCGACGTTCACAAGGCATTGGCAGAAACAAATGAAAACAACAACGTACTTGTAAAGAGGGTCTCATGCGGCTGCAACATTCCGCTGCCAAGGCCCCAAATAAGATTCCACCACAAGGATGCACGGGGCAGGGTCTACATTCCTGTAGTCAACTGGTCTCAGTTTCCTAATGAACTCTTCGCCCAGGCGCCATATCTGCCTCCTTGCGGGCTTAACAAGAATGCCTCAAGAACCTGGGTGGATATCTTTGATGCAGATACCAACAAGAGGCTCTACGGATTTTGCGCTCTTAACGAGAACCAAGGACTCGGCAAAATCTGGGTATTGCCTCCCAAAAACGTGAAAAGGGTTTATATAGTAATAAAAGATAGGGCATGCAAACGCTCTCAACGTTCCAACAGCATATTAATAAGAAAGAAAAAGTAGGAAAAGAAACCAAAAACATAATTAGTCTTGGGCTTATAAAGACTTTCCATAATAGCAAATATCTAATAACATACTGTATTCATTCACCAAACGTACTGCAAAAGGGGGATTGCCTATATGGCAGCCCCCTTCTCAAACAACCGGCCCTGATTCTGTTTGCACGACCTTGTGAATATGCTAATTAAACTGGTTGACAAATCCGTGACCCTCCATTAAAAAAACATAGACTGAAAATGAATCATTGTTCACAAAAAAAGAAAGGAGGAGTTTAGGATGCGCAGCGCAAAGATAGTTTCGGTATTGATGGCTTTGCTCTTCGGCATGGTGGTAGCCGGAGTAGCAGTAGCTGGAGAGGGTCCAGATGTAATTACATTAAAGGCCAAGAAGGGAGATGTTACATTTGAACATCACAAACACCAGGCAAAGTTCAAATGTGGTGAGTGTCATCATGGTCCGAACCATTCAGACTACAAGGCCGGCATGAAAATCGAGACCTGTGACAAGTGTCACAACAAAGAGTTCAAGAACAAGAAGCTCAACAGCGTAATGAAGGCCATGCACACCAACTGCAAGGGTTGCCACAAGGAGCACAAGGCAGACGGTGCACCGACAAAATGTAGCGGTTGCCACAAGAAATAAGACCATTTTTGATTGCAGAATACAAGGTCTGCCAAAATGGCAGGCCTTTTTTTTTGAATCCGATATGGACCCGGTGATCTTAAAAAGAAAACTGGAGCTACTTGATCCTGCAACCGACGGTCATGTAAAGGGTGTGCTTGAGGCAGCATTGTTCTCAGATAGGCCTGTCAAGCAGCTGTTTCAGGAACATCTGCATCCATTATTTCTTGGTTTTTTTGCAAGGCTTTGCAAGGAAGAAGGCATAGACAGGCTAACAACTAGCAAACAGGAGAAAGACCTCCAGGACCGCCTTCCTGACACAGTGGCCAATTGGCTTACTGTTTTATCAGAAATTCTTGGCCTCGCCTCTGACCGTGTGGCAGATCCAGCCTATACCGCAATAGTGCTCCTCCTGAGACTACACGAGTGGATCAATCTGAATTATGACAGGAGATTTGTTTACGGTTTGCAGTTGGAACAGGAGGCTGAAAGACTATTTCAAACCCTTGAAAACGAGATGGAGCTTCTTGGAGACAAGGACGAAATACTTGCACTAACCTTGGACGGATTGTCTGCCTTTTGTAAGGAATATCAAATTGATCATTCCAGTCTTCTTCCAGGAGTCAAGACCTACTTTGCAAATGTGACGTTTGACTATGGGAAAGGACCAAGGACTTTACGTATAGGAATACAATCCACATTGGTCGATCAGGTAAAGTTTAGGGCCCTTTGCCCGGATCAACACATTTTGGCCCATCTTTTAGAAAATCTCTTTGCCCTCTCTTCTATTGGCATTTCTCCACCAAGTAATTATATTTGATAAAACTTATAAATTCTAATGTTAAAGAATAATGCCTGGAACGCAGATAATTACGCCCATTAAGACCAATAATGTAAAGCGACTCACCATACTCCTTGACGGCCGCTGGACTATACAAAAAGTTAGTGGTCCACTCTACAAGATCCTTTCAATAAAACCAGACGAGATGGTTGGCAAGAGGCTTGAGCAACTTTTGTCTCGGACCATTCTCTCTCCACTTATTGAGCTTATTCCGCTTTTAGAAAAAGGCCAGAGCCTTTTCAATTATCGTTTCCTTTTAAAAGACTCCAATTACAGAACAGCTATTGTCACAGCGCTTTTGAGCAGCAATGAAAACGGGGAAAATGACTGGGTTGCCATATCTATACGTTTTGAAGGGGATGACTTTGTAGGCGCTCCGATCCTGGATAACATCGGAGACGGAGTATTTATTATAAACAGGGAATGGAAGATCATAGAATTCAACAAGGCTGCAGAGTTCATCACAGGCTGGCGCAAAAAGGAGGTTATAGGCAGACCATGCAGAGAAATATTCAAAACGGCTATTTGTTCGTCAGACTGTGTTCTTGCCAGGGCCATAAAGGAAAAGAGACCGTTCACTGGACGGAGAGTCTTTGTAAAGGCAAAGTCTGGCCACACAATCCCCATATCCATAAGCGCATCGCCCTTTATTGACATTACAGGGGAGGTAAAGGGTGGAGTGGAGGTCTTCAGGGATATAACCGACCAGGTAGAACATGAAATTATCCTGGATAGCATAGGTGACGGGGTATTTACAGTAGACAGATACTGGCGCATCACTTCGTTCAATAGGGCGGCTGAAGAAATAACGGGCATGTCTGCACCTGAGGCAATCGGGAGACAATGCAGGGAGGTGTTTCAGTCAAGCCTTTGCGGTGAAGCCTGTGCCATGGCAATGAGCATAAGAATGGGCAAAAGGGTTGCAAACAAACGCGTTACAATAAAACGTGTTAATGGTGAATCGGTTCCTATTAGTATCAGCACGGCTCCTCTTCTTGACTCTGACGGCAACATTATTGGAGGTGTTGAGACATTTCGAGACCTTAGGGAGATAGACCAGCTCAGAAAACGTCTTACAGGCCGTTTCACACTGGGAGACATAATAAGCAAGAGCCCCCAGATGCAAAAGATCTTCGACATCCTTCCTGAGATTGCCATGAGCGACAGCAACGTACTTGTCCTTGGAGAAAGCGGAACCGGAAAGGAACTGATTGCCAGGGCCCTGCACAACTTTAGCAAACGGAAACGAGGGCCCTTTGTTGCGGTGAATTGCGGAGCCCTGCCGGACACCCTGCTTGAATCAGAACTCTTTGGATACAAAAAGGGGGCATTTACAGATGCCAAGCAAGACAGGGAGGGACGCTTTGCAGCGGCTGAAAAGGGGACATTGTTCCTGGACGAAATAGGTGACATCTCTCCTGCCCTTCAGGTCAAGCTTCTAAGAGTAATCCAAAGCAAAGTCTATGAACCTCTTGGGTCAAACAAACCGGTAAAGGCTGACGTAAGGATAATTGCAGCCACCAACAAGGACTTACACGCCCTAGTAAAAGAAGAAAAATTTAGGGAAGACCTTTACTATAGGCTGAATGTGGTAAAGATCGTGCTTCCGCCTCTTAGGGAACGCCTGGTTGACATACCACTCTTGGTAGACCACTTCATTCAGAAGTTTAATGTAGAAAAAGGGAAAGACGTATCCGGCATATCCGATGAGGCATTGGATCTACTCATGAAATATGATTATCCTGGCAATATCCGAGAGCTTGAAAACATAATAGAATATGCCTTTATTCTGTGCCATGGTGGACTTATTATGCCAGAACACCTGCCTGAACCCTTTTCGAACCAGGACGAGTCAAATATCTCTTCTAATATGCTTCCGTTTAACAGACCAATGACCCTAAAAGAGATTGAAAGGATTGCAATAGTAAATGCCCTTAGAAAAAACAAAGGGAAAAAGATGGCCACATGCAGGGAACTTGGCATATCAAAGGATACCCTTAGGAGAAAAATAGCTCTATACAAGATAAAGGAAGAAGAAATCTCAGTTGCTTGATCATCCAGATAAATACAACGTACCTGCCTAGTCTTCGGCAAGCCTTTGATTGCAAATTTGGCATAGAAGATTGCCAGAAGCCTCCTCTGTCCGGTCAACCTTTGCCTCGCAAGTCTCATAAACTTCTTTTGGACAATTGAGAATTACCCAACACGGTTCGTACCTTAAAAGACGTTTTATGCCAGGAATGCTTATACCTTCATCATGGATAATGGAACGAAGACAGGAAACCCATTGGATATCGCTTTGGGAAAAAATACGGCGTCCCCCTTTATAATGGGGGGATAAGAGGCCTTCTGCCTCATAAAGTCTCAAGGTTCTGGGATGAACATCTAGAAGCTTAGCTGCAACACCTATGGGATAAACTGGCAGCAGCCTATCTGGAAGAGCCCCTCTTTTACGCCTTTTCTTTTTACGAGCCATGACCCAATACTGATAAATAGGGGGCCTGTCAAAATGACAGGCCCTGGTCTGCGTCCCTATGCCCAACCTAAAACTATATGACCTGTATTCCGAACTAGTGATGCTCCTCTGCCAAGTGCCCCCTAAACATTTTCTCACCCATCAGAAATGCCATTGCACAAAAGCTGAGACCGCCAATGGTAATCATGATTTCGTGGAAGCTTGGCACATAGCTTAGATAAAGAGGGAAATCGAGCACACCGTACTCATGGAAAGGATTTACAATTTCACCTACCAGTACAAGGTCGTAGCGCATAAAAAAGATCCCGATCACGCAGAGTAAACCTGCCATAAACAATGCGGGTACGCTCTTCCCCTTTGTTCCTAAAATTATCACAAAAGGCAATACCATTCCCATAAGGACCTCGCCTACCCAGAAATTGAAGGCATAGGGTCCCTTTACAAGTGCCATTGTTGCCTCATACTTTCCTGGAGGATGACCAGCGATTCCAGAGATGACCTTCCAGATGTCAAAGAAGATGAGTGTTGCCATGAGAAAGGCACCAGTATAGGCCACAGCCCTAAGGGAGCTCTTAAGCCTGTCGCTCATCTGCCAGCCGTTGGTCTTGTAGGCGATATAGGTGAACAGAAGAACTGCAGCACATCCTGACATAGCCGCTGAGGTAATGAAATATATTGGCATATAGGGGCCATGCCAGAACTCGCGGGCACCAAGAAGGCCAAAAACTGCTCCAAGGTTACTGTGAGCCGCAATACCGGAAAGCACTCCAAGGAGTCCGAGTATTGAAGCTGCCTTGTGTCTATTCATCTGTAACATGGCAAACTCAACGGCCATGAAAAAGAGGTAGACGCCATAGAGTGTTCCCATCCACCAGATGTTGGATGTCAGGTTCGGAGAAATCATGTTGTAGATGGCCATGCGCCAAGGATTTTCGATCTCAAAGGCAATGACCATGAATCCACTGACAATTGTAGCGATTGATAAAAAGACCGCCCTTTTAGCCACTGGCACAAAACTTTCGAATCCAAAGACATGCCCAAGAGAAGAAACAATACAAAGACCTGTAGAGGTCACTACAAAAAACACATAGGTAGCAATAAGAAGTCCCCAGGGGATTTCTCTGGTACAATTGTAGACCGCCTCATGACCTGCATACATGGCATGAAGCCCAAAAGCCACTCCTACGGCTGCCATAAAGGCAAAAAAGGCGATGCTTGCATTGTAGGCCCTCGAGCTTACAACCGGCAGGGCCCTTCCCGCGCTTAGTGAGCTGACAGTTGGTTCATTCATTTTTAAAATCCCTCCTTACGTGAATGATATATTGTAAATAAACTTGACAATTAAAATTGTCAAGTATTTTCTAGTAATTTTTTTAACTTTCATAACATTATGAAATTATTAATTATTTTAACGGCAGGTAGTAATTGGAACGCTTTTTAAAAATTGATATTGCAAATCCCCTAGATGCGGTTTTTCTTAGATCTCATGTCCAATCCCCAGACTCTGAGAAACATAAGAATTGACCTGAGCTATGACGGAAGCAACTATTGTGGATGGCAGAAACAAAAAGGACATCCATCTGTTCAAGAGACTGTTGAACAGGCAATCCAAAACATAACCAGGGAACAGGTAAAGCTTATAGGATCGGGACGTACAGATGCTGGAGTCCATGCAGTATGTCAGACTGCTAACTTCTTTACCTCCAGCACCATCCCTATAGACGGCCTTAAAAAGGGAATAAACAGCTTGCTTCCATGGGATATTGCCCTACTTTCTGTTTCTGAGGCTCCCAAATGGTTCCATTCAAGGAAAAGTGCCAAGTCAAAGACCTATCGCTATAGAATAGTTACAAGCCCAACCCGTTTACCCCTTATCCACAGAAAGGCTTGGTGCCTAAGCTATCCCTTGGATATGGAAGAAATGGAAAAGGCAGCACAGTTGTTGCTTGGCGAACACGATTTTTCATCATTGATGGCATCAGGAACTAGTATAAAATCTACCATACGGACTATAACCAACATAAAAATTGTAAAGACCAGTTGCCCAGAATATCTCCCATTACAGATAGACGAATTCCGGATCTCTGTCTCGGCAAACGGATTTCTAAAGTACATGGTGCGTAACATTGCAGGCCTGCTGAAAGAAATAGGAGCAAAAAGAATACCCTGGCACCATACGCAAAGAATTCTCGAAGCTAGAGACAGAACAAAGGCTCCACCAACTGCTCCTGCATGGGGATTATATTTACTGGAGGTGAGCTATCCAGGTTATTAAAAAACATTGTATAAAGAGCGCCTCTTTAGTAAAAGATCATGAGGCTGCTTCTAAAAATTGTTCTTTTGTCCAATAAGGCGCGCATTCGAAAAATAGTCTTTAAAAATCAATAAGCATCTGTAATTCTTTTTCTTTGTGCGCCTTGTTCCGAATCAAAATTCCCAATTTTTAGGGGCAGCCGTAAGACTTCACCAGCTTTTCGTTAGGAGGAAGAACCAAATGAGTTGGACTACACCGCTTGCGCAAAGAGTCGTAAACCTCAAACCATCACCAACCCTAGCCGTAGATGCAAAAGCCAAGGCCCTCAAAGCCCAGGGGGCAGATATAATAAATCTTTCGGCAGGTGAACCAGACTTTGATACCCCGGAACACATTAAGGAAGCTGCTATAAAGGCGATAAAAGAGGGCTTTACCAAATACACGCCTGTTGCCGGAATAGCAGAACTCAGACAAGCCATAATAGACAAGCTAAAAAGAGACTACCATATAGACTACACCCTTGAACAAGTAGTGGTTTCTACAGGCGGCAAACAAGGCCTTTACAACTGTTTTCAAGCCATAATCGATCCTGGCCACGAAGTAATAATACCCGTTCCCTATTGGGTTTCATATCCTGCCATGGTAGAACTTGCAGGGGGGAAACCTGTCTTTCTGCCATCAAGCCCTGAAAATAATTTTGACATCAATTTGGATGAACTTTCCTCACTTATCAATCAAAAGACCAGGGCCATAATAATAAATAGCCCCTCAAATCCTACTGGCGCGGTATACAGCAGAGACACCCTTAAGGCCCTTGCCAAGATGGCTGTTGAAAATGGCTTCTACATCATTACTGACGACATTTATGACGAGATCAGATTTGACGGTAACGGCCCTGAAAACCCAGTGTCGGTATTCCCAGAGGCAAAGGAACACGTCATAATCGCAAACGGGGTCTCAAAGACCTATTCCATGACAGGGTGGCGAATTGGCTACCTTGCAGGTCCCCAGCCTGTCATAAAGGCGGCGACGAAGATACAGAGCCAGTCCACATCCAATCCCAACTCCATTGCACAAAAGGCCGCATTAGCAGCCTTGGCAGGATCCCAAGAGTGTGTAAAAGAAATGGTTTCTGCATTTAAAGAACGCAGAGACTATATTGTAGAAAGGCTTAACCGTATAGAAGGAATAACCTGCAACATGCCACAAGGCGCATTTTATGTATTTCCAGATGTCTCTTCCTTTTTTGGTAAAGCTGCAAATGGATTCGAAATAAAGGGGTCCTTGGAACTGGCTGACTACTTGCTTGAAGAAGCCAAGGTGGCATGCGTTCCAGGCATTGCCTTTGGAGACGATAGATTTATAAGATTCTCCTATGCTACAAATAGAGACCAGATCAACAAGGGACTCAATCGGCTGGAAGAGGCCCTGGAGGCACTTTCTTGATTTCTCTTCCAGTCCATTTGTTTAATAGACTGACGAAAAGGGGCCTGGGAATCTGCCTGGCCCCAAACCGTTTCAAATGACCTGTTTCCACCTGACAATCAATAAGCTGGAGACCCCTTCTGGAAAAAAAACGGACAAAGTGGACAAAAGCCACTTTGGAAGCCTCTTTTTCTATGGTAAACATACTCTCTCCAAAAAATACACTTCCAAGCATAATTCCATACAGTCCACCTACCAGCTCTCCCTGGCGCCATGACTCAACACTCAACCCATAACCAATATCATAAAGACGGCAGTATGCATCTATCATCTGCTGGTTGATCCAGGTGCTCTCTCCCCTTTTCTTCCGCACCATTCTGCAATGTTCAATGACTTTTCTGAATGCAAGATTGCACGTAACCTCAAAACGCCTTTGCCGCACTGTACGAGCGAGCCTTTTGGGTATATGAAGTTCACGAGGGAATAACACCAGCCTTGGATCAGGAGACCACCAAAGAATCGGTTCACCCTCACTAAACCATGGAAATATGCCATATCTATAGGCAGTTAAGAGTCTCTCTACACACAAATCCCCTCCAACTGCCAAAAGGCCATCCGGTCTTGCCAGATCTACCGGTGGGAAATCCATGCTGCTGTTGTCTAGTAAGAATACAGGCACAAAATAAAAATAGCCCTTTACCTCAATTAGGCAAAGGGCTTTAAAAAATTTGCAAACTTAAAAGAGATCTTACAAACCCGTAGGAAACTTCGGCAAGTCCTTTAAAGCCTCTGAAATCTTGTCTTCGGGATATTCATAATCTTTAAGACGGCCCTCCAGATAGTCATCATAGGCTGCCAAGTCAAAATGGCCGTGACCGCTGAAACAGCACACAATAGCCTTCTCCTCTCCAGTCTCTTTACATTTCATTGCTTCATCTATCCATCCTTTTACAGCGTGGGAGGTCTCAGGCGCAGGTATTATACCCTCTGTACGTGCAAAAAGAACGGCTGCTTCAAAGACAGGATTCTGCGTATAGGCCTTTGGAGAAACCACACCATTTTTTACCAAATTACACAGTATAGGAGCATCTCCATGATATCTCAAACCTCCTGCATGGATACCTGGAGGCTCAAAGGTGTGTCCAAGCGTATACATAAGCATTAGAGGAGTCATCCCAGCAGTATCACCGTAGTCATACTGATAAAGTCCCTTGGTAAGAGTCGGACATGACTTGGGCTCAATGGCAACGATATCTATATCTTGTTTCCCATCTATCTTATCCTTGACAAAAGGAAGGATCATACCGGCAAAGTTAGAGCCACCTCCAACACAACCTACAATTATATCAGCCTTATCCTCTGCAAGCTCGAGTTGCCTTTTTGTCTCCAACCCTATAACTGTCTGATGGAGCAGAACATGATTTAATACGCTCCCAAGGGCATAATTAGTATCATCATGGGTGGCTGCATCCTCTACAGCCTCTGAAATTGCAATACCAAGGCTTCCCATGGAATCGGGATTTTTCTCTAAAATGGCCCTCCCTGCATTTGTCCTGTCTGTAGGGGATGGATAAACCTCTCCACCCCAGACATGCATAAGAATGCGCCTGTAGGGTTTCTGATTGTAACTCACCTTCACCATGTACACGGTGCAATGCATATCAAAAAGACTACATGCAAATGAGAGTGCGCTTCCCCACTGCCCAGCACCCGTTTCAGTAGTAAGCTTATTGACTCCGGCCTTTTTATTGTAATAGGCCTGGGCAACGGCTGTATTGGGCTTGTGGCTCCCTGGAGGACTAACTCCTTCGTTTTTAAAATACATCCTGGCAGGAGTTCCCAGGGCCTTCTCCAGCCTTTTAGCTCTAATAAGCGGAGTTGGTCTCCACAGTTTGTAAATCTCCCGGACATCAGACGGGATCTCAATCCATCTTTCTTGACTTACCTCCTGCATAATAAGCTCATCTGGAAAGATGGGCTTCAGGTCATCTGGGGTGACAGGCTGACCTGTTTGCGGATTTAAAGGTGGGGCCAATGGCTCTGGAAGATCCGGGAGCACATTATACCAAGCCTTTGGCAACTCTTTTTCATCGAGAACGATCTTGTAGCTATCTGACATGATTAAATTCTCTCCTCTTAATTTTTATTAAAAAATATAAATGAGCTTGAACCATACGTTTTGCAATTCAGGACCATTTTTAACTGCAAACTCATGGGAATATCTCAAAGTGGCCATGAAATTTTTGTGCTGGTACATAATTCCTGGTCCAAGAGCAACAGCCCTGGATTTATCATCTTCGATATCCTTCAAGGCCTGCTTAAGCAGATTGGGCAGATCTCCGAGATGATCAAAGTCATCCGAAGTTGTCTGTTGATAGAAATAACCGTTTATGCCAAAACGGAAGCTATCGGTAAGCCCCCACGATATATTGAAATCAAAGTGAAATTCTTGCCCTGGAGTCCTGTCTACCCTAACTGGTGGCCCTGGCTCGTAATCATTCTGATGGGTATTAAAGTCATACATTAATTTAATAGAGGTCTCAAGCTGAGGAAGCGGGAAGTAAGTAACTGCAAGAACGGGTTCAAAGGTCCAGAAGTTTCGTCCTACTGATGCAATATTACCCTTGTCTTCATTATAAAGCGGAAAGTAAATGTCACAGGCAGAAACTGCCACATGCAGCCTCCCTTGGTCAAGATGCCATCCAAGGAGCATGGGTGAATAGATTACATAGAGAGCATTGAAGTCCGAATAATGCTTTTTGAGGCTAGAGCCTACCGGAGCATTAAAATCCATGTCTTTATTTATGGCACCAAAAAAGAAATGTTGGCCATAGTTTGCCCCAAAAAGCTTATACTTGGATATCCAGATAAGCCTCACAATATCGCCGCCAACATCTGCATCATCAAGCAGATGGGAATCGTCTCCATCGTCGTCTCTAAGCTTGCCTGCGTGGCCGTAGTAGGCATAGTTGATAAGCGCAAGTCCTGGTGGCGGCATCATTGCCACCATGAAGGCCTCAGCGCCGTTCGGATAGGCATGGCCACCACCTGCCTCCACATCCGATGTCAAGACAAAAACAAAACCGAACAGGCCCAAAACAATAAAAATAACCCCTTGTTTCCACATAACCATTTCTCCCCTCCTCTAAATAATATAAATTTAATTTTTTACACCAATGTGAATAGTCATTCAATATGAATTGTAAATTAAGCCTGCATAAAAATTTTACTTTATCGACAACAACTAGCCATAAGATTGACAGCCAATAGTGGGATAATTATTTTTTTAGCACCTTGGCATAAAGGGTGCTAATCTGTCATCAGCAAACGAAAAACTAGTTGGGGAAAACATAAAAACATGTCGGATAAATTCTCCATATCCGAAAGGAAAAAGGAGATCTTAAAGCAGGTGGTGAGCTCATATATAGAGACGGCAGAGCCCGTAGGCTCAAGGATAATAGCCAAAAAGTCGTCTCTTGGGCTTAGCTCTGCCACCATACGCAACTGCATGGCAGACCTTGAAGACGCAGGGTTGCTATTTCAACCACACACGTCTGCAGGGCGCCTTCCTACTGAAGAAGGGCTAAAATTTTTTGTAAAAAATCTTATGGAAAAGGTCCCTCTGAGCTGGGGAGAGCAAATAGCTATTGAAAAAGAAATTCTTCAAGAGGTGGATGACTTTTCAGACGTGCTAAAAAAGGCTGCCCAACTGCTCGCCTCCTTAACGGGTTACACTGCAGTTGTCAGCGCCCCTTCAGAACTTGATGAAAAGCTGGAGTTCATAGAGTTCGTCAACATCAAACCAGGGGTGATTCTGGTGGTCATGGTGACTGTTACCGGCACTGTCAGGAACCAGCTTATAAAGATCAGACGTGACATCCCCCAGACCACCCTGGAGCGGTTTTCTGCAAAGATGAACAGGCTCCTTAAAGATCACACCCTTGGCGAGATTCGCCAAAGGCTCATCGAGGCAATGGAAGAAGACCGCAGGTTATGCGAGAATCTTTTGACCCAATTGGTTCCATATGAAGGCAGAAAGCGCCTTACAGGCAAACTTTATATAGATGGAAAGCTCAACCTCCTTGATGAGCCGGAATTTTCACATATACCTAAAATAAAAAGCCTATTGGAGGCGTTGGAAGAAAAACACCTTCTTCTTAGACTCCTTGATAGATGTCTTGCCGGTGAAGAATTACAAATATTTATAGGCAAGGAAGTGGATTCAGGGGTAAGGGAATGTGGAATGGTTGTAGCACCCTATGAAAAAGGGAACCATCCTGTTGGGAGCCTTGGAGTTCTTGGTCCCATGAGAATGAACTATCCTAAGGTGGTCTCAATAGTCGAATATATAGCATCTATTTTGAGTTCCAGGGCAAAGGAGATGTAAGGCCATGGAGAAAGAAATAAGAGAAAAACAACCTGAAAACGAAAACAATAATAAGGAAAAGGAAGAAAAAAAGATGGATAATAAGGAAGAAAAAAACGAGGCAACAGCCTCTCTAGAAAAAAAGCTGGAGGAAAAAGAAAAAGAGCTGGCTGAGTGCAAAGACAAGATGCTCAGGCTGGCGGCTGAACTTGAAAATTTTAAGAAAAGGGTTGAGAGGGAAAAACTCGAACACATGAAGTATGCCTTGGAAGAATTCGCCAAGGAACTGTTACCCTTTTTAGACAACCTTGAAAGGGCCATAGCCCTTGCCAAAGACACAAAAGATATGGAAAAGATGATAGAGGGGATAGAGCTTACCCTGTCAGGTTACTTTAAGACCCTTGAGCGATTCGGACTAAAGACCTTTGTAGCAGAAGGCAAGCGTTTCGATCCAAATTATCACGAAGCGCTCAGTGTAGAAGAAAATCCAGACGTAGAAGAAAATACTGTGCTTAAAGAACTCTTACGAGGTTACACATTACATGACAGGGTCATCAGACCAGCCCTAGTGGTTGTGTCCAAAAAAAATCAGCCCGACAGCAAAAAAGAAGGTGGACAAGACGAAACTAATGCTTAGTTTTTCTTAAAAAAGCGTCTACAGATCAAGAAAAGCTGAAGCGACAACAGAAACTCAAGGAGGATTTAATAAATGGGAAAGGTAATAGGAATCGACCTTGGAACTACTAACTCCTGCGTTGCCATAATGGAGGGCGGAGAGCCAAAGGTTCTAACAAACGCTGAAGGCGGCAGAACCACGCCTTCTGTAGTGGCCTTTACAGACAAAGGAGAAAGACTGGTTGGTATGCTTGCTAAGAGACAGGCAGTAACCAACCCAGAGAACACCATCTTTGCTGTAAAAAGGCTAATAGGGAGGAAGTTTAACGACCCTGAGGTCCAAAAATCCAGGGAGATAATGCCTTATAAGATAGTTGAAGGACCAAATGGCGACGCATATGTAGAGGTCCAGGGCAAGAAATATAGTCCGGCAGAGATATCTGCCATGATCCTGGGAAAAATGAAACAGACAGCCGAGGATTATCTCGGTGAGGAAGTAAAGGAAGCGGTAATCACTGTTCCTGCATATTTTAACGATAGCCAGAGACAGGCCACCAAAGACGCAGGCCGTATTGCAGGATTGAACGTTCTCAGGATCATAAACGAGCCAACAGCGGCAGCTCTCGCCTACGGCCTTGACAAGAAAAAGGAAGAAAAGGTTGCCGTATTTGACCTTGGTGGAGGAACCTTTGATATCTCTATTCTTGAAATAGGAGAAGGTGTATTTGAAGTCAAGTCTACCAATGGTGATACCTTCCTAGGCGGTGAAGACTTTGACCTGAGAATTGTTGACTGGTTGGCTGACGAATTTAAAAAAGAAACAGGAATAGACCTGAAACAAGATCGCATGGCCCTCCAACGTTTGAAAGAGGCTGCTGAAAAGGCCAAGTGTGAGCTGTCTACCACTCAAGAGACGGAAATCAACCTGCCCTTTATAACTGCAGATGCATCTGGGCCAAAACATCTGGTAAAGAAACTTACCAGGGCCAAGCTTGAGGCTTTGGTGGAAGACCTCATTGAAAGACTTGTTCCTCCATGCGAGACTGCACTTAGGGATGCAGGCCTTACTAAGGCAGATATAGATGAAATTATCCTGGTCGGCGGCATGACCCGTATGCCCAAAGTTCAGGAAAAGGTCAAAGAAATATTTGGCAAAGAGCCTCACAAGGGTGTCAACCCGGACGAGGTGGTCGCCATTGGAGCGGCTATCCAAGGTGCAGTGCTCAAGGGCGAGGTTAAAGATGTCCTCTTGCTAGATGTTACCCCACTCTCTCTTGGGATAGAAACCATGGGCGGGGTCATGACCAAGCTCATAGAGAAGAATACCACCATTCCGGCTCGAAAAAGCCAGATCTTCACCACAGCGGCTGACAATCAGAGCGCTGTTACCATACATGTGCTTCAAGGTGAGCGCGAGATGGCAGCAGACAACAAGAGCATTGGCCGCTTCGAACTGGTCGGCATACCTCCTGCGCCAAGAGGAGTGCCTCAAATCGAGGTCACATTTGATATCGATGCCAACGGTATCTTAAACGTCTCTGCAAAGGATCTTGCTACCGGCAAAGAACAGTCGATACGGATCCAGGCCTCTAGTGGTCTCAGCGAAGAGGAAATAAAGAGGATGGAAGAAGAGGCAAGATTACATGCAGAAGAAGACCGTAAGAAGAGGGAACTCGTAGAGGCCAGAAACCAGGCAGACAGCCTCATCTATACGACGGAAAAGAGCCTGAAAGATTTGGGTGATAAGGTGGACTCTGCAACCCGTGACGAGATCAACCAGAAGATCGAGGCCCTCAAAAAGGCAATGGAAGGCGATGATGTAAATGCCATTAAAAAGGCCCAAGACGAACTCATGCAAGCATCTCATAAGATCGCCGAACTGCTCTATCAGCAGACCCAAGCAGGTGCTGGTGCTGCTGGAGCTGCCGGTGCCGGAGGCACTGCTGAAGGCCAGACATCTGCCCAAGGCAAGGGAGGCGGTGAAGACGATGTAGTAGATGCAGACTTTGAAGAAGTAAAATAAAAAAGAATGAACTACTTACCAACAAAAGGCCGAGGTGCCAAGGCACTTCGGCCTTTTTTGATGGAGCATCTATATGCAAGCACACAAAAGCCAAGCCTTGTTCCCGTTTGACAACAAAAGAAGAAGCGGCATCCTGCTTCATATATCTTCACTTCCTGGCAGATATGGTATTGGCCAACTGGGCAAAAACGCCTGGTGGTTCATGAACTTTCTTAAGGAAGCTGGGCAAAGCGTATGGCAGTTTCTTCCCCTTGGCCCAACCAAAACCGAACTCAATCATTCACCTTACATGAGTAGCTCTGCCTTTGCAGGCAACCCCCTTTTTATATGCCCAGAGGCCTTGGCAGAAACAGGGTTTCTTAAAAAAGATGATTTAAAAATTATCCCTGACTTTAACGAATACCTAGTGGAATTCGAAAAGGTGGAACCGTTTATCCTTAAACTTATCCAAAAGGCCTATCTAAATTTCCTGTCTACTTCTAAACCCGCTTCATTCGCCTACTTTTGCGATAATAACAAAAACTGGCTTACTGACTATTGCATGTTCATGGCCCTTAAGGAACGTTTTAAGCAACGACCATGGAACAAGTGGCCACGCGAATTAGCAACTAGACAACCTGACGCCTTAAAAAAGGCACGGAAAGCACTTTCCGACTCTATACAGTTTTACTCCTTTGCCCAGTGGATATTTTTTCTGCAGTGGCAAGAACTAAAAAAAAGGGCACAGGATTTGGGTATTAAACTGTTTGGAGACATACCTATCTATGTTGCTCCAGACAGTGCTGACGTATGGGCCAATCAGGAATGCTTTGAGCTTGATCCTGATACGTTAGAGCCATCGGTGGTGGCTGGTGTCCCACCAGACTATTTCAGTAAGACAGGCCAGAGGTGGGGTAATCCCATATATAAATGGAAAATCAACGGGAGACCCAATGAAGCCCTTTACAAGTGGTGGAGACAACGGCTTTCCCACATGGCCAAATTACTTCATATACTGCGAATAGACCATTTCAGAGGTTTTCAGGCCTATTGGCAAGTACCTGCATCTGAACCAACCGCCATAAAGGGCAAATGGGTCAGGGGGCCTGGCAAATACTTTTTTGAACAGATGACAGATGCAGTTCAAGGCCTTGAAATTGTTGCCGAAGATCTAGGGACCATTACAAAACCAGTAATAAAATTAAGAGAAGAACTTGGTCTGGCTGGAATGAAGGTCTTGATTTTTGCATTTGATTCTGACGAAAAAAACCTCTACTTGCCTCACAACTATGAACACACCAACTTTTATGTCTATTCTGGAACCCATGACAACAACACTGTGGTGGGTTGGTATCTTGATCCCAAAGTCCCCGAATACGCCAAACAAAGGATCAGACGCTATGCTAATAGCGATGGTAGACGAATTCATTGGGACTTTCTACGTCTGGCCTACTCATCAGTTGCAAGAACTGCTATCATACCTATGCAGGATGTACTTGGATTTGGTAGCGACTGCAGGATGAACACCCCATCAACCAACAAGGGCAACTGGAGGTGGCGCCTAGCCAAGAGGTTTGTAACTGAACAGCTGGCCTTGGCCTTGCATTCTGAGACAAAATTCTATGCACGCCTTCAACCTAAGGAAGATTCCCAAAAGACTAGCTGAAAAAGAAATCCATCTTGAACTGGTAGGCCCGATGAAATGGCCGCGCCTTTATCGGCTGCTAAGGCATGCGGACTGCCAATCCCTCCAACAACTTGGTTTCACTGAAAAACAGGCAGACATTAAGGCCTTTTTGTTATTGTTATACCTGTTCCGTTTGAGCTATCTGATTTGCATGAAAGACAAGACCGTTGGGATAGCAGGCATATATGGATGGCAACCTAACGTACACCTGTATCTAACCCTGGCCATTCTTGATAGATCTTATCGTGCCATGGGAATTGGATCGGTCAGTTTTGGGTTGTTGACACGATGGTTTTTGAAGTCACACCTTTGCCAAAATGTGTTTGTGGAGGTAAAAAAGGACAATACAAAGGGGCTCAACTTCTGGAAAAAACAGGGCTTTAAAATGGATTTGGAAACAAAATCTACATATGTCCTAAAATTTAGCTTAAAAAATGTCTGATAACTTCAAAAAAAATCTGTACTTGGCTTTCCATTTCACTACAGAAAGGCAAAAAAGGGGCGGAGGATTTGGAGCGACCCCTAAGCTGCCAGCTACTGTTGAAGACACCTTCCACGGTCTGAAAATAATAGACATTGTTGGGCGATATTGTGGGCTTCCTGATGATGCATATATAGATAAAAAGGTCCACATGGAATTTTTGTGCAATTTTTCTAAGACTTGGACTAACAAAACAATAAAAGGAATATATCAGCTTGCATGGTGCTTGAATTGGTGTGGTGCCAAAGACCTGGATAAGATTCTGAATTGGAAAGACAGGAAAGACATTTGCAAGTCACGGGAAAACCTTTACTATTTTTTCAAAATAGCCAGACTATTTCGGCAAGATATACACGAGATATGTAATTACAAAAGACTTTCCAGTATTGTGTCTTTTAGTGGCATCCTTTTTAAGAGATGGATGGCCACTTTTATCAACGCAGCCACAGGAAATAAACTTTTCGATATGACCCAAGCCTGCAACTGGATACTTGCCTGTCGTAATTATGACGGGGGCTTTGGCTTTCTGCCAGGCTCTACCTCTTATATAGAAAACACACACTATGCCTTGCTGACATTAAAAACCCTTGGAGAAAGCCTCGAGGCTCCAGAAGAGACCATCGATTTTGTACTGGCCTGTCAGACAGGTACCGGTGGATTTTCCAGACGGCCTAATGCAGCACCTTTTTTAGATGCCACCTGGCACGGTATTGCTACCTTGGTCAATCTTACCAGGCAAGCCAATAAATAACCCTTAAGGCCTTTTATTTAAAGTTAGATCAAATGCTAATTCTTTTTCGATTGGCCCCCAATCGAACAACTTGATCCGTTTCATGTAGGAACAGTCTTGTTGACTTCCTTTTCAATCTCATTGTTATTGTTTTCCAGGTGCCGACCGGCATCAACCGGCGCACCTCAAGAGGGCAGACCAAGCCTTGGCAGGAGCCATCTGTTAATGGCAATCCAAACAATCAGAACCAGAAAAAGGGAAAGCAAATTATCCATACTGTTCTTCCTTGGGGAAAAGATTGAAAAAACTTTCCACCTTTTTATTAGAGGCTGCCCTTAAAAATTGTTCTTTTATTCAATTGTTACATTAACAACTATTTTTAAAGGCAGCCTAAAGAGTGAAAAAATAGTAACTCGTAAAGTCTAAAACCTATTCGTGCCCACCATGCCCCTTAGGTTTTACGCCTGTCATTTTATTGTAACCCTTAACGCCAATATGACAAAGGGTACATCTGGTATTAGATGCAAAGGCACTGTCTCCATCATGACATTGGCCACAGTATTTTCCCTGATAAAGGGCCTTCATGTTAAAATCTTTATTCTCTTCGGCAGTTCCGGCAGCCATCTCAAATGGATCATCATGACATGAATCACAATCGAGACCATTTTCTATATGAAGCTTATGATCGAACACAACGGCCTTTACCGGTTTGGTAAATATAATCGGCTCCTGGGGATAATCCTCTTCTTCCTCGCCAGATGCAGCCCCTACAGCCAAAAAACAGCAAAGAAACATTATACAAAGAAATATCTTCAAACCTTTCTCAATCATTTCTCTTCCCCCTGTATGGTTAATCATTCATATAAAAGATACATGGCTTAGCACCTGTTTCCGGCCTAAGTACCCAAACGGCCTTATCAGGCTGATGAACCAGCTTCCATACCTCACTATTACGGTCGGAAAAATCTCCAAAGACCCTAACATGAGCTGGGCATGCAGCTGCACAAGCTGTGAGCTTTTCACCCTTAGAAAGCCTCGTATCCCAGCAGAAATTACATTTGTCTATAGCCCTCTTTTCTTCATTGAAATACCTGGCATTATAGGGACAGGCTGCCATACACGTCTTACAGCCAATACACTTATGATAATGCATCACCACAATACCAGTTTTGGGG